>MWSA01004158.1_pt1 | contig 13645 bp, 16 predicted proteins | sample 1021941 | NCBI WGS metagenome assembly MWSA01 (sample SAMN06327220, study PRJNA374545) | mollusc metagenome | biome: marine bay; material: sediment; isolation source: gill 40 cm from animal A | host: Kuphus polythalamius | place: Philippines: Mindanao | collected 2011-09-12 | reverse complement strand
GGCGAACGGCTTCCACGAGTTGATCGATGCCGGCGAACAGGCGGCCCGTTTCGAGGCGGACAACTGCAAGCGCCGCGGACAGCGACAACCGCCGGTCCGCGTCGATCGCCGCCTGTTGGCGGCGATGGAAAGCGGCCTGCCGGACTGCGCCGGCGTAGCGGTCGGTCTCGATCGGGTGTTGATGTTGCGACTGGGGGTCGACGATATCGACGACGTACTGGCGTTTTCCCTGCAGCGCTGTTGATCTCGGTCGGCCGATTGTCGAATCGCAATGCATGCATAAGGCGTTCGGCGGCAATCTTTCTTAATGATTCGATACCTCAGCTTTTTGGCACTTGCCGTGTTGCTGATTGGTTGCGACCGTAGTGACCACGCAGACACGGCGCCCGACGTTCTGCACAGTCTCGCCGAACAGGGTGACACGCAGGGCCTGATGCAGGCCATCATGTCGCCGCAGCAAGTCGACAAGCGCGACGTTTGCTACCGCACGCCGCTGATGCTGGCGGCGCAATTCGGTCATCGCGACACCGTCAAACAGTTGTTGGCGGCCGGCGCGCAGGTCGACCTGCATGAAAAAGGCTACTACACCGCGTTGATGCTGGCTGCCGGCAATGGGCACGCCGAGGTCGTGGCCGACCTCGCGGATGCGGGCGCGAATGTCGACGAGGTCGAGATCAGCCGTGGCTGGACCGCGTTGATCTGGGCGGCCAAGCGCGGTCATCGTGAGACGGTGGCGGTGTTACTTGATCGCGGTGCCGATCGTTCGCATCGCGACGACCGGGGGCGTACCGCGCGCGACTGGGCGTTGTCGCAGCAACACCGCCAGATCGCCGACCTGCTCGGTTCGTAGCGGGGTGTTTAGCCGCCGACCAGCGGTGTCGCGAGCGCCTGGCCCATGCGCACGCTGCTGCCCGCGGACACGTTGTCCGACCAGCTTGCGGCGCCGGCCGGCAACAGCACGATGACCGTCGAGCCCATGTTGAAGCGGCCGATCTCGTCGCCGGCGGCGAACGCGGGCTGTTGCTCGCCCTGGTAGGTCCACTTGGCCGGCTGACCCCGATCGGCGCGCACCTCGCCATGCCACACCGTTTCCATACTGCCGACGAAGATCGCGCCGACCAGGATGATCGCCATCGGGCCAAGCTCGGTATCAAAGTGGCAGATCACGCGCTCGTTGCGCGCAAACAGGTTGGGCACCAGTTGCGTGGTCGCCTCGCTCACGCTGTACAGATCGCCCGGCACGAACACCATCGAGGTCAGTGTGCCGCCGTAGGGAATGTGCACCCGGTGGTAGTCCTTGGGAGACAGATACACCGTGGCGAACAGGCCGTTCTCGAACAGGCGGGCCGCCTGCTTGTCACCGGCGAGCAGCGCCGTCAGGTCGAAGCTGTGCCCTTTGGCCTGCAGCAGACTGTCGCCGTCGATTGTGCCGATCTGGCTTACCTTGCCGTCGGCCGGCGACAGGATGGCATTGTCGGCCAGCGGTCGCGCGTCTTCTTTCAGCTCACGGGTGAAGAAGGCGTTGAAGCTCGGGTAGGCGTCGAGATCCGGGTTGGCCGCTTCGCCCATGTCGACGCCGTAACGCCGACTGATCTTTTCGATCAGTAGTCGCTTCACCCAGGGTGTTTCGGCCCGCGCGAGCCGGTGCATACCGGCTGCCAGCAGATGCTGGGGCAGGATTCGCAACAGGTTTGTTGAAAGACGGTCGAGCAGCGACGGGGCTGCGGGCGTCGACATGCGTTGGTTCACTCCACGAAATCGATAATGCCAATTAGAGTGTGCGCCATGATATCGGGTTCCCCGTGCGGAAGCAGCGCCCACTGGGTGTCATCCGGTCCGACGAGTACCGCAGCGTCGTTGCCGAGTGAGCACCATGCGATGCCACTCGTTGACAGACCGAGTTGCGTGGCCACGTTGTCCATCGCGTCGGGATCGCCGATAAGCAGCTCGGCCCAAGTCACACCACCGGTGAAAGTGGTCTGCTGGGCCAGGTCCGGGCGATCGTAGGCGAGTACAACCACCTTGAGATTCGATTGCAGATCGGGGCGTACCGCCAGATGGTTGAACATCAGGGCATAGTCGCGCAGCAGTTGGCGGCAGGCATCCGCCGTCGTATCGGCGCTGATGAACAGCCGCCAACGTGGCGACTGTTCGTCGCCGGGCGAGGCCAGCCGTTCAGGAAGCTGCAGACGCCGTTTTCCGTCATAGACCTCGGCCGACAGCTCGGACAGCGGCTGGCGCTGCCAATATTGGCCGAGGTAATAGCCGACGATCAGTGTCGCGATGGCGATGCTGATCAGGATGAATCGCCGGACCGGCCGGCGCCGGCGATGCTGCGCAACCATGTGCGATCAGGCGGCAGCGAGGACTTTCTCCGCCGCCGGCAGAGCAACCCCATGCTCGACCGGGGCGCCGAGATCGGCCAGCACGCCATCGAGCGCGGCCAGGCAACGCGTGATGTTCTCGATACGACTGCTGTAACCCATCAGACCGATGCGCCAGACCTTGCCGGCCAGATCGCCGAGACCCGCACCGATCTCCAGGTGGTGCTCCTGCAAAAGGCGCGCGCGCACGGCGGCGTCGTCCACACCCTCGGGAATGGCGATGGCATTGAGCTGCGGTAGGCGGTGCGCCTCGTCGACGATAAAGCGGATGCCCATCGCGTCCAGGCCGGCCTTGAGCGCCTCGTGGTTGCGGCGGTGACGCGCCCAGGCGTTTTCCAGGCCCTCTTCGTGCAGCATCAGCAGGGATTCGTGCAAGGCGTACATGGCGTTGACCGGCGCGGTGTGGTGGTAGGCGCGACGTGCACCTGAGCCCCAGTAACCCATGATCAGGTTCATATCCAGGAACCAGCTCTGCACCTTGTGCGTGCGATTGCTGATGCGATGCTGGGCGCGTTCGCTGAAGCTGACCGGCGCGATGCCCGGTACGCACGACAGGCATTTCTGGGTGCCTGAATACAGTGCGTCGATCTCCCACTCATCAACCTTCAACGGGATGCCTGCTAGCGAGGTGACCGCGTCGACGATCGTCAGGCAGTCGTGTTTGTGGGCGAGTTCGACCAGGGCCTTGGCATCGGACTCGGCGCCGGTGGATGTTTCGGCATGCACGAACGCCACGACCGTAGCGTCGGGGTTCGCGATCAGGGCGTCCTCGAGCTTCTGCGGATCGACCGCCGTGCCCCAGGCGTCGTGTACCATGACCGCCTGGCCGCCGCAGCGCTCGACGTTCTCCTTCATGCGTCCGCCGAACACGCCGTTCTGGCAGACGATCACCCTGTCGCCCGGCTCGACCAGATTGACGAAACAGGCCTCCATCCCCGCCGAACCCGGTGCCGAAATCGGCATGGTCAGGGCGTTCTCGGTCTGCATGGCGTACTGCAGCAGCGCCTTGACCTCGTCCATCAATTCGACGAACGTCGGATCCAGGTGACCGATAGTCGGCCTGCCCAACGCTTCCAGTATCCGCGGCGGCACATCTGACGGTCCTGGGCCCATAAGCGTGCGAACTGGCGGGTGAAAAGCGCTGAAGGTCATATCAAAATCCAATGGCAAGTATTGATTCAGGCCCGCGAGTATAGTGACGGGTTGAAATCGCGATCAAGCGCAACAAAAAAGGGTTTGACGCGGTCGGATAGGCGAGGACGAAGAGAAAAATGGCCGACAAGATCGAAAAAAGCGAGCAGGCATGGCGTGAGACGCTGACCGACGAGCAGTTTCACGTGTGCCGCGAAAAGGGCACCGAACGGGCGTTCAGCGGGGCCTATTGGGATACCAAATTGGCGGGTGTCTATAAGTGTTCGGCGTGTGGCGAGCCGTTGTTCAGCTCGCAGACCAAGTTCGATTCGGGCACTGGTTGGCCGAGCTTCTGGAAGCCGATGTCACCGGATGCGGTCGAAACCGAAACCGATAGCTCTTATGGCATGACCCGCACCGAGGTGCACTGCCGGCGCTGCGGCTCCCATCTCGGTCATGTGTTTCCAGACGGTCCACAGCCAACCGGTATGCGCTATTGCATCAACTCGCTGTCGTTGGATTTGCAGGCCGACGAAGCGGCCGAAGCCGACGAGAAGTGAGGCGAACCCGAATAGACCGGGGCGTCGCGCTCAGTATTGAAAGTTCACCAGGTCGTCGACCTTTTTCTTTGACCACAGGCCGCCGCCCGGTGCCGGACGCTTGGCGTCGTTCCACAACTGGGCTGCCTGTTCAGCGGTGATGCGCTGCAGGCGGAATTCAACCGCCTCGCGCCGCAGGCACTCGAGATAAGGTTGTTCGCCGGCAAGTTGGATGAGTTGCAGCATGCCCATATCCGCCTTGTGCTCTTCGCGCAGCACATCCAGCACGTCTTCCGGCGACATGGCATCGAGCAACTCGATGGCGATCGCCTGCAGGTCGGGGCGGTTGTAGCCGACCGGCATCTTCAATTCCATGTCTTTCAGTCGTTCGCGCACCAGCGGCACGACGCTGCGCGTATCGGCACTCGACAGGTGGGGAAACTGGTTGTTGAAGCGGTCGATCGCGTCCGCGACGACGTTGGCCGTCTCCAGCTTGTTCCAGACCTCATGGGCGGGCACCCATTCACCGCCGAAACGGATCATCGGCTGTTCGAACTGTTCGTCCTTTTTGTCTTCCGACATGACTCTGTTGGCGTTGCTGGATGTCAGTCAGACGTAGCGGCGGCGGGGCACGCAACTTGAGCGAAATGGTTCAACAAAGCGGCGGAATGCGCTTCGTCGATCAGGCCGGTATGGCGATCCGGATGCTGGCACCGCCGAGTTCGGCACGAACGATATTCAGTTCGCCGCCATACTGTCTGACGACCTCGTTGACCACCGACAAACCGATGCCTTCGCCAGAATGCCGCTGGTCGGCGCGTTCGCCGCGTTGCAGCAGGCGTTGGATATCCTGATCGTCGATACCGTCGCCATCGTCCTCGATAGCGATCCGCACCTGGGTGGAATCCCGTTCGGCACGAACCTCGATACGCGAGCGGCAATGCTTGTAGGCGTTTTCCAGCAGATTGCCGAACAGTTCGAACATGTCGCCCTCGTCGGCCCGCAGCCGCAGCCCGTCGTCGATCGACACGCTGCAGTCCGGTCGCTTGTCGCGATAGACCTTGTCGAGGCTGGCGCACAGGCGCTCGACGATCGGTGCCAACAGGATCGGCCGGGTCACGCTGCTCGAACCGGCGACCGCGGCGCGCTGGCGCTGGTAGGTGACGATCTCGTTGATGCGTTGAGTCTGTTCGCGGATCAGCCGGCGTACGCCGGCATCGGATTCGCCGTCCGCGGCACCACGCAGCACCGCCAGGGGGGTCTTCATGCTGTGCGCCAGATCGGCGAGGCTGTTGCGTACCCGTTCCTGGCGGCTCTGGTTCTGCGTGATCAGCGAATTCAGGTTGTCGGCCAGACCGGTCAGCTCGCGCGGTACCCGGCCTTCGATCTGCGCACTCTCACCCTGCTCGACACGACGCACGGCGTCGGTCATCTCGCGCAGCGGGCGCAACCCCCAGCGCACCAACAAAAGCTGCGACAGCAGGAGCAGTACACCGACACCGCCGAGCCACAACCACAGGGTATCGCGGAATCCTTCGAGTTCATCACGGAACGGCGTGATGTCGGCCGCCACGGTGATCGAGTAATCGATCGGGTTGCCGCGGTCGTCCTCCCACAAGATACCCTGATCGATCACGGCGAACTCGTGTGAGAAACGAAAACGCGTCTGTCCCGGGGCCTGCGGCGTCATGGTCGGTGCCTTGCGCCCGAGCAGGGAACGCGAACGCCAACGGTATTCGCCGTTCTCGCCGGTGATCTTGGCGTACAGTCCCGAGTCGGGTTGGTTGAAATCCGGCGCGGCGAGGATCTCTGGGAGTCGCATGCGGCCCTGATCGTCCTCCTTGGCCGAGGTCAGCAGGGTATAGACATGCGCCTGCAGCCGGTCGCGTGCGGCGCTTTCGGCGCTGCTGCGAAATGCACGGTCGAGCGCCGCGGCGGCGATGCCGAGAAACGCCACCAGGATCACCAGGCTGCTAATCAGCAGGCGGCGCGCGATCGAGCGCCTCACGCGGTCTCACCCTCCTTGACCAGCCGGTAGCCCCGGCCGCGCAGGGTTTCGATGGGTTTACGGTTGCCGTCGGGGTCGATCTTCTTGCGGATGCGTCCCACCAACACTTCGACCACGTTGCTGTCGCGGTCGAAATCCTGATCGTAGATATGTTCGGTGAGCTCGGTCTTCGACACGACCTTGCCGGCATGCACGATCAGGTATTCGAGAATGCGATATTCATGGCCGGTCAGCGTAATCTGCTCGCCGTCGCGATACACGGTTTGTTCGGCCGTGTTCACTTCTACGCCGGCTGCACTGAGCAGCGGTGAGCTATGGCCGGCCGCACGACGCAGCAGGGCATTGATACGCGCCAGCAGCTCTTCGGTGTGAAACGGTTTGGTCAGATAGTCGTCGGCGCCGCTTTCCAGTCCCTCGACCTTGTCCTGCCAAGCGTCGCGCGCGGTCAGGATCAGTATCGGGAAGTCGCGCTGTAACTTGCGCAGCTCGCGGATCAGCTCGATCCCCGACATGCCGGGCAGGCCGAGGTCGACGACCGCCAGGTCCATCGGGTATTCGCGTCCGAGAAACAGGCCATTCTCGCCGTCCTCGGCGGCATCGACCGAGTAGCCCTTGCTTTCGAGCCGGGTGCGTAGCTGTTCACGCAAGGTGGGTTCATCTTCGACAACCAGGATACGCATGGTCGTGGTTCCTCAAGCCATCGCTGCGGGTTTCGGCAGCGTGTGTCGGGTATCTCTGTGGAGTTGGTATGGAGGTGAGGTGCCACAGCGCGACCGGCGCCTGCTCAGCGCTTGTTGCGGCGTTCGAATCGCCCGGATTCGGCATCCACGTTGAGACGTTTGACGCGGCCGTCGTCGGTCAGTATGCGAATCTTGTGCGACTCGCGCCCGCCGCGGTTCTTGGTTTCCGCCGATAACACTCTGCCGGGGTAGCGATCACGCGCCTCTTCAACCGCCTGATCGAGTGACTTACGCCGATCGCCGGCCAGACCGGGCGCGCTCACCGTGAGGGCGATCAGTGCGACCAACAGCGCTTTTGTGCAATACCACCGCTTCATCTTTTTTTTCCACGACCTCAGAACACCGTCGGGCGCAGGCCGGTTTCGATGCGGATGACCCGGCCGGGTTTCTGCTCGGTGTGCGTCCGGAACGTGCGCCCCTGGTAGCGATACTCTACATTGTAACCGACCAAGGCCTCGCGATTTTCCCAGCGCTCGACCGACTCACAGCGGCGAACCATGCCTTGTTCGGCAAGGTCGCGCTGCGCTTCGCCGGCGTGCCTTGGGTCGCCGGCCGCGTTCGTCACGTCCGGCGCACGCTTCTTCCAACAACGCTGTTCGGCCACCGCGGTCGGTACGGTAGCGTAGACGGGGCTGACATCGACGACCTTGGCGAGTACGCCATTGCCGTCGTATCGGACTTGGCCGAATGTGGGGCTGACAGCCGCGGATACCATCCCGGCGAAGGCGCAAGCGGCAAGGGCGACCGTGCCGACCACCAGGGTTCTTCCGATTGGGTTTTTCATTTGTCTACCTCGCCGCCCAGTGGGCCTGTTGCCCGTTTTGCAGCAACTCTACGCGAGCCATCCTGAACGTTTGCTGAACGATCGGGTGTCAGTGACGCGGTCTTAGTTGGGCCAGCAGAAACAGCCCGACCGCCGCGGTGACGATCGACGGACCGGCCGGGGTATCGAACCACAGCGAGGCCGCCAGGCCCGCGGTGACGGCGATGGCGCCTACCAGGGTCGCCAGCAGACCCATCTGTTCCGGGCTGCTGCTGAATCGCTGGGCGGTGGCCGCTGGAATGATCAGCAGCGCCGTGATCAACAGCACGCCGACGATCTTCATCGCCGCGGCGATGACCAGGGCGACCAGCAGCATGAAGATCAGCTTGGTGCGCGCCACCGGCACGCCATCGACGGCGGCAAGGTCGGCATGCACCGTCAGGTTCAGCAATGGTCGCCAGATCAGCGTCAGCACCACCAGGCTCGACACCGCACCGGCCCAGATCCAGATCAGGTCGGAGACGCCCACGGCCAGGATGTCGCCGAACAGATAGGCCAGCAGGTCTACCCGGATGTCTTCGCGAAAGCTGATCGCGACCAGGCCGACCGCCAGCGAACCGTGCGCCAGTATCCCCAGCAGCGTGTCGGTGGCCAGATCGCTGCGGTGTTGCAGGGTCAGCAGGGCGATCGCGATCAACACGGCCAGCGCCAACACGCTGAGCTGCAGGCTGACTTGGAGCAGCAGGCCGAGCGCGATGCCGAGCAGGGCCGAATGCGCCAGGGTATCGCCGAAGTAGGCCATGCGTTGCCACACGACGAACACGCCGAGCGGGCCGCTGACCATGGTCAGTCCCAGTCCTGCCGCGAGCGCACGCAGCATGAAGTCATCCATGGTCGTGCCGGTCCTCGTCGCACACCACATCGCCATGCATGTTGTGCGTGTGGTCGTGATGATGGGTGTAGACCGCCAGCGTGTCGGCCGCCGCCGTGCCGAACAGGTCGAGATAGGCGGGGTGTTGGCTGACCGTGTCGGGATGACCGGAACAGCACACGTGCTGGTTGATGCACAGCACCTCGTCGGTCGAGGCCATGACCAGGTGAAGGTCGTGTGACACCATCATCACGGCGCACCCGCGCTGGTCGCGCAGACGCATGATCAACGCATACAGTTCGGTCTGGCCATTGACATCGATGCCTTGTACCGGCTCGTCGAGCACCAGCAGGTTGGGGTCGCCGAGCAGGGCTCGCGCCAGCAGCACGCGCTGGGTCTCGCCGCCCGACAGGGCCTGCATGGGGCGGTCCAGCAGATGCGATACGCCGACATCCGCTGCGCTGGCCGCCACCTTGTCGGTGTCGTGTTCGCTCAGGGTAAGAAAGCGTTTGGCGCTGAGCGGCATGCTGTCGGGCAGGCTGAGCTTCTGCGGCATGTAACCGACTTTCAGATTACGCGCTTTTTCGACATGTCCGTGGGTCGGGCGCAACAGCCCCAGGGCGATGCGCACCAGGGTCGTCTTGCCGGCGCCGTTGGGACCGATGACGGTCAGGATGCGACCGCGGTCGAGCTCGAACGACACATGGTCGAGTAGCCGGCGGCCCTTGACCGTCATGCACAGATTGGTGCCGACCAGCAGTTGTTCAGGTTTCAGCATGGCCTGCCACGCACTGAGGACACAGTCCGGTAATCTCGACCGTCTGTTCGTGAATCTCGAAATCCAACTCGTCGGCGTTGCGTCGGATGCGCTGGTTCAGCGACGCGTCGGCCTGTTCCACGGCCATGCCGCAGGCTTCGCAGATGAAGATCTGCGCCATGTGTTCGTCGCCCGGGGCCGAGCAGCCGACATAGGCGTTGCGCGACGTGATCCGGTGGATCAGCCCATGCTGCAGCAGGAACTCCAACGCCCGGTACACGGTCGGCGGCGACGGCTTGTGACCGTCGGCAGCAATCTGTTCGAGCAGCTCGTAGGCGCCGCTGGGACGATGGCTGCGCCAGATCAGTTCGAGCACGCGGCGGCGGATCGGCGTCAATCGCAGGCCGCGCGCCTTGCAGATGAGCTCGGCGTCGTGCAACGCGCTGCGGATACACGCGCGATGATCGTGATCGCCGTGCGGAAAGGTGGCGTGCGGTGTCGTCATCGATCGGCCTCCGTCAGGCATTCGTGCATGGTTCGGCCTATCTGCCGCAGGGTCTCGAAATACGCCTCGACTCCCGGTTCGACGCTCGCACCCAAGGGGTCGAGCACCGCGTGGCGGATCGGCAGGCCCTCGCTCAGCATCTCGACCAAGCGGTCGTCGAACTGCGGTTCTGAGAACAGGCAACGGACCTGCTCTTCACGCAGCGTCTTGCGCAGCCAACGCAGGTGGGCGGCGCCCGGTCGCCGCTCGGGGTGCGTGGTTACCCCGCTCACAGGATGCAGACCGTAGCGTCGTTCGAGGTACTGATAGGCGTTGTGAAAAACCGTGTAGTGGGCGTCGAGCCCCTGCAGCTGCGCGCGCAGTTCGTCGTCGAGGTCGGCCAACCTCAGCTTCAGCGCGTCGCCATTGCGGCGGTAGAGGTCGGCACCACCTGGGTCGGCCGCGATCAGGGCATCGGCGATGGCGTCGACCATACGCTGTGCGTTGCCCGGCGACAGCCAGACGTGAGGGTCGATGGAAGACAGCGAACTTTTGTGCGTCTTATCTGCCTGAACGTGTTCCGCGTGGTCGTGTACGCCGCTTTGGGGGAGCAGCTCCAGGCCGGGAACCGACAACATGCTGATCGAGCGCCTCACCGACAGCGTCGGCAGAATCCGCTCGAGCGGCTGCTCCAGTTCGGGGCCGATCCAGAGGACGAGATCGGCTTCGTTGATCGCGCGTGCGTCAGAGGGGCGCAGGGTGAAGGTATGCGGTGATTCGGAGCCGCTCAACAGCAGCCGGGGCTCGCCACGCCCGGCCATGACCGCGGCAACCAGCGAATGCAGCGGTGCGATGCTGGCGACGACGCGGGGCGGGTGCGAAGCGGCGGCGTTGAACGCCACGGCGATTAACAACAGGGCCAGGGCCGTCCTGACTGGGTTTGCGGTCACTGCGGATTCCGGGTGGATCTGGGTGTAATAGAATAACATTACAATCCGTTCACATGGGCCGTCCCGGAAGTTGTCAATTGGAGAAAATTTTTGGGGTTGTGGTGTATTCGGCGCTATGGTTGACACACTCCTTGAAGTTCCCAACGGTAACTTGAGATATCGGGGCGCGTTTGACTCGATGCGGTCTGCGCCCCTGTGCGGTCGATGGAAAAGACAGCGGTAATGAACACTAGTCAGAAAACCAGCGAGGCTTTTTTGCCCGGACCCGAGCCACGCCACGACGGCGACTCGATCCTGGGCCGTTGGATGCAGCACGTCTGGCAACGCTACGAAAACTCGTCTTTGCCGCTCGGCTTGAAGTGGTCGGTGGCGATCGCGGCGCTGATCGTGTTTGCCATGGGCGTCCTGGGTTTCTACCTGATCCAGCAGCAGGAAGCCGGCTACCGCAGCCAGGTCGACCGCTTCAGCCAGGTCATCGTCGAACAACTGGTCGGGGTGAGCGGCGAACCGCTCATGGCCGAAGACACCCTGTCGCTGCAGATCCTGCTGCAGCGTCATGCGCAGAGTTCACTGGTGCTCGGCGCTGCCCTGCACGACGCCGAAGGCAAACTGGTCGCCGAAGCGGGCGTGAGCCCGCCCGGCGCCGACCAGCGGCGCTTCGACCAGGGCGGGGTGGCCCCGTGGGACTGGGAGAGCGGCGACTACAAGGCCGTTTCGTACGTCAGCCCGGTGGTGTTCCAGGATGTGACGGCAGGCTATTTGACGGTCAGCATCGACCGTTCGCCGCTGGAAAAGGATCTCGAAGAGACGCTGCGCTTTCTCATTATCTCGACGCTGCTGCTGATTCTTGTCGGCATCATTTTCGCGTCGGCGCTGGCATACCGGATGTCGCGACCGATCGAGCGCCTGGCACGCGCCGGCGAGGCATTGGGTGCGGTCATGCCGCAGGTGGTCGTCGAACGGCGTGACGAAATCGGCCAGGTACTCAATACCTTTCAGCACCTTGCCGAGGGTGTAAAGCGCAAGAACGAGGTCGAGGCCGCGTTGTCGCGCTATGTGTCGCCGCAGATCGCTCAGCAGGTGTTGGCGAGTGACGCGGGCGGCGCCCTGGGTGGTGATTGCGTCGAAGGCAGCGTCCTGTTCTGCGACATCGTCGGCTTCACCGAGCTGTCCGAATCGCGCGAGCCCGGCGAGGTGGCGGCGCTGCTCAACGATTACTTCGGTTACTTCGCATTGGCCGCCGAGAGCTGTGGCGGTACGGTCGACAAGTTCATCGGCGACTGCATCATGATCGTATTCGGTGTACCGGACGAAAACCCGCACCACGCGCTGCACGCGATGACCTGCGGCATGTTGATCCAACAGTTGACCCACCGCATCAACCGGATTCGCGAGTCGCTCAACCAGGCCACGGTGCGTCTGCGGGTGGGTATCAGTAGCGGTCCGATGCTGGCCGGTAACCTCGGCAGTTCCGAACGCATGCAGTACACGGTGGTCGGCGACACGGTGAACGTGGCCGCCCGTCTGTGCAGCATTGCCGAGCCGGGTGGTGTGCTGGTGACCGAGTCCATGCTGTTGTGTGGCCACCCGGGCAACCTTGCGCATTACCGTCATCTGGGTGAGGCCAAGCTCAAGGGCCGCAAGAGCGGTGTCGAGGTGCGGGCGATGAATGTCGAAGCGGTCGCCCACGACATCAATGCCGATCAGTTGATCGATCAGATCCTGCAGGTTGTGGATAGCTGATGACCCTACGCGTCGTTTTTCTCGCGCTGCTGGTGGCGCTTTCCGGTTGTACCAAGCTGACCAAGTCGTCCTCCAAGGAGGGCGCCGCTACACCGTTGCCTGCGTCGGCAGCCGAAACCCTGACCCAGGCACAGCAACTGGCGCGCCGCGACGGCCGTTGGTCCGATGCGCTGGCGATGTTGAAGGAAGCGAAGACCGTGTATCCGGAAAATGCGGAGATTACGGGGCTGTATGACGACCTGACAACCGAGCGTGACGTGATCGCGCGTCAGATCCGCGACCAGATCATGGTCTCCGATGCCGAAAATTATAAGAGTAAGATCGACCTGCTCGATCAGCTCGCGTTGGTCGATGCGGATTCGCTGTTTGCCACCTCGCGCCGTCTCTACTGGAAAGAGAAGCTGGGCGACCAGCAAGAGGCGCTGACGGCGTGTGGCGAAGAGCATGCCAAGATCCGGCCGGTGCTGGCGAGACGCTGTTACGCCCTGGCGGTCGAGATTGCCGGCACCCCTGAATTGAAGGACCGGCTCGCTGCCGTCAACGCGTCACTGCGGGCCAGCGAGAACAGCGCCGCCAAGCGTCGCATCGCGGTCGAGAAACAGGACCGGCAGGCACGCGGAAAAGAGCTGCTCGAAAGCGCACGTGCCGCGATCGAGGCGCGCGAATACCGCAAAGCCTTGGACATTCTGGAGAAGGTCGCACAACTGCAGCCGAACAACCGCGAGGTATCCGGTCTGCAGGAAAAGGCCTGGTCGATGATCAGCCCGCAGGTCGAAGCTCTGGTGAAGCTGGGTGATCACCTGTACCTCGATGAGCAGTTGAACGCCGCGGTCGCCACCTGGCAGGCGGCGCTGAGCCTGAAGCCGGACGACGAGGACATCCTGGCCCGCATCGAACGCGCCAAGAATGTGTTGAGCAGGCTCGACCAACTGCGCAAACAGCAGAACTCGCCCAAACCCTGACCGCCCATCGCGCCGGCAGCTACCGCCAAGCACGACCGGCCGCATCCCTTCATTAGAAACCCGACCCCCCGATCCGCTGCGGTCGGGCATCGTGTGGCGTATTTCCTTGTTTTGAGTGTGGGAACCGCGCGCCTAAAGGTGGCTGTTGGATGGCCGATAGGCAGCAGATACGCGGAATGAATCGAAGGGGAGATCGCCGATGACGGCAAAGAAGACCGTCTTGGTTGTCGACGACAGTCGCATGTCACGCATGATGATCAGCAAGATCATCAACGCCCACTTTCCGGAGTGGGATGTCGTAGAGGCCGGCAAT
>MWSA01001561.1_pt1 | contig 13727 bp, 14 predicted proteins | sample 1021941 | NCBI WGS metagenome assembly MWSA01 (sample SAMN06327220, study PRJNA374545) | mollusc metagenome | biome: marine bay; material: sediment; isolation source: gill 40 cm from animal A | host: Kuphus polythalamius | place: Philippines: Mindanao | collected 2011-09-12 | reverse complement strand
CACCCGGCTCGGCGCAGGCGCGTCTTCAATTGTCTGGCGAGGTTCGCCGGACAAAGGGATCTGCAGGCCTTTTTTCAGCGTAATCAGCATGATGGATTGGTGCGGTGCAAAAACAGATGCAATCCTATCGTCATGCCCAAGCCAATTAAAAGGCGTCATAGGCATGCCTTATTCCTAATTCGATTAAGGCTAGACTATTGGCGGAATTCGAGTGTGCCGCGCTTGAGTGTGGAAGTTTTTGAGGTTAAGACGTTCGCGACATCGGCCTGAGTTCACAGGCTGTCGGCAATTGCGTTGGGTAATCAGTGACATACCGGATGCGTGAATGCTCTGCCGCAGGGCTTCCCCTTGCTGTCCCGCACACTCGACAACGACGCGACAGAATACTCGTCCGTTATGTATCGCTAACACATAACGGCATGATTTCCGCATCCAGGGCGCTCGTTAAGCATCAACCGACCTGAACGGCGAGCTGTTCGATATGCGAGACCGCCGGTTCCCACCCGATGAGCGCAAAAAAACCGGCCGGCGGCTGGGTGCCGACGACCGGTTCGGATACTGACCGATGCGACGCACGTCAGTAACGGTTCATGGCATCACCGCCCAACGATGCGGTCGCCTTTCAACTCGGTGTAATAAGGCGCCTCATAATCCCTCTGACGTTTGATCTGCTCTTTCGACAGATCACTGTCGAACACCAGCTCGTCGCCGTGAATGGTCATACCGCGCAACGGCAGCGCGATCGTCTGGCCGCCGATACCCAGAAAGCCTCCGACATCGACGATGCCCAGCAACTGACCGGTGTTACGGTCGGCAACGATGCGATCGAGGTTGCCGATCTCCTTGCCCGACTTGTTGACGATTCGCTTGCCTTTGAGATCAGCTACCTTGGCACCGAATACCGGCTCGTTGTCGCCCTGTTGCCCGCTGCCACCCTGTCGCTGGGCGACATCGGTTTGGCTCGCGGAACGCTGGGCGAGCGGTTGCTGACGTTGAACCTGCTGCGGTATGCCGGCATTCGGACGCATCGCGGGCATCCGGCGTTGTTCGCCTCCCGGCGTTGAACCGGCCATGTCGCCGCTCGCCGAACCGCCGGCGTGCATTCCACCGCCAGCCGACATTGCAGCGCCGCCCTGTGCGCCATCCGCCGCTATGCCGCCATCACCGTGCACACCACCAGCCGACGGCATTGCGCCAGCAGACCCAGCGCCTATCTCGCCGCCGATGTCGCCCTGCATCTCACCACCCGCAGACATCGAGGCGCCACGCCCCCTACCGGCGGTACCCATCGGCGCACCTGCGTTGGCACCGCCCTGCGTCCGGGTAGATCCATCGCCTTGAACGCCACCCTGGACAGTCGATTGACCGTAGGGGTTGTGGCCGTTCATGCCGTAGCCACCATAGGCATGCGGCGGACCATAGCGGAACTGCGGTTGAGGTGATACCGGCGGATACATCATTGAAGGCCCGGCCATCGGCCCGCCGGTCCAGGTACCATAGCCCTGGCCGCCATAGCCATGTCCTGCATAACTCTGTCCAGGGTAGCTCTGGCCGGCGACGGCGGTACCCGCGGTCGCCGCCAGTACGGCCATGCCGACGGTCGTCATTCGAATTTTTCGGTTCAATTGCAATCGCATGCTGAAAGTCCTCCGTTGTAGCTGTTGACGCGCGCGTGTTCGCGCTTCTAAACACAACGGTTGATCAGCAACTGCTATGCCACGCCAACAGCACGGCGAAAAACCGCGGTTTGTGGTTCACGTCGTCTGGGCAACGGTTCAATTGCATGGTTTTCGAGCTGCATATCCACCCTGGCTGGTGCTTTCGCGCCGCGTAAAAAAAAACAGCTCTTGCACACATACGAGAACGCCGGAGCACCCTCTGTGGTGACAAGGTGCGCCGGCGCTCTTGGGTGTCATGTGAAGGTCGTCAGATTACCGTACCGAAGCCTTCGTCTTCGTTATGCGTGAGTGAAGGCAGTCCTGCCAATCGGTGAATCAAGGTCAGCACGCCGAGTTCATCGGCACTGTCCGACTGATCGAACAACCGGTACAGGTATTTGCTGCCGCCACGATCGCTGTACTCATCGATCAGGTAACGCATGTGCGGAGAGGCGGCTCGACAATCCTCCTGCTGACAATGCTGACGGTAGTGATCAACCAGCGTATTGATCACGGCGAGGTGTTCGTCGTTCAAGGTCAGACCGAGTTCGCCGGCGTTTTGCCGTGCGCGGTAGGCGAGATCGGCATCGCTCAATTGGTTCACGGCATTGAATAGCGGACGTTCGCCGTCCAGCGTTTGGCTTTGCATCAGTGTTTCCTCCTGGATGGATTGTGCTGGGAAGTCAGCCGGCAATGACGCCGACTGAACGCGTACAGCCCGTGGGGTTCGGGTGCGTCAAGCACCCGGGCTCAGCGAAGGTCGCGATCAGCGACGACGCGTCAGGATCGAGAACAGGATGCCTGCGCCGAACGCCATGGCCAGTGAGGCAAGCGGACGCTCGCGGACATAGTCTGTCGTGGCGACTTTGGCGTCCTCGCCCATGAAACGCGCGCGATCTCGCATCTCACCCGAGCGTCGGCGTACGTCTTCAGCCTTGGTGCGCAGGTGTTCTTCGGCTTTGGCGGCCTGCGCCCCGATCTGGTCGACAGCCTCATGGGCGGCCGATGTCGCGCGCTCCGAGTAGTTGCGCTTGGTCTTGATGTCGTTGATTTCGTTTGGCTCGTTCATGGCCTACTCCTTTACGTCTATGTGATATTGAGTCTCACAACTTAAGGAGCAAACGCTATGCCAGGCAAACCCGCAGGTAACGGCACGCGCAAAGGGCATTTCACGGCAGTTGAGCCTGACCGAATCGTGTCGCTTCGGCGTATTTGCACCGCCCTTGCCGCATATCCGCAACCGATCACTCAGTTCAAGGCACCGATCAAAGCCGCGACCAACACGACGAGCAGCCAAACCATCAGCACCAGCATGACGGCAACTGCCAACACGGTGATCGCCAGCACCGCCGTGCTGCGCCGCTTGGTCGGCACCGGCTGCTCAAAATAATCGAGCATCAATCGCACGTTGCGTTGGTTCGCCTTGAACGCGAAGTCGAACAGGTCGCCGAATACAGGTATCACCCCGACCACACTCTCCAATACGATGTTGAGTGCCATGCGCAGCGAGACCGCCCAGGGCACGCCGAGACGCACCGCCTGTAGAAGGATATAACTGGATGCCGCGCCGGCCAGAAGATCCCCTACACCCGGGACCAGACCGATCAGGCCGTCCAGCCCGATCCGCCAGCGGGTACCCGGCACGCGAATCGAGCTGTCGAGCAACCACGCAAGACGTTCGAGTTTCTTGATCTCTCTGTCGCCCATGTCAGCTCCGCTTGTAGTGGCTTGGTTTACTGCCTGTCGCCGGACGGTCGAGTACCGTTACTGCTGAATGCGTCGTCGACAACGCCGACGAGGGTTTGGAGCGCAGATAAAGAACGGCTTGGATAACGGGTCGCACCGTACGCAGCCGCAGCGCTCGCGGCACGACCGGATTACTGGCCGAGCCGGTCTAACGAACGGGAAAAGCATCGTGAATGCCGTCGAGAAAGCAAACGGCGACGGTAACATGGCAAAGGAATCGCTCATCGCGACCACGTTTAGCAGTCGGCATCTACGATGCCGCGCACACCCGGTTTGCCATTCGTGTAGCCCGGGGTGACCCGCTACGCACGCACATGCACTGCCAAAGCGGCGTGCGGCACGCAAGCAAAAGATCGGTCGCAGTGCTACGCCGGATCGCCAAGATATGCGGCAGCAAGCTCATCCGCCTCTGCGGCTGTTACGCCATAGACCTCGATCAGGCACTCGGCCAATTCGTGACATTCAGCGGCTGTCGCCGTCGTTGCCGACTCGGCCGCTTGCAGCAGATAGGGCGCGTGCAGTTCGACCTGGCCGCGGGGGATAACAAGATGTTGTGCTGTGCTCATTCGCTTTCTCCAAGAGCTTACTCACTATGTAGGCAGGGACCGGATATACGCGCCCAGCCTTTCAGTCACTCACACGACGGGGGGTACCGCGTCGTTCTCACCGCCGAACGCTGCCCGTGGATGTCGGTCTACAACAACCCGCTTCACGCGTTCGCGCTGGTCATCGTCGCAATGCACGATCATCAGCAGTTCACCGTCTGCAATCGCCCGCTCGAACTTGGCCACTTCCTCGTTCGACGAGGCCATTCCCAGTACGCTGGCAATCGACGCCCCGATCGCACCACCGGCGATCGTGCCGCCGAGCAGCGCAAGACCGCCCACCACGAAACCGCCTGGTATTCCGGCCACGACCAGACCGGCGACGAGCCCGGCGGTTCCGCCGACGACGGCGCCGCGCTTACCGGCATCCCCCACAGCGCTGGTGTCCGTCAGGTCGGCGCGCGGCAGATCACCTACGGCGTGCCGCTCCTGGGCAACCACACCGATGTCGTCCTCGCCGATACCAACCGCTTCGAGATCGGCGACGATCCGCTCAGCCAGCTCCAAAGTCGGTACCAGAAAATACAGTTTGCTCACGGTGTGCATTGCCCATCGGCAGTCGATGCCAACAGAGCTAGCAATTGGTATGCCTAGGAGTGCGGAAGGCCTGGGATCGACGCAAAACCTGCGCTGCAGCGGGCTAAAGCGACACAACCGCCCAATGAACCCACGTATGGAAATCAGCCGACTGGGCGCAAATAGACCGTCAGTTCTTGCATGACTGTTTGGCTAAAACCGACAAAATGAGGCATTCGAACCCGGCAGTCCAACTCGAGACAGACCGCCGCGGGCGGCCATCAGGTGCCTCGGTGCGTGGCGGCGCGATCGAGATCGGTGATCGCAAAATGGTGGCTGTTGATATCGAACCCTTCGCGCAGGTAAAAACGATGCGCGCCGAATCGTTGCACGCCCGAGTCGAGGTGAATCTGCTCGCACCCCTGCTCTGCCGCATACCGTTTGAACCATTCGATCAACAGGCCTCCGGCGCCGCTGGAACGATGCGCTTCGGCAGTCACCAGATCGTCGATGTAGATATGCTTGCCCCATGCGAGTTTGTGGCCGACAACAAAGCCCGCCACACAAACCACGTCACTGTCCAACTCGACGAAAGCAATTTGATAGCCGAAAGTCCGCTGCTTTTTGATCTGCACCACGAGTTCGTCATGTGGGTAGGCTGGGCGCAGTTCGCGCATCACGGGCACGACGAGGTCGATGTCACGGTCGGATTGGGCCAGTTTCACGTTCACTGCGGGGCTCTCCAGTAGTCAGGCAAGATCGCCCGCGTTCGCAGAACCCGTCCGCTAGACCGGGGCTTCTACAAAGTCGCACAACCGCAGCAGGTTGGCAAAGCTCGCGACGGCATCGGCATGCTTCGCCCTACCCACCAGAACGCATGCGATCCCGGCAGCCTTCGCGCCCCCCAGGTCGCGACGCACCGAATCGCCGACTACAAGCGCCTGCTCGGGCTGGATCTGCAGCTCACGCAGAAGATGTAAGAAGGGTTGCGGGGATGGTTTGACGACGCCGTGATCCGAAGAAAATGAACACGCGGCGAACAGATCGACGACCCCTGCACGCTCGAATTCGCGCAGCCACAGCGGCTTGGGCGCCCAGATATCGACGATGGCCGCGAGCGTGAAGCGTCGACTCAGTTTGTGCAATGCCTGCGCATGGGCAGACGGGATGTAGCCCAGCTCATGAAATGCGAACGTGTCGACGATTCGGCAAACCTCGTCGGCATCGAGCTGTTGTCCGAACAGTTCGCGTATCGCCGCCTCGACCGATGGAAAGCAGTGTCGATATTGCTCGTCGGGATAACGCACATCCAGGTAGGCATAGATCGCCCGTATTGCCGCGTTCACCTGGCGCGAAGGCAGTTCACCACCCAGCGCGGCGTAATGCGCCGCATAGTCTTCGTCGGGACCGAAGCGGTCCTCGCCAAACATGAAGGTGCCGTTCATATCGAGCAGCAATACCTTCTTGCGCTCGATCAGTGCCCGCGTATCCGCACGGGCCGAAATCGAACCGTCATTACCATGATCCGACGCGGCAACCGACGCTACACCAGACATGAACACCTCTCCGGGTTACTGAATACAACCCTGCGCGACTGCCGCAAAGACAGAAACCAGGGATGACAGCATCAGTTTAGGCAGTCGGCGTGATCCATTATTCACGTTGCGTCACAGCTTTGGTGCGTTTGGGTACGCGTTTCGGCCGTTGAACCGAAGCCGCGGCCGGGTCGCGCCTTCACGTCGCCGAGACCGATTTGCCCGCGTCAGCTCTTGTCCCACATCACGTTGACCTGGTCGCGCGCCGCCGACTTCAACAACTCGATCAGCGGCAAGGCGCGATGCCGCAGCGTAACGGCCGCTTCTCCATCGTCTTCGTCATCTTCATGCCTGGACGGCGCCGGCTCTTCGGGGTTGGCATCGACCGCCGCCTGCAAACGCTGCAACGCAGCCGGCACGTCTTCGGCCAGCAGAGCACTCGGAATCGTGCCGCTGTGCCCCATCAGCTTCAGAAGATGCGCGGCGACATCTCCGAACATCGTGATATCTGCATAAGCCGGAGTGGAAAATGTCACCAACATGGTTACTCGACCTCATTTGTTGAAAAAGGATTACGCGACGGCATCGATATCGCGCGCATACGGCTGGCTTCCGACGGCCTGTAGATCCAATCGCAGCATATTGAACACAGCATCGACCGACGATCAACGACCACGCGGTGCCTTTGCGTACTGCGCACTGCGAGCACCAACGCTGTCTGCAACCTACCGGTAACAGTCATCTCAATCGCAAGCAATAGCCCGATCCGCCGTTTGCCTGCCGCCCTCACGCCTCGCCCTCGTTACATGTGCACCGCCAACAGGTCAATCAACCCAGATGGTCTTTGCGTTGACGAACTCGCGGATCCCGTGCCGCGCCAACTCGCGGCCATAGCCGGAGGTCTTGACGCCGCCAAAGGGTAGCCGCGGATCGCTCTTGACGAGTTCGTTGACGAAAGCGCAACCGCACTGCAGTCGGCGCGCGAGCCGCTGACCACGTTCACGATCTCTCGTCCATATGCTGCCGCCGAGTCCGAAATCGCTGTCGTTGGCAACATCGATCGCCTGTGCTGCATCCGCCACGCGCAGGACACTGGCCACCGGGCCGAACAGCTCTTCGTCGTAGGCCCGCATCTCAGGCGTTACCCCGGCGATGACAGTCGGTGCATAGAAATAACCCGGACCTTTCACAACGTGTCCGCCGGTCAACAACCGTGCGCCCTTATCGACGGCATCCCGCACCTGCGCGTCGATAGCATCACGCAGATCACGACGCGCCATCGGCGCCAGGCTGGTGTTTTCAAGGCTCGGTTCTCCGGGTTTCAACGCAGTGACCGCATCACAAAAGCGCCGCTCGAACGCGTCGGCAATGGTGTCGACGACGATAAAGCGTTTTGCGGCTATACAACTCTGACCGGCGTTCATGAAACGCGACTGCACCCCTTTCTCGACCGCAAGATCGAGATCGGCATCATCCAACACAACAAACGGGTCGGAACCGCCCAGCTCGAGTACGCTCTTCTTCAGCATCTTGCCGGCCGTACCGGCTACCGCGCTGCCGGCCGGGGCGCTGCCCGTCAGTGTCACCGCGCGAACGCGCCTGTCCTCGATCAGCTGAGCCACCGGGTCGGAACCGACCGGCAGGTGGGTAAAGAGACCTTCGGGAGCTCCCGCCTTTAAGAACACTTCACCGATCGCGGCGCTGCACAGCATCACGTTGGACGCATGCTTGAGCAGGCCGACATTGCCGGCCGCGATCGCCGGTGCGGCGAAGCGGAACACCTGCCAGAACGGAAAATTCCACGGCATCACGGCCAGGATGGCGCCCAGCGACTGGTAGGCGACGAAACTGTTGTGCGCATCGGTGGCGATCTGCTCGTCGGCCAGAAAGACCTCTGCGTGCTCTGCGTAATAACGGCAAACCCAAGCACATTTGTTGACTTCAGCGCGCGCCTCTCCGATCAGCTTGCCCATTTCGCTGGTGATCAGGTCGGCCAAGCGGTCGCACTCGCTGTCGAGTTGCTCAGCGACAGCGTTGAGCAATGCGACCCTTTCGCTGAGTTGCGAACTGCCCCAAATTTTTGCCTGGCGGTGCGCTTTAGACAATGCCTCCTCGATCTGCCTCTCATCGAAACCCTCAGTTTTGTCGATGAGTTTGCCGTTTGCCGGATTGATGGATTCGAAAATGCGTTTGTCGCCCATTGCTCCCTTCCTTCCTCTTGATCGCGCGTCAGGCCGACTCCATACCGCTTGCCTGTCGCTCAGGCTTGTCCGGCCGTGGATCCTCTACCGGACCGGGCCGTTTCGGTCGCGGCGGTGGGTCCGCAATAGGTCGGGTTCCAGTGGGGGCCGGCCGGTCTTCAGGCCCTCCTGACATCTCGAGGGTTTCCGGCGTTGCACCTGGTTGAATCCACGCGCCACACAACGTGGCATGTCGCAAGTAGATGCGCATAAGCGAACCGTTAGACATTTCCAACTCCCCTCTGTTTCTCACCAATCGGTTGGCCAGATCGTAAACCTGCGGTCGATTATCGGATTGGGTCTGCAAGGCACGTGCCCTTAGCCGCAAGTCCCCTTGGCAGCGGCACAAGCCGAAACAACCGGTAAATTTACCGTTGGCGACGAAACCGCCGCCGTCTACGCTTTGTTCATATCAGCCGAGCCCGGCTGATTTCCGACAGCTGCCGTTACAGGGTGTCGGGTGAAAGTGGTCGGTTGAAAGATGCGGGTTTCAGCGGATTCGCGTCTTGGTAGCGCCCACGTTAAACGGCAGGCGCAGATATCGGGTAAAGGATGCCTGGGTGGCATAGATGCTGCGTTCGCCATCGCATCGACATCCGGGGACACAACCAAGAGGCTAATGCGATGACTAGCGACAAGATCACCAGGTATGGGGGCGAAGAGGTCACGGTGTCGTGGGACGAACGCCTATGCATCGGCATTGCCGAGTGCAGCAAATCTGAAGGTGAGCTGTTCGTCGCAGGCAGAGACCCTTGGTGCATCCCCGACAAATCGCAACCCGATGAGGTCGTCGACGTCTGCACGCGTTGTCCTAGCGGCGCGCTGAGCGTGCACGATGGCTCGGGCGGTCTGGTCGAACAAGTGCCGACCGAAAACCGCGTGTTCGTCGTCTACAACGGCCCCCTGTATGTCAGCGGTGATCTGGCGATCGACGGAGCGCCTGACGACATGCCGGGCATTCGCTACCGCGCCGCCCTGTGCCGTTGCGGCAAGTCGAAGCACAAACCCTTCTGCGACAACAGTCACATCAAGGCTGACTTCGAAGATACGGCTGCGGTTGGCGAGACGGGGCCCGGCACCCACGAGCCTAACGGCGAACTAAAGATCGATCCGCTCAAAGACGGCCCCCTTATGTTCAAAGGTGGCGTCGTGATCTACGCAGGTAGCGGCCGTGCCGCCTGGCGCGGCGAAAAGGTAGCGCTATGTCGCTGCGGACACTCGCGCAATAAGCCCTTTTGCGATGGCTCGCATGCAAAAGAGGGATTCAAGAGCGAAGCATAAGCGGCGCCTTCATCCACCACGCCATGTTGCGTGGGCTTCGGGAGTAGGCCGCTGGCAAGTCCGTCTGCTCATGGGCAATCTATGCCGACTCGGTCGTCAGGACCTATGTGTAGACGTCGGAATCTGAGCTGACAATCGCCGACAGATGGGGGCAAGACTTCTGCGCGCTTTCGACCCAAAGCAGTCTATGGGCTCTGTCCTGCACAATCAGGAGATTTGCTGCGATGCCAACGGCCCCTCCGCCTATCTGTGTCAGACTCGGTACCCCGCACCCCAGCATCACGGAACGCCGCGTGAGAAAGGCCGACAAACTCTTCCAGATAACCAATTTGATCCGCGCGCGCGGTCCCATCACCGCACAGCGCATCGCCGATGAGATGGCCATGTCGGTACGTAGTATCTATCGATACATCGACGACCTGTCCGCCAGCGGTATCCCTGTCTACGGCACCCGAGGGGAAGGCTACCGCTTGACCGAAAATTACGAGCTCCCGCCATTGCGCCTGTCAGAAGAGGAGCTTGAGGCCTTGATGCTTGGCATGGCGATCGTCAAGAACTGGACGGGCGACACACTTGGCTCTGCGGCGCGCAGCCTGTTGCATAAAATCGAATCCACGCAACCGCATACAGCTCAACAAGTCGCGACCAACCTGCCCGTCGGCGTACCGGGGTATGAGCTGGATTCAACCGCCCTGACCCGTTGGGAAGACCTCTACCAAGCCATCAAGCATCGCTATCCGGCGAAACTGCAGTACGTAGATGTGGATGCAAACCCCACCGCGCGCAGAATCTTTCCCCTGGGACTGTTTTACTGGGGTGGAACATGGACCCTGGGTGCGTGGTGCTGTTTACGGAATGACTTTCGCGCCTTTCGGCTTGATCGCATCAGCGGGCTTACTATCCAATCACATGACCGGTTTCCGTTTGATCAACGCTTTACCAAAGAGGCCTACATCGCGGCGGCTCGTTGTAGCTGACTACTGACAACCCGTTGTCAGTAGGGTCGTGCCAAGCTCCAGTTCCTTTCGAACTCGTTGAATGGAGAGAGTAATGAATGCGATCAATTGGTTTGCTATTCCTGTGAAGGATTTGGAGCGCGCACGTGCATTTTATTGCGCCATATTCGGCTACGAGAGAATGGAGGATCTGGTCACCCCGATGGGCACTTGCGCGGTCTTCCCTTTCAGCGAGGACGGCGGCGTTGGAGGATCGTTGAATCCGTTCATGGGTATCAAACCAAGTACCGAAGCCGGCATTTCAGTGTGGCTGAACTGTGTCGAGGGCGTACAAGCCGTGCTTGACCGGGTTGAGGCAGCAGATGGACAGGTCCTGGAGCAAAAAGCACCGATTGGAGAGAATGCGGAGTTTGGTTATATCGCCACCTTGCTGGACACCGAAGGCAATCGCGTTGGCCTGCACGCCATGAACTGAAGCTTGGCGTCGTAGACACGTTTTGGGGTGAGTAGCAGCGAAGATGCCGCTACCCACCGCACGACAGGCAATCAGGCTACCCAAAGATCGCGGAGTGGTCGCAGCGATTTGACACCGACTATCAGATCACACCCCGCTTTTCACAACTGATGCCCGATGTGTTGCATGCGCCCCCCAACACTACCCCCGCGCGTACCGGCGCTGGGAAGGCAATGTTCAATGGCGTGGATGCGTTGTATGGCGGTCTCTAAACTGACACCGCCCAGATATCTCGACGGACGCTCATCAGAACAACGCCCAACCTTTCGAGGGCTATTATCTAGCCCAACCATCGGCCGCAGACATGCGATCCAAGATCGCCCCCCACCCGCCTTGACCGATCAGAGGACTAGCAGTTTGTGCCGAGACCGGAAAGGCGCATCGCGGACCGCAGTCGCACCTCCGACGTCAACACAGAGCGCCATGTCCTGCACCACAGGCTTTCGCCGAACCGCATCGTCTTGTAATAAACTGGCACACCGACTGCATAGCGAACCCGTCTATTTCCCGACGGCGATTTCTCAATAGGTTCATCCATGACTGAAGACAGCCCAAACCCTCACCGTATCGTCATCGTCGGCGGCGGTGCCGGCGGGCTCGCGCTGGCGACCTACCTGGGGAAGAAACTCGGCAAACGCGGCAAAGCCGAGGTCACGTTGATCGACTGTAGTCGCACCCACATCTGGAAGCCGCTGCTGCACGAGGTAGCTGCTGGAACGCTCGATACCCACGAAAACGAGGTCGAGTACCTGGCGCAGGCCACGCACAATCACTTTCGCTTCCGCCTGGGCGAGATGACGGGGCTGGATCGCGACAAGCGAGAGGTAGAGATCGCGCCCACAATCAACGACGAAGGCGAGGAGATCATCCCACAGCGGCGCTTCGGCTACGACACGCTGGTGATCGCGGTTGGCAGCGTCAGCAACCATTTCGGCTTGCCGGGGGTGAAACAACACTGCCTGTTTTTGGATACCACCCAACAGGCCGAACACTTTCAACGCCGGCTGCTCGAAAACTACATCAAGGCGCAAACCCAAGGTCATCCACTCGAGCAGGGCCAGCTCGACGTCGCTATCGTGGGTGCCGGCGCGACCGGTGTCGAACTGGCCGCACAGCTACACGCTGTGTCTCACCTGTTGAACACCTACGGCCTCGACAATGTGCACCCCGAGGCCGTCAAGCTGAAACTGATCGAGGCCGCAGACCGTGTCTTACCCGGGGTTGCACCCAGATTGTCGGCCGCCACCCGCACCGAACTTGAGCGCCTCGGAATCGAGGTAATTACCGGTGCACGCGTCGCCGAGGTCCGCGAAGACGGCATCGCGACCAACGACGGCACACTGATCCCGAGCCGGCTCAAGGTGTGGGCGGCCGGCATCAAGGCACCGAAATTCCTCAAAGACCTGGCCGGACTCGAAACCAACAACATGAATCAGCTCGTGGTCAGGCAGACACTGCAAACCACGCGCGACGACGACATCTTCGCCTTCGGTGACTGTGCGGCCTGCCCCTGGCCCGGCCACGACAACAACGTACCGCCGCGCGCCCAAGCCGCCCATCAACAGGCGACGCTGCTCGGCAAGTCGATTCGTGCCAAGCTGGCGGGCAAACCGCTGCCCGACTACAAGTACAAAGACTACGGCTCGTTGGTGTCGCTCGGCGAATACAGCACGGTCGGCAACCTGATGGGCAACCTGCTCGGTCAGGTCATGATCGAGGGCTTTGTCGCACGCATGGTTTACCTGTCGCTGTACAAGATGCACCAAGTCGCGCTGTTCGGCTTCTTCCGCACTGCGCTTGTGACGGCTGGGCACATGTTCCGCCGCAGTGTGCATCCTTCGATCAAGCTGCATTGATGGCGTGCCATTAACACGAGGCGGCATGCAGCGCGAAACAGTGGCCTTCAGATCTGCCTTGCTCGCCGGTCGCATCAGCGCACTGCCGACAACGCCTGCAAGTCACTCACAGGGGTGCGTCTACATGCCGATTCACGCTGATGTACGCATGCCACGACGCCTCGGCGTGTGTCGCCTTTACCTAACCCAGCCGTTGGCGACTCTCCGTTTGGCATCGGCCGTGTCAGCGCCGCCACCGGCAGGCATGCATCACGCGAAACATCATGCGGATACCGGGCTGCTCACAACGCGCAGACAGCGACCCCTCGTTCCCTCCCCATTCGAGCGATGGCAGCCCTCACGTCTGTTCGGGTGCAGCAAGGCTGCACAGTGTTGTGCTCACACCGTGGCTAACGCTTTGAAGAATCGTCCTTTCCGGACGACTGAGACGCTTTCGTCGTTGCCCGCCTCAAGCTGAGCGACCTACCGACATCGCGCACCATGATCGCACTCAATAGATATTCGGTGCACCGTATCGATGCATCACGATGGCAAGACGATGAGCAACATTCGAGACAAGTCTCGGATTAACCGAGAGATTTTAGCGATGGCACCCAACGTGCAGTGATAAAGATTCCAGGCGCTCGCGAACTCAAAAAAAATCGTCAAACCTGGATACGGTCAGCTAAGCTGACCGCAAGTAATAGAGCGCTAGGGTTCCGGTCGCTGCTGCAAGCGATGCCTGGTCCGAGAGCGGTCGACCTTTCCCATGAAAGGTTACACGGCGGGACAAAAGCCCGGGAGGTATCAGGCTCGATAGACGAGTCTCGAGTGCCCCTAC
>MWSA01004141.1_pt1 | contig 13991 bp, 15 predicted proteins | sample 1021941 | NCBI WGS metagenome assembly MWSA01 (sample SAMN06327220, study PRJNA374545) | mollusc metagenome | biome: marine bay; material: sediment; isolation source: gill 40 cm from animal A | host: Kuphus polythalamius | place: Philippines: Mindanao | collected 2011-09-12 | reverse complement strand
GATCGGCCAATCGCTAAACCGACTCGGTTGCCGCGTGGTCGGCATCGACGCCAAAAACGAGATCGGCGGCCTCTCCGACCCGGCCGTATCCGAAGCGGCCATCGACATCATCGGCAAAGAGTTTCCAATGTGGCTCGGTGAAGGCGCGCAGATCAGCGAAGGCGCCGACGGCAAACTGAAAGTATCCGCCGGCGACAACAGCATCGAAGTCGACCGCGTGTTCGCCAGCATCGGCCGCACACCCAATGTCGACAAACTCGGCCTCGACATCATCGGCGCACCGGTCAACGAACGCGGCATACCTGTATATAACCCCAACACCATGCAAGTCGGCGACCTGCCCGTATTCGTCGCAGGCGACGTCACCGGTGAACGCCCGCTGCTACACGAAGCCGGCGACGAAGGGCGCATCGCCGGTCAGAACGCTGTCAGCGACAGCATCACCGCCTACCAGCGCAAGACGCCACTGAATATCACATTCTGCGACCCCAACATCGTGCAGGTCGGCATGCGCTACGCTGATCTCGACGAAGCAACCACCGCCGTCGGCCAAGTCCAAATGGCCCCGGTCGGCCGCGCACTGATCATGGCAAAGAACAAGGGCATCATCCGCGCCTATGCCGAGAAGGCCACCGGCAAGATGCTCGGCGCCGAGATGGTCTGCATCAAGGCCGAAAATCTCGGCCACCTGCTTGCCTGGAGCATCCAGCAAGGACTGACCGTTGGCCAGCTGCTGCAGATGCCGTTCTACCACCCGGTAATCGAAGAAGCTCTGCAGGCTGCGCTGTACGATTTGTATAGCAAGGTTGATGCGAAGAATGAAGGGGCGATTACGGAGTTGGTTGCGATTTGATTTAGGTTTTTGGCAGGGCTGTTCTGGCCCTGCCAACTTCCCGTCCCTACCAGGGATAGATCGGCTCGATACTAGGCATTCTGGTGCTGAGCGTCCATCGTCCGCCTTCGCCGATCTCAACTATTTCCCAATCCCCCCCGAAGCCAGTAGACGCCCTCTCGCACTTTGTTGCTTGAACATTCCTCATTTGCCGACGATTATTAGGCTTAGAACATCTGCATTCTGCAGCTCAGGAAGAAATACAACAGATATGGAACATCTGCGCCCGCCCCCCACTTACGGCCGAAAGCTCAAAATTTACTCGATGTGACATACAGACTCTGTCTATTAAACCGAACAAAGAGTCTGTCTATTTCATTGGGCATAGAGTCTGTCTATCTCGCTGTTAGGGTCTATAAAACAAAACAAGAGGGTATTTCATGTTAGAAGCACTTTGGTCCGTAGAGTTTGGCTCCAATCTCAATACCATAGGGGCAGGTATTGCCGTATTTGAAACGGGACGCGTGCTCGGCGGCGATAGCGCATTCATGTACGTAGGCAGCTATGAAGTCAAGAATGGCACCGTTACGGCGAATCTGGAAATCACCAAATACAGCACAACCGGCAATATGCAATCCATATTCGGTCCACTGAGCAAGTTTCATTTAGAGGTGTCAGGTAAAGTCGATGAAAAGAAAATGACTCTTACGGGCCATGTTAAAGAAAACCCGTCGCTCAAAAATCACAATCGTTGCTATCCGCCGTGCCGAGCTACCCTAACAAGTCGTTCAAGCCGTTCGCTATGCTCACTCGGACATTCAGCACTCCGCACTTGCTCGGGCTTGGCTTCGCCATTTTCGCCCGAGCAAGCGCTCCATGCTGAATGCCGCTTAACCTGGCGTTATGCACAAGACGAAGAGAGGGATCGGAAATGAAAAAGAGTCTAATGGCTGTTTGCGTCGTTCTTCTTATTGGCATTTCGCCAACATCATACGCAAGAGATGTAACGGGGCTTGTTACTCAACATACCGACCTAGATGAGAAGGTAAGAGATGCATGTCATCGTCATTGCCAAGGAAACAGGCGTCAAGGCCGCCTGACAAGAGTAACAATTCGACGTGAAGATACGTTCCACCACATAGTCGAAATGTGGGCATCACTGAAAAATCACCATCATCAAGATACATTGATAGGCGGAGGGTTTGCTGTTTATCAATATACGGTTGGTGTTTATGCTGTCGGCCGTCTCGATCAAAGAACTTGTAAAATTATCGTACTAGATGTTTCCGTGTCTGGTGACAACCTTGGCATAGCCGGTGGCGCTCGTAATGAAAGAGGGAAAGTTCACGACGTACCAAACTGCCACCTATTTATATAGCTGCCTTGGATAACAACCATATGAGTATTTCTCACGATTTAGAGAAAATCGCAAAATACCGAGATAGATTTTCTGCTTGGTCTTTAGTGTTGGGCTTTTTGTCATTCACGTTGGCTGTGTGGACTACTGCCCCTAACCTTGAAGTTAAACTGCCATTAGTGGCAGGAACAGATGTGAGTATTAACATCGGCTATATCCTATCAATAGGCATTCCGGTGTTAACATTTGCTGTTGGTCTAACCTATAGCGCTTTGTTCACAATGCGCTCATATCAGGAAGGTGCGCTAGAGAAACTAGAGCAAGAGAGTATGCCCTTGGGGCGGTCTGAAGCTATAACCTTAGCCGGGCCACTGGCATTTAAGAGCAACAAGAAAAGCATCGAAAGGTTGGGCTATAAAATATCCACAGGAATACGAATATTTATATTTTTCGTCTTGCCAATATTGGCCCAGATTTGGATTCTTTCTGCATATACAAAACTATCTGTATATTCTGTTGAAAGCACTATTACACACAACAACAGCAAAGCTACGAAAGAAAACTGGAATATTCATAAAATAAGAAAACTAGGCATCTTCACGGAATGGGAGATATCAAGACCAGAAAACACGTATTTACCTGACTCAACGCTTGAAAGGAAATGTGCCAGAATTTTCGCAGATAACGAAAAAGACAACTCTGGCTGCGTGTATTCCAATTTCCCTCAGTTCATGCCAATTTTGAATGGTGTCTTGAATTTAGTGTTTTTTATTCTTTTGCTTCTATTGGTGAAAGCAGGTTATGTAATTTACGTAAGTAAGGATATTGCCAATCGAGTGTTATCGGCTAGCGAAATACCAAGAAATGCATAACAATCGCATACACTCGGACATCAAAAAGGCCCGCTCCTCGTTCCTCGTCGCTCTGCTTTTTGCTGCCGGTGATGCGGGGCGTTAGGGACATCAAGGAGGACGTCTAGACATGAACAATCTACCGCAAAATGCTTTTCTAATCTTGACGACAACGTCATTGATTTCAGGTTGCACCTCGGTGCTTCACACTGCCGGCCTAACTGACTGCGCCCCAGTTTATGGCAACTGGTGTGGAGAGAACTATCCGACTACCGGCTACAACCCCAGAGCTGTCGACGAGTGGGATCGTGCATGCAGAAGACACGACAAATGTTATGACAGTGGCCGTGACAACGAGTATTGCGATCGAAGATTTATCCGTGAACTCGAAATTTTAAGTTATGAGCAACTGGCCCCACAGGAAATGCACAATGCTTATTCGTGGTTTCGCAAGGATGGGAATGTTGGAGGATGGTCAAACTTTGGGGACGAGATATGGTCGCTTTCTGCGTCTTGCAAAGGAGGCGATGGAAGGCCGGCAGAATTTTACTGTGTAATTAATCAGTTTAACGGCTGCACTCTTGATCCAGAGTTCGGACCAGGAAGGTCTGGGATGCGGTGCAACTGTGGCGGGTTTCCAGGCCTCATTGTAGAGAGGTGAAACATGATAGCTAATGATTCATTTCTCATATCAGTATCAGATGCAATAACAATCTATGGTGAACTCATAGGGAGTATTAATACAATATGGAATATCTATGTATTCGTTCTTCTGGGAATGGTTGGATGGATTGTAGTCAGGGCTCATAAGTTCATTCCAACTCAAAGAATACTACTGACCATCGTTTTTGTCATATTTAATTCCGTTATTTTGTTCTACTTCTATGACGCGTATAGCGATATTGGAAAGGTTAGGGCAGAAATCCAAGCGCACCAAGCGCACCAAGAACTGACAATCGTCCAAGGCGGTATCAGCGAGAATCTACTATCCTTTGACCCTATAGATAGATTTATCAGTGTTCTGATCTTTGTCTTCTCATTTGGCATTTTTGTTCTTTTTTTAATATGGTCCAACAAGTTATGGAGTAATCACGACGAAACCCCAGATCCCTAACAAGTGGGTCTATCCGACCCACAAAAGCTTGCGCTTTTGTGGCCGGCTAGCCCTTAACGTTAGGGTAAATAAGCAAAGGGAGAAATTGGATATGGATAAAATTATAGTTGCCGTTGTTGGGTTCATTGGTGGTGTGCTCGCGGCATTGATCGGAGCCGGAATATTGTTCCCACCCAATGAATGGAGTCATGAGCTAAACAAGTCCGCTACAGTCAAGGTGCAGGTATCAATACCAGCCGTCCCTTATGATCGAGAAGTGAGTTTAAAAGGAAATATTTCTGGCATTGCCACGGCCGACATGGGGTGGATGATTCCAGTGCTGAATATTGGCAGTGGTCAATGCAACACAGAAAACAAAATCTACAAAACTCCAAAAACAAGTGAGCTCTTAGAAGCCGAGGATTTTTGCTTGGGCATTATCCCGGCTGAAACCGAGGTTGAGCTGTCTGTAAGCAGCCGGCAACAGCATGTCGATTCGAAACTGGCACGAATGTCAGTCAAATTCAAACCGGTTAGTCGGCGCTTGTTGTAGCCCCGAAATCAAGGAGTCAGAGTCCTTGAAAAGCTTCGATGGAGGTGCTGGCTCGCCTCAATCTGGCAATACAATGAAGTACCAACAGTAAAACGCCATCCATACTGCGGCCCAAACTGCCAGCCGAGCACCAATCGGACAAAGGCCACTTTTCTGCCGCCAGACAAGCAACACGGTCATTGGTCAATCGATGCCGACGGAAAGCGGCTACGTACGGGATAGTGATCCCTACTTGCCATTTAACACGACTGAATGCGCCGCTAGAAGACAACGAGAGTCATCCAACGACGTAGCATATCCGTGCCATCCATATCCGAGCATCCCTCAGCTACGCTAGCAAAATGGTCAAATGACCACGCCGCTCAATCCAATCGTCTTACACTGAAAGCCACCATCCCCGCTGCCATTAGCAATAATCCACCACAGAGAGAAGAGGGGTCAGATCCCTTTTTCTCCTTACCCCTAACTGCCCAAGACTTGGTGCGGGTTATTATCTTCTCGGTCGACGCAGTGCTAAGCAAATAAGCGTGACAAAATACGCAAACAGGTAAAACCCCGCGAGAACCGAAAGCACCTGAAGCGCTCGATCCGTATTGCTGGCATTTGCAGGCATGAAAATATATAGGAGTGGCAGCGTAAACAATAGTGTGGTGAAGACCAGCTCTAATAGCGGTGCTCTTCCACCGAAGCGTTTTCCTTTGTAGCGAACCAATCCAAACCAACCAAGCCTCACGGCGAGCCAAGCGACCCATCCAACGATGGGTAGTTTGTTTACCGTGATTATGATTTCTCTGAACAGACGGTCTGCAACCTCACGCGCAATGGGTACTTTTGTAGCTCTTTCTTCACCCGATTGAGTGATGAGTAAGTAGCCGAATTGAAAAGCAAAATCATGGACAATCGAGGCGGTTAGCATCACGCCTAGTGGTCGAAGAATACCTAAGGAAAGACAACTGACGAGCCAAGGCATTGGCACTGACGCGCCATCGAAAAGCACGAGCTCACCCCTCTCGTCTGAAGCGTTGTTGCAATTCACTCGCGCCGGGATAGTAACCGTACCATTTAGGCGAGGATTGAACGTAATCCCCGATATGGCGATTTCCCAATCTCTTTCGAGCGTAAAGTGGCGACGTACAGTCGACTCAGCCACACGTGTGAACCAGCTTGGTTGATAGGTTTCATCAGTTGAAGTATTTTTTGGACTCTCACTTGTTCCGCCATCTTCGGGCGTAAACAGAACGGATACAAGTTTTATGGCAGGTAAGCCGAAGAACGATACGGTCAATATGCCATCTCGATAGATTTCGTGTAGAGGCTCATTTTCAGGCAATGTCGGCATGACTTACTCTCTTCGATTGCGCGCCCAACGCTACCCCGAGCTTGGCAACCGTCCGCACTGAGCCGCTGTCGACCAACAAGTTTGCTGGTTGTGTGAACAAGAAATAGCTCACTACGTCAATATGAATGGGCAACAATTTACCATCTCGCTTCGCTATAGCTTCCCGGCATAGCCAGGTCGCGTAACTGCGCGTGGTACCTCTAAATGCAGTGCCAGCAGAGTATATGCGGGAACCTTGTTGCCACCGTCTTCAATCCGTTGTTCTGCAAAATACCCCTGAAATTAAACTTCAGTGGTCTTTCTTCATAGAAAACAGCAATACCACTCGGCCACTCATGTCAAAAGGAGAATAAAAGGTTCGGAGTACTTGAAACGCTCGCTTCAACATAGCACCGCAGTCTCTCCAATATCTCTCGTGATTCTTGAGCTACTGCAGTAGGCTGTAGGTCCGAGTCTATTTGCATAAGCGCCGCGGTCAACATGTACGATGTGGTGGACATTCAGGGCCGGGTTCCGTTGACAACAACAAGCTTTTCTCGAATTGGAGCAAGCATCGATCGAATCCTTCATAAAATACCTTGTAGGTCAGCCCGGGGGTAACTACACGGCATATTCGGCCTTTTAGCTGATCTTCGACTGTCTGCGATGATTCGCCATGAACAGTATGGCCAAGCCCCTTCCGCACAACTACCTGCCCTTTAGAAAACGCCATGCCTAATGCCCCTATTTAATTTAAATTTTCCAGCTTGAGTGTGGTTTTGTGCGCATCGTAGATCGCTCTCAGCGCTTTCCCAGCTGCTGCACGATCTTCGCTCGTTCCTTTTGTCAAATCGATCTCTTCAGTTAATATGGATTGCGCTAGGTCTCTAACTGCGGCCTTCCACGCAACCACACGTGCTTCACGCTCGGCGAGTTTCTGGTCAATAGAAATCAAATTGTCACCCGTCCCAGCAAATCCGGTACTTTTCGACGAATCACTCAAAGACTTAGAAGAAACGGGAACTCCTGCTATCTGCGCCGCCAGCAACAAGGATTGTGTTGTGACTTTGCTTGCTACTGCCGCAACGGTACTTGGATCGAACTGCATTCCTTTCACTGTAAAATCGCCCTGCTGCCCCATCTTGATGACTATATCCGCATCTCCAAATGTTGCTTTACCTAACGCATGATTGAACTTGGTTGCCCAGTATTTTTCGTCGGCAGAAGCGACGGGATATGCATATTCCGAATTCGTGAGTACGCCTCCGCCTGTCACTGACGTAAGAGCGTCCTTCGCGATCGCAACCGCGACCATGAAGCGTTTGCTTGAGGGCAATTGCGAGTCAACCTGTGCGTCCTTTTCGGCATCGAGCAAGTTAGAGAGGATAGGTGCTTTCGCAAGACGCTCAACATCACGCCGGTGACTCAACGCTCTACGGAGATCGGGTTCGAGGGGTTGGCTTTCTTGCGGTGCGCGGCGCTTTGCGATGACGAGTATTGCCTCATTCGCACTCTTAATCTCACGCGCTAGCTCTTGATAAAGGCGGTCGAGTGGCGTTCCTGAATCCAACGCTGCTCTGAGATCGGCAGCTGAGACCTGCAACAGTTGTTTCTTTCGAGGATCTATTTCCCCGCTCGCCATATTGTCGTAGAAGCTCGCCAAGGCCTCGTTGGCAGCAGCGTGCTGCGCTCGAAGAGCTGAAATGCTTTCGTCAACATCTGCGTCGCTTTCACTAACAATCTTGTAATAAAGACGCTTCAGAGCGCCATCTTCGAGAATGATCTCTGCTACCACGGGGTCGAGTACGTCTACCTCCACCGAAAGCTGCGCACACCCTGTAAGCAAAAAGCACAAAAAAAACTCAGTCGCAACGCGCACTGTTCAATCTCCTTTCGCTGCCAACTCAAGCTGAAACCACTGGCGTGCATCAGCGAAGCTAGAGAAGCTATGGTCATGTCCGAGCGCACGCGCAAGGGAATTGAGCACACGAAGGTAAGATTTTTCGGATCCTTTTGCGGTAGTCTGAGTAGCCGCTTCTGTAAGCAGAATTTCCAGCTGACTAACCAGGGCGCCGCCTCTATTCCCAGCAACAATGATGGCGGCGTCGCTGCCAACTTTTTCTCTAATCTTCTCCCTTGCGATGAGGTTCGTAATCGCATTGGCAACTATCTCTGATTCAGCGAAACTCCCAATTGCGTTCGCAACAGAATCAGCATCCGTGCTCATAATGAGGACAAATGCACCGTCCTCGGTCACTGGAGACAATGGTTTTATAATTTCATTCGACCCTGGTTCCTTTAAGTCGCTCTTGAATAAGGTCGACTTATTCGAGTCCTTGGTGCGAATTTCGTTGAAGAACAGATCGACAGCCCGTTCATCGTAGAAACCCGCCAAGTAACGCGCCGAAGAGAATTGCGCATTGCCTTTTACCCGCAGTCGGAAGAAATTAACTGGCTTAGATAACCCGACTGCGTCTCCTGGATAGGTCGCAAAGTAATGCGATTCTTTGACGCTCGCCGCACAACCACTTAAGAACAGAACCGTTATTGCGACCAAATACAAACCCCAGCTATGCATATTCAGCTCCTTGAGTACGCGCCCATCTGTGGTCCCGGGAAATCAAGGGGCAAGACCCCTTGCAAAGCAGAGTTGCTAGCGGAATTGTCATTAAGATAGAAATCGAATTTTCCACTAATCCGAGTGCGAATACTTTGCGTAGGAAAACGATTTGCGACAAATAGCATTACTATGCGCCCCAGTTTTATTTTCTTCCCAAGACCCAAAATTCTGTGCGAGATATTTCACAAATGAAGCGCTCTGATTGAGAACTATTTGTTGTAATTGCTTCAACGTATATTTTTACCACAAGTCACAATCGAAAAGCACGCCGCCTAAGGCCTCTTATAAATATCATAGACCTCCAAGAATTGGGGTCAATCTATGATTTTCGCCACTAGATAACCGGCGTGGTCGTCATTCAATCGATGCCAACAGCTAGCTGCAATCAACAAGGGGAACCCAAAACAACACGAACCCCCTTGCCGTGAATATCAGGATCTCCCTACGCAGCCCTTTAAAAAGGGTCAGAAGTCATGCCGCTTCAAACATTCGCTTTGCCCTGAAAACCATCATCCCCGCTGCCATTAGCAATAACCCACCAGGCACCGGCACGCCCGACGGCGAAACCTCAGTCAATTGAACGTTATCCAACCCTATGTAGTTGAAGCCGGCACTCCCAATAAACGCTATGTCGGTAAGCGCATCTTGTGCGACGAACGAAAGTGAATAGCTCTGCCACTGATCGACTCCCTCTGATGTCGATTGATATACCTGTGAGATCCCGTCGACTGAGGCCATCAATGCAGCGGGTAAACCCCATTGAGACGAACTCCCTAAATCGAAATCCAAGCGATAAGCGGCGCCGGTGATAGTGGATACACTTTGCATGACCCCACCGAACGGTGCGCCATTTTGGTAGTCAGTCAGATCCAGGAAATAGTCACCATCGCTGGCAGTCAAATTCCATGGATTTGTGGAGACAATCCACGCTATAGAGTCTTGCACAACAGTCCAACCCGGCATCAACGTCGATCCGACTGCCATGCTGTGCGTTTGGTTGATATCAGGGGCAAAAGCACCGTCCTGTTCGAAACTTCCATTGATGATGAGATTCGCCCGTGCCGGAACAGCCAGCGTCATCAGAAGAATGGGTGTACAAATCAATGGGATAGATTTCACATCGCCCCCCGTGTTGTTATTGGTTCTTAGGATCGCAACCACGGACGAGCACATCTTCCGTGATTGCTTTTTGTAACTGAACGCTGGCCGACATTCGATATCGATCAACTACCCGTATGTATAGCTGAAGTTTCCTGAAAAGCGAAATAATTTACGTGTCGAATTGTAGGCAATTTTATTATCTTTATATTTCATATTTTTATGAATGAGAAAACAGGGACAGACCCCTTTTTTCTCGTATTGCGCCTGACACAAACGATCTAATCTGCTGCGTGCTCGTACTCACGCGTCGATCCTACTGCTCCACATAGCAATGATTCGATACAAGCGACTCCATCCAAAGCAACAGAATCAAACCGGTGTGTTATTTGCCACATCGGTGAAGCATCCTTTGACGAACAATTAGGGTCTGTTGAGGTTTTGTGGCCAACCCCGGAATAGACCGGTTCATTGAGGAACCTTCCATGCCGAGACGCCCTCGAATTACGCTAGCCGGCGTTCCTCTGCACCTCATACAGCGTGGCAATAATCGCCAAGCATGCTTCTTTGCTGATGAGGACTACCTAACCTATCTCCACTGGTTGGGGGAATACGCAGCTGCGGCGGGATGTTCGATTCATGCCTATGCGCTGATGACCAATCACGTGCATCTATTGCTGACGCCTCAGGCTTCTGGAAGTGCCGGCGACCTCATGAAGCGACTTGGCCAACGCTACGTGCAATATGTCAATCACACCTACAGCCGAAGCGGAACCTTGTGGGAAGGCCGCTACCGCTCGTGCCTGACACAGGAAGAGCACTATGTACTGGGTTGCTACCGGTATATTGAGCTCAACCCAGTACGAGCCAGCATCGTCGAGCACCCCAGCGAGTATCGATGGTCAAGCTATCGGGTCAACGCTGAGCAGGAACAATGCGAACTGATCTCGCCCCACCCAGTCTACTCTTCGCTTGGGACAGACGACACAGAACGCCAAAGCACGTATCGAGCGCTCTTCCGTCATCCGCTTGATCCAGGCATCGTCGATGAGATACGTGTCGCAACGAACGGCAACTACGCGTTAGGAAGTCCAACGTTTCATGCAGAAGTCGCCGCGGCGGTGAATAGACGAGTCACTCCGGGTCGACCTGGCCGACCAAGGAATAAGGCTGTCGCTCCGAAACGTGTGCACGCAGATGGCAATGAAAGAAAATGAGGCCCAAGCCTAGTGCCGCTATCGCCTCGTCTTGTTCGCCTAGGGCGGCCAAGAACATACGAAGTATGTGCTACCGTTAAGCTAGCGCGGCGCTTGATTTAAGCAAGGACCGGCGGCTACGACAAAGGAAGGTACTGAAATGACTCTAAAGAAAATCAGTGTGCGCTCATTGGTTATGATCGTCGGGATCAGTATGCTTACCGCTCTAGGCTGCTCCAAGCCCTACATACCACCTAAATTTGAGCCAGAGAAAGGCGATCATACATTCGATGGCTTGCTAACTTTGCTCGACCGTCACGAGAAACTCCACGTAGTGTGGATACATGGCATGTGTCCGCACAGCAAGTCAGACTGGGCGGACCCACGGGTTGGAAAGCTGTCGCAGCTGATCGAAAGCGATACAGTCGAGGCCACAGATCCAGAATCGATCGGAGAGTTCGTCTACCGGTATGAACTCTCGTACCAATCCAAACCGATCATCTTGGATATGTTGGTATGGTCGGAATTGATAGAAGCACGCCGGTCAACCATCTGCTTTGACAGCCGCAAAGCGGATGAAGGACCTGTTCGCGATGCCTGCGGAGACAAAGCCGACTACCCCTACGACCGGGCCTATGCAAACAACACGTTGAAATCCGGCCTTCTGAACGCTTGTCTGGCTGATGCGATCATCTACGCCGGAGACCAAGGGCGGTCAATAAGAAACGTGCTCCGCCCGAAGGTCGAAGCCGCCTTGGCTACCTCTGCCAACGACAAGAATGTGGCCGTGGTTCTCGTAAGTGAGAGTCTCGGTTCAAAAGTCATGTTCGATGTCGTTCAAGACATCATGCAAAGCAGCACGAAAAGTTTGCGCGAAGCAAGCGCCCAGAAAACATTGGGCAGGACTCGTCAGTTGGTGATGTTCGCCAACCAGATTCCTATGCTGGACCTCGCCGGCCCTGATCCAAGTAGCACCACCAAGGCACGCACCGCCGGTAGCAGCGAGACCAGTTTGCAGGCGTTTGTGCGGATGCTCGACAGGCAGCAAATACGAATCAAAACGGAGGATGCGCCGCTAACCAGGGTAAAGGTTGTGGCCTTTAGCGACCCAAACGATGTATTCAGCTACCGATTGCCTATCAATTATTTTCCGGCGGATGCGAATGCAGATGTTGTCAACGTGCTGGTGTCCAATGACAGCGTCATATTGGGCGCCATCGAAAATCCCCTTACTGCGCACCAGGGCTACATCGAGACAGACGACGTCGTCGACCGATTTCTTTGCGGCAATCCCGTCAGCGAAGAGTGTGAATCTGTGTTGCATCGTTGAGTTGGACGAAGGAGCTCAGACTCCTTTCCACCCGGAACAATTTCGACAACCAAGAATCACGTGCGTGATGGTCGCCGATCAAGTATCCGGGCTGATCCCTGTAGCCACCGCGAGCTTCGGGAAAGTTACTTGACAGAAAGCTCGCTTGGCGCACCACCAAGTACAGGCATTCGCGTTAGAGAATGCGTTCCGTTGTCGTATTCCAGAAGATACGCTTTGGCCCAAGCATCGTTCTCATGATAGGCAATGATGTGGGCTTCATCCTTATATCCTGCGTATTTGGAATCCGCAAACACACTCAACGCCCAATCCTTTCCCCACCCTGCCCTTTCGAAACAGGATCCAAGAGGCTGCATTTGACCTTGGAGGATTTCGGCATCCAATTCGCCATCAACAAGAAACAACCGTTTGTGTCTTTCATCAGTCCGCACCACTTGGACTGAAAGTGTTTGCTCTACGCAACCTGCCAAACTGTCTTGGCGTTTGGATTCGAGCGTGCATGCGGGCAAGACGGCCGCTGTGAGAAGGAAACAAGCAAGCGCTCTGGTGGCCAGATTACACAAAGTTCCGCCCCCTCAGCATAGCGCTATATGCACCACCGATATCAAAGAAGAAACAAAACTGTTTTTCTCGAACAACCAGCAACATGTTGCCCCGGCACGAAACCTCTTCGCGCTCATTGAGCACACGAATCGTAGTCAATCAAGCGAAATGAGTGGAAACGCCTCACCCACTGCTATGTAAACGCTCAGACCCCTTTCTCGCCCTTGTCTTTCGGGGTTTCTAGGTGACGCCCAATAACCGCTGCTGCACCCCAGACCACGACGATGACGCCGACGACCGCCGCCAGTGCCAGATATCCCGACGACCAGGTGACCCATACATAGCCCCCGGCAACAAGCGCTAGCAGACCCACCGTCACGCCCAAAAACTCGGATAGCAAGTCTCGAACGCCATCCAGTAGCCATCTACCTAATTGACTCAACGGCAAACTCCCTTGAGATTGATATTTTCTGGACGGTTGCAGAACACCTGTATTGGCACCGGTCCGCTTGTTGCTGAAGCGAAACCAATCATTACGGGCGCCACCGCCTGGACTCCCTGAGCATACTCGGCGCCCTCTCCATCCAACGATGGACTTTCCGTCCTGAAACCGATAGGCATCTGTTCCGGCCTTCCCGTTAAAATGCTTTGCAAAATATCTTCAGCTTTCGTGTATCCCAATCCCACCGCTTTGATCGCCGCCCCGTAACTGGCCAAAGCGAAATTTGTGGATGCTATACCAGCTTTTTTGGTAAACGATTTCGGCTTCCTAGCGCCAGCACGACCACCTCCACTTGCATAGCTGGTGAAAACGCCCCCTATCGTTCGCCCCACCATGTCCGCTTTGCGATACTTCAGATTGAAATTGATGACTTTGCCAATGACTTCTTGGCTCTTGTCGATGACCTTGTCGGCTTGTTCGTGCTCAAGATCGATATTCTGTAATTGTGTGTAGAGTTGTTTCAGCGGAAACAACAAGATATCCGCACGCTGGTTTGCTGCAACTTGATGTTTGTGTCCCCACAACCCGGCCTGCATCTGCAATTGAAAGATGCCCATCCACCAAGTGATCGGATGATTCTTAACCCCGACAGCAAATCGCCACCATGAGGGATCGTCGGCATGAGTCGCCTTGATAGCGAACTCGGTTACCTCTTGCTCACTTTTCTTCTTCAGTTCTTCTATAAACCCTTCAACATC
>MWSA01000086.1_pt1 | contig 13993 bp, 21 predicted proteins | sample 1021941 | NCBI WGS metagenome assembly MWSA01 (sample SAMN06327220, study PRJNA374545) | mollusc metagenome | biome: marine bay; material: sediment; isolation source: gill 40 cm from animal A | host: Kuphus polythalamius | place: Philippines: Mindanao | collected 2011-09-12 | reverse complement strand
TTTAGGTAGACTCCCCACTATCCTGTGGGTATTTCCCTAGTCCAACTGAGCTTAGCGGACGCCCGACGATCTAACCAGTTCACGGCAAAGGAATTTTTTGAAGGTTCATTCATCTGCATCGCGCGTAGCGCATGACGTCCGCGGCGGGCGATGTGGGGGCGAAAGGCGGTTTTGCGGAGATCGTCAACCCGACCTTCCAGCTACCGCGGCAGCCGCGTTGAACAGAAAATCCCGTTCACCTGACTACTTCTGACTATAGAGTATCCTGGCGATTCGGCAGGTAGCACGCTACGGCCCGTGTTCCGGACGGATAACGCCGACATGACGCCACGCGAGCCTTGCGGAGATACGCCGGCCCAGCTTCGAAACGCCGCGCACGTAAGCCTGCCACAGAGTCACGCTTTATGCCGCATGTGGTTGCCGCGGGATAGCGGCCCGACACAACGTCGCGTGGTTGATCCAGGCTTCACCGGGTCGGCCAGAACCCGCTTCGATGCCACCGAGACGAGAATCAGTCATGGCGAAGCCATGCGACCAGCCAGGCACCTCCCTCATGGTCAGTCCTATCGAATGCGCCATCGTTACGCGTAGCCGTGACCGTGCGCACAATTGCTGTGCATGCACCCCCGGTTTCCGCTTGTAGATGCAATACAGAAATCCGTAAATAGCGACTACCGCATAGTTGGTTCAAATCTTGCCCTTGGCGGTACAAGGGTTAATCCAGAATCATACAAACGATTACGAGGGTATCCATGGCCAAGACGACGAAGAAGAGCGCCGCCAAAGCATCCGGCAGCGACACGACATCGGACGACAAGAAGAAAGCGACAAAAAAGAAAACGACCAAAAAGAAAGCGGCGGCGAAGAAGGCCGTCAGCAAGAAAAAAGCGACGGCGAAAAAGGCAACCAGCAAGAAGACCGCGGCGAAAGTCTACGGCGCCATATCGTCGGCAGAGCGACACCAGATGATCTCCGAGGCCGCCTATCTGCGCAGCGAAGCCCAGGGGTTCGGCGGCGACGGGCGCCAGGATTGGCTGGACGCTGAAGCCGAGGTCGATGCGCGCCTGGTCAAAGCGAAGATCAAGATCGTCGACTAATCTGAGCCAATAGAGGATAGCGCCGCGCCAGGGCGTGATCGAACGGGCTCCGCTGCGACCGGCGGCGCCCGGATGGGTCGTGGCAACGGAGGGATCGGACATGAACCATAAAATGTCACACGCTGATCGGCGATACGTCGACGAGTTCCTGCACAGCCGTATCGATGCGGGGCTCTTTCACCACCGGGAACACGTCAAGGTCGCTTATTGTTTGCTGACCACCATGGATGCGAACGCCGCTTGGTTGACGATGCGACAGAGCCTGTTGGCACTGCTGACAGCTGTGGGCGCGGACAAGACCAAATACCACGAGACATTGACGCGGGCGTGGGTGCTCGCCATCGATCATTTCATGCGCGGCACCGAGCGCTGTAATAGTGCGGACGAGTTTATCGAACGCAATCCACTGCTGTTGGATCAAGGCATCATGTTGAGCCACTACAGCAAGCAGCTGCTCGAGTCGGAAACCGCACGGACCGAGTTCGTCGATCCCGATCTGGAGCCGATCCCGCGCTATCGCAGCAAACTCGCTTGAGCATGCTTGCCGCGAAGCGCGACGAGGCATGACGCGCCACTGCCGTACGGCGCTCCGACCGAGAGGCGACGCGCAGTAGCCTCGTCGGTTGGGCAGCCGCAGGTAGGCTGTGGGACGGCTATATCTTGATCTGCACCAACCCGGTTTGGCTGTTCTGCTCTTCCGGCGTCTTGGCGCGCACCGACAAGGCATGCAGCGTGCCACCCTTGATCTCGTCCTTGAACAGCGCAAGGATCGGCTTTTGCCGCTGCAGCGTATTCATGCCGGCGAAAGCCTCGCTGATAACATAGACCTCGAAGCTACAGTCCTCACCGGCCACATCGATTACGGCATCGGGGTAGAGCGTTCGAATGCGCTCGACGATCTCGTCTTCTGTCATCGCCGCCTCCGTGGTCAGGCGTTCGAAGTAGCCGATTCGAGCATCGGCTGCAGTTCACCGCTGGCCATCATCGCCTCGACGATATCGCTGCCGCCGATGATCTCGCCGTTGATGAACAACTGCGGGAAGGTGGGAAAGTCCGACACCTCGGGCAACGCCTCCATGATCAGCGGCGAAGCAAGTACATCGACAAAGGCAAAGGGATAGCCACTTGCCTTCATCGCGGCCGCCGCCTTGGCGGAAAATCCGCAACGCGGTTCTTCCGGGGTACCCTTCATATAAAGGATGATCGGGTTTTCTTCGAGTTGCTTGCGTATTTTGTCGGTTGTCTTCATGCGATCGATTCCTGTGCCATGGCGGCATTGCCCGCAGGCATCTGCCGTGCATCGTCGGATGCGCTGTCGCGCACCAGGGATTTGAGAAACTTGAGAACGGATACGGTCGAACTGCTTTCCAGCGCGTCATAGCCGTCATGCGTGCGGATCGTCAGGTCGGCGCCGGCAGCAGCCAGCACCTGCAGGACATCGAGCTTGCCGGTCGACGCGGCATAGACGCTGCACGTGACGCCATTGACGTTGCGGTGGTCGATGTCGCTGCCATGCACGATCAGTTTGCGCACCATCGCCACATCGCCGTTGACACAGGCAAACCATAATGCACTGTGTTCATCGTCGTTGGCTGCGCGCAGGTCTGCGCCGGCCGCCAACAGCGCATCAACAACGTCATGCTTACCCTGTAACGCCGCCAGCATCAGTGCCGACATACCCGCATGAACACGGCTGTTGAGATTGTTCGGGTCGAAGCCGTTCGACAGCAGCCAGTTGTTGACCACGCCCGGCATACCGAGACGCTTGGCCTGCCAGTTTTGCCAGGCCAACCAACCGCCTTCGAGGTTGTACAGACTGTTGAGGCCGAACTGGCCGAGGAAATTGCAGAGGTCGCGGCTCTGGTTGCCGTGATAGCAATACACCAGCACCGTGGGATCGCTCCTGCGACGACGAACCAATCCCTGGATCACGTCCTCACTATGCCCGACTGCCTTGGGAAACTCCCCTTTCGCACGACTGTCGGCATCGCGCATGTCGATAACGACGACATCGCCACCCGCCAACAATTCATCCACCTGGTCGGGCTGAATATCCTGGTAACTCAACGCAAACTCTCCGCTGCACAACACGCTTGTATTCCGGAGAACAGCAAACTTCGTTCCAAGCCTGGCGAACCGGTTTTTCTACACTAGCTACAGCAGGTTAGCGTCACTCGCCGGGGTCTGCCGCCTGTCGCATAGGCAACAATGACGAGGGTGTTGCGACATCATCGACAAGCCACGCCCGACGTCGTGCCCGCTGCTATTGTCAGGTGGCTGCATCGGCCGTAATCAGCACCTCGAACATCTCGATCTTGCCCTCGCCGGTGAACGCCTCTTTCGGCATCGGATTGCTGTGGGCCATCTTGAAGTCGGCCGAGCCGACCCAGCCTTCGAACGCCTGCTTGTCCTTCCAGGTGGTCTGCACGACGTACGGTGTCTCCGCCGAGTCCGGCTTCAACACCTGCATGCGGACAAAGCCGGCCTGCTTGTCGATCTGCCCCGCACGGTTGCGAAAACGCTCCTCGAACATCTCTTCATAACCCGGTGCGACAGGAACACGGTTGGTCACGATATACATGGGCTCACTCCATCATCCAACTCACTCACGAAGCGCCGACCATATCGCAGGCGTGGCCCGTTCGACCACCGCGCCAACACCCCGAACTTGCGCAAGCGCACCGCGGTATTTGTTCACTTACCGACAATTGGGTGCAGGCAACACGGTCGTCAAACCGACAACCGGGCGTGGAGTCCCCTCTGAATCAACGACATAGACGTTGTGGATCACTGCTTGCATGACGCTTGCAATCACTCAAGCCGTACTACATGAGCCCGCATGAAACTGCAGATAGAGCGTTGCAACGTCGAGGCGATGATCGCCGAGTTCCCCGACCTTTCCGGACTCAAAGAGCAACTGCGCTTCGGCAACAAGGCCGAGATCCCGTTCGAACAGCTGTCATCGAACCAACTGGGTTTTCTGCGCAACCTTTACGAACAGGCCGGACCAAACATGGCGGGACGCGCGGCCCAGATCGCCGCGCTGCAACGTGCGGTAAACGACCCCGGCGAACGCTATGACGAAGGTGGTCTCGAAGCGCTGGTGCCGGATATCGCCGAGTTTCTGTTGCGCAACGCGGTCCGCGGCTGGCTGTTCAAGGCGCATGCGAACGGCAAACCGATGGCCTATCTCGTCAGCCGCATCGACTTCACGCCGCCCGGCGAAGAGGAGTCGGGGCGCATTCTTATCGACCTGAAGGCCAACAGCATGGCCAAGCTCGCTACGGTCAACCTGATCATCAGGGAACGCGACATCATCGGTAAGACCGTAGCCGAGATCTTCGCTGCCAAGGGATTCTTTCACGAAACCGAAGAACTCATCGCCGCCTACAGCCGGTCGGCCGAGCGCTTCTTTGCCTGGCGGGCCGACTACGGTCGGCAGTTCTCCGGGCGCGGTACCGGCTATTTCGCCGAAGACCCGACTGCGAACCGACGCAACACCGACTGGACACGCAAGAATGTCGTGGTGCTGTCTTCGGCCGGCGGTTGGGCGCGCATGGTCAACGACGAGGAGATACTCACCGAGCGTACCCTGGCCCTCGACTCATCCGGCGACATCCTCGGCAAGTACCTGCGCCGCGCCGGCAAGAGCACACGCTTCAACGACCAGGTCGAGAACGCGACCGAGGCGCTGAACGGCGAGATACCCAAAGGCCTGTTTACCGAGCTACCGGTACACGGCTACGTCCTGATGTTTCATCTCGAACTGCATCATCACCTGTGGGTGCATGTGGACGATATGCAGCCGTATGCGTACGAGCCGGAGCTCAAGGACAAGCTGATCCTGCCTCCGGAACAAACCGACCTCATCGACATCCTGACCGCCGAGATGGATATGCTGATGGACGACATCGTCGAAGGAAAATCCGGCGGGACCACGGTGCTCTGTGCCGGCCCTGCCGGCGTCGGCAAGACCCTGACAGCCGAGGTTTACTCCGAAATCATCAAACGCCCACTGTACCGGGTGCATTCAGGTCAGCTGGGCCTTAACGTGACCGAGATGGAGCAGGCGCTCAAAGACACCCTGACCCGGGCCCAGCGCTGGGGGGCCGTGATGCTGATCGACGAGGCGGACGTCTACATCAAGCGGCGTGACGACAACATCGCCGCCAATGCGGTGGTCGGCGTTTTCTTGCGTGTACTGGAATACTTCAACGGCCTGCTGTTCCTGACAACGAACCGGGTCAACGATATCGATGAGGCCATCGTGTCGCGCTGTATCGCGATGATCAAATACCATCCGCCGGGACTGGATGATCGCCGACGCATCTGGCAAGTCATGACCGAGCAGTTCCAGCTGCAACTGACACCGGATTTGATCGACACCTTGGCAGAGACTTTCGCCGAAGCCAGCGGGCGCGACATCAAGGGGCTTACCAAACTGGTTGCCAAGTACTGTCATCACAAGCAACTCGAGCCGTCGCTCGAGGTGTTCAAGCGTTGCAGCGTGTTCCGTGGCATGGATGTCTTCAGCTATGCCTGAACATGCATTGAAACTGGCGGTTGCGAGCAAAGAAGGCAAGGCAATCAGCGAGCACTTCGGCCATGCCAAGCAATTCTGGATCTACGAGGTTGCGGGAGACGACTGCCGTTTCGTCGAGAAGCGCGACGTCGAACACTACTGCCTGGGCAACCATTCGAGCAAAACGGCCATGGCGCAGATCCTGGAAACCATCAAGGACTGCCAAGCGGTTTTTGTTGCCAAGATCGGCGACGGTCCCACCGAAAAATTGGCGGCCATCGGCGTCGATGCCGTTTCGCAGTATGCCTGGGAAGGGATCGAAGACTCGCTGTTGGACTACGCACGCTCCACCAGTCCTTCGTCATCCTGAGCATGGCGATGAAGTTCTACATGACGCCGGGCTCGTGCAGCACCGGTATACATATCCTTCTGGAAGAGATCGGTCTGGTCTTCGAGGCACACATCATCGACCTGCTGGCAGGTGACCAGGATCAAACCTGGTATCGGCAGATCAATCCCAAGGGCACCATCCCGGCGCTCGATACAGGTACCGGATTGATCCTAACGGATTACCAATCGATAGCTTGGTGGCTCGCCGGCCACCATCCTCGCCGCCGTCTGTTGCCACAGGACATCGACCAGCAGGCCAAAGCGCTGGAGTTGATGAGCTACGCAGTCAACACCCTGCACGGCCAGGGTTTCGCACGTATCTTCGTGCCCGAAAATTTCGCGGCGTCGCCAGACCATCACGAAGACGTCAAAGCCAAAGGCCGCGACATTGTCACGACGGCGTTTCAGGTCGTCGAGGCGTTCCTTCCGGAAAGCGGTTTCGCCTTCGAGACTTTCAGTATTGCCGACGCGTCACTGTTCTACGTTGAATTCTGGGCCGAGCGTATCGGTATCCAACTGCCGCCCAGGTGCCGGATGCACTTTGAACAAGTGATACAACGCCCCGCGGTACGCCAGGTTCTCAGCGAAGAAGGCTACGGGTCTATCTATTCACGCTGATCGTCGGCCGCCGAAGCTTGGGTCTGACAACGACAGGTCGCTTCGACGGACTTGGGGCAACGGGGGGTTGTATTACCCACGAGCGCGCATCGGCACCGCCGCATAGTGCTTGCCGATGGCTTTGTCAGCGGGCGGAAAGGTCTGCAAAATCTGTGCAGGTCAAGCATTCGAGCCCACCCTCGGCAGTTAGCGAGAATTGCTCAGGTACGGGCTTTTGCTTCATGTAGAAGAGATGGGTCTCGCAATCACAATCGGTACAACCGAAACCAGTTACCGGCTGCACGCCGCCGTCCTGGCCCAGGACGGCCGCCCACCGGTGTTCCCGTCGATGTGTGTCGTGGGTCAGCCAAACATTCACTAGCTCCGCGTGTTCCCGCAGATAATCGATATGCCAGTGCAAGGGCTCTACATTGCGGCAGTGTCTACCAACCCGGGCGCGTAATCCACCGGACCCGAACGCACTGCCGACGTACAGGTAATAGCCACGGCGCAGTCGCAGCTCGCCCCATCGACCGATCTGTATGGATGCCGCAACCCGGCTATGAAGCACCAGAACATACGTGCCAGGGGCTGACGTCATGTTTGCCTCGGATTGTTGGACGGATGGGGCACGATCTCGACGCCGAGCACCTGCCGGATCTTACCCCCGGTCGCTTGCGTGGATAACATGCGGCACCCAGTAGGCATTCAGATCTGAACGCTCAGCACTTTTTTGTTCTCGCATGTAGAATCACAGGTACACCGAGGCGCGCGTATCGAAGATGCGTCAAACGCGTGGAGATTGTCGACCCATTTCGAGACTCAACACGCGCGGCCGGCCGGTGGAAAGGTGAAAAAGCGGCAAGGCCCTATGTTGTGGCCCGCATCTCGCTCATCGAGGAACGCAGCACAAGGCCAGCTGAGCGCAAAAACAAGACCGCAAGCATCATCCCTACAACAATGTCCGGCCACGCAGAACCCGACAGCCAGACGCCCAAAGCGGCGAATAGCACACTGAGGTTGGCAATAACATCATTGCGGGAACACAGCCAGATCGACGACATATTGATGTCATCTGCTCGGTGACGCCAGAGCAAGGCGAGGCACACCCCGTTAGCTGCCAGCGCCAGCAATCCAATCAAACCAATCGCCTCTGCCATCGGCGCCTCCGGCACCAGTATCTTGTAAACAGCCTGACCAAGGACGAACAGCCCGAACGCCGCCATGATGCCGCCTTTGATGAACGCCGCAACAGCCTTCATGCGCGTGCCGCGCGCGACAACGTACAAGCTAAAACCGTAAACCAAGGCATCACCCAGCATATCCAAAGAATCCGCGAATAACGACACGGAGCCCGCAAGGACCCCTGCCGTCGACTCGACCAGAAACATTACTGCGTTGATCGCAAGCACAGTCTTGAGGATCGCGCTTTGCCGGTTGCGCAGCACCTCGAGCTCGCAGCCCTTATCCGAACAACAACCCACCATTAGCTGCCCTCAGCACCAAGATTGTCGAGCGATCCGCCAAGCACAGATTACACGGCCAAGGCCACGTCAGCGCTCTACAGACTCGCTGAACACATTCATTTCACCGCTCGACGGTAAATACATGCCTGCCCGCCCGGTGCCGCATACTCGTGGAGTGGCGAAAAGAAATCTCCCATGTGCACGAAGCCTTGGTGTTCATAAAAGCTACTCGCGCCGGACTTATTTGTTTCGACAATGACCGTCTCGACGTCCGCGGCTGCACAATGTGACAAAAAACCGGACAACAGCTGCTTGCCGTACCCCTTCCCTTGACGGTCGCGCTTCACCACGAACAACACAATCTCGCTATGCTCTCCCGCGACCACTTGAGATCTGTTCAACCCATGACTGTTGATCGCCGCCAGAAACGCTTTCTTCTTTCCGAACGCCAGGCTTTTGAGGCATAGGATGCGCCCGACAATCGTCATCGAAAATAGTGCGTTTCCGCTTACGTTACGCCCGAATTCGTTGAAACCGAACAAGAACCCAGCGATCACACCGTCTACCTCGACCACGCGACGATAATTGCTTTCCAGCAGTGAACCTCGCGTATACATCCTTAGAGCGAGCTCCGCCAGCGATCTCGGATGGAAGATTCTGTCGATTTCCCAAGCCTCGTTCACCAGGGCCTCGCACGCCCCGTAGTCGGTTTCTCTGTACTCTCGTAGCATTGGTGCGATTGCGTACATGGCTTGCCGGCGCCCCCCTAGTACAAGGTAAGCGTAAAATCTGCAACGGTCACTTCAGGTCGCATTGATTTGCAATACGACGATATTCCGCCAAGCGCGCGCTCGCGACAGGTGTACGGCATGTCCGAGGTATCTAGTGCCCCGCACCAGCGAACGCTGGTGCACAGCTCTTCTTTCCACGCCCCCAGCCTCCCGCGACACAGCCATGCGTTCCCATCAATCGATACCACCCGGCAAGTCTCTGGCATCAAAACCCAACTCGGCCATCATTGGCGCGTCCTTCTTGGTAAAGGTGATCCAACCATTGCTATCGCCATAGGTGCCGCAGGTTGTCGCCCCATGGAGAGGCATCGTGGAATATTCAGATACCTTATGGTGCGGGATGTTGATCGCCGAAGAGATGAGTTCGTGCCGGCGCGCCTCGACCGAGCATGCGACAATCACGGCGATGTTCACCGAGCTTTGCATAACCTCGAACAGGTTCACCGAATCGGTCTCGAAACGCAGCTTGGCCTCACAGAAATCGGCTTGATCGTTCATTTGTCACGCACCATATGTATTTAGTGTCGCAGCGACATGTGACGGGATTGTCCGGCTACCGCAAGATGCGTACCCCAGACGGGCGAAAGAAAAGCCAAACCAGCCACGCTACGGAACGAACCGTGGCGGCCCTCCCGGCACATCGAATCCCAGCCCATGGGAAAGGATCACTCCGACTGCTTGCTCTCCAACATCGCGCACTCAACACGCCCGATGTTCGCCCGAGCCTAAGGACTTGATGCAAGATGCGCGCTATATGCCCTTACGAAACACTCATCGGGCTATTCAGGGACACCGCGCTTCTACGATTGTCGCTTCACTCATGCCCACGGCGGTACGCTCATCGACGTTTTGCGGCTCAGCTCCGCTCCGAACGTGCGCATACCGTACCGCTGGCGGTGCTTTGCAATCTGGCGTCACCTGACCACGAACCGCGCAGTCCCATGCGGAGGTGAAAATCTTGGCGAACCAACTGCGGCACTTCAGCGACAGGACTAGATAGATGACTTGAGGAACGAGATGATTTGTCACTCAACGGCATCAGCGGTATCGTTAGCGCTGACAGGGAATGTTGCAACAAATGACCAAGGAATGGTTGATTGCGAATTCCTACAAAGCCCCACTGGCAAGGATGCCGGCGGGGCTTTGTCATGTCTGCAAATCAATAACCGGTCGTTTTCTCATACCTATAGGCCTGTACGGAGCGCCGTTTGCGTGAAAAATGGCCAAGCCACGCGCAGAAAGGTGCGAAAGGGCTGGGCGCCCGAGCGAGCATAGCGAGCGGCTTGAACGGCTTGTTATGTGCTTCCCCGATCTCAGCCGAAAAAGCACGCACACTCATCGCGATCGACCAAATCAAGAAACTCTGACAGGGTATCGACTTCGGGATCCGGATCGTACCGGTGCCACTTGAGATCAGCTCTTTGCCAATACACTTTCCAAACCCGTTGCGTTTTAACGTAGGTAGCCTTCGCTACAGGCTCTTCTATTCTCTCCTTGGGATTGTTCCAAAGCGGACGAATCTCGAAAATCTCGACACTTTGACCTTTTACCCGAAAACCAAGATCGAGCTCTGGCCGAATGTGGGGAGGAGGACGGCGCTTCTCGACGAACGCCCCGACTTCCTTCTCGATCTTTTTCGCTTCGAATTCGCTGAGAGCCATTTTTACAGAAAACGCCCAGTTAAGCGGCATTCAGCACGGAGCACTTGCTCGGGAAATAATGCCGCAGGCATACCCGAGCAAGTGCGGAGCGCTGAACGTCCGAGCAAGTTTGCGAGCGACTTGACCGCCTTGCTATAGCCGCCCACAGTACCGGTTATTGGTACCCATTGAAAAGTTACCCGATGAGCAAGAACACCAGCATTACCCTCGACAAGCATTTTTGCTCCTTCATTACCGCGCATCTGGAAAGCGGCCGCTATACCTCGACCAGCAAGGTTGTTCGAGCCGGACTGCGCTTGCTCGAGGAGGAAGAAACCAAGCTTTCCACCCTTCGAAAGACGCTTGATGAAGGTGAGGCAAGCGACTTTGTCGATTACTCGCTCAGCGGCCTCATTGAGGAATTGGATAGCAAAAATCATTGATGCCTCGATTTAATTAGGATCAAGGCCGCAGCCCGAGCCGATTTGAAAGGCATTGCAATTTTCACCGAACGCACATGGGAGCACGAGCAGCGAAACTAACACCTGACCGAACTCGATCAAGCGTTTCATCGTTTGGCGGAAAATTCCGAACTTGGTCAAACCTGTGACCATATTCGCTCGGACTATCAAGTACTCCCTGTCGGTAGTCATCATATCTTCTACAAACCTGCCTCCGATCAAACCCATGAGATTCTCCGCGTACTGCATAAACACCTGAATACTTCAGCACGCCTTTTAAAGACATATAAAGCCCAGGTAAGCGGCGGCCAGTACGGAGCGTCGTTTGCCCGAACATGGGGAAGCGACACGCAATAAGTGCGGAATGCTGGGCGTCTGAGCGAGCATAGCGTGTGGCTTGAACGGCTTTTTATGCGGGCGCCACACGATCAGCTCTTAGCACCGAATTCATTGATGTTTAGTGAAAAACCCTTTCCGTCTGTAGCCACCAAACCAATTGCTTGCTCGTACTTATAAACAATGTTGTCGAGCGCCACTGATCTATCGATTAAGTTAACAATGTAACCAGACTCGGACAAATCGATCACCGTCACGCGCTTTTCTGGCTTTTTGGCAAACACTCCAGATTTCTGGTCATACACAAACACGTAACCTTCAATACGACACACCGCACCGGCCGTAGCGAGCACTTCTCCGACGAAATGACGACGACCGGAGTTTTCGTACAATGCTCTGTAAATTACGTGAACATACTCTCCAACTTCGATTACCACACCATCCCTCCTCAATTTCTTACGCATAACGCCTAGTTAAGCAGCGATTGATACATCGCGGGCGCTACGCAAACGTGGGGTAGCCATGTGCAAGCACCGGCGGAGCGCCAAACGTCCGAGTGAGCATAGCGAACAGCTTGACCGGATTGTTAGGCGCGACCATGCTATGTAATAATTTTTGTTATAACACTTCGTGAGGCCACCGCCATGCTGAAGGTTAAAGTGACCGCAATTGGCAATTCGATGGGAATTGTGCTGCCAAAAGAAGCACTTGCGAAATTGCACGCTGAAAAAGGTGACGTGTTGTTTCTGGTAGATACCCCTGAGGGCTTGACGCTTACCCCTTACCAGCAAGATTTCGAAAACCAAATGAATGCCGCCGAAAAGGTGATGAAAAAGTACCGTAATGCGCTCCATGAGCTGGCTAAATGAGTGACCCCGTATGGGTGATGCCGGAACTAGTACTAGCCGTACAGCAAATGCTGGTTTCGGAGCACGGCGGATTACCAGGCGTTCGGGACCAAGCGCTTTTGGATTCTGCTTTGGCTCGGCCGCAGCAAAAAACGGCTTACGAGAGCGAAATGGGCATTTTCGAACTAGCCGCAGCATACAGTTACGGGCTTGCCCGAAACCACCCGTTCGTAGACGGGAACAAACGCATTGCGCTTACCATTGCGGCTGTTTTTCTCGAACTCAACGGATTCACCTTAAGTGCGCCCGAAGCGGAAGCAGTGATCGTGTACCAACGGCTTGCTGCTGGTGAGATCGAAGAAAACTCGCTTGCTGAATGGCATCGTGGTTCGAGTATTACTAGCACCTAACGCCAAGGCAAGCGGCGTTCAGCATGGAGCGACTGATCGCGCAATAATGGCGAAGCCATGCCCGAGCAAGCACGGAGTGCTGAATGTCCGAGTGAGCCGCAGGCGAACGGCTTGAATGATGAGATGGACTCCGACGTTACCCCGAAATTGAGTAGCACTGGCATTTAGAGTCCAATCCCATGACAGAGGAGATTGGACGTGAAAAAGCGATACAGCGAAGAGCAGATCATTGGCTTTCTGAAGGAGGCGGATGCCGGGGTTCCGATCAAGGAACTGTGCCGGCGGCACGGCTTCTCGGAGGCCAGCTACTACCTCTGGCGCAGCAAGTTCGGCGGTATGGACGTGTCGGACGCGAAGCGCCTCAAAGCGCTGGAGTCAGAGAATGCGCGGCTGAAGAAGCTGCTGGCAGAAGCGCTGCTCGAGAACGAAGTGACGAAAGAAGTCCTGCGAAAAAAGTGGTGACCGCACCGGCCCGTCGGGAAGTGGTGCGGCACATGAAGCAGCGCGGGATGAGCGAGCGGCATGCGCTGCGGGTCGTCGGCATGAGTGCCTCAGCATTGCGCTTTGTACCCAGGCCGGACAGCAACGCCGAGCTGCGTCAGCAGATCATAGACATGGCGCAGCGGTATCGCCGTTACGGTGCCCCGATGATCTACCTCAAGCTGCGCCAGGCTGGGCATCAGGTGAATCACAAGCGCGTAGAGCGGCTGTACGCGCAAGAGAAACTGCAAGTGCGCCGACGGCGGCGCAAGAAGATTCCACCTGGGGATCGTCAGCCGCTGATCCGACCTGGCGCGGCCAACGAAATCTGGTCGATGGATTTCGTCTTCGACCGAGTCGCCTCAGGTCGGGCACTCAAGTGCCTGGCGATCGTCGACGATGCCACGCATGAGGCAGTCGCCGTGATCCCGGAGCACGCGATCGGCGGCGACCATCTGGTGCGATTGTTGGACGAGGTCTGTGCGCACCGCAGCAGGCCATCGATCATCCGAACCGACAATGGCAAGGAGTTTACTGGCCGAGCCATGTTGACCTGGGCGCATCGTCACGGCATCGCACTACGCTTGATCGAACCCGGCAAGCCGAACCAGAACGCTTACATCGAATCCTTCAACGGGCGGTTACGCGACGAATGCCTGAACGAGCACTGGTTCGTCAGCCTCCACCATGCCCAGGCAGTAATCCGCGCATGGGTCCGTGAGTACAACGAGGTAAGACCAAAGAAGATACTTGGCGGGCTGACACCCGCCGAACATGCCAAGCAGCTCGCTGCAAAGGCGGTTACATTTGACCCTGGACTCTAAACCAAACCGCTACTCAACAAGGGGTAACGTCGGCCCACCAACATGAACAAATAAGGCCTCATGGCATTCAAACTCTTTCGTTACTAGCCATTTTCTTTAAGAGTCCTGCTCCAACAATGGCCATGCGCTAT
>MWSA01004398.1_pt1 | contig 14231 bp, 9 predicted proteins | sample 1021941 | NCBI WGS metagenome assembly MWSA01 (sample SAMN06327220, study PRJNA374545) | mollusc metagenome | biome: marine bay; material: sediment; isolation source: gill 40 cm from animal A | host: Kuphus polythalamius | place: Philippines: Mindanao | collected 2011-09-12 | reverse complement strand
TCCTTGTGCTTCTGGTCGCGCGCATCTCCCTTGATGTCGCTTCCTTTGAACTCTACGTAAATGTCCTTCATTACGGAACAACTCCTTACAGTGTTGGTTGATTATCCATTGCTTGCCTGCGGCAACTCCGCCACCAGACGTAACGACACAGAAAGCTCATCGAGCTGGAAGTGCGGTCGAATGAACGAGACCGCACGATAGACGCCAGGCCTTCCGGGGACCTCGCTGACTTCGACGGACGCTTCGCGCAGCGGAAACTGTGCCTTGGTTTCCTGAGATGCGGAATCGTCCGCAGTGACATATTGGTCAATCCAACGCTGTAGATAGGTTTCCACATTGGACGGCGCCGCAAAACTTCCGATCTTGTCGCGCATCATGGCTTTCATGTAGTGCGCGATACGACTGACGGCAAATATGTACTGCAACTGGGCAGACAAAGACGCGTTGGCATTCGCCGCATCCGTGTCATACTTTTTGGGTTTTTGTGCCGATTGGGCACCGAAAAACGCCGCGTAATCGGTGTTCTTACAATGGACCAAAGGAATGAAGCCAAGGTCGCTTAGCTCTTTTTCGCGCCGATCGGTAATGGAAATCTCGGTAGGACACTTCAGAGCCACCTCGCCATCGTCGGTGCGGAAGGTATGCGTAGGCAGGTCTTCTACCAGGCCACCGCCTTCAACGCCGCGAATCGCCGCGCACCAACCGTAGTTCTCGAACGCGTTGGTAAGACGTGACCCCATGGCGAACGCGGCGTTACACCAGAGATACTTCGAATGATCCGTGCCGTCGACATCTTCGACGTAGTTGAATCCTTCGGTGGTAACGCCATCAACCGGGTTGTACGGTAGGCGACCGAGAAAACGCGGCATCGTCAGGCCGACATAGCGCGAATCTTCGGATTCGCGGAACGATTTCCACTTGGCGTATTCAACCGTGTCGAAGACCTTCGACATATCGCGCGGCTTGCCGAGTTCGGTGTACGAATCGAGCCCGAACAATTCCGGCGAAGCAGCGGCGATGAAAGGCGCGTGTGCGGCAGCCGCGACATGCGACATCTGCTCGACGAAATACATGTCTTCAGGCTGTCGCGTAAGTTCGAACTGACCGATCAGCGTGCCGAATGGTGCCCCGCCGAAGGTTCCGAACTCTTCTTCATAGACTTTCTTGAACAGCGCACTCTGGTCGAAATCAATCGCTGTCTTGAAGTCTTTCACAAGCTCCTTCTGAGTCGCGTTCATGAGCTTGATCTTCATCATCGAGCCCGTCGACGTCTGTTTCGCAAGGTAGTGCAAGCCGGTCCATGCACTCTCGAGCTTTTGAAACTCAGGCGCATGCATGACTTCGCTGAGTTGCTCAGAGATCAACCTGTCGAGCTCTGCAACGCGTGCATCCAGCGAAGCCGACAGGTTTTCGGATACGACCACTTCACCTTCGAGCACTTGGCTGGCCAATTCGCTAATGATGTCTCGTGCTCGCTCACGCTCCGCATCAGACTTAGCAACCCGGCTCTGGGCTATGATGTCGTCGAGGAGACCACCTTCCGCAGCCGGAGCTGCCGATTGTTCACCCTGTACTGCACTCATCAGTCTTCCTCCTTCTTGCCGAGCTTCTGCAACTGTTCGGTACTTTGCAGCACGTCGCTCAGAAGATCCTCGAGCTTCTCGTTCCCAGCCATCTTGTTGCGCAGATCCGCAAGCTTGGATCGCGCCTCCATGAGCTTGCGCAACGGCTCGACGTTCTGCACGACGGCTTCCGGACGAAAATCTTCGAACTTGTCGAAAGTAAGATCGATCCCGATCTCACCACCGTCTTCAGTCAGCCTGTTCTTGACCCGATAAGCGGCACGCGGCGCAATGCTGCCGATCACATCATCCAGATTGTCCATGTCGACGTTTACAAATTTTCGATCGCGAAGCTTGCCCTGCTCTTTCTCACTCTGTCCGGAGAAATCACCGAGAACACCGACAACGAAAGGGATTTCCTTCTGTTCGATCGCATCGCCGATCTCGACATCGTAGGTAAGCTGAACGCGCGGCGGACGAACCTTCTGCAACCGCTTCTGAACGCTTTCTTTTTTTGCCATCTCAATCTCCCGATTTCCGCTCGCCGGTGTCATCGGCGACATGAAATCCTTTTTTGCAAATAACCGCTGTCTGAGTCACTTGGACCGACGGCACCTGAAGCCCGTATCGAGAGCCACGACACGCGAATGATCTTTCATTGACTAACGCAACACGTTAAAGGGATCACCGTCGAGCGCCGGTGCTTTTTCACTTATCGCATCTTCGAGCGCCTTGCCTGCCTCGGCCTTTGCTTTGGCCTTGGCCGCTTCTCTGGCCGCCCGGCGAGCAGCACGCGCACGTCGTTCAGCGCGGCGCACCGCGGCTTCTTCAGCCATGCGTTGCTTTTTGAGCCGCTCCTGATCGATCGGTGGGACGAGCACTTCCTCGCCCAATATTTCACGTAGAACCTTCGCGAGGTTCTTTGCGTCGTCACGTGCGGAGCCGGTAGTCTCAGTGTCGTCACGAAGGTCCCATAGAGACTCGGTCGCAACGCGAAGGCCGCTGACGGCACGCACGCTCTTGGCTGTGCTGTCGGCAGGATCGCGCTGCAATACTTCCTCGGAAGCCACGATGGCTTCGCCATACTGCGCGTTGCCGAAATACAGCTTTGCCATGTTCACCCACGGTTCTTTCCGCCCGGGATGCATGCTCGCAGCCTTGGTCAGTACGCCGATTGCCTGTTCGTACTTGCCGGCAGACACCAGCTCGTTGGCTTTCAGCTCGGCCTCGGTGAGATGTCGTGTACGTTCTTCGTCAGACATGCGCGATGGCATGCCGGAACAACCCACGAGAGTCGCCTGCAGAGCGACAATGAATATCAAGATGGAAAAGCGCACTTGAACCCTAATCGTCCCTAATCTGGGTGTGTCTGATGATCGAATCGTCCTTGTATACGGCAACGATTACCGCGTTGCTGCCGTGCGAGCGGTAACCTACATTAATTGCCAACTGGTCGCAATAGGGTTCGCTTCAGGTAAAGAATCTGCAGTATGTAAATTGCAGTAAATTTATTGCAGGCCACGCAAAGCGATGGATATATACAAGCGTCGAACGCACTGATGATGTAACATCACCGCGCCTTCCGCCATTGAAATGGAACGATGGGAATGCGAGCTCCTTAAGGATAGATGTACTGCTGAGCGAACAACGTGCAAGGACAGCCACGACACAGCGCCAACCTAATACGGCGTTGGTTAACACTAATCTGCTTCTTACCGCTTCTACACGGCTGCGTAACCACAGTTGCCACTGAGGTTGCCGGGGCAGCTTTGGGCGCAGCGATGAAATCTGTCGGCCTGACACCGCCGGACCCGAACGCACCGCGGCCGATGCTGGTCACGCTTTCGGCCGGTGAACTATTGAATGCCACTGAATCAGGCGAGTCACTCTCACTCGTCGTTCGCTTGTATCAACTGCGAAACGAAGCAGGGTTCTCGACACTACCCTATGCGAAGGTCGGCAACGAGGATTCGGAGAAGGCCGCTATTTCGGGAGATCTGGTGACCGTGCGCGAACTGACGCTGATTCCGGGCAAAACCTATCAGCTCGAAGAACAGGTGGAACCCGACGTGAAGGTCATCGGCGTTGTCGCCTTGTTTCGAGATCCGGCACCGAACCGTTGGAAGCTAGCGTTTAACCGCGAGACATCTGAAGAAACCGGCATCTCGGTCGGTTTTCATAGCTGTGCCATGACCGTCGCCGAAGGTGAACTAACCGATGCGGGCGCCACGGAAGCCACCCGCACCCTTAGCGGTATTCGCTGCTTTTAGAAGAGTAAAGACACGTGAAACAGGCAAAAATTCTTTGGGGTGAAGGACTATTCCTCAGACCGCAACACTTTCAACGGCAAGACGCCTACCACGAGTCGTTGTTGAGTGATGCATTATTAACGGCCCAGCCCTTCGGATGGGGCGTACGTCATCTGGTCGTCGACAACGATGCCCTCAGGGGCGGCATATTGCGTATCGATCACATCGATGCCGTCCTGCCTGACGGCGAAAGCTACGTAGCGCCGGATCGAGACCTGTTGCCACCGCCGGTGGCGCTCGACGAGATTGTCGGTGACGAGTCGGCAGAATTTCGCCTCGCCTTACATCAAATGCGACAGCATGGCGGAAACTCGGTGCCGGAAGACAGCGAGCACGAGCAGCGCCGCTATGTCATCTCCCATCAGAACAGTGCCGATCTCTTCACAGACGCAGCTGAAGCCGAGATACCGGTACTCAAGAAGGCGGCACGCTTGAAGCCCGCCGACGATCCTCTTGACCAATATGTTTCCATGGCTTTGTTGCGCGTTCGCAAAACACCGGCCAGCGGATACGAACTGGATACGGCTTACATGCCCCCTACCCTGTCCATTGGCGCTGCACCGATGATCATGCTGCAACTACGGCGATTACTCGATGCGTTGCAAGCCAAAGTGAATGCCCTGTACGGCTTTCACCGAGAGCCGTCGAAAAACATCATCGAGTTTCGCTCCGGTGATATTGCGTCGTTCTGGCTGTTGCACACGATCAGCAGTGCGGTTGCATCACTCGCACATCTGCATCAAAACCCAGTGCTTCATCCGGAACGACTGTTTCAAGAGCAGTTGCGCCTGGCCGGCGGTCTGCTGACATTTTCGAAGACCTATTCGTTGACTGACCTTCCAGCCTACGACCACGCACACCCCGGACCCGCCTTTCTCAAACTGGACCAGGTGCTCCGTGACCTGCTCGACACGGTCATTTCGACGCGTTACTTCAGAATTGCGTTGACCGAAACCAAACCGGCTTTTCATGCCGGGCGCCTCGATTCGGAAAAGATCAACGACAAGACTGCATTCTATCTTGGCGTGTCGGCCGCTCAACCTTTGCCGAAGCTCATCGAATCGGTGCCGGTGCGTATGAAGATCGGCGCGCCCGACGATGTCGAGAAACTTGTCCTTTCGGCAATGCATGGCGTGAAACTGGTGCATGCGGCCCAGGTTCCGCCGGCCATACCGGTACGCCCGGGGGCTTGCTATTTTTCGCTGGATCCGCGCAGCCCACTCTATGAACGGATGCTGCAAGCCCAGTCTGTCACCATCTATGCCCCAGAAGGCTTCGATGACCTGTCACTTGAACTGATCGCGGTGAACGCATGAGCTCCGTCGCCACCTTGTACGCCAACCCACCGGTCGAAACCACAGAACCCGTCGATCGCCATGAAGCGGAAACGCTGGCCGATCTACTCTATGAAGGTTTCTATTTGAGCTATCTGCTGCGCAACGGCTGGGAACCCGCGAGCGTATCGAGCTTCGTCGATCGGGTTAGCCGTTTTCTTGATGATTTCGAGCGTCGCGCAACACGACACGATTTCGCGGCCGCCGATATCTACGACGCCAAGTACGCTTTCTGCGCCACAATCGATGAGGCCGTACTTTCGACGCCCGTACGTATTCGCGATGAGTGGGAACGTCAGCCACTGCAACTCACATTGTTTGGCGATCAGCTCGCAGGCGAGCATTTTTACGACAAGCTCGAAGAGGCCCGTCGCGATGGTCACAATCGTCTGCCGGCACTCGAGGTCTTCCACCTTTGCCTGCTACTCGGTTTCAAGGGCAAGTTTCTGCTCGAGGGCCCGGAAAAGCTGAGCTATTTCACGCGCCAGCTGGGGGAGCAGATCGCGCACCTCAAAGGGCGACGTGCGCCATTCGCTCCCCATTGGCAGCCGCCGGACCGGATCACCCATCGTCTGCGACGTAATTTCCCCGCATGGGCATTGGCCTCCGTACTGGCGCTTTCCGGGCTGCTGGCATACATCGGCCTGCGTGACTATTCAGCCGATCAGACCGCCGCAGCCCTGAGTACCTATCAGAACCTCGTCTCACTGCCACCGCGTGCGCCTTACCTGCAGATCACTCTGCCCTGACGACGCCAGTAGCAACGGAACACGATGCATGGATCGCTCATTCTTCCCTGATCTGCTAGGCCAGCAGAACCGCCTGATTGAGATAGCTACCGCGCTGCCGGAGGCTGCGGTTCTGGTCGAGCGCTTCTATGGGCGCGAGGCGGTGTGTGAAAACTTTGTTTTCGAGATCGATTGCGTATCGACGTCGGCCAACCTCGAGCTCAAGGCCCTGATCGGGGAAGAAGTCACACTTTCTCTGCTGCAAGCGGACGACAGCAAACGTGCGTGGCACGGCTATGTCACCGAAGCCATGCAGCTCGGCGCCGACGGCGGTCTGGCACGTTACCGATTGCGCATAGAGCCTTGGCTACGATTCCTCTCTTACCGGCACAACAGCCTGGTCTTTCAGGATATCGACATCCGCGGTATCTGCGAGCGGGTCTTCGCCGACTATCCCCAGGCCGACTGGCAATGGGACGTCAGCCAGCAACTTCGCATGCGCAGCCTGTGTGTCCAATACCGCGAAACGGATCTCGACTTCGTCCGTCGCCTGTTGGCCGAAGAAGGCCTGTCGTTTCGGTTTGAACACGACCAGCTGGCGCAGGCCGGCGACGAGATCACGCATGCGCGCCACAAGCTGATCGTTTTCGATCGCGAGACCGAGCTGCCCGACAACGCCCAACCGAATATCCGCTTCCATCGCGCCGATGCCCCCGAGGTCAGCGACAGCATCCAGCAGTTCGGCGAGACCCGCCGGGTGCTGCCCAATACCGCGACCCAAAGCAGCTGGAACTACAAAGAACTGATCGCAACCGACGCGGAAGCCGGTAGCGCGCTCGAGAACGGCGAATTGCCGGTGCTCGAAGTCTACGACGGCTCGGGCGCCTACCGATTCGAGTCCGCTGACGCGGCCCAGTTGCGCACCGATCTGCTGTTGGCTGCGCACGAAGCGGGCTACCGGCGCTTCAAAGGTGGCGGCAGCGTACGCCAGCTCAACGAAGGGACCGCCTTCACCCTGAGCCAGCACGAAGACTACAGCGGCGACGATGCACGCTTCGCCGTGTTGGCCGTCGAGCACGAAGGTGCCAACAATCTCGGCACACAAGCGGCCAAACTGGTCGAGGCCGCGAGTATCGAGCCCGGCACCTATCGCAACCGCTTTCATGCCCAGTCCGCCGGCGTGCCGATCGTGCCGTTACCGCGCTCCAAGCCACCGGTTCGGCCACAAACAGCCCTGGTTGTCGGCCTGCCCGATGCGCCGCTAACGACCGAGCGAGATCACCGTATTAAGGTACAGTTCGCCTGGCAGCGCGGCGAGCGCCCCAATGCCGGCGGCCTGACCGAAGGCATACCGGCTGAAACCCAAGGCAATGCACCCGGCAACGACCAGACCGGCACCTGGGTGCGTGTCGCCGAATGGCTAGCCGGCCCGAACTGGGGTAGCCATAACCTGCCGCGCCTCGGTACCGAGGTGCTGGTCGACTTTATTGAAGGTGACATCGACCGACCACTGGTCAGCCGGCAGCTCTATAACGCTGCCGACATGCCGCCCTTCTCGGCCGGCGTCGACGCAAGTGCGAATCATCCCGGCGTACTCTCCGGCTGGATGAGCCACAATCACAACGATGGCTTCAATCAATGGGTAGCCGACGACGCGCCCGATCAGCTGCGCACGCGCTTTGCCAGCAGTTATGCCGACAGTCAGCTCGGCCTCGGCCACCTGATCCACCAGGATCCGCGCTCTGCGCAGCGTGGCGCTTGGCGGGGCGCGGGCTTCGAACTGCGCTCGGATGCCTGGGTGGCGGTACGTGCCGGTGAAGGCGTGCTGATCTCGGCCACCGCTCGACCACAGGCCCTGTCGACACAGATGGACGTCGCAGAAACCGTCGGCCAGCTACGTGCTGCAGAGAAAACGGCCGAGGCACTATCTGACGCAGCGGCTGCCCAGGGCGCCAAGCTCTTGGCCAGCAACCCCGATCAAACGATATTCATCGACAGCTTAGACCCAAGCAAGGGTGGCAAGTACGACGGCGCCATCGGTGGCCAAGATACCAAAAAGGCCAAACCCGGCACACGCGATTTGGGTGATCCCACCGAGCGCTTCGAGGCACCTTTCATTGTCAGCGAAGCGCCCGGCGATATCGGCTTGAGCTCACCGGCCAGCACCGTGGTGTTTGCCGGTCAGCACATCCACGCCACCGTGCAACAGGATCTGCACACCGCCGCCGCGCATACCTTCAGCAGCACCGTCGGCCAAGGCGCGAGCTGGTTCAGTCATACCGGCGGCATCAAGACCATCGCCGCCGCCGGCGAGGTCAGCCTGCAGGCGCACACCGATAAACTGGAAGTGCTCGCCGACAAGTCCGTTACGGTGACCAGCTCCGGCGACGAGATCCACATCCTCGCCAAAGACAGCATCGTGCTAAAGGCCGGACAGAGCTCGATCACGATCAAAGGCGGAGACGTGACCTTTGCCTGCCCTGGGCAGTTTTCGGTTAAAGGTAATTGGAATGCGTTTATTGGGCCGGGTGGCGGACCACTGCCCCTGCAACAACTGCCCGATTCTCGCCTCGATCTCTTCGATGAAGCCTTCGTGCTGATTGATCAAACTACCGGAGAACCCCTTTCCAACATCCCTTACCGTATCCGGCGCGCAAACGGCAACTGGGAAGAAGGGAAAACCGACAATCAGGGCAGGACCCATGTCATCTTGGGCGCCGATTCTGAAAACCTCGATATTGAGTTCGAAGCATGACTCGTGAAGCCAAGGATGCCCCACTCGCGACGCAGACAAAGGAACCTCGTACGGTTGCCAAATCCATCACTACGCCGATCAGCAACACGCGACGCAAAATCGTCTACGTAAGAGACTGTCAAATCGTTACCGAGCCGGTGGAGGAAACCCACATTGCGCTATTGCCGGTGCGCTACGCGGTGGCAAAACGTGGTGAAGAGGGTCCTTACCGCTACACCGCTGGCAGCCTGAACATGAGCCTGCCATCACTCACAAAAGCACGCTACGTACTGCGCAGCTTGCGGCGCGGCTTTGTCTACGTCTACGCGCAGGGGAAGCTGCACAGCTTCGAGAGAACGCCCGGAGGCTATTTACGCGCCCATCAGCTCGGTCCGGCAGGCGAGAAGATACTGATCAATCGCGCGGCATTGATCTTTCCGGAAACCTTCGGCGAAGTCGCTATGGCCTTTTCCGAGCACGAATGGACGGCGCTGCAATGTCAGCGCGTCGAAGCCGACCAAGACCGTGCACGTAGCCGCACGATGCAAACCTTTTCATTGGCCAATCCTGCCAAAGATGCGTTCGACCTCAATGAGCTGCGCTCGCAGGTCGACGACTATGCCGGGCGAACGCAGGAATACGATTGGAGCGACGAGCACGCGGTCACCCGCCGCGCCGATTCATATGTCGGACTCGAGAAAATTGCAGAGGGCGGACAACATGTCGTCGCACTTTCCGACCCCATCGGCATCACCCACGACCTGACAGCACTGATCGAACACGCACTGGATGACATCAAAACGTTCGTTAGCGACCCGGACGAGCCCGCACAAAATGCTTCAGCTACCGATGGATCGAACAACGGCAACGCGACCGCTGCGGCCGGCTCATCGATTCCCAGTCTCGCCGAGCCGGCGCCAACGTCCGATGCAACTGAAGAGTCAGACCCGAGCGTCGATGCCGCGCGCGCTCGTTACAGAAAAAAACTGATCGCCGAAACGATCGGCCGATTGTATGAGCGTCGTGTCAAGCCGGGCACTGACCCCGACAAGCTAGCCCAGCTACGCCTCGAACACTGGAAGCAAGAACCCGCGAATAAAGGCAAACAGGCGCCTTCAATCGACGAGTTTCATCGTGACGTCGTCACCAGCCCGTCGGTCAGTCCAGGTACCAACCGGTTGTTGAAGCATGTCGACGAGGCAGCACGACGAGCATTTCTGTCCGAGTATGATCAAAAGCTCGCTGAGTTGCGCCAGGTTCTCGAAGCGCACCGCCTCGATCGACGCACTTGGTTGTTGACGTGGGATCAGCCGGGCGACCCACAACATCTGCATTCTGCCTGGGACACCTTCGATTGCACCGACCTAACGGATTGGAGCCATTTCGAGCTTACTTTTGCCCGCTCTATTGCCGGGATCTGCATTAGCGACAGTGCCGACACCTCAACAAACGACCAACCAACCGGCGCTCAAGCCAAAGAACTTGATCTGTACGATGCATGGGTTAAGACCCAGCTGGAGAAAAGTCCTATCTACCTCGCCTTGGCCGGTCATCCGCCTTTGCAGCAGGCCGTGCAGGGCGACGAAAGCCAGAATCCGGCCGCGGCTGCACCCGACCGCAGCGGAGCCACGCTCGATGGCATGGCAAACATCGTCGACGACGTGTTCCAGCGGTTTCCTTACACAGTCGGCACCGACGAAATCGTACATTCGCTAACTGTGTACTTGCTAACGAAACCCACCAAGTGGCGTGGTGCTGTTGCAGACAACATCGACGCGATGTTGGCGCGCATCGCGGGCAATGAGGACGCCAAGGTAGCCATTAAGGCCATGATGGCCCGGTACGGCGCACACGTTACGGCCAGAACGTCGACCCTGAGCGAATACAAAAAGTGGTTTGTCGAAGCCGCAGGCGACCCACCCGGCCTAAGCAAGTCGATCGACCGACTGACAAAGACGGGGCAGCTGCGAAAAGATGGTTACATAAGTTACGAAGTACGCGAAACGACAACGGGCAGACGAGCAATCGCCGGCAAGGGACAACCTAACCCGTTCCGGGGATGGGGAACGGCGGGCATCTCCGCAATCGCTGGGTTGTTGTACTTGGTGAATTTGAAGATGGCTGTGGCCAACTTCAACGTGGAAGAACGCGGCGAATCCGTGGTGAACTTGTTGTCTGCACTTGCCGCAATTGGCAGCGGAATCAACGCTGGACTGATGGCTTTTCGAACTGCTACCCCCCGAGCGGTAAGCAGCTTGTATCGCCGCCTGCCTTATACTCGTGCGCTTTCGACCATCAAAGCGTTGCGGCTGTTCGGCTATGGAGGCGCAATCTTAACTGGCGCAACCCTGGGAATTCACGGCGGCAAGTTGATAGGGAGGGGGGACACCGATGCCGGGCTTTTGTATGCCACATCTGCTATTGCGGCGACAGCCGGTGGCTCCGCATTGACCTATGCCAGTGGAGCGCTCGCCGGAGGAGCCGCGACTGTTTTGCTCACCCCTCTGGGGTGGTTGGTTGTGGGTGTCATACTGGTTGGCGGCAGCATTTACCTGAGTAGTATTGGCGACGATGCCAAAGACAGCCCGGTAGAACAGTGGCTTGATGCATGCACTTTCGGTAAACAGCAACTTGCAGAGACAGTACCGTTTGCATCGCTCAGTGACGAGATGGAAGCGCTCGGCTGGGCAACGTACCGACCGGTACTCGTGGAATCCGATTGGTCTGAACGGTGGGGGTTTCCTCATTACCTGGCTGAAGCCACGGTATTTCTACCGGAATATTCTTTTGCCGATAGTAAGCTGCGAATAATGGCCGATGGCAAGATAATCGGTCATATCCCTCAGGAATCAAATCAAACAGGTATGATGACAAAGATCGCGCACTATCTGGAGAAAGAAGCAGGTATTCGAACAGTCAACCTTCAAGTGCGCTACTGGCCTACCCCGAGTTTTGAAACGCCTTACACGCTATATCTCACATTGCCAGAATCGAGCACCAAGCACGTCTCCGATGAGCAAACAATACCTGGACCCTAAGCAACCACTCGAAATCAAACCCGCCGCTGATTCCAACGTAGATCGCGTCACAGGCTGCTGTTTGGATATCAATGGCAAGAGCGCCTACATCGTCAAATGCCGTGGAGGAGGAGCTTGGTGGATGATTTGGATGATTATGATGTGTTTGATTCCAACCATCCCGCTGTATTTTTATGCTAACAGCATCGAACAAGGATTACAGTCTTATGTTGGCGTTTCTACACTCATCTTAGGCACGTTCGGTATTAGCCTATACGTCTGGCCAGTCCGAGTCTGGCGCACACATCTTCCACTGCGCTTCAATCGCAAAACACGCAAGGTTTATTGGCATTGGAAAGGTACAACCTACATCGAGAACTGGGACACGATTCGCGCCTACCTCGACGTTCAATCCGGCCTTACCGGCGTTGGAGCGCCGATTAGAGACCCCCAGGTCAACATCGAATTCCAAACCGAGAGTGGTAAACCCATTACTGTCTTCTTAATGGGCACGGACCACATTGGACTGACAGTAGACGAAAAGGCAGCAGCCTTCTGGGAGTACATTCGCCAGTACATGGAGGATGGCCCCGACAACCTGCCTTCCCCCGACTTGGAGATCTGGCACCCGGTCGAGCGCGAAGACCTCCTGAAACTACACTGGCCGTTCCCCATTATCCGTAACAAGAACCCCTGGTTTTGGCCGATTCACATTTTCATCTTCTTCCCGTTACGCATCATCTGGTTTCTGATCACCTATCCCACCGAGGTGCTCTATTACCATCTCACAAAGCGCATCAAGGTCGACCCGTTCCCACCGGAAATGGAAGAACCGTGTCGTTGCGAGGGCGATCACCGAACCTGACACGATCCGTGTGTGCACCAACCAATTTCGGCGAAAACGTCTAGTCGGTTTCTGCGTCTGGTTTGTCGTTTGCTTTGGAAATTGGCTGCTTGCGCTTCAAGCGGCCAGACGAGGTCGTCTTCTGCGCCGTCATTGCACGAAGACCCTTGAGCTCCGAAAAGATCTTGGCGGTGTTCTCTTGCGTGCGAAGATCAATATCCAATTTGCCTTCCATGACATGCACGAGCGGGAAAATACTCGTTTCCAACGTATCGACCATTTTTCTTAGCAAGGCATCAATACCCGGTACCGGCTCGTTGACGACCTCGACGTAGTATTGAACGTTGCTGAGTGACTTAACCAACTCTTGTACCTGCTCCAGCACCTTGTCGCTGAAGTTCGGTGCGTTGCGCGCCTCGACTTCAGCGCGATTGCGCTCTTCTAACAACCCGATCGCCGATTGCATTTGATGGTTCAAATCGTATAACTGACCCGCGATCCGGGTTCCTGGATCGTCCCCTCCTGCGGCGCTGTTGCGGCGGAAGCTTTCGAGGATTTCTTGCCAACGCTTGCTCTGCTCAGGCGACATATTGCCACGTAACTCTGCAAGCTTCAGCAGGTTCTCTTCCGCACCGGAGGTGAGCATCTGTGCTTCGCCAACATAGTGGTCGGCAATCATCTGCATCATCTCGTCTTCGTTCATCACGGCAGAAATCTTCTCCGCCATTTTGTTCATGTTGCGATAGCTGCCTTGTAGTTTGAAAGGCGGCTCGGTCCGGTTATTATCAGATTGCGCTGCCGACGCGATGTATTGCTGGTTGATCTTCAGAACGATCGATTGAACAACAAACAGCTTTTTCAGAACCCCCGTGATCTCATTGACCTCGGCACTACTGTACTCGTGCGACAAGTCCGTGATCGCCACCTGCTTTCCTTTCGCCATGTCGACCAGCTTGTAGACATCGCTCATTTCACGTGTTGCCAGTGGGGCAAGCACCGGGTTCGATGTAAGTGAATTCTCGATATAGCTCAACGCGAACTGATCTTCCATGCCACCCAAGATGTCGCCGAGGTTGTAGACGTCGGCGCGGTTTGCAAGCATGTCCGGGACCTTGAAGGCCTCACCCGATTCGGTATAGGGGTTGCCCGCCATAACAACGCAGAATTTGCGTCCGCGCATGTCGTAGGTCTTGGTCTGACCCTTCCAAACGCCTTCGATGCGCCGCGTTGCGTCGGTCAGAGAGATGAATTTCTGCAGGAACTCAGGATTCGTGTGCTGGATATCGTCGAGGTACAACATTACGTTGTTGCCCATTTCCAGTCCGAGATTCAGTTTCTCCAGTTCGCGCGCTGCAGTTGCATCAGGGGCTTGCTGTGGATCGAGTGATACAACCTCGGCACCGAGCGACGGGCAGTTGATCTTCATGAAGATCAGGCCTAGCCGGTTCGCGACGTATTCCATCAACGTGGTCTTACCGTAACCCGGTGGCGAGATCATCATCAGGAGGCCCATCAGGTCGGTACGCTTGTTGTCGCCCAGCGTTCCCATCTGTTTCGCTAAATTGTCACCGATGATCGGCAGGTAGGCGTCATTGATCAAACGGTTGCGCACGAATGAACTCAGCGGACGAGGTTTGAACTCTTGCGGCCTGAGCAGACGGCGTTCCTCATCGAGTATCGCCTGTCTCGTTTGCTGATATCGA
>MWSA01000731.1_pt1 | contig 14285 bp, 17 predicted proteins | sample 1021941 | NCBI WGS metagenome assembly MWSA01 (sample SAMN06327220, study PRJNA374545) | mollusc metagenome | biome: marine bay; material: sediment; isolation source: gill 40 cm from animal A | host: Kuphus polythalamius | place: Philippines: Mindanao | collected 2011-09-12 | reverse complement strand
CATACCATACGCGCCTCCTTTGAGGGGCCATAGCTCAGCTGGGAGAGCGCAACACTGGCAGTGTTGAGGTCGGCGGTTCGATCCCGCCTGGCTCCACCATAAAATTCGGTTTTACGTCCCGTTCGTCTAGAGGCCTAGGACATCGCCCTTTCACGGCGACGACAGGGGTTCGACTCCCCTACGGGACGCCATACAAAACAAGGGCTTACGGAAACGTAAGCCCTTTTTCTTTGTCCGTACGGCAACGGTACGGCAAACGTTTCCGTACATCAGCGAACACTTGGAGACTGCCTTAGGTGCGTACGTTATGATGAAAAAAAGCTGCCGTGCTGATTCCACTGCGGGTATCAGTAGCAACTCAACAACAATAATTGCTATGGATTAGATGACAGGGAGAGGAATCGGTTTGGCAAATGCTGCAAAAGTACCTCTTACGATTTATTTGAAAAAGATTGTTTTCAAAACTCAGAGGAAGACATTCCAAGCGCCTGCTATCCATGAGGTTTTGAATAGTCATATTGTCGATGGCCAACCGGTCTCTGATCGTCACTATCCGCCGTTGGACGCGGTTGATAGCGAGACTAGGCGTTGTATGTTTATTCAGGATTTCATGACTTACCCTGGTGGTGCATTCAGGTTTTCGCTGTGCAGCTATATCCCGGGATACGCTCCAGTACAAATGCGGCAGTCGTTCGATCAGCCACATGCGGAGTTGATCGACGAGCCAATTGAAGATCCCGAGACGGGGGATCCTAGGGAAGTCGTGGTCATAGCGCACTGCTTGGCATTCGGTGAGGCGTTTCTACTGACGATGCCTAACGGCTTGGGAGGCGTCGCTGCGGTGGAAGACTATCTAACGTCGATGCTGAAGAAGTTCGTAGAGAAGAAGCACCCAAAACTGCACCTGTTCGATGTCGTACCACAAGACATTCATCAGGAAATCGAACGTGGAGGAGGCGTACAAGAAGTCGCCTTAAAAATGGTGCATGATTTTCCTGGTCAGAGCGGGTCAAAATACGGTGAACCCGTCAGTTTTACTAAGCGTATAATTGGCGGCACTAAAGCGTTTACCGCAGTGTTTCGGTCAGCTTCAGATGGCAAACTGTCCACTGATGATGTGCTAGAGGCTTATGACGAGTACAGAAACGGTTCAGATGAGCTCGACGACATCATCATCCGGTTGAAAAATGGAGAGTCGATCAAAGGCACTGAAAAATTGAAACTCCGTAAACTCGTATCGGTCACTGCAACCAAGGGAGGGAATCCAATGGCTAGCGAGGTACAACATGCGATGAGGGATTTTCTTGGTGAATTATCGATCGAGGACGACGGCGTTCCAAGGGTCCTAGATACCGGTGGAAAATTCGTTGGCTACAAAGCACACAGCTAAGATGCGTGACATTTTCGTACCTGACGAATGGCAGACGATCCCCGAACTTGCTCGACAGATCTCCGCTATCGTCGGACAAACTTCTCACGCCAAATTCAAACAGATTGTGGGATTCTTGGCTCCCTTCCTTGTTGGGGCATCGCTCGCGTACATATCAACTCCACTTGACCTTGCCGCTGGCGCCGTAGTGGTGCGTGGTGCACTCACGCTATCCGGTGTTTTAGCAGGTTTTATGGTGACCTTGATGTTGTTTACCGGGCGAGCCGAAAAGACGGATTCATTGTCTTTGGAAGCAGCACAAGAATATCGCGGGAAGGTGTTTTATTTGCTTTGGTCGCAAACCCAAACTTTGGTCTTAAGTGTGATAACAGCAATGCTCGCTTTGCTGTGGCTGTTTGTGGCAGGGACGAAGGTTAATTTTCTTATCGATGGGGTGACTGTTGCGCTGTTCGGGTTTCTTTGTGTGTCGTTCCTGAGAGTGTTCCTTCTACCTTTCCAGATCTTCGACATGCACAAGTTTGCTTTGGATCGGATGGTTGATGAGAAGCGATTAGAAGAAAATAAGTTGGCACGAAAAGGGTTGGGACTGGAGGATTAAAAGGTCGCCAGTCGTTAGTCCGCACACCAGCTGAACTGGAACCGAACAATTAAGGACGCCCGCACAATGCGGGCGCTGTTTCGAAGGTCGTCTAGCCCTAAGCGGCTTCGTCTTCCGCCGGCTCTCCGGAAGCCTCATTCAGGTCAGCTTGCGCCTGGTCGAGAAAGGCACCCTGCAGCAACACCAGATACTCTCGATCAACTGCGTTCATTCCCTCACCATGCCGTTTCTGGACGAGTGCTTCCCAATACATGCACTCTGCGATCGCTTTAGCCGCTTTGAGCGGTTCGATCTCCACCCCGTGAATCTCGACCAAGGTTCTTTGCATCGTTACTGGCTTCGTTTTCATTTTGCCGCTCCTTTCCTAGTACGTGCAGTTACCTTCTCGTTCTCTATCAGAAAGTGCGCCGCATCTTCAGCCGCTACCGCGCACTCTGAGTAGAGCTCTAGCTGGTCAGCGAGAATCCAGAGAGCAGCTTTGAGCCTGGCGATTTCTTTCTGTCCCATGTTTTCATCTGGAATGGATGCGCAAATACCCTGCAACGCATCTGCACAGTTGGTGAATTGATGACTGGCCGCCAAGTAAGACTTAACCGCTTTGCACATCTCTATGCCCTCCGGACTGATTTTCTTTCCGGAAGCGATGTCTCTGCTCAATGTCGACGAGATTGAACCGAATCTATTAAGAGCATGGATTGGGAAATCAAATTTCATGGCTATCTCCTTTGTGAATAACGCCGCCTCACTCGGTGCTAATCGAGAATAGGCGGCAACCGTGCAGGGTTAGCACTACCGTCACAAAGGGAACGGCCGGCCCGAAGGCCGCCCCGCACGATCGCCATAAAACAGGCAAAAAAATACCAGCGAGCGCTGGTTTCTGCGCCTCTGTGTTTCGGGGTGCTAATCCCGGCCGCCAATGTAGGGCGACAGACTCAAGATAGACCGGGTTTCTGTAGGAGTCAATTGATCTGGTGCAAGTACAGCAATTTCGGCAATGGCGCGAATTGTTAATTTATGTACACTCGATCAACAATTCTCAGGAAAGAGAGATCCCAATGAAGCATTTGACGCCTGTACTCGCCGCCGCATTCCTCGTATTGCCTGCATCCTCGTTCGCTATCGACAAGTGTGTCACTCAGTCTGGAGATACCATTTTCACCGACCACGGCTGTCCTTCGGGGACTACGCCTGCCGGGACAATGAATTACGACTACGCCGCGCCGAGCGGTCTGCGACCAGGCGAGCGCCGTATGCTCGATTCGATTGAAGCGCGAGAAGACCGCGAACGCGAAGAAAAACGATATGCAAGGGAGCGCGATGCCCGGAACTATGTGGGCTACTCCGACAGGAAAGAAATCAAGCGTCTGGAAATGCGAAAGCGCCAGCTGAGTGATTCGCTGTCGCGCGGCTCGAAAAGCTATGGCCAAGCTTCCGCAATCCGCTCAGAGATCCGGGGTATCGATCGCCAGATTGAGCAGATTCGTTCTCCGAGTTGGTAGCGGCGGCGACATAGGTTTGTCGAATTGAAACGACCAAGACTTACCGCATGGCTCATTGCGATTGTATTGGTATGTGTTTTACTGCTCATCGAAAATTTCGCCGCCATCATCGACGAGCCGATGCTGTTGGTAATCGGTGCAGTTCTGTTCGGCGGGATCTTCGCGACGGTTATCGAACCAATACTGAGACTACGGGGCGAAAAGTCCGATTCGCAGAAATGAAGACGCCCGCACAGTGGCGGGCGTAGAGCGTCAGGACTTCCTTCAAGCGATTTCGACGCAATCCGTGCATCGACGCTGGCGGTAGTTTATCAGCGGCCTTCGTTGCTGACATCGGGTCGGCTGCGATTGGTGAATCTGCTTCGCGGGCTATGGTGGCGGCGAAGATTGCTAATCTTGGAAAGGGTCAGCGCGCTGACAGGGTAGAAGGATCAATTGATCTATCTACTGCGGCTACTTCACTCAATGTCAGCGAGCCTAGTGTGAAGCGCGCAAAGAAGGTCCAGCGCGACGGGTCAGACGAACTCGTTGATGCAGTCGAAACTGGCCACGTTTCTGTTTCTGCTGCTGCGGGCACATAGTGTTTAACTATCTGTTTTCTAAATATGATTCTGATTATCAATCAGATTTCAGAATCGATTTTTGTACGTTTCCCGCGCCGACCAGACCCGCGGTTAGTACATTGGCCCAAGAAGGACCCGCCAACTCACTTATGCCCTTTTCGATTGAGCAGGCTGCGGATATCGCGCTCCATGCTCGGCGGTCGGTAGTCGCTCCCGTCGCTGAAACTGTTCCCTGACCGGCGTATACCAGGTGCTGATGGTGCATTGACGGGCGGCGGCTCCAAGGTCAGACGTGACATGGCAGATTGCATGGCCTCAGCGAAGGCAATACCTGCCGTATTGCCTGCCGTCTTCGCTGTCTCCTGCATAACCGCCAGTTGCGCTTCGTAGGTTTTCAGAATGCCGCCCGCAACCCGCACATCCTCGCTCTCTTTGCTGACGTTCTGATCGCCTGCCTTATTGGCGACGTTCTGCAATTGCTCGGCTAGGTACTTCAGGACGCCGGCGCTCTCGGTGCCTTCATCCTTCAGGCGCTTTAGCAGGTCTGCGCCCTCGCGTGCGCTCTTTATGGCGCTATCTGTCTGCCCGCGTTCGAGTTCTGCATTGGCGCGGTTAATCGCCCCGAAGATATCCCCCAGGCCCACATCTTCAATCTCTGGTCGGGCTATCTCGTCAACCAGGTTCTGGAAGTCCTGCTGGATCTTCAGTTGCTCGGCCTTGGCTTTGCGCAGTTCTTCGGTCTCTGCCTTGTACTGATCCTTGCGGACTTCTAACGATCGTTCGGCGCGCTCGCTCAGTAGGTCGTAGACGCGCGCCTGTTCTTTGAGTTCTTCTTGCAACTCACGAGCTGCGCGTGCGGCCTCTTTGTCCGAACTTGCCTGATCGATCTTGGCTTGCTCGAGCTTGTCGAGTTCCTCGCGGATCGCAGCAATCTCGCCTTCTAGGTCTTTGAGGCCAACGGCATCAGCCAATTGGACGATGTACGCAAACGGGTTGCCGTCGCCGCCTTCCTGCAGTGCCTCTAGGTTTTTGAGTTCCGCACGCAGATTCGCGGCACGGTCAGCACTCAGGCCGAGGACTTCGGTCAGGTCGTTGACGTTCTCCAGTATTCCGGTGCCGATCTTGTATCCGAAGCCGTCAATCGTGGCTTCGATCTTGGTCAGCGCATCATTGAATTCTGCTGCGGCTTTGGTCGCTTCATCGTTGAGCGTCTTACCGAGGTCGCGCGCTTCGTTCGTCAGCGCCTGCATAGCGGCGCCGCCTTCCTGCAGGACGCGCACCATGTCAACGCCTTCGGCATCGAACAGTTTGAACGCCAGCGCCACACGCTCGCCCTGATCGTCGATTGCCTTGAAGGCATCAGCCAGCGCGACCATTTTCTGCTCAAGCGAGAGCTTGACAAACGATTGCGCATCGATACCCAAGGCGCGCAAGGCGTCTTTCGCCTCGCCGGTGCCTTTGGCCGCTTCGGCCGAACGTCGAATCAAACGCTGTAGCGCCGTCGACATCGAATCGAATTGGATGTTCGATCGCTCGGCAGCATAGCCTAGCGCCGTCAGTTCGTCGGCGGTGACGCCAAGTTTCTGCGCTGTCTTGCCGACGGCATCCGCTCGATCCACGAACGACTTGAACGCCGCACCGCCGGCCGTAGCCGCACCCAGGCCGGCAATCAATCCGCGAATCTTCGTCAGCGACCCGGCCAGACGATCGAACGAGCCGGACGAACGGCGGTTGCTGCGCTCAATCGAATCAGCGCTTCGGTCGGCGCTGCGTGACAGGTCGCTATAGCGCGCCTGTATCTTCCTTACCGGCGCAGAGAAGTAGTCTCGGATTTTGTACGCAACAGCGATTTCACGGTCCGTTAACGACGGCATATCAACGCTTCCGCAGCTTGCTCAGAATGAACAGGGTTTCGTGTTCCAAATTGCGCTCAAGCACGTCGTCGCTAAGCTGTACCAGCGCTTCCAGATTGCGCGAAAAATAAGCCGTGATCGGTGGGCCGAATTGTCTCTTGATGGGCAATCGTGAGCGCCCGACGCGCTTGAACACGGTTTCGCCAGACTGGCCAGTTGCAATGAATGCGGACGGCAATAGGGTTCGGCCCCGCTTCTTGTTGAAGGTGACCGTCACGCCTTTGCGCGTTTGCCTCGGCTTGAACTCATGCGCTGGGATGGGTTTGTACCGGGCCTCGACAGCCGATTCAAGAGCGCGCTTGGTTGCACGACGCACCTTCAGTTGCTTGCGGACGGTGCCAGCTTTGAGCGGTGCTTCCTGCCTGATCAGTCGGCCTGCTTGCGTGCGACCCGTGCGGGCCGTCTTGTTCAACGCCCGCGATCCTGCCGTGCGCATGTCGTTGCTCAGCGCCTTCGCCTCATTGGCGAGCGCCTTGTGCACGCCTTTCGGAATGTCGAGGATGCCGGCCATTACGAATCCCGGTCGATGTCTTTGAGCAGCCCGGAGAAGAGGTCCGTCATTACCGACCGCGCACGCTCGTTCATTTCGAAGAACGCCGGGTTGGCTTCGCGAGCCGCGTCGACGATCGGCTGAACTTCGCTCGGCGTCATGGCGTCGATTTCTTCGTTCTTCAACGAAGTCAGAAAGACCACATCAGCGACCGAGCAATCCTCGAACAGCAAATCGCCAACCGGGTCAAATTCGGCGTCCTTTCTTTCTTCCAGGTAGGCTTTGATTTCGGTGATCGTGGGTTGATTAATTACGATGTCAGTATTCATCCAATGCTCCAAAGATTGATATGTGCCCCGTTTTTGAGGCCGTCGGGCGAGGCGACCCCGTATCCCTTTTCTCAAGACCGGCGGGAAAGCCGGTTGCCGCTGCTGGCGAAGTCCGGCGCGCCAGCGCCTTGAATCGTCATCAAGTTACCCATTCCAGAACGACCGCAGGATCAACGTCCTCGCGACGATCGATAAACTGCCCGGCTGCTTCTGCCTCGACGATGAGTGATTCTTCCTCGCGCTCAAGCTTCAATCGTTCGGCGTTAAGGCTTTGAATGATTTCCGGGCGATCAGCAGACGGCGGACCTGCTTCGTACTGGGCAGTATCGACGTAACGTTTCAGCAACGCTTTGACTACCTCCGGCATCAATGCAGCCATCATGGGCGCCAGGTCAGTGTATGCACGGCCTACCAGCTGCGCTTCCTCGCCGACAGAGCGACCGCTGAGCAAGCCTTCGGCCTCGAGCAACTTCGCTTCGTCCGGCCTTGCGTTCGGCCCGAATAGATCGAAACCCGGTGCCCACTTGTTCGCTAACCGATCAACCCATGCGTCGTTGCGCGCAATGACTTCGTCTTTCGGCAGCGGCGCATTTGTCGCCCATTCGATTTCTTCGTTCAGCTCGGCGATGCGTTTGCGCAATGTAGTTAGCTTCTTCATCAGAAATAGCCCGCCTTCTTTGCGGAGCCAGGCGAGGTGTTTCTCAGCATCCCAGCATCCTTGACCGCATTCCCAAACGCTGCCCGCTGTTCGTTTGTAGGATCACGATTCGGGATTTCACCTCGAAAAGGTTTGCCGCTTTGAAGGTTTACGCCTTTGCTTTGCAGGAAATCATGAAGGCGAGTCTTCAATCGGATGGCCGGCACCCATGCAGCCTTCGCTTTCTCTTCGCTAGCCTCAAGGCGCTTGATCTCATCGCGTAGCGCGATGTATTCCGCTAGCTCGATATGGCTCGCCAAACCAAGCAGGTCGATCGTTTTGTCGTCGTCCTTATCCACCGCGCGCAGTTCTTCTGTGCTAAGCGACCTCGGGTGTTGTTGACCACGACGCGGTCTTTCACTCTGCCGAATACCAAAAGTCCTCTCGCGGCGACTTAAATCGTCGCGTGCTTCGCGTACTCGCTCGCGCGCACGTCTGTATGACGCATCCAGTAGCTCGGCGCGATCTTCGATCGATCGCAGCTTGTCTAAGTTGAATCCCATCAGTTACTCCCGTTGCCTGATGTTGATATTGGCGATTCATTTCCGAAATTTGCAGGGGCATGTTTTTCGGAAATCAGGTCGGCGCAGATTCCATGCATAGCGCGACCGGAAGATGGCGTGCCCACACTGCAACGGAAGGCACGGAACAGATGCCTGTCGACTTCGTCGAATCGATCAGGCGGCGCCAGTTCGTATTGCACACGCGGCCATCTCCGTGATTCAAATTCGCGGATTCGTCGGGCCAATTCCTCAGACCTCGGCCACGGCCGGCCCTCAAGCAACAACCAGGCGCGGCGCAGATGCTGGTCGCGTCGGGCCTTCAGCACTGCATAACGTCGCACACCCAAGGCGCTCTCAAGCGGCTCTCCGGTCGCCACATGCTCGCGAAGGGCATCGGCCATCCATGCAACAGCCTCGGCCGATAGCTCGGCTGCAGGGCGCTCCACGACCTCTAGCAGCAGATGGTCGTGGTCAGTCATTGGGTCCTTCCTGGGTGAAAGGCCCGCACGGGGGGCTAGCGGCGCAAGGTTTGGCAGTTTTTCTGGGCGCTAGGGCTTTGTTTATTTCCCTATACCCCCCCCATAAGGTTGGTAAGGAACATAAGGAAAAGACCTCTATCCTTATGGATCTTATGGGGGTACCTATGGCCGCGAACATCACGCGAACCCATCCAGGGTACTTATCGGCTCGTCGAACCAGCGTTTTTTTGTCTTCTGGTAAAGCCCACGTCTAGCCTTTTCAACCAATCCGGCCTTTGCCAGTTTGAGCAGCTGCTGGTCGACAATTCCTTCGTCAAGCTTGCATCCGGCGACAATAGCCGCCCGTGTGTAAGCCTGTCCGTATGGAACAGCGTCATATACCCGGCGGCGTGTGTCGCTCATCGTTGCAGACTGCATTTCGTCCGCGTTCGGCATCTCGAGCGTATACATTCCTCCGTCGTTCATCAGCAGCGGAATTTCGGCGCCTTCCGTGTCTCTGCCAGCTATGTGCAGGACACGCGATCCACTGGAATCTGAGATTGCCGCCAAGTTGTCATAGCTGCCAGAAAGCCCTGTTGTCCCGCTCACCAGATCGAACGGGTCATCAGATTCAGCTTTACGTGAATGGTGCACAACTACGATTGAGAGTTCGGGATACTTGTGACAAAACCGCGTGAGTGCATGCCCGACTTCGGCTTCATGCTCGTACATGCTCTGCGCTGGTTTGCTTGAGCCGGTGACCTTCTTGAGCATGTCGACAATGATCAGACCGGTGTTTGGATAAATGACCATCCACCCTTCCAGCTCGTCTATTAACCCCGTGTCGATACGCGGCGACTCGGTACTCATGTGAAGCTTGTCTGCAAATACTTCGTGCGAAACGCCAAGCGTCTTGGAACAACCGACTGCACGCCGCTGAAGCCGGCGAAAGCTGTCTTCCAATGCGAGATAAAGGACAGTTTTCCCGCTGGTTTCCTTGCCGAACACGGGTCGTCCTGCCGCAACGCTGATACCGATCAGCATGGTCAGAAAGCTTTTGCCCTTCTTCGGCTTGCCGAATAGCAGGGTCGTACCAGCCGGGAGAATGTCTTGTATCGTCCAATGCAGCGGCGGGAACTGCTCAGCAAGCAGATCGCCCGCTGACATCACTTGAATTATGCCCTCGGACATCAGACCCCCGATAGAAACCGGATCGCCGCTCTATTCGCTTCCCGAGCTTTGCGCCACTTCCAGCACTTAATACACAAAGTTCGCCAGTGTTCGGCAACGCCACGCCTGAAAGTCGTGCCGCAGTTGCAGCAATGCGCTTTTTCGGTGTGTGGGCTAGAATTTGTGTGTCGGTCGTTTACGATGCGATCGGTGCTTGATCTCTGACCCACGCCCTGGCCGGCGTGGGTCTTTCGTTTGTGGCTCATGCAACGCACTCCCGCTCCCAGGCTTCTAGGTGGGGCAGGGTGCAAAGGCGCCGCTTTCCGATCTTGATGCTTTTCAGACGGCCGGCGTTGATTTCGTCATAGACCTTCTGCCGGGAAAGGCGGTACATGGCCGCAATCTCTTCGATTGAATATGCGCGCCGTGTTTCTTCGAGTGGAGTTTTGGTCATTCAACCGTCCTCTGCTGATGGACGGCTATCTTTGTAATCGCCGTCCGGTTACTGATTTCCACGCACGTGGATGGACGGAGATAATGTGCACGCAATATGCGTGATTTGTACCGGACAACTCGCGAGAAAGTTCTGGGTCAGTTGTCCGCTTTCATGGTTTCGAATTCTTTTCGACGCTTCCTGACGGCGCCATCGGTGATGTCCGTATCCATGGTGACCCGCAAAAATGCCGCAATCTCTGGGTCTCTCAAACGCAATCCCGTAGGCCAGCCAGGCCCGGATTGATGCAAATCTAGGTCCGCCAGAATTGCTCGAACTATGTCAGCCAAACTGCGCTGCCGCGTTGCCATAGCTGCGGAAGCGTCGGGGTCAATCTCGATCGGGGCGCTAAGCGCATTCTGCTCAATGTGCTTCACAACTTGGGCTACGCTCGGCCAATACTTTCCGTCGTACTGGTATGCGAGGTCGTCGATTTTTTCTTTCACGTGGTCTCGATATAGCGATGGCAAATACCTATCGCCCCATCCAGTCAAAGCCGCGCCTTCAATCGCGGCGAGTATGCTGTAGAAATCGGTATCGGCGACAACTAAACCGCCCGCGTTGTGGATGCGCTCTAGTCGGTCTATAGCACGAGTCAGTTTGCCCGCAGACTCCGCGATGTCTTCCAGTGTTTCAGTTATTTCGATCTGTTCTTTGCGAACATCGCTGTACCCGTTCGGCCCAAAAACGAGGACTTTTCCGATCAACAGATCGACTACGCGAGCGGCTGTGTTCACTGGCATCAATCTTACGAGTCGATCAAAAAACTTCTGTAGGTCGGCAGATCCCTGAGGTTCGATAATTCTTCGCAAGATAACCTGTCTATTCCTATCGACGTTGTCTCTCTCGAGAGAGTGCAGCTCGTTCTCGAACCACTTAAAAAGGCTTTTTGGAAGGCGTCTTTGATCTTCAAGGTCAGCCTCTGTCATTTCGGTTTCCTGATCGCTCACAGTGCCACCTTGTTGAACATTGCTCGCCGATCGCTGGCGAGAAACTTCCCATAATGTTTTTCGATCATGCGCAGGCTAGTACCGCAGTTTTCCGCCACGACCTGCGGCTGCACGCCAGCAAGTAAGGCGCGAGATATGTGGTAGTGCCGGAGGCTGTAGAAAGTGGTCTCTGGCGGCAGCTTGGCGGCCCTGACGGCGGCTTTAAATGGCCTAGTGAGGTCGTCTTCTGGCCAAGGTGTTCCGTCATCCTTGGTGAGTAAGCGAACCTCAGGCAGTTTGCTTTTCGCCTTCTTCTTGAAGAACGCCACGGCCGTGTCTGACAGATAGATGTCGCGGGCGCCTGTTTTCCCTTTGGCGATCTTTAATGTGCCGTCCCGCGCATCGAAATCGCGAACAGTCAATGCGAATAGTTCACCGCGGCGAGCGCCGGTCAGAATCCCGGCCCGAATTACGTCTTGGACGCCTCCTTGCGTAGCAGAGAGTAGGGCGGCCACTTGTTTTTCTGTTAGGAAGAGCTTCCTAGCCTCAGAAACCTCGTCAAATCGTTTAACGCGACGCCAAGCCGTGTCGTTGCTTACGATCCCGTCTCGAAACGCCAGGTTCAGACATGCCTTCAATACGGCAAGGCGTCGATTGGCTGTGTCCTTGGAAGCGCGGACCTTGTCTGCGTCGAATTTCTCGCTATCTCGGACTTGCGAGTTCAGCCAGTTCTTAATCTCTCGTGTCGTGATCTCTGAGACGGGCTTCCTCTTCTGTCGGTCGGACAAATGGTTGGTGAGGCGCCCCGGAACAAGGCTCGCGGCCTTAGTGCCTTTGTTGGCCTTCACGTGTCTAACGTAGTCGTCGATTGCGTTTTGCAGTGTATAGCCAGCTGATGGAGCAACACCTTCGCTGCGTTGTTGCTCGATCTCCGTAAACCACGCCTGCGCCGCCTTGCTAGCCCGGTCGAAATCCATGGGCTTGTTTTCGTAGTCGGCCAGTTTGGTTTGATCGTCGCCGAGGTTCTTAATGGTCTTCTTGCGTGTATCTGGGTCGTAGAACTTCGCCAACCAAGTACAAGCGCCCGTCGAAGTCTTGCGCGCACCGAGGGTCTTGCCGGCGCCAAGCCGGTGCCAGTATGGCTCGCGTCGTGAGGGTAGGGCTTTGCGACCTGCGACAGTGTCGATCCGCGTATCATTCTTCGCAGCCATTACCGACTCCTAATCAGTCTTCGATGGTGAGAAACCTGGTCGGGTGGCAGCCTGTCCGGGTTTCGTTACTCGTATGGCACGGTACGGCAAAACTTCGTCGCCGTGGCAAGGCGGAAACCTCACTCGTACGGCAACGGTACGGCAAACCCTCGCGGACATCAACAGACGTCGGTGGATATAAGCATAATAATTACAGTTAGTTAAGAGACGTGCGTAGACGGCGATAGACGTATTTCCACCACTTTCACGGCGACGACAGGGGTTCGACTCCCCTACGGGACGCCATTTCCAAAAAGCGGCTTCGGTATTGAAGTCGCTTTTTTCTTTTTCGGGCGTGGCCCTATTGATCGTGTCGTCGACTATTCGCTGTCGACAACCGGCGCTTCGCGGTAAGGGTGATTCTTCAAGCGGATGTCCGCTCGCGGAAACGGTTTGTTGAACGTTTTTTCCGGGTCCACCCAGTCTTCCCACGCGAAGTCGTCGACGATCCGGGCCTGATAGCTGTCGTGCAGCGGGTGACTCAGAATATCGTTGACGTGCCGCCATTGGTAATAGCGCAATAGGTCGACCTGATAGGGCGTTGGATTGCCCTTGGCATTTTTGACCTCACGTTTCAGGGCGACTACCTTCGACAGGTCGACGACCGGTTTCCAATCAATCTCTCCGGGCAGCATCACCGGTTCGTCCGGGATATTGTTGATGCCTTTCTTCCATGTGGCGAGCACGGCGACCTTGGTATCGGTCCGATACAGAAGGATCGCGTGGTTGTAGTCCTTGTTCTTGAAGAAACCCAGGTTGCCGTACTGCAGGCGCGCACCGGTCAAGAAAGCAACGGCGTCCGACCAGCAGGGGCCTGTGCCGGAAATACCCTTGAGCACGCTACGGTCGATGATGCCGTCGGGGAAGAGAATTTCAAACGCGAGTTTCATCTGTGCAGCGGCATGCGTGGTGCCTTCACAGTCGTGTCCGTGCCACTTGATCATGTCCTTCAACGTAACGGCGTAGGTATAGGGGTAGTACCTCCCTTGGGTACCCTTGGTGGCAAGGATCTCGAATACCGGTGCGTATGGCTTGGCCACCATCGGGGCATACCATGTGGCTGTGTTGTCCGGCTGAGTGACTCCGGTTTCGACAAATGTCGTCACGCCCTGCTGGTAAGTCGGAGTTTCTGCAGCCAGCAGCGTGAACGTGAGCAGGTTGAGTGTGACGAATAGAAGCGTCTTCGTGTACATCGGGCGTTCTCCTTGTTCAAGGCAGGAAACGCCATTGCTCTTGCGAACTCGTGCGTGCCGGCGATACGGCACTTGGTTTGTGGCGCTACGGGAAGCGAGGGGAGCCGGTTGATGCCGATGTTCGTCGGGCCGGTTTCAAATATGACCTGCAACGACGGCTTTTGCCGTTTCCGCTGAACGTTGAGCTGGCGCGCACGGCCTCCCGCTTGTTCCTGCCGAATATCTGAACGGTTTCGCTCTCAGTTACTAATAAACACCCATTGTGGCGGGTGTCGTTTGATCTGCCCCAAACAAAAACTCGAACAGGTGTTTCAATGATTTGCGATTTGTTTAAACACACCGTCGTTGTGTGGGCGTGGTTGGCTTCGCGAACAAACAGTCCGACGATAATGATTCAAGAACGCCAAAAAAGGCCCACGCACAAAACGCGTGGGCCAAGGGGTTTGCCGTTAGGAGGACGTTGAGAGATAGGGGGCGTTGGCGGACGGTGGAGCGATTTTTTCCATCATATTGATCGACACGTGCGGCCAGCGGATCAGGCCCGGTTCGCCGTCGAAGCGCGGGAAGAAGTCGAGGAAGATGAACTGCGTATAGGCCAACAGCATCTTGGCGTTGCCCTTGTCATCGAGTTCATCGAGCTCCATGACCCAGAAGATCGACCGCATAAAGGCGGCATCTGCCTGCTTCTCGATGAACGGGATATTGCGGATGCCGCCTTCCTGCGCATCGGTGCTCAGGTCGAGCACGGTGGTACGTTTGACGTTGTCGGGAATACCGATTTTCAGCAGGTTGTTCGGGTTCGCCGGGCTG
>MWSA01000467.1_pt1 | contig 14478 bp, 15 predicted proteins | sample 1021941 | NCBI WGS metagenome assembly MWSA01 (sample SAMN06327220, study PRJNA374545) | mollusc metagenome | biome: marine bay; material: sediment; isolation source: gill 40 cm from animal A | host: Kuphus polythalamius | place: Philippines: Mindanao | collected 2011-09-12 | reverse complement strand
CTACGCCGTGATGGGGGTGGCGCGCGATGCCACCCAGGACGAGATCAAGCGGGCCTACCGCAAACTGGCGCGCAAGTACCATCCGGATGTCAGCAAAGAGGCCGATGCCGAGCAGCGTTTCAAAGAGCTCGGCGAGGCCTATGAAGTCCTCAAAGATCCAGAGAAACGAGCGGCCTACGACCAACTCGGCAGCGATTGGCGGGCCGGGCAAGACTTCAAACCGCCACCTGGGTGGGATGCGGGTTTCGAATTCTCGGGCGGTGGCTACACGGAAGCCGATCAGGCGGCGTTCTCCGATTTCTTCGAAAGCCTGTTCGGACGTGGTGGCCAGTTTCATGAGGGCGGCTTCTCTCGCGCGCGTCGGCCCTCCGGCCGCGGCGAGGATCATCACTCGCGGATCGAGGTCACGTTGGAGGACGCCTACAACGGCGCCGTGCGCGGCATCCAGTTACGCGTTCCCGAGTACGACGCCCAAGGCAGGTTGAATTACCGGCAACGTACCTTGCAGGTGAAGATCCCCAAAGGGGTCACGGCGGGCAAACGTATCCGGCTGGCCGGCCAGGGCGGCCCCGGGTTCAACGGCGGGCCGTCGGGGGACCTGTTTCTCGAGGTCGAGTTCGCGCACCACCCGAGGTTCCAGGTCGAAGGTAAAGACATCTTCGCCACGGTGCCGATCGCGCCGTGGGAGGCTGCGTTGGGCGCCAAGGTGAATGTGCCGACGCTGGGTGGAACCGTTGGATTGTCGGTCCCGGCTGGTGCGCGCAGCGGGCAGAAGCTACGCCTCAAAGGCCGCGGTCTGCCGGTGCCCGGCGGTGCACCCGGCGACCAGTACGCCGTGTTGCAGGTGGTGGTGCCCCCGGCGGATACCGACGACAAAAAGGCCTTATACGAAAAGATGGCTCGCGAGATGGCGTTCGATCCGCGAGCGCAGTTGGGAGGTTGACGTGAGCGGCAAAGCACGAACTCTGCAACCGGAGGTCGATTACAGTCTGACGCTGGCCGAGATCTCGCAATGCTGTGGCGTCGCGGCGGAAAAGATACTGGTCCTTGTCGCAGAAGGAGTGCTTGTTCCGCAAGGGCGGCGAGAGCCCGAATGGCGATTTGCGGGGATCGACCTGGTGCGCGCGCGCAGTGCGTTGCGGCTGGAACAAGACTTGGGTGTCAACGCCGCCGGCGCGGCGTTGGCGATCGACTTGATGGAAGAAATGGAGCGCCTGCAACGACGTGTGCGGTTGCTCGAGTCATTGGTGTTTCCAGACTGAACGATCGTTAGCGATCGAGGGAGGGCATCATGAGTACTCTACAGAACGTACGCCAGGGTTTAGTACTCCTTCAACATGATATTGACGAGTTCAGTTGGCTTGTGAGCGTTCATGGCCAGGCACGGCTCGCAGGGAATGGCCATTCCCCTTGCCAAGAGGCGTAACGACGTCATGAACCCAACCCAAAGGGCGACCACAGAAAGAGCAGAGCAAGGGGCGTATGCACATGATGGAATGCGCCTACGGCATGTTCGAGCGGGTCGTGTCGCTACCGGTCGAGGTCGACGGCAGTCGCGCGTCCGCAAGCTATCGAAGCGGTGTGCTGTGCGGCGTGTTGTATGTCGCATTGCCCAAACGCCGCGTCTCCAAGGCGCGTCGGATATCCGTGAGCCAGGCCTGAAGCCGGCGAACCGACTACCGGACTCGTCGATGCAGACGTTTGCAGGAAACCCCGCACTAGCGGGGTTTCTTGTATCGGCAACATAACTGTCATTAGCAAATACATTCGATCTGCCATATATTCGGTTTTGTGAATATATCGCCGACCGAGCTCTTCTCCGCACTTGCGCACCAGACCCGCTTGCGTTGTCTGATGCTGCTGATGGTCTACAACGAACTCTGTGTCTGTGATCTGACAGCGGTCTTGGGGGTTACGCAACCCCATATGTCGCGCCACCTGGCGCAGTTGCGTTCGTGCGGACTGGTGGTCGATCGGCGCGATGGTCTTTGGATCCACTACCGCTTGGCGTCGAACCTGCCTGCATGGGTCGACGAGGTGCTCAGTGCCGCGCGCAACGGAACCCGGCATCAGGCACCGTTCGACGATGATCTGAAGGCTATCGATCACCGTTTTGCAACGCTCGGCAGTTGCGCCACTTGATGTATTCGAACACCAGCGCGCCAGCGCCGTTGTCGATACGAATAACTGAAGAAGGTCAATACCTATGACGGCAACAATCGGGATCAACGGCTTCGGGCGCATGGGGCGCCTTGTCTTGCGAGCAGGTTGGGACAGAAAGGTGCTTTCGGTCGCGCGTATCAATGAAACGGCGACGGATGCCGCAGGCTCAGCACACCTGCTCAAGTTCGATTCGGTGCATGGCACCTGGGCGAATGAGTGCCACGGTGAAGGTGATACCCTGCGGGTCGGCGATTGCGATATCCGCTATTCGCGTGAATCCGGCATTCACGAGGTAGATTGGTCGGCCTGCGACATCGTCATCGAGGCGACCGGGCGACATCACAAGCAACCGGCGACGTTGCAGGGCTATTTCGATCAGGGCGTGAAGAAGGTCATCGTCGCGGCACCGACCGAAGGCGCACTGAATATCGTCTACGGCATCAATCATGATCGCTACGATGCGGACGAGCATCACCTGTTAACGGCGGCATCGTGCACCACGAACTGTCTCGCTCCGGTGGTCAAGGTGATGCACGAACGGATCGGTATCCGGCATGGTTCGATGACCACCATCCACGACATCACCAACACCCAGACGATAGTTGACAAGGGACACAAAGATCTGCGGCGGGCACGTGCCTGCGGCCAGTCGTTGATTCCGACGACAACCGGGTCGGCCAAGGCGATCACCAAGATCTTTCCCGAGCTGCAAGGTCGCCTGAACGGCCATGCCGTGCGCGTGCCGCTGTTGAATGCGTCGCTGACCGACTTCGTCTTCGAGGCCTCGCGCACGGTGAGCGCCGAGGAGGTGAACGGCTATTTTCGCGAGGCGGCGCAATCCGAGTTGGCCGGTATCCTTGGTTACGAGGAACGCCCGCTGGTCTCGGTCGACTACGTTAATGATCCGCGCTCGTCGATCGTGGACGCACTATCGACCATGGTGATCGATGGCACCCAGGTCAAGGTCTACGCCTGGTACGACAACGAATGGGGCTACGTCAATCGTTTGATGGACATCGTCGACATGGTCGAGAAAGGGCTTCAGTAATGGATCTCAAAATGCTTGCCGTGGTGTTCGGCACAGTCTTTCTGGCGGAGCTGGGCGACAAAACCCAGTTGGCGACCCTGCTGTTCGCCGCTGACAAAGAAGTCAACAAATGGCTGGTGTTTGTCGGCGCGTCGGTGGCGTTGATTGCGACGTCGGCATTGGGCGTGCTGGGCGGTGGCCTTATCGCGCAGTATGTATCGGCACGTACGCTGAACATCATCGCCGGCGCGGGCTTCATCGCGATCGGTGCCTGGACCCTGCTGCGGTAGGAAGATGGAAGCAGCGTTGCGCAACTATCTGGTCGTTACCGGCGGTTATTGGGCCTTCACCATCACCGACGGCGCGATCCGGATGCTGGTGGTGCTGTATTTTCACCAACTCGGCTATTCGCCGTTCGAAGTGGCGATGCTGTTCCTGTTCTACGAGTTCTTCGGGATCGTCACCAACTTGGTTGGCGGTTGGTTGGGTGCGCGTATCGGGTTGAACCTGACGATGCATGCCGGCATGGCGTTGCAGGTGGTCGCCCTGTTGATGTTGACCGTACCCGACGAATGGTTGTCGGTGGCGTACGTAATGCTGGCCCAGGCCTTGTCCGGCATCGCCAAGGATCTCAACAAGATGTCAGCCAAGGCCAGCGTCAAGGCGTTGAGCGGCCAGGGCAGTGAATCGCGGTTGTTCCGCTACGTGGCAGTGCTGACCGGTTCGAAGAACGCCTTGAAAGGTGCCGGGTTCTTCATCGGCGCCGGCCTGCTGGATGCGATCGGGTTCCGCGATACCTTGTACGTGCTCGCCGGCATTCTGGCCGGTGTGCTGGTGGTGACGGCCAGCCTGCTGCCGTCGGGTGTCGGCAAGATGTCGTCCAAGCCAAAGTTCAAGCACGTGTTTTCCAAAGAGCCTGCCATCAACTGGCTGGCGGCCGCGCGTTTCTTTCTGTTCGGTTCGCGCGATGTCTGGTTCGTGGTCGGCCTGCCGGTGTTCATGTACTCGGTACTGGGGTGGTCTTTCACCGAGGTCGGCGCCTACCTGGCACTGTGGGTGATCGGCTATGGGTTCGTGCAGGCTGCGGCGCCTATGCTGATCAAGCGCCTGCATCACGGGCGCGGTCTTGGCGGCGATACGGCCAGGGTACTGGCTGCCGTGCTCGCCGTGGTGCCCGCGGGCATAGCCTTGGGGCTGCAAGAGTCGGATGCTGCCAGCATCTGGCTGGTTGCCGGCCTGATCGTCTTCGGCGTGATCTTCGCCCTGAACTCGGCGGTGCATTCCTACCTGATTCTGGCCTATTCCGACGCCGATAAGGTCTCGATGAACGTCGGCTTCTACTACATGGCGAATGCCGGCGGGCGACTTGCCGGCACCGTGCTGTCAGGTTGGGTCTACCAGCAGCTCGGCCTGGTCGGTTGCCTGTGGACCTCTGCCGTTTTCGTCGTCGCGGCACTGGTGTTGTCTTTCAAACTGCCGGCCGTGGAGTCTGCGGGTCGACCCGCCGGTAGCGGATCTGAGTGAAACGACGTGAAGCCGGCCCGATCCGCCCGGTCCGGCCACAAATCGAGCCCGAATGACGAAAAATCGACACATGAATAGAGAATGCGGCAATTTGCGGCTAAACTGGGCGTTAAATGCAGGAAAGGCGACTATTTCCGCGGTATTCGTACGAGCAGCCCATGCAATTGGTTGGGCTGGACGGCGAGCTATTCGATGCCGAATCAAGTGATATCTCGGTAAACGGCATCGTTCTGCAGACGACGCGCCAGGCGGTGGTCGGTCTTGCGCAGGGTGGCGCGATTCTCACCGCAGGTGATCGCGTCAAACTGCGGCTGTATCCGGAAACGGCAAACAACGGCAGCGGCATTCTTCTCGAAGGCCGCGCCCGCCATGTTCGCCGGCTTTCGCAGGATCGCTATCTGGTGGGTGTGTGGTTCGACCGGCAGACCGAAGAAGGCTCTTCGGGCCTGGTGGAACTCGTAGAAATGCTCAGCAATTCCGAGTAGGTGAGCTTCCGCCGATCGTGGCTGCTAAGGGATGAGGTTGGCGTCTGCGATTTCCTGGGCGGTCTTCTTGGCTTCGACGAAAACCATCCCCAGGTTGCGGGTCGTCCGGGAAACGACGGTCAATACGGCACGCGCGCCGATCTGCACGATCAGCACATTGCCTTCTTCACCTTCGATCAGTACGCGTTGCAGGCGACCGCACGCCAGTTCCATCGTCGTTTTTTCCGCCAGCGACAGCATCGAGGCGCACATGGCACCAACGCGTACCGTGTTGGCGTCGTTGGCCAGCACCGCGGAGACCGTGTGGCCGTCGCGCGTCATCACAGCGCTGGCTTGAATATCCGATGAGGCGTGGTTCAGGCGCTTGAGAATGCGCCGGATTGCGCTGTTGTCTTCAGAGGCCTGGTCAGCTGCGTCCATTTGAGTCTATCCGTCGATTTCGGTAGTAGCGGTGCAATGTAATCAAAGTGACGTGCAATCGACAAGCGTAACCCGAGACTGCACCCCTGGCGCGCAACCTTGCGATTGCCGCCGGGGACTCACGTGACTCGATCAGACCGATGCCTCGAGTTCAGGCATTGCCTGGCGGGCCTTGGTGATAGCCATGCCCAGGTTCACATTGCGTCGGCAGACAAAGGTGACGACATAATCCTGGTTCTTCTTGCCACGCAGGAAAAGGTGCACCAGGTTATCGCTGTTGACAATGATCTCCTGGAAATAATGGCGCGCTTCTTCGACACCACGGGCGCGTTTGAACAGGTTTTCGATCGTTACGACGTTCGAACCCTGGAACAGGTCTGCGGTTGCAGCGGCCAGAATTTCGAGAACTTCCTGCGGGTGTGAATCGACGGTCTTGATACCGAGCAGCATACCGGTGGAAAGATCGACGAAACCACCGGCCACACATTCCGGCACGTTGCTGACGGCCGCTGACAAAGCTGAGTCTAAAGACATTTACTGTACTCCTGCAGTATTGGTTGCATTGGTTGGTTCGGCCGGTTTGGCCAGTCTGCGGCGATGCAACTGCATCACCTTGTAAAACTTTTCGAGAAAATCGACCTGGACTTCGGATTGCACCCAGCGTGGTTCGACGGCGCGCACCGCTTCGAGTGCTTCGAGTGCGCCGTAGCCTTCCCAGATCAGTTGGCACGCCAGCATGGTGCCGGTACGGCCGAGCCCGGCGCGGCAGTGATAGGCCACGACACGGCCCTCTTCGAGCAGTCCGGCGACGCGCTCACACATCGAGAAGGCATTGCCGATGCGTGGGGCTTCCATATCCGATATCGGCATCCAGACGCACTCGATGTCGTGGCCTTCGAGGTCTTTCTCTGGCAGCGGTTTGGACGTCAACGAGATCAGTGTGTCGACGCCAACGCGCTCGAGTGCCTCGAGGTCGTGTTCGATGGGTTGCACCACGCCCGGCATCGGTGTGCCGGCAAGTTGGCCTTTCTTGAGCCACATGAAGCCCCGCGGCCCGAGGAAGGCGCTGCTGGCATGCTTGATGGCCTGATCGGCCGCCGGTGGTGGTTCGCGGAAGGTCGCGTTGGCTTCTTCGTCGAGTTCCTCCGGTTTCGCGTCGGGCGACGGCGCGCTGCACGAACCGGTGCGGACGAAATCCTGTGCCAGTTGCGATACCGGTGCGCCAAAAAAGGCGTCCGTGGAGGCCATCTCCTGGATCCACCCGCCGGCGAGCAGCGCGGTATCACCGCCGAGTGACTTGGCTTGCTTCTGGTTGTGCAGTACGACCAGCACGGCCTGCTTGTGACCCAGGCTGCGCAGGTACTTGATCAGACGATCGGTACTTTCGTCGTCCAGGCCGGTCGTCGGTTCGTCGACGCACAACAGAGGCGGCTTAGATACCGCGGTGCGTGCCACCGAGAGATGACGTGCGACGCCGGGCGGTAGGTCGACGACAGGCTGATCGATGACTTCGACGAGATCGAACAGACCCGCATCGGTCAACAGGCGTATCGCCAGATCACGCTTCTGCCGGATGTTGAGATTTCCCTGTTCGGGCAACTCGCTGAGGATGTTCTCCATGACCGTCGACATCAACAGGCGTGCGTTTTGCGCGACCAGGGCGGGGTAGCCGCTCTCGCCAAGGGGCTCGCCGGCGTAGGTGGCCTCGCCCCAGGAGCGGAATGCCGGTGACGCGTTGTTGATGCCGACAATCGAGCGTAGCAAGGTCGATTTACCGGTGCCCGCCGGCCCCATCAACACCGTGACACCCGGGGATCTGATGTCCATCGTGACGGAACTCAGGATGATGCGATCGCCGAAGGCGACACCGTATTCCCGCAAGTTCAGAACGGTATCTCTGTTGTCGTCCATGTTGTCTCCGCTCATGCGGTTGCTGCATCCCGTAGTTCAGGGTCAAGATCGAACAGCAGTGCCTGCGTGAGCAGGATGACGTCTTCGGGCTTGCGTGGGTCGACCTCGAACAACGGCGCGTTCAGACCCCGTTTACGCAGCTCGGCTGCATACTGGTCCAGATCGGGTTTGTCACCTGGCTGCATCCGGTTGACGCCGATCGCGACACCGGTGCGCTGGACGAATTCGTCGAACTGATCGAGATAGAAGTTGAGGTCTGCAATCGGGTTTTTTTCCTGATTGTTGATCAGCAGGATCAAGCCGACGCCGCCCTCCGTCAGGATCTCCCACATGAAATCGAAACGGGTTTGCCCGGGCGTACCGCACAGGTGAACGACCTCGCCATTGCCCAGTTCCAGCAGGCCGTAGTCCAACGCGACGGTGGTGTGCGACTTCATGTCCTGCACGTCGTCGGTCGCCGCTTCTTCGGTGGTGAACGGCTCGACGTCGCTGATGGCGCCTATCGCGGTGGTTTTTCCGGCGCCGACCGGGCCGGTGAAGATGATCTTATGCATAGTTGTTTCAGTCCGCCGTGGCGGCGCTGTTCTTACGCTTCAAGCGCCCAAAGATCGCCGAAAACAGGCGACCCATCTGGCCGTTCTTGCGTTCGGGTGCTGCGCTGGAAGCGCCGTTTGCCGGGTCGACCATGCTGATTAATCCCGCTTCATAGGCTGCGCTGTACACGCTGAAGATGTCTTTGAGGGGCACGGATAGGTGCTCAAAGATCTTCAGCAAGCTTTCGGGTTTGCGCTGCCAATGAGTGACGATCCTCAGTGTGTTGGGTGGTAAACACATTTTCGCCAGGTTCGGCCATCGCTTTAGGTAAACCACATCATGTAGAGGGGTTTCGGGCTTCACCCGGCCGCGGCAGGTCAATAGGCCGAGATTCCAGAAGAACACCTCTGTGGTCATCAGCCGACCGACGATCTTGACGTCGGCATAGAGTTTGTCGGGCGACAGATACTCGATATGGCTGGTGAAGGTGTTGTCGTCGCTGATCGGCACGAGCGCCAGCGATCGGATCTGCTGGTCGCTCATATCGGTCCCGACCAGGTGTTGAGCGCTGTCGATGACGATGCGTTTACCGTTGAGGTAGGTGAGTATCGCCACCTGGCCTTTCTGCTGCGCGTGCGCATACGCCTTGCTGAGCGCGCCGAGCAGAAACTGTTCGGGTTGGTAGTAGAAGATCTCCGCGGACTCCGTGTTGTACTCGCGGGTGATCTTTCTGCGCTTGCTGTTGTTGGTTGTGCTGCGTTCGCTGAGCGCTTCGGCGGTGTCTTTCGTGCCGGTCTTGCGCGCGGACTTGGCATCGATGGCGGCCTGGGCCTTCCTGATTTTGTCCTCCGTGATCATCGCTGTCTCTCACTCCACAACTGAAAATGCCGAAATGCTCAAAGCGCCGGCAGCGGCGTTGATGCCGTCCGCCTGCGCTGGGGATGCGCGACACTTGTCGACCGACACGCTGTTACGGCGATCGACAGAGCGAGGAGCGTTTGGCACGCGATGTTGTGCCGGATAGTCACCGGGTTGCGTATCCATTTTCCCCTCGAGTTCCCCTTCGAAGCCTCCCTCGAAGCTGACCGGTTGCCGCAGCACGGAACGCCAGTCAGCCGGGCCGCCGATTCGAACCGACGTGCCCGTCATCCTTCAAAGCCGCATGCACGGTGGGCCTGCGGTGGTTAGCGGCTAACGCGATATTCGCTTTAATCGTATGTAGCAAGGGTTTTAGTTCATCAGCGGATATTTGGCGCGAATAAGTCCCGGGAAAGACGGGATTTATCCCTGCAAACGCTAAGGAATTGGGTGCGCCTTGCATGGGCTGCGGGGTGCGTCACACAGCGTGCGGTTAACAATCCTTTGCATCTTCCTCGATCCGATTTCGCTGCGTTTGTGTGGTCCTCGGGGCCGCACCTGAGATCTCGGCCGGTTGCTCACGCCGAGCAACACTTGGCGAACCCGTAATCACATCCTCTTTCGCGTCGCACCTGTCGCCTGCGAATGACGTCGTTTGTCTGAGACAGGGCAATCATCGGCCGTTGCGACAGACCGATTCGGTCGAGGCGGCTGATCAAGCCACGGTCGTGAAACGAACCTGATACGCAACTCGACATGCTGTGGCGACGGTACAGCGATTGTCGTTCGACGCTGATCCGATCTTACCGCCACCGCGTATAACAGGGCATATGCATACTCGATTGCATATCGCTTACCTGCTGTTGCCTTTCGATCACGGTGGCCGAAGCGTTTCGGCCGCATGGGCAAGGACAGGGTGGTCGTTTCAACTAACAAGGAGAGAAAGATGCAAAACGTAAATGACAGCATTTCGGTTGTGCCCATGGCTGCCAATAGACCGGCTCGATTCTGTGTTCGTCGGATTGTGTGCCTGGCGCTACTTGCCGGTACGTTCGCCGCTTCTGCGAATGCCGCTACCACGGTGGACATCGGTTCACTCACCAAAGACGCCATCAAGACAAGTTTTCCGATCCTGAACCTGCAGCCGTACCTCTACGCTACTAAGTTCGTATGTGGACAGCAGCTGAATGCGGGTGTGCAGATCGGCCAGGATGTGACGTATTCAGCGCTTGAGCCCGGTGTCTATTCGACGGCACTCAATATCCTTACGTTGAAACGGGATGCACCCGGCATCACGGTACGCGCATCGATGGATGGATTTGCGCCTGTCTCAGTGGCGACGCAGTTGTCGAGCGCTTCGGCTTTCGACACCCATACGCTCACCTGTGATGAGATTTTGGATGCCTTCAACACGAAGCAACCGGGTCGGGATGCCTACGAAGGTTTCCTCTTTGTACAAAGACAGCGCCCGGACCTACGTGTCGATACGGTCTATACCTATGCGTCGCAAGATGAAGAAGAAGTACTTTGGGGCGTCACGGAAAAGGGTGACGTGGTCCGCAACCCGGAAACCAACGTGATATCGGTGGGCGGTGGCAAGGGTATCGGCCTGGGTGCCTCTATCGACATCGAGCGCGTCGATCCAGTAAATCTTAACGATATCTAGCCGTTAGCGCGGCCCCTTCCTCGCTCGACAGGAAGGGGTGGCCCTGCCGGCGCGCGCATAGGGTGCGTTCGAGGTCACGCTTGTTTCAGATGTGTGACGCACCGGGTTCTTGGCTACATTTTCCTCACGAGAGGTAACTCGGGTATTCTGAGCGTACAAGAACAATCTATTGCGTTGTCGCCCTAGGCTGCTCAAGTTGAATTGGCCCGGGCCGTTGATAATGCCAAGAACAGGGGATGGGTGGGACCTGATGCTGATTAAGCGGATGCTGTTTGTCGTCATGCTGACTTTGTTGACCGCATGTCAAACCAATCCGGATAAACATTCCAGAACCGATGGTGTGTCAGACGATCTGAGTGTGCATATCGCGTCATCGGAGCCGCAGCCAGGGCATTTCGCCGTGGTCGACGCAAACGGCAGGGCACTGTACGTCACGCAAAACCCGGTGATGAACTCGAGGGACTTCAAGCGTGTTGATGCTGCTGTCGATCAGCTCGGTGAGCCTGTCGTAATACTTGAACTGTCGGAAGCCGCGGTCGATCGACTGGCCGAAGTCTCAGAACACTACAAGGGCAAGAAACTGGCCATTATGTTGGGTAACAAGGTGCTGACCGCGCCTGTGCTCAAGAGTCGCATGAGCGTCAGTCGATTGATGATTTCCGGACTCGGCTCGGCGCAGGAGGTGGATGCGCTGGTGCAGAAGATGCGAGGCCGGCCCGACAGCGATGCCGAGCCGGCTGCTGCCGAGTAGCCTTCACCCCGGGGAGGTCTTCGGATGCGCCTCTTCCCAGCGGGACTTCTCGCGTCGAATGGCGTGAATGCGCGCCTTGTGCAGTTGTTCACCGATGTCTGCGCCGGTATAACCTTGTTTGACGATGTGGTCGCTGCTAACGGCCAATGCGGCATCGAAGCACCGTTTTAGATAGTTGCCTTGTGGATAGGGACTGTTCTCACGTCCGAGCCTGCCGCGTGCATCGGCCTCGCACGCCAGCAGGAACTGACCCAAGCGCTCGGGTTTGCGGAATGCGCCGAGCTGGTCGAACAGAGTCTTCAGCGTTTTCGGTTTGAGTTCGAATGCCCGGTGTGCTTCGAGGTGGTATCTGGACGTCAGTGTGCCGAGTACGCGGCATTCATTCGGTGCTCGATATCGCTTGCACAGACCCTCGACCAAAGGCACGCCGGCGGATTCGTGCCCGTGATGGGCTGGAAGCTTTTCTGCCGGCGTAACGCCTTTACCCAAATCGTGTACCAGCACGGCGAAACGGATCAGCGGATTAGCGGTTAGCGCGGTTGCCCGGTCGAGTGCCATCATGACATGCACGAGCGAATCGATTTCCGGGTGGTGTTGCGCGGGCTGCGGTACACCGTCGAGTGCGGCCAGTTCGGGGAACAGTCGATCGAGGGCGCCGCAGGCATGCAGCACATGAATGAAGCGAGAAGGCAGCGCTTCACCCAGCGCCTTCCACAGTTCCGACCACACGCGTTCCGGCGTCAATGCATCGACTTCACCTTCTTCCACCATCTTCTGCATCAGATGTTCGGTTTCCGGTGCGATGTCGAATCCGTAGCGAGCGGCGAAACGTGCACCCCGCAACACCCGCACCGGATCTTCACTGAATGCCGGACCGACGTGCCGGATGATGCCGGCGTGCAGATCGCGTTCACCATGAAAAGGGTCGATCAAACGTCCGTTGACGTCCATTGCCATGGCATTGATCGTAAAATCGCGCCGCGCGAGGTCGTCTTCAAGCGTGACTTCGTCCGAAGTGATGACCTCGAATCCACGGTGACCGGGGCCGATCTTTCTTTCGACGCGCGCGAGCGCGTACTCGTCTTTGGTTTCGGGATGCAAAAAAACCGGAAAATCTCTGCCGACCTGGATGAAACCACAGTCGATCATCTGCCGTGGTGTGTGACCGACCACCAGCCAGTCGCAGTCTCTTGGGTGATGTCCGAGCAGCGTGTCGCGCACATAGCCGCCGACGCGGTAGGCCTCGATATCGTCGCAGTGATTTTTGCCGTTCATGCAGCGAAATGTAACCGTATTTCGACGACGATTACGAACGCGACAAGCCGCCGGTGGTCAGGCGATGCGCGGTGGGTGAGTATCAGTCACGAGGCTTTCCGCGGCATGGATCGGGTTCGACAGGCCAGCTCAGAGTTATGGCTGGTCGCCGACGCACGGCGCTTGAAGCTCGTCTAAACCTGCCTATTCCCCTGCCGATGTAGAGGGTATGGCGCGTCGATTCAGATGCGCATTCGCCCAGGGAGAGCTCATGGCCATCAATTTCGCAGCATTTGCGCGCGGCGATTCGGTGCGGGGAAAGATCTATCGAATGTTGGGGTCGTTGTTCGCCGTCATGCTGGTGGCCACCGCGTCGTATTTGGCGTATAGCCAGAGCGTCATGGTTGAGCATCTCGTCGAACGGCAGACGCACGACCTTGCCGATTCGTATTTCGACAATATCAACACCCTGATGTTGACCGGTGGCATGGTGAACCGGGACATCGCGCGCAACAAACTATTGACCCGGCCGGAGGTCGTGGACGCGCGCATCATCCGCGGTCAGAGCGTGGTCAAATTGTTCGGCGCGGGCAGCGACTATGCCAAGGCGCGCGACGATCTGGACCGCCGAGGGTTGAATGGCGAGGAGATCATGCAGATCGCGGACGGCGATGAGGGCCGGGTGTTGACCGTCGTTGTTCCGTTGCCGGCGAGTGACGACTTCCGTGGCACCAATTGCATCAGCTGTCACGCCGCGCAGCCGGGCGAGGTCCTTGGTGCGGTGCGCGTGGATTACTCATTGAAGGTCCTCGACGGCGCGATGCGCCGCGATCTGCTCGCCAATATTGGCATCAACTCCGCATTGATGGTGCTCGGCCTATTGTTGATCGGTGCGCTGTTCGCCCGCATCGTTTCCAGGCCGCTCAAGGAGCTGACCGGCATGATGCGCCGTGTCGCCGAGGGTGACGCTGACTGGTCACAACGGATCGAGGTGCGATCAAGCGATGAGATCGGTGATCTGGCGGGGCATTTCAATACCGCCATCGAGCGATTCGGCGGCATCATTGAGGACACCAAGCGCCAGAGTGACGCGGCAACCCGGATCAAGACGGCGCTCGATTGTGTCAGTACGAACGTGATCGTGGCCGACAAGGACTACAACATCATCTACACCAATCAAGCGGTGGAGCGGATGTTCAGCGATGCCGAGCAGGACCTGCGCGAGATGCTTCCGGGCTTCGATGCGAAAAACCTGATCAGTCGCAACATCGATGTGTTCCATCGCAGTCCGACACATCAGCGACGGCTCCTCGAAATGCTCAAAGATACCTATGAGTCGCAGGTGACGGTTGGTGCGCGCACCTTCCGGATCATTGCCAACCCGGTGGTGGATGCGCAGGGTGAGCGCCTCGGCACCGCAGTGGAATGGGCGGACCTCACGACGGAACTGAAGGCGGCCGAGGAAGAAAAACGCCGGCTCGAAGACGAACGCCGCTATGCGATGGAGAACCTGCGCATCCGTACCGCGCTGGACAACGTTAGCAGTTCGGTGATGGTCGCTGACAAGGACTACAACATCATCTATGTGAACAAGACGCTCGAGCGGATGTTCACAGATGCCGAGCCCGATCTTCGGCGTGTGCTGCCGGACTTCAATGCCGCGGAGCTGCTGCACGCGAACATGGATGTCTTCCACAAGGATCCGAGTCACCAGCGTCGTCTGCTCGAGGGAATGACGTCAACCGTCAGCAACGAGATCGAGGTTGCCGGCCTCACGCTCAAGGTCGTCGCCAACCCCGTGCTCGACGGCGAGGGTAGCCGTCTGGGTACTGTTGTCGAGTGGACCAACCGCACTGCCGAGGTCGCGGTTGAACGCGAGATCGAT
>MWSA01003391.1_pt1 | contig 14632 bp, 9 predicted proteins | sample 1021941 | NCBI WGS metagenome assembly MWSA01 (sample SAMN06327220, study PRJNA374545) | mollusc metagenome | biome: marine bay; material: sediment; isolation source: gill 40 cm from animal A | host: Kuphus polythalamius | place: Philippines: Mindanao | collected 2011-09-12 | reverse complement strand
GGCATCATCGTGCGCGCCGTGAAAATTGAACAAAGCGCCACCTCGGTCAACCGCGACCTCGACACCGGCGAACCCAGGCCCGCAGAGCCTCGAAGCTAAATCCCAATTTCGAGAATACCGTCCGATAATTTCGGCGATTCCTGACATATCTTTGTCAGACCAGCCGCGCACAATGCGCCTCACTATTCAAGGCATATCGTTTGGAAACGGGCTTATGACAATCACCAATTTCGTACGCGAAGGGATAAAATTGGTCGCACTATTCGGCGCTGTCGCTCTGGTCGTCTGGAGCATGCCCGAATCCTCGCCGCCATCACCGGCGCACACCATCGAAACGCTTACGGCGAATCACTAGTATCCGGTTCGCTGAACAGCGTCATCACCACGCCTGCGAACCCGATCACAAAACCCAGCGGAACTGCGGCCAAGAACACCTTGGTCATCAGGTCATTACCCGCAAACATGAAACTGAAACCGACAACCAAGCCGACTACGGTCAATACGGCGCCGATGATCAGCGCTACAACTCCCAGTCTGTGCATTCAAGAAACCCTTAAGCCTTTCCTGTTCTGATCTTCCACATTCAACGAAGCCCAATATACCGGTTCCACCGCTGCACCAGTGCACAAATGCAGCCTCTGCACTGGATCTGGATGCACTTCGGGCCCCTCAGCCGTTCCCGGTCTTTGTCCTTAGTCCTTCATCTATCCGGACGCGAAGCACAAGTGGCACCTCGTCGACCAATGCCGAACCCTCGGCTTGAACGGCATCGTGCTTAGCGAGGGCTTTATTTCCCAGAACCGGGTGGCAAGCCCACCAACACAAAACCGAACCCGCCGCACAGCATGGACGCGTGACTTTCTGACAGATTTATTGCTACAAGATGACTCCGGCGAAACAAGACAACAACAAACTGAGACAACCTCATGCCAGGCAACACCACCAAGCGAATAGAATCCAGCCGTTTCAATCTCATCAGCTGGTTTTCCTTCTTCGGCATGTTGGCCATCGCAATCATCTCGGTGATTACATCGTTGGTCTTGGCAAATTTTCTTGAAGAACACCTGCTGCGGCGGGACGCGGCCGTGATGCGTGATTTCGTCGACAGAATCGCTCGGCATCACGATCCCCGCATCTATTTTTCACCAACCTACGATCGCACCGGCGACACCCTGAACGACTTCTTTTTGGACATCTCGCACATGCCCGACGTCGCCCGGATCAATGCCTTTGCGCGGGACGGCACGATTGTCTGGTCGAGCGACCGCGCGATGATCGGGCAGCGCTTTGCCGACAACCACGAGCTGGCCGAAGCGCTCGCAGGCGAACTCGTCTACGAGAAAGGCAGCATTGCGGAGAAAACCAAGCCAGAACACGTACCGTTTGCCATCAAAACCGATTTGTTCGTTGAAAACTATATCCCGCTTCGCGACGACGATATCGACAAGATCGTTGGGGTGGTCGAGATCTACCGAATACCCGAAGCCCTCGCCACATCCATCAGCGATGGGCGCAAGTTGGTATGGATCAGCCTGTCGGTCGGCGGGCTTTTCCTGTTCCTGACGCTGTTCGGCATCATGAGCCGCGGCCAGCGGCTGATCGAGACACAGCAGCAAGACCTGTTCAAGCAAACCCGGCTGGCGACCATCGGCGAGATGGCGTCATCCGTGGCCCACAGCATCCGTAACCCGATCGCCTCGATCCGTTCGTCCGCCGAACTCGCCCTGGACGAACTCAACCAGCCCGAGCTCCAGGAAAGCCTGGAAGACATTGTGGTCGAGGTTGACCGGTTCGATGGATGGATTCGGGAGCTTCTTACGTTTACCAGTGAAGCAGGCGATGCAAACGCGACCGTCGACATCGCCCAGCCAATCATGGCGAGCGTGGGCGCTCAGGAAAAACGGGCGCTGCGGCAACAGGTGCTGATCGTGGCGACATCGGTGAAACCCGGTATCGGCACGAGGGGCGATCTGGCTTTGCTGACCCAGGTGTTCAACAGCCTGGTGGCCAACGCTCTGGATGCAATGCCACAGGGTGGAAAGATCGTGCTCGACACAGCGACTGCAGGCAACATGGCCAGAATCAGCATTTCCGACACCGGTTTCGGGATCCCGGCCGACCGGTTGCAACACCTATTCGACCCCTTGGTTACACATAAACAGGGGGGTCTCGGAATCGGCCTGGCGCTGGCCCGCCAGATCGTCAAGCGATACGGCGGTACGATCGACATCTCGAGCACCGTCGGTGCCGGTACCACGGTCGTGATCGAACTGCCCACGTCCGGGGGTAAGCGGTGACCGCTTCCGTGCTGGTCGTCGAAGACGACGCCACCCTATCCAAGAACATCTGCCTGTACCTGACACGCAACGGCTACCAGGTCGAAGTAGCCCATACCGGCAGTCATGGGCTTGAATTGATCGAACGGGTCCGGCCCGACATCGCCCTGATCGATCTGATGCTCCCGGACATGGGAGGCATCGAACTGCTGGCGCGCATCCGCTCGCTCGAACCGCACGTCACAGTGATCATGATGACCGGCGCGGGAAGTATCCAAGCGGCCGTCGATGCGATGAAAGCCGGCGCGCAGGATTACCTGTCCAAACCGCTGGTACTCAAAGAGCTCAAGCTGTTGCTGGACAAGGTCACCAAGGCGCACAAGCAGGCTACCGCCCTTTCTTACTATCACGACCGCGAGGCCTTGCAGAGCGGCTTGGCCAAGATCGTCGGCGCCTCGCCGGTGATCAACGAAATCAAGTCACGCATCGCGCAATTCATTGCCGCCGAATCGCAGTTGGCCGACGGAGAACCGCCGACCGTGCTGATTACCGGCGAAACCGGATCGGGCAAAGAATTGGTCGCACGCGCGTTCCATTTCGAAGGGCCGCGTCACGATCAACCGTTTGTCGAGCTCAATTGTGCGTCGATCCCCGGACATTTGCTCGAAGCCGAACTGTTCGGCTATGAACGCGGCGCGTTCACTGACGCCAAGCAGCGCAAGATCGGCCTGGTCGAAGCGGCCAATGGCGGCACCCTGTTTCTCGATGAAATTGGTGAGATGGATCATTCGCTGCAGGCAAAGATGCTGACCTTGCTGGAGAATCGCCGAATCCGGCGACTGGGCAGCGTACAGGAGCAGGATGTGGACGTCCGTATCATCGCCGCGACCAACCAGGATATCGACCAACAGGCCAAGACAGGCGCATTCCGCAGCGACCTCTACTATCGCTTGCGCGTGATCCACATCCATGTGCCGCCGTTGCGTGAACGCGGCGGCGACGTTCTGCATCTTGCAGAGAGTTTCCTGCGCCACCATGCAGAACGCTACCGCAAGCAGTACCTGACATTCAGCGAAGAGGCGCGGACGAAACTACTGCGCTATCCCTGGCCGGGCAACGTCCGCGAGCTCCGCAATGTCATCGAGCAGGCCGTGTTGCTGTGTAACGAACAACAGGTGCAGCCGCAACACCTGCTCGTCGGCTGCATGCCCGAAGAAGAGCTGCCGGTAGCGTCCAACGCACCTCGCTCTACCAACACTGACTCGCTCAATCTGCAAGCGCACGAAATCGACCTAGTAAAGCGCGCGCTAAATCAGACACAAGGTAACGTTACGCAAGCCGCCGAGTTGCTCGGCCTGAGTCGCGATACGCTGCGATATCGTCTGAATAAATACGGGCTGACTGCTGAAGCCTGAGCCCCACCTCGGCATTTAACCCACGCCAGATGCGACAACCGGGGCATTTACCCCATCCGCTATTTCGCCAGCCATGCCGCCACCTCAAGCGCAACGGACTTTCCCGTTATTTATCCTTGAGTTAGCACATTTCCCGCCCAATCGGGTCGGGTTGGCATAAGGCATGCCATAGGGAACGTTGATAACTGACCAACGGTATCAACTGCCCCATGACCGACAAACCGTTTGCATTGATCGTCGACGACGAATGGCGACTCGCCCGTAACCTCGTTCGTTTCGTCGAACGCCAGGGATACGAAGCACGTGCCGTCGCGAGCGTGACCGAAGCGAACAGCGCGATCACACATCGCCGTCCCGATCTTGCCTTGGTCGATCTCAAGCTCCCTGACTTCACCGGTATCGAACTGTGCCGCATGCTCGACAAGCGATTCCCGGGATTACCGATGCTGGTTATGAGCGCGCGTATCGATCAGGAAGACGAGGCAGCGCTGCGGGACGTCGGCGTCACTCGCTTTCTGACCAAACCCTTCGGCCTCGAAGAACTGGGCTCGATGCTGTCGACGATGACGGTACCTGATGGCGCGGCAAACGATATAGCCGACTGCGACTGCCACGACAGAGCGCGGCCGCCGGCCCGGCCATCCGCCCTCCGCACGACCACAACCCGGAAGTCACCTCGCGTCGTGCTCTATTCACACGACACGATGGGCCTTGGCCACATGCGCCGCAACATTCTGATTGCACGCACGCTGGCGGAATCTGAACTTCGAGCCAGCGTGCTGCTGGTGTCGGGTGCACGCGAGATTGGCCGCTTCGAACTGCCGAAAGGCATTGATTGCCTGGTGCTGCCTTCGTACGAGAAGTCGACCCAGGGGAACTATCAGTCCCGCCATCTCGACATGGTGACACAGGATCTCGTCAACCTGAGGGCTCACACGATCAATGCATCGGTCTCCGCGTTCAACCCGGACGTGATGGTGGCGGACAATGTGCCACGCGGTGCGTTGAACGAACTCGACAACCTGCTTTCGGCGCTCAATGCGCGCGGCCACACGCGATGTGTCTTGGGGCTACGCGACGTGCTCGACGAGCCGCAGACCACGCGTGAAGAATGGGCCAAGCGCAAGAATCTCAATGCCATTCAATGGCACTACGACGAGGTTTGGGTGTACGGCGACCCGAGCATTTATAACCTCTGCGACGCGTATAGCTTCGGCGACGACTTCGATCGCAAGGTCCGCTTTACCGGTTACCTCGATGCCCGACGCCGCGCTACTCCGCGGTCGACGGAGATCGTCCCGCCGACCACCGAAGACCATCTTCCGCAGACCGGCGAGCCGTACAACCTGTGCCTGGTCGGCGGCGGCCAGGATGGTTTTGCGTTGGCAGAGGCATTTGCCAGTGCACACCAACCGACCGGCACGATCGGCTTGCTGATCACCGGCCCGTTCATGCAGCAGGAACAGATCGAAATCCTGCACCGCATCGCCGGTCAACGCGATGACCTGCAGATTCTCGGTTTCGTACAGGAACCTACGCGCCTGTTAAGCAATGCCCGGCGCGTTGTCGCGATGGGAGGCTACAACACGGTCAATGAAGTGCTCGCTTTTGAACGCCCCACCCTGATCGTGCCGCGTGTCCGCCCGCGTCTCGAGCAGATCGTTCGTGCAGAGCGCCTCTCTGCATTGGGTTACGTCGACATGCTGCACCCGGAAGCGCTCACACCGTCGGCAGTTACCGACTGGCTGCACGCCGATCAACTGCCTCCACCCGAACGCCCAATCGATCTCGGCGGCCTCGATCGCTTGGTCGATTTCGTCAAACGCCTTACGTCAGAAGGACATCATCATGCTACAGCGTAACCCGCAGCGGATCGGCTATGTCGTTAAACGTTATCCGCGCTACTCCGAAACCTTCATCGTCAACGAGATCCTGGCACATGAAGCGGCAGGCCTGGAGATCGAGATATTTGCCCTGCGCGGCCCGGAAGATACGCACTTTCAGGACATCATCTCGCGCGTGCGGGCTCCGGTGACCTACCTGCCCGACCGGGTCAGCAAAACGAGCGACTTCTGGCAGGTGCTCCGAGGTGCCGCGGCAACATGCCCGCGCATCTGGCCGCGGCTGGCCGATCACTTCGACGAACAACCTCGCGAAATCGCGCACGCCGCGGCACTGGCATCCATCGCCACCGCGCGCGGCATCACTCACTTTCACGCCCATTTCGCCTCGTCGGCCACGACCGCGGCGAGGCTGGCATCGGACTTCTGCGGCATACCGTACAGCTTCACTGCACATGCCAAGGACATCTTTCACCAAAGCGTGGACGCCGAAGATCTGCAGCGAAAGTTCGCCGATGCAGATAAGGTCGTCACCGTCAGCGATTTCAATTACGGCTTTCTGGCGAACAAGTTCCCCGCGCAGCGCGACAAGATTCACCGCATCTATAACGGCCTCGACCTGAAACGTTTTTGCTACGCATCGCCCAAGCAACGCGCTCCTCTGATTGTTTCCGTGGGGCGCCTGGTTGAGAAGAAGGGATTCGAAGACCTGATTGATGCGTGCGCGCGTCTGCGCGAGCTCGGCTCCGAGTTCCGCTGCATCATCGTCGGCAGTGGAGAGCTCGAAGCCAAGCTACGCGACCGGATCAAGCACCTGGGACTCACTGCCCACGTCGAACTCGCCGGCTCGCGCCCACAACGCGAAGTGATTGAGATCGTCCAGGCCGCATCGGTATTCGCCGCGCCTTGCCTGGTTGGCGAGGACGGTAACCGCGATGGTCTGCCGACTGTTCTGCTCGAAGCCATGGCGCTGGGCACGCCATGTGTCGGAACTGATGTTACCGGCATTCCGGAGGCAATCGTCGATGACGTGACCGGCTACTGCATTCGACAAAGAGACGTGAACGCACTCACCGACCGTTTGCGCCGGCTGCTCACCAATAGTTTGCTGCGCGATCGCCTAGCCACCGCCGCGCGCACACATATCGAGCAGACGTTCAACGTCGAGCGCAATGCCGCCGAGGTGCGCGAACTCTTTCAACACCAGGCGGCCGGTCAAGCCAGGAAATCAGCATGAAAACGGCTTACCTGTGCGCCGACCCCGGCATACCTGTGTACGGGAAGAAAGGCTGCTCAAGGCATGTTCAAGAGATGCTGCGGGCATTCGAGAGCTACGGTGCCAACATCCACCTGTTTGCCTATCGCTGGGGCGAACACGATGTCGATTCGAAGCGGAACGTCATCCGGATCGGACTGCCGGCCTTGGGCAAGGTAAAAGGCAGTGAACGCGAACAGCATCTGTTGGACAACAACACTGCGATCGAACGCCTTCTGATAGATCACGGCCCATTTGAGCTTGTATACGAACGCTACGCCTTGTGGAGCCATGCCGGCCTGGCTGCGGCCAAGACAATGGGCGCACGAACGGTACTCGAGGTCAATGCCCCCCTGATTGAAGAACAGCAAAGCTTCCGTGAGTTGCATGCGCGGCAAGCGGCGATCATATCGACAAAGCGCGCATTCGACGCTGCCGACGTCATCGTCGCGGTTTCCGACGAAGTAGCCGGGTACATCAACCAGTTCGAAGAAGCTCACGGCAAGGTACATGTCATACCCAACGGGGTGGACGCTGAGCGGTTTCCCAACCGCCTGCCAGCCGGCACATCGCACAGCAGGCCGTTTACAGTGGGGTTCGTCGGTACGCTCAAACCCTGGCATGGCGTCGATCTGCTGCTTCGCGCCTTCGCCGAGCTCGTTGACCAACAGAAGTCGGCCCAATTGTTGATCGTCGGTGACGGACCCGAGCGCGAAAACCTGTATGCACTTGCTGACGCATTGGGTATCTCCACTGCCGTCGAGTTCACCGGCGCAGTGTCACCGGCACACATACCGGCACTACTGAGCCGCATGGATGTCGGCGTCGCGCCGTATCCGGCAATGCAAAACTTCTACTTCTCGCCGCTGAAGATTCTCGAATACATGGCCGCTGGACTGCCTGTCGTCGCCAGTCGCATAGGCCAGATCACCCAACTCGTCGAGCACGGGCGCGATGGGCTGCTGGTCGAGTGCGGCGACATTGCTGCGCTTACCGAAGCACTGCACCGCTTGCATCGCTCGACGGCATTGGGCCACCGCTTTGGGCGCACGGGTCAGGAAAAGGTCCGTCGTCAACACACCTGGCAAGCGGTGGCCGAACGTGTTTTGCACGCGGCCGGCTTGCACCAGCTACCGTCAAGCCGAATATCGGCGGGAGGCTGATATGTCAAAACTCCAACGATTCGATGGCTTGAGTAACTTCTTCAAAACATTCCGGCCGTTCGTTGCACGACATTACAAATTGATACTGGTGGGCATGTTCGGGTTGCTGTCCAGCACCGTTTTGCGGGTGTTGGAGCCCTGGCCGCTGAAATTCGTGATCGACCGGATCACAGAACAGGGATACGACCGTGCGCGCATCAACATCGATGCGGTGGCGGCGCTCGATACGCAAACGCTGCTGCTGACGGCGGCGATCGCACTCATCGCTGTGGCTGCACTGCGAGCAGGCGCCAGCTATATCGGCACAATCGGTTTTGCGCTCGCTGGAAACCGCACGCTGACCGATGTACGAGCTGCGCTGTTTCAACATCTGCAGAACCTGTCGCTACGGTTCCACGGCAATGCAAAGGGCGGCGACCTCGTGGTACGCATGATCGGCGACATCGGCATGGTGCAGGAAGTCGCCGTGACCGCCGTACTGCCACTGCTCGGCAACCTGCTGGTGCTCACCGGTATGCTCGCCATCATGTTCTGGCTCGATCCGGTGCTGGCCGGGATTGCCGTCTGCACACTGCCGGTATTGATGATCGCAACTTGGCGTCGCGGTGGTCGCATACGCGAAGCCGCCAAGCGCACCCGGCATCAGGAAAGTGCGTTGGCCGCGACGACTGCCGAATCGTTTACGGCGATCAAGACCGTACAGACATTGTCGTTGGGCGGTCGCTTCGCCGGAAACTTCAGTCGGCAGAACAACGCCAGTCAAAGCGAGGGCGTCAAGGTCAAACGCCTATCGGCCAGCCTTGAACGGGGTGTAGACGTCATCATCGCCACCGCCACTGCGGTTGTGCTCTGGGTCGGGGCAACACGTGTTATCGACGGCAACCTTTCACCCGGTGAGTTGCTGGTGTTCCTGTTCTATCTCAAAGGCGCCTTCCGGCCACTTCGCGACTTCGCAAAGTACGGCAGCAGACTGGCCAAGGCATCGGCCGCTGCCGACCGGATCGTCGAACTGTTCAATACCCGCATCGAGGTGGAAGAACGTCCAGACGCGTTGGATGTGCCGACTTTGAAAGGACAGATCACATACCAGGACGTGGATTTCGCCTACGAGAAGGGAGTACAAGTTCTCCGCGGCATCGACCTGACACTCGAGCCCGGGACGCATACGGCAATTGTCGGTGCATCGGGTAGCGGCAAATCCACCCTCGCCTCATTGCTGCTGCGGCTGTATGACCCGACCGCCGGCAGGCTCACCATTGATGGCCTCGACCTTCGGGACATGAAAGTCGACGCGCTGCGAACACATGTCAGCACCGTGCTGCAGGACAGCAGCCTGTTTGCCGGAACGGTGAGAGACAACATTGCCCTGGGCGTCCACAGTGAAGTCAGCGACGAAGCCGTCGAGCATGCCGCCCGCATCGCCAACGCGCATGACTTCATCATGCAACTCGACAAAGGTTACGACACCCCGCTCGGCGAACGTGGTACCAACCTGTCAGCCGGGCAACGCCAACGTATCGCCATCGCACGCGCTGCGATGCGCAACAGCCCGATCCTGATTCTCGACGAGCCAACGACCGGCCTAGATCGGCAGAACGAGTTCATCGTGCACGACGCCCTGATGAAACTGTCTTCCGGCCGAACCACGCTGCACATCACTCACCGGCCGGAAGCTGCAACTTGCGCCGACCGGGTGATCGTCCTTCGTGAAGGACAGATCGTCGAAGACGGCACACCCGAGGAACTGACGACAGCGGGGACTGCATTCGCCGCCATGCTCGGCACCGGGGATGCAGCAGCTACGGAGTACCGCCATGCCATTCGCTGATCGGCTTCCGGCCGCTGTGACCAATAACTTTCCGGGTCTACGCATCCTGGCCAATCCAGCCAGATTGTCGAAATACACTCGCCAAAAAACCGGATACAAGGGAGAAACCCTGGCGTTTGAACCCTACTACGTACGATTGAAGGGCCAGTCCAGCTGCCTGGTGGGCTATCGCGTATCAACCGACGAAACCCAAACGTATGCCTATGCAAAGGTATTCGACCCGATCAATGCGACAAAGCTCGACAAGATATCCAGCCGGCAGACCACTGACAGCCCCCTGGGCACAGGACGTATCGTCGACCCTACACTGTTGTTGTCGCTGTCGTTTTACCCCAACGACAAGGCATTGAAAGGGCTAACTCATTACCTTCACAAGTTTCCGCACATCCAGCGTCTGGCTTACAAGCCCGAGCGACGCTTTGTCGGCCTGTTGAACGAAGCCGACAGCAACGCGCAGGTCGTGAAGATCTACAAGCCCTCCGGCTTCCGTCACGCCGTTGACATGGCACAGGCTGCAGGTGCAATCGGCATGATGCCCAAGGTCGCTAAGGTCAATCACCGTCGAAGCGCCTTGCATCTTGATTGGATGGAGGGAACACCGCTTACCGAACATCTTTTGAACGACGCCGCCGACCCCATCGACCTCGTGCATGCCTGCGGTGGACAACTGGCGGAGTTTCACGCCACCGCCGCGCCGGCGGGACTGCCCTTTATCGGTATCCGCAGACTGCAAGAAAGAACGCAGCAGATCGCGGCCGACCTCAAGCTCATCCGTCCAGAATCGGCAACAGTCATCGACCGAGTGAGCTTGCAGTTGACGCAGAGTCTGTGTGAGGCACCGTCCGCTGTTGGCTTGACACATGGTGACTTCTACGCCAACCAGGTTCTCGTGGCGTCGGACGGAATTCGACTGCTGGATTTCGATGAGCTGTGTATCGCTCCACAGGCGGCCGACATCGGCCTGTTTCGGGCTCACCTCGAATACGATCACCTGCGCGGCCGCATGACGCAGTCGCTGGTCGCGCGGGCTACAGAACGGTTCTGCGAGGGGTATACCGAATGCAAAATGCTCGACACCCGGGCGGCAACGGCATACACGGCTTACGGCATGTTTCAGCTCGCCCACCGTCCATTCCGTGACCTGCTGCCCGAATGGCCGGAAAAGATCGATGCCTGGCTGGAGATGATTGCGCGTTATCTGCGCGTCGGTGGCGAAGTTCACAAACGCGTGCTGACTTCCGGCAGCGATGCGCAACGCTCGGCTGCGTTTGCCTCCGAGGTCGGCGCCCTTAAGGCGGCGCTGGACCCGGCAACGGGCGGCGCCGCTGTGGTGAACGCAGCACAGACGGCGCTGCAACGCGCGTGGTCGATCGACCATGCTTCAATCCGAATCATCGCGCACAAACCGGGGCGACGTGCCGTGTTGCGCTATGCGCTCACGCCGAAAGAAGGCGGACCTGAATTTGCCTTGTTCGCGAAAATCCGCGCCAAAGGCCTCGACCGACGCACATTCGAACTCTGCAGTGCACTGCGCGCAGCGAGCGAGAGTTTGCGTAGCAGATACCTGGACATCCCCGAGCCTGTCGCGTGCGTCGACGAGCTGGCGATGTGGCTACAACGCGAAGCCCCGGGAGTCGATGGGTGGCGTGCACTCGCAGCCCCTTCGCCAACCCGAAGCGTGCACGCTATCGCTTCGGCACTCGCCGAGTTCCATCGTCTCGATGTGTTGCCTAAGCGGGACCACACCATCGCCGACGAGGTCGCCATCCTCGAGGAACGGCTGAACCGTTTTGCCTCCAGCCGCCCCAACAACGCCAAACGCGTGTCGTGTGTCCTGACGAAGTGCGGCGCGCTCGCAGAATCGCTGCACGGACGACCGGTGACGCTGATTCACCGCGATTTCTATCCAAGCCAAGTAGTGCTGGACGGCGATCGTGTCAGCTTGCTCGATCTCGATCTGGTCAGTCGTGGTGATAGTGCGCTCGATGTCGGCAACTTCGTGGCCCATATCCAGGAACTCGACCTGAGGACCCGATGCGATCCCTATGCGCGCAAAGAGCTGACGGATGCTTTCATTGATGCCTACTGTGCAGCGGCCGACGAAGAGGCTCACGGGCTACGGCGTGCGATCGAAGCGTACCGCGTGCTAACCCTGGCCCGGCATATCGACATCAGTGCAAATCACCCAGAGAGGAAGGGCTTTAGTTTCCAGATTCTCGCTTGCGTCGAACACGCTATCGCACACAGGTCGAAACGCCACCACCAAATCGCCTATTCATAACAACAAACGCCATCATGAAATCTCTGTTCACTTTGTTAATCATTATCGCGAGCATTCCATTTCACAGTGTTCGAGCCCAGGACAACGGTGCCGAATTCGAGATAGAAGCACCCCCAGAGGCACGTATCGTCATCAACGAGCGTCTAAGATTCGGCGCGGATATCGTCGGCTCACTGGAGCATACAAACAATCTTGATCTGGACGGCGAAGAAGATGACCACCTAACGTTCTTCGAACCCGAGATCAGTGCAGTCCTTTCGTACCAGGCGTCACCGCGGGTACATCTGTATACCGAACTGCAATTCGACGGACGTGCTTTTCTGAGCAAAGGTGAGGCCAATGACGACAAATCTGAAGGACATTTGCGTATTGAACAGCTGTACGCTGATCTCCCTTTCATAGGAGCCAATACCACGTTGCGTATCGGACGGCAGCGATTCAAGGACGACCGCTCATGGTGGTTCGACGAAAAGATCGATGCGGTTCAATTGAAATGGCAGCGCGATGAATGGTTCGTTTCCGCGTCGGCCGCCCTTGAGAAGAGTTTTGCCGACGATCTGGTTCACGAGGATACCGACGAGAAGGTCGACTTCTATATCCTGAGTGCGGGCAGGTACGCAGAAAAGCGCAATCAAACGGTTGTGTACATCATCAAGAAGAAGGACCTGGATTCGAATGACCACGAAGACCCGACCTTCTATGGAATTCAACGAATCGGTGAAGCAGGCTCGGATGTCCGCTATTGGTTGAATGCCGCCCTGGCGCGAGGCGATGCCGACGGGAAAAAGGTAAAGGCTTACGGTGTCGACGCAGGCGCGTCGTTCCGTTTTGATTCGACATGGAATCCGTTCATTACCCTGGCCGGTGCCTACGGCAGCGGCGACAACGACTTGCGCGATGGTGAAGATGGCAATTTTCGGCAAACCGATTTGCAGGACAACGAAAGCCGAACTTATGGCATCACCAGTTACAACTACTATGGCGAGGTCGCCGACCTGGAACTGAGCAATCTCTGGATCGGTACGGTCGGAATTGGTGTTCGGCCTGACTCGCGAACATCGGCCGAATTGATATACCACTACTACCGACAGGTCGATCTCGACGATGATCTACGCGACTCGGACCTGGAAAGCGATCCCGACGGCGAACACAAAGAGCTAGGCCACGAGGTTGATTTCATCGTTGCTCACCGCCCTACCAAAGACAGCAAGATCACGCTGACGTTGGGGCGCTTCATCCCGGGCGACGCTTACGACTCTGAAGCCGACGCCGCTTGGCTCGTCAAGCTGAAATACGCTTACCGGTTCTAGAACGCAAGCTGCACTACCCGGGGCATGCTCCGGGCAAGACCCGGTATCAAATTACCGACAAACATTGCGGTCACCCATGCCCCGATCGGCTACGGAACGCAACGTGCTGTGACTTTTGTTGATGCGCGTGCAGCCCTATGCGAAGCGCGAAGACGACCCTGCTTGCTAGGTTTCTCAGTTCGGCAGCGAAACCGCGGCGGCCAGATGCTGATGCAGCGATTCAGCCAGATGACGGCTGAAGCTGGCGGTCAGGTGATGATGGTCGCGGTAAAGTACAAAGCCTCCCGAATCGACCACGCATGGGCGCCCCGATGGGCATATATCATCGATCACATCCACCAGATGGATCTGTTCATTCGCTTGAATCAGATTACGGTCGACTTCGGCAATATGCCTGTTCAGTTCGCGCCGTGGCACAGTTGCGCACAATTCGTCTTTGTCGGCGTCCTTCCATTCCGCATGCGACAGGCAGGTCGGCGCATTGAACGCCAGGTGCGGCGTATCCCGCATCACCACGATGTGCTCCGTTTTACCATGCAGCCGTTTGAGCGTCCGTTTCAGTCCAGCCGCCATCATCTTCGACTTCTGCGTTTCGCTATCAGCACCGACTACTTGGTAACCGGTGGAACTCGCAATGATCGTGAGTTGAGGTTTGAGCGCGGCGATTCGCTCGAAACTGTTTTCACGCCATGCAACGCACTCGTCAAATTCACGTTTCAGTGGGCCGCTGTAGGGGTTGAACATAAACGATGGGCACGCCGATTTCGTCAACGAGATCAAACGCCAGCCGTAGGTACTCGCCAATTTCTCCAGCGCGGGAAACCACTGTGCCGCGTGGGAATCACCGAACAACACCACGGTAAAATCCGATTCGACGTCGCCGAATGCACACTCGGGTGTCTCGACCTCGTCGAAATCCGCATGGCACCCGTTGTTGTAGATCTTGGGAATATCATTGCTCGCCAAAAGGTAGCGTTTTTGCGTTTCCCCCTGCAGCGCGTCATTTGCAATCGATCGAAATGTATAAGCCAGGCTGGTCGTCGAGACCGACACCAAAACGCCCAAGGCCAGAGACACGCTGGCGCGGCGGAGCACCGCATGCCCAAAACGGAACGGATTCTCAACCAGTACATAGGTCAAGGCGGCCAGGCCGATAGACAGCAAGATGCCGAACAGGCTATGCATCGGTCCAACCTGATCGACGGCAAACGCCATGAAGACGAACACCGGCCAATGCCACAGATAGAGCGAGTACGAGATATC
>MWSA01003111.1_pt1 | contig 14640 bp, 7 predicted proteins | sample 1021941 | NCBI WGS metagenome assembly MWSA01 (sample SAMN06327220, study PRJNA374545) | mollusc metagenome | biome: marine bay; material: sediment; isolation source: gill 40 cm from animal A | host: Kuphus polythalamius | place: Philippines: Mindanao | collected 2011-09-12 | reverse complement strand
TACGTCGCCATCCAATCCTCATCAATTCACTGAGCAACCGAAGCGCGCAATGATAACCTGTTCCCCCTCACGCTTGGAATCGGCAGCATGGCAACGCGAACTGGCCCAGGCCATCACCGATCCGGCCGAGCTGTTGCGTCTGGTCGGGCTGTCGCCCGCCGACCGACCCGACACCCAGGTCTTGGGCAACGAATTCGCGCTGCGCGTGCCGCGTTACTTCGTCGAGCTGATGCGCCGCGGCGATCCGGATGACCCGTTGCTGCTGCAGGTACTGCCCCGGATACAGGAAACCGATACGTACGACGGCTACGTCAGTGACCCGGTCGGCGATCTCGACGCCACACAACAGGATGGCCTGCTGCAGAAATACGCGCGACGGGCATTGCTGGTGACCACCGGGGCCTGCGCGGTGCACTGCCGCTACTGTTTCCGTCGCCATTTCCCCTACGTCGACCTGACCGGACGGCAGCAGTCGCAGGCAGCCATCGATCACCTGGCGCAACGCCCGGATATCGACGAGGTAATTCTCAGTGGTGGCGACCCGCTGAGTCTGTCCGACGAGCGCTTCGCCGACATCGTCAGCCAATTGGAAGGGCTCGCGCACGTCCGCCGCCTGCGGGTGCATACACGAACGCCGGTCGTGCTGCCTTCCCGGATCACCGAGGACCTGGTCGGGCGACTGGCCGACAGCCGCTTGCACACCGTGGTCGTGCTCCACGTCAACCATCCCAACGAGGTCAGCGACACCCTGGCGGACGCAATCGACCCATTGCGCGCGGCCGGCGCGCACCTGCTGAACCAATCGGTATTACTCAAGTCCATCAACGATGATGCCGATACCCTTGCGAAGCTCAGTGACTCGCTACTCGGGATCGGGGTGATGCCGTATTACCTGCATCTGCTCGACCCGGTGGCCGGCGCGGCACATTTCGACGTCCCATTGGAACGAGCGAAGCTTCTGCTGGATGCGCTGCGCGAACGGTTGCCAGGGTATCTGGTGCCGCGAATGGTGCGTGAACTGCCGGGAAAACCCTACAAAATGCCGATAACACGGCTCTAGGCGGACTCGACGGAGGACTGCACTTGTTGTATGTCTAAGGCTAGAATGTCCGGGGGACAAGAGGTTATGTCGATTTGCTCAACTGGGTCACATAACCTCCCGGGACGTGCAGAGACCGGTTTAGAAAAAGTAAAACCCTCGATTTGGCGGCTAAATTGAACGATTCAAGCAACAATTCGGATGTGAATCATTCGTCCAACGGCAGCGACGCCTCTCAGCTTCCCCTGCTCGGCCTGAAAATCCCAAAGCAGTCGCCACCCAGTGCCGACAGCATGCTGTTGGATCTCAAAGAGACCGAAGCCTGGTTTGAGACACTGCCGATGGCCAACATCGGCGAAACCGCGCGCCGGGTGTTCGGCACATTGGTCGAGTTCAACCGCATCGAAGTGCCCGACCTGCTGCGCGCCAAGGTCATCGAAAAGTTTCGTCCACCGGTCGAATACATCATCAACAACCTGCAACGGCACTACGTGGATGTCGGCCTGCCGCTGTCGCCGAAGGGCTGGAAAACCGCCTCGCTGGCGCGCGAGTTACTCAAAGAGCTGGCAAACTCCTACAAGATCATTATTGAGCGCATGGTGGCCGGCAAGAGCGAACACTTCGATCGCCGCCTGTTGGTGATCGCGCTGCATCGCGCCCTGCACTATCTGGGCGAAACCCTGATGCAATGTGCGTTGATCTACGTTGCCTGGCCGGAAGGCATCTGGCGCGAGATCAACAACATCTACGCCTATGCCTCACAGAACAATGTCCACCAGGTGCCGGTCAAACCGGACGACAGCAAGGAAGCCGGTGCCCTGTCGACGATCGAAGACACCTTCCGTTCGCTGATGCTGTTTTCCAGCGCGACACCGCACCGCTTGCGCCAGAGCCACGTGCGTTTGCTGTACTCACGTCTGCTCGAGTGGTCGCACTACACCGAGATCCTGTCCAAGGACGACGGCGGAACCAGCCTGGGTCGCTTCAACGTCGACCTGTGGAGTGATTTGCCGCCGATGCACAACTCGCTACGCACCCCCGTAGTCGGGCGGCGCGTCGCTATCCTCGACGTGCGTGAGCTGTTGAAGAGACTGCGCAGCGATTTCGAACAGGCGCCATGGGAAACCAATGCCGGGGTGCAGTCGGGCAAACCGGTCGTGACCCGCCCGCTGCTGCGCCTGCTGATCATGGCCTGGAGCCGGCCGCCGGACCGGCGCTTCGTCCGCACCAAGCTCAATTTCGATCTGCACGTGGTCGCCGGCCTGCATGCCGTGCACGGCAACCTGCTGGCGATGGACGAGCGCCCCTACAGCACGACACGTGCGCCGTTGTTCACGCTTGAAGAAACCGAGCCCACGACACGCCGCCGCAAACCGCAGTGGAGCGCGGGCAGCCTGGAACAAGTTTCGCTGGCGCCACTCGACAGCGAGTTGACGTCGGATTCGATCCTGATCGATAGCACCCTGCTGACGCCGGTGGATCCACCCGCACAATCACAACCGGTGGTTGAAGAGAAACCGCGCGAACCGCTGCCCAATGAGACGGCATCGCACACGGTTACCACGATCAACGAGAGCGCGGGCGGTTATTGCATCCGTTGGCATGGACTACACATTCCGCGCGTCAAGATCGGTGAATTGATCGGCATTGAATCGCCGTCGGATCGGCGAAAATACGGTCTGGGCGTGATCCGCTGGATGAAGCAGCTCGACGACCATAGTCTCGACCTCGGTCTCGAGGTGATTGCGACGCGTTGCGGCGCGGCCGACGTTCGCGAAGCGGCCTCGGATTCGAAGCGCAAACGCGCACCGTCGTTCAAGTGCCTGGTGATCAATGACACCGACCCGGCGAGCAACGCGACCGCCAGTCTGGTTATGGGCACGATGAGCCTGCAGACCGGCGTCGATCTGTGGTTGACCATCGACAACAAGGACCAACTCGTCCGATTGACCAAGTTGGTGGAATTCAACAGCGCGTTCGCGCGTTATCATTTCGTGTTCGTGGAGACGGAAGAAAAACCAACCAACGACGAAGACGAACGCCCCGGTGATGAATTCAGTGACCTGTGGGGTAACCTTTGAATGTTGTGTTCGCAATCAAGGGATTCAGCATTCACGTTATCGCCAGCTTTGAAGCGCGAGGAAACACGTAGTTATGGCCGCATACGCTGAATTGGCAATGCAGAATCCGGAGCTCGGTGACAACCCGGTAGAGATGCTGGTTGTCGGTTGCCCGCTGGCGACCGCCGACAGTTACGCCAATGCGCTGCGCAATCAGGGACAGGCGGCGCACGTCAAGATCGCCGACAGCCTCGACTCGTTGGATCAGCAGATGGCGACGGACCCATGCGAAATCGTGGTGATCAACGCCGATACCGACTCGCCACCCTGCATCCAGGCGATCGGCAAGATCCGCGCGCTGCTGCCCACCTCGAGTATCGTTCTGGTCGCCGCCGACCCGCTGGCGCACAAAAAGATGGCGATCGAGCACGGCCTGCAGGATTTGGTCAACATCGAAGATGTTGAGCACCTCTCGCTGGCCATTCAACGCGAACACCAAACCCTGATGTTACGACGCGACGTCGAGCGCCTCAGCCGGATGCTCAACGAGGCCGAGGAAACCAACAACATCCTGGTCGAAAGCTCGCGCGACGCCATCGCCTACATGCACGAAGGCATGTACCTGAAGACCAACCAGGCCTACCTGGACCTGTTCGGCTACGAATCGTTCGACGAGATCGACGGCCTGCCGATCATGGACATGATCGATACCGAATCGCGCACCGCATTCAAGGCTGCGCTGCGCAAGCTCACCGAGACCGGCAAACACAGCGAAGAGTTCCGTTGCGTTACCGCTGATGGCGAAAGCTTCAGTGCGCGTATGGAGTTCTCGCCGGCCAGCATAGACGACGAGCAATGCACGCAGGTCGTCGTCTACGATCAGAGCCAGAGTCTCGAGCTGCAAAAGCGCATCGAAGAACTGACCAGCAAAGACGCGCAAACCGGTTTCCTCAACCGCCAGGCTTTCATGGAGCGGCTCGAAGGGCTGGTATCCGGCGCGGAAGGCAGCGATACCGATCATTCGCTGATTCAGCTGTCGATCACCAACTATGCCGACATGCGCGAAAACTGCGGCTTCGATTGTGCCGAAGGGATGCTCGGTGAGGTCGCCGGCGTGTTGTCATCGACCGTACCGCAGGCCTTTACGATCGCGCGCTTCGGTGATCACGACTTCATGATCGTCAGCAGCGAGGAAGAGCCGGCGTTGCAGGTCGCTGAACGTTGCCTGCAGAGTCTGCGCAGTCACGCATTCAACAGCATCAAGGATTCCCCGGTCACCCCGATCTACTCGGTCGGCGTGACGCGCGCCGAGAAAGGCATGGACATCACGGCGCATGAATTGATCAACCGTTCATGCCGCGCTACCGGTATCGCCCGCACGGAAGGCGAGAACCGGGTCGTTTTCTACAGCGATCAGATTCCCGGCGACACCACGCACATGGCCGAGACCGATGCGGCGATGGTCAAACAGATCGACCAGGCGCTCGCCAACGACGGCTTCCGCCTGAAGTATCAGCCGATCGTCAGCCTGCAGGGGGATACGCGCGAGAACTACTCCGTCTACCTGCGCATGGTCGGCGAAGACGGCAAAGAGCTCGAACCCGAAACCTTCCTGTCGCAGGCGCACGATGCCAACCGGCTCGCCGAGATCGATCGCTGGGTGGTGCGCAACGCCATCCGCGAATTGGCCAGTCATCGGCGCAACGGCAAGAAGGTGATCTTCTACGTGATCTTGTCGCGCGCCGGTATCGAAGACGATTCGATGTTGCTGTGGATCTGCGACTGTCTGCGTGAATTCCGCGCCAAGGGTGCCTGGCTGGTGTTCCAGTTCCGCGAGACCGATCTGCGCAGTGCGATTCAGCCGGCCCGCGAGCTGATCGACGGTCTGAAGAAGATCAACTGTAATATCGCGATCAACAACTATGTCGATAACGAGGCCAATCAGGCACTGATCAAGCAGTTTACGATCGACATCGTCAAACTGGCGCCTGAGTACATGCGCGACCTGGCCACCCAATCCGGCCAGCAAGACAAGATGAATGCGGTGAACCGAAAACTGCAGGAAGACGGGTACAAGACCATCGCCAGCGGCGTCGAAGACGCCAACAGCCTGGCCATCTTGTGGAATACCGGGATCAACTATATCCAGGGCTACTTCTTGCAGGAACCGTCGAGCGCGATCTCGTTCGACGAAGAACAGCAGCAATAGCCGAAAAGCCAAAAAACCGGGCGTGGGCTCGGTATCCGACTACTCGATCCGGGATCAGTCGACCGGGAAGTGAAGGTTGGGCGCTTTCCCAACCCAGCCAAGCCGCACCAGGCGTTTCTAGCCGGCAATCACCACGGCATGAAGGCGTTCATGAACGACATCGGTCGGCCGATGTTGTGGTTCAGGCGCGACATATCCGTCTGCATGTACTGGGTTGCCTGACCCATGGTGTGCGTTGCGTAAGTCATCGACTGAATGGCGCTATCCATCGAGTCGAGGTTGGCCAGCATCGGCTCGAGCGTTGCCACCCGGTTGTCGATCGAATCCATCGTGACCGTCATTGCACGCACGTTCGCCGTCAACTGACTCATGTTGTTCGACACGCTCTGCATGTTGCCGGCGACGTTCCGCATATTGGTGTCGACACTGATCGCCAGATAGTGGACGTCCTTGGCCAGGTTGTAGATCAGGTAGAAGCCGTAGGCGGCCAGAATGATGAAGGCAAAAAGAGAAGGGTAAACAATCAGTTCCCATCGCTTTGCACTCGACTCAAAAACTTCTGAGAGCCGCGCATACCCTGCGTTCGCGTCCGCTACAACGTCAGTGGCATCGTTATTGGTACTCACAGTCCGCCCCTTTAATTCGGTGTATCCGAATTTTCTAATGTAATTATATACGATGCAACCGGCATTTAGTTCTGAGTTAGGTCAAGTAACCCCATGCCGGCCATACGCCGTACCCTCGTGTCGTTCATCTATTACTTCAGCAAACTTGCTCGATCGTCTCCTGCTTCGACCAGCAAATCAATGATCTGTTGCAATTTTTCGCCCTCGCCCACCGCTTTCAGCCGGCGCCCAGCCTCGTAATAGGCATCCAAGGAGCGGGCGTTGCGGCCGGTTTTCCGGTAGAGGTTTCCCAACTCGCCGAACCCGTCCGCATCGTCCGGATATCGCGAGATCAGTGCCATGTAGGCGGCCTCAGCGGCCTCGTAGTCGCCATTCCAGAATGCGCGGCGCGCTTGCTGCAGCATATCGGCCCGACTCGGTTGCACCGGCGTTTCCTCGGCGATGACTTCGGGGGGCCGAAAGGTCGATACCACATGCCCGGAATCGCGCCCTGCCGCCGGTCCTGTCGACGAAATCGGCTGTTCGGTCTGGTCTTTGAACAACGGGATACTGCCGCCAATCATCTTCGGCTGCCGCGCCCTTTCCGGTAGCGGGTGCGGGAGTTCGTCGAGAACCTCCGATCGATCAGGCATCGGCGCATCCTCGCGCCCCGCCGACACATCTTGCGGCACGCGCCTCTCCGCTGCGGCACGATCTTCGAACGGTGCGCCCGGGTCGGTCGGCTCAGCGCTTTGCGGCATCGAACCGACACTTTCGGTGGCTGGCGTGGCAGACGATTGCGGCGCACTGCGCAAGGGCGGCACGAGGCTCGAAAAATCGACAAGCCCGAACACCCACAGGCCCGCAACCGCGAAACCCGCAAACGTGATCACAACGAGATGCGTAGCCAGCCAGCGGATGAACGCCAGTATCAGGTTACCGGGCATCGATGTTCAGCTCAGAACGTCGGCGTAGAGCACGGCGGCCAGGGCATTCCATTCCGCCGCCCCCTTGCCGCGTGGTTCTTGTTCGAAGACCGCCAGGCCCTCACTGAACGAGCGGCGATACACGGTACGTTGCGACAACCGCGGTTTAAGGAAACGGATCCCCGGCAACGACACCAGCGCCGCCGCCGCCTCGTCGGACTCGCGCACCGCGCGATGCGTATCTCCCCGGTTGATGAATCCGACGATCTCGGGCTGACGATCACCTACTTGGGCATCGACAAAACGCAGGAAACGTTGTGTCGACCAGATATCCGCCTGACTGGGGGGAACCGGGACGATGATGCGGTCGGCCACCGCGATTGCGGCTTTCAGATTGTCCATTGACGCGGTGCCGACGTCGATCAGCACCTCGCCATGCTGTTTCAATTCGTCGTGGTTGGTGAGTATCGCGGCGCCCAGGCGTTCGATGTCCGGTTGAAAACCCTCTTCGCGGCGAACCTCGAGCACGTCCGTCAGCGTCGCCTGCGGGTCGGCGTCGACAACGGCAACATCCTGTTCGGCCATCGCCAACCAGATAGCTAAATTGAACGTTACGGTGCTCTTTCCTGACCCGCCTTTCAGACTCCCGATTACGGTGACCATCAATTCCCCTTTTCTGGGTTTTTATTTAACTCCCACCACACCACGCACAATAGTCCAATTGCTCGCTCTCCTGATAGGTTGTCACCCAACCCGGGAGATTGTCGCGAGTAAATTGCTCTTCGTTGCGAGGTGTCTCCGCCGTGGAGCTCGCGCGCGCGTCCTTGCCATAAGTCGGCGGCCTGAACGCCATCCTGCCCGACCAAGGTTGAGGCTGTGGCTCGCCCCGGTATCCGTAGCCTTGCGGCGCTGCATGCGACGGCACCCACGGGCGGGCCATCGCCATTTGCGGCATCGGCCACTGCCCACCGGGTACTCCCCAGCCGTAAGCGTTCGCCCAGGCCGCCGGGTAGTGCGCCATCGCTACCGCATAGCCGTTCGCCGGCCAATGCGGTTCAGGGTAAGTCCCTGCGAGCGTTGACTGTGGCGGCCAATACCCACCGCCGTAGGCAACCGGTTGCGGACCGGCAAAAGGATTGGCCCAGGCGAAAGGTGAACGGTACATCTGCTGATAAGCATAGAACGGCGTATCGAACATCTGTCCCGCATAGGTCGCGCGATCGGCGATCCAGGGTTGTGGTGCTGCCCGCCAGCCGTACTGTCGGGTAAACGCCGGCGGTTGATAAGCCCCCGGCTGATATCCCATGCCCGCCATCGGCGTGCTCAAGAGCGGCGCACGATCATACCGGTCGAACCGGCCACGATGGGGATAGGCAGGCGCGTAGGCTGCAGGTCCGTATGCCGAATACCTATAGCGATTCGCAAAAGAAAACGGATTGCGCGGCATGCTTGCCGGACGAAACACCGGTCCGCCGGGGGCGGTTCTCGCCGCCATTGCGCCCGGCTGCTGCATTGCGTTTGGCGACGAATCGATCGGACGCCACTGCGGACCATAGGCGAACGCCTGACCGCTGGCGATGACACCCACGCCCAACAACATTAGCCCCGCCATCGCGGCCGCTCGTATTTGGTACTTCATACTACTCCTCGAAAAACTGCTGTTTACCATGTCATGCCGAACACCCAGTCGCATCAAACCTAGGGGTTGCGTGGCACTGAATGGCTGAATGCTGGCAACGATACCTCACCACGGTGGGACATAACCACCATAACCTGGCAAGCCCGGCATCATTGGATAGGGCGGCGGCGGTGCGCCGTAAGGCGCCTGCAGATCGGTTGCGCGCTGCAACTCTTCGTAGCTCGGACGATCGTTGGAACGTGGCGGACGAAACTGCGACTGCAAACGCGCAGCCGCGGCATCATCGCCAGGATTGCTACGCGGTTCGATCCGTTCACCACCCAGATCGTACCTGTCGTCCGGGCGGAACCGTTGCCCCTGACCCTGAGCACGCGTTATCGGCACCGCTTTGCGCGCGCCCGCACGATCCGGGAGTTGTGAATACGTGCCGCGAAATGCCGACGGGTGATCCTGGCGGTTTTCCCTCTTGACCGAAGGCGCCGGCCGCGAACGCTCGGTGGCGTGCGGCCGCCAGCGCATAGATGGCGCCGATTTCAGCCCTCTGTAGGAACCGGCGGACATATGCTGATAGTGTGCGGCAGCGAAACCCATCGGATGATCGGCATTCGCATTACCGGACAGGCATACCCCCAGAGACGCTGAAGCCATCAGCCTCAACGCCACGCCTAAGGGGAATGTCCGGCTGATCAAACTTCGAACCCTCTTCAAAAAACTGCGACCGATTGCGCTGCGCCGTAAGCATCGGCCAAGCCGTTCTGCGACCGCTCCGCCCTAACTGTCAGTTTAGACCGTCGCCGCCCGGCTTTCCGAGGGTCTTCAATTGAATGCCTCTCCTTCCTGAAGGCTTTTTACGTGCACCAACGACCGGTGGCTTTGGCTTTTTCGCGGCCGTCTTCTTGGTACCGTTCGACTTGGCAGCAGAGGTCTTCTTCTTGGCCGTTTTACGCGTGACAGTGCGCTTACCGACTTGGCTCGTGCTGTCCTCGGACTTGGCCTCTTCGGGTTCGGTTTTCTTGACCACGACGCGTTTCTTGGCCGGCTTGCGTGCCTTGCTTTCTGCCTTCTTGGTCGCGGCCCTTTCGACCTGCTCGGTTCTTTTGGCGCCGTCGAACGCCTTCTCGGCAGTTACCGACGCCGGTGCATCTTCGATCTTGGCCGTTTCGGCCATCTGTGTTTTGCCCGCGGTCTCTGACGACGGCTTGGCTTTGACCTTCGGCTTGGCCGCTGCCTCGGCGGGCATCGCCTTCGCCGTCTGCACGGTGCCGGGCTCTACCGCAGAACCGGACCCACGTTTGGCCGTAACCGGCGCTGCCCGTTTCACCGCTTCACTCGACGACGCGGGTGGCTGGCTGCTAACCGGAACGACATCCGGTTTTTCGGGCTCAGCCGGCAGCGGCGTAGCACGAGTGGTAGGCACATCCGCGGCCGTTGGCGTGGCCACATTCGGTGCGGGCGCAGGTGTCGCGTAACTGGGTCGCGGGGTATGCCTGGGTTTGCTCTTAAACAAACCGATCAGCCAACCCACGGCTCCGGCAACCGCACCGACCACAGTGAACAGAACACCGGCGAAACCGCTCCAGGCGCGCACCCACAAGGGGTCGCCTACACGCGGCCCACCAGCCGGCCCATCCGGTCCCGGTTCGGGTTCGTCGCCATCGGAGAACTTGCGGCACGCGTTTCCGCCGGCCACGGCGCACAGCGAGTCCGCTGCCGAGACGCATCCGAGCGGGATGACGACCAGGGTCAGGATGGTCGACACCAGGACACCCGAGGCCAGCGAAATAGCCATGCCCTGGAAGATCGGGTCGAAGAAGATCACCGATGAGCCGCACACCAGGGCAAATGCGGTGATCAGGATCGGCCGGGTTCGTGTCTTACAAGCGCTGATCACGGCGTCGACCACCGAATCGCCCTCCTGGATACGGTGTACGGAGAAGTCGACCAACAGGATCGAGTTGCGCACGATGATGCCGGCCAGAGCGATCCAGCCGATCATCGATGTCGCGGTGAACTCTCCGCCCCAGCCCATCTGGAAGAACAGCATGTGCGCCGGAATGATGCCGAGCAGGGTCAACGGAATCGGCGCCATGATCAATGCGGGAATACGGAAGTTACCGAACTCCCAGACAACCAGGATGTAGATCAGAATGAGTGCGGCGCCGAACGCGATACCCATGTCGCGGAAGGTCTCATAGGTCACCGTCCACTCGCCGGCCCATTCGATCGCCGATACATTGTCGTTCGGCGGTGGCCCGGTGTAATGAATGTTCTCGCACAACGAGACCCGGTCGGGTGTCTCACAGCCCAGTTCCTTAAGTTTGTCCTCGACCTGCAACATGCCGTAGATCGGCGCAGCCAGCCGCCCGCCGACATCAGCGACCACATACTCGACCGGCCGCAGATCCTTGTTGTAGATAATGTCGGACTCGGTACGACGCTGGAAGTCACCGAGTTCGCGCAGCGGCACGCCGGCCCCAGTCAGCGGCGATTGCACGAGGATGTCGCCGAGGCGATTGATCTGCGAACGCTCGGCGAGCGGCACCTGGATCACGATATTGATCGGCTCGTGGCCGGCGCGTTGTTTGACGTCACCAAGCACAAACCCGCCCAGGGCCATCTGCAGTTCGCGGTTGATCGCCTCGACCGAGATACCGCGTCGCTGAGCTTTTTCGTTGTCGACCTCGAAGTGCCAGTAGTCGTAAGGCTCGCGCATGTAGTTGTCGACGTCGCGCAGGCTCTCGGTCTGGCCGAAGATATCGGTAAGGTAACGCGCAACCTCGCGCCGCGTCTTCGGATCGGGCCCATGCACTTCTGCAACCACTGACTGCAACACCGGCGGACCCGGCGGCATCTCGACCACGGAGAATCTCGCCCCGCTGCCGGCAACCAGCGCCTTCACCTGTTCACGTGCGTCGACGGCAATTTCGTGACTCGATCGGTGACGCTCGGTCTTGTCGAGCAATTGCAGTTGCACTTCGGCCTGCCATGGCGACTGGCGTAGGTAGTAATGGCGAACCATGCCGTTGAAATCGAACGGCCGCGCGGTGCCGACGTAGATCTGTGCCGCCGTCACCTCAGGCATGCGACGTAGGCGCTCGGCAATGATGTGCGCCATGTTGCCGGTCTCGGGCAGCGGCGTGCCTTCCGGCATATCGAGCACCACTGAGAACTCCGGCTTGTTGTCGAGCGGCAGCATCTTCACCGCCACCCACTTGAAGTAGAAGAAGGAACAGGCCAGTAGCAGTGCACCCCACATCGCGAGCTTGAACAGGCGCGCCTTGCGCCGCTCGGTGATCAACGGCATCAGCACCCTGCGGTAGAGGCCTTCCAGCCATTCGGCCTCACGATGCTCGCGCTTCTCGGCGCTTTCCAGGTAGTGCATCGTCGGCCGGAACAGACCATGGATCGCGAACCACGGCGTGAACACGAACGCGGCAAACAGCGAGATGCCCATCGCGACCGAACCGAGCACCGGGATCGGCAACATGTACGGTCCCATCATGCCGGTCACCGCACCCATCGGCAGCAGCGCGCCGATAACCGTCAGCGTCGCTAGTATCGTCGGGTTACCGACCTCGCGCACCGCATCCACCGCGGTGTCCTCATCGGTCTGCCCCTGTTCGAGCCATCGCCGGTAGATGTTCTCGACGACCACGATCGCATCGTCGACCAGGATGCCGATCGAGAAAATCAACGCAAACAGCGACACGCGGTCGATTGTGAAGTCGAGCAGCATGGCGCACAGGATGGTGAACAACAGCACGACAGGCACGACGAACAGCACGACGAATGCCGGCTTCAATGCGCGGAACGCGATCCAGACGAGCACGAATACGAACAAGGTCGCGATGAACAATTTGAAGATCAGGTCGTTGACCTTCTGCTCGGCCGTCTTGCCGTAGTTACGCGTCGTGCTGACATGCACATCGTTCGGAATGAGTTGGCCGCGCAGGCTCTCGACGCGCTCAAGAATCGCCTCGGCGACGCTGACGCCGTTGGTCCCTTTTTTCTTGGCGACGGCGATGGTGACCGCCGGCACACTGATCGCCTGGTCGGGATTATCGGCAGCAGCACCCGTGTAATAGGCGACCGTCTGGTTTGCGTCTTCGGGCCCCTGCCGCACATCCGCGACATCGTGCACGTAAACCGGCGCGCCGTTGTGCACACCGACCTGCAACCGGTTGATGTCCTCGACCGTCTCGAGGAAGGCACCGGAAACCACCATCATGTGGGTGCCACCGGACTCCACCCCGCCCATCTGCATCTCGACGTTGGATTGCTTAATGGCGTTCGCCACCTGTCCGAGACTCAATCCGAAACCGGCCAGCCGTTCCGGATAGACCTCGATCGTGACCTGCTCGGCGCGTCCACCGACAACGAAGCTGTCGCCCGTTTCCGGGATCTCTTTGATGTGCTGCAGCACCGATTGCGCCAGCCGACGCAACTGCGAATCGTCGACGTCCGGGATACCGTCGCCGTTATAGTCTTTTTCCGACCAGAAGGTCAGCGTCACCACCGGCACATCGTCGATACCCTTGGCTTTGACCAACGGCGGCATCACGCCCGGCGGGATGCGATCCATGTTCGATTCGAGCTTATCGTTGACCTTGACCAGCGAGTTCTCCATCTCCTCGCCGACATCGAACTGCACGGTCACGATGCCCATGCCGCGCTGGCTTGCCGAGTAGACGTGATCGACACCCTCGATCTCGTACATGATGCGCTCGAGCGGTTGCACGGCGAGCGACGCGACCTGCTCAGGCTCGGCACCCGGGTACTGCACGATCAGGTCGACCATCGGTACCGATATCTGCGGATCCTCCTGTCGCGGCGTGGCGAACAGCCCGAGGATACCGAGCAGCAACATCGCCAGGTACAACAGCGGCGACAACGGGGATTTGATGAAAAAGCGCGCCATGTTGCCGGCGAGCCCGAGGTTCGGACTTTCGATCGGTTCCGGCGAATCGGAGGGGCGCGTGTCGTTCTCGCTCATGCCAGTTTTCTAATCCGTTGTGCTTGGCGGGTGCCGTGCACGAGCGGCACCCGGGAAGACGGCAAGCTTACTCGCCGCGGCTTCGACTCATCATGTCGGGGCCCGGATTCGGGTACACACGGTCGCCGGGCGCGACACCCGACAACACCATCGTCATCCCGTTACCCAGGCGTTTTCCCTGGCGAATCATTCGCAATTCGGGGCGTCCTTCGTCATTCTGGATATACACGACCGGCAGACTGCCGCGGTAACGAATGGCCGTGCTGGGAATGACCGGCAACTGGCTCTTGACCGGGCCGGTGCGATCCGGGATCTGAACCCGCGCGTACATGCCCGGCTTGGACACGCCCTGCGGGATGTCGAACTTCACCCTGATGGTGTGGCGCTGCACATCGGCCATCGGGAACACCTGCGCGACGCGCACGTCGACCGGCTCGCGGTGATCATCGAACGTTGCGGCCTCCTCGAGGACCTCCATCGGTTCGAGTCCCTGGGCGAGACGCGCCGGTACATCCATTTCGATCTGCAACCAGGTCACGTCGGCGAACTTCAGCATCGGCAGACCGGGCTGAACCGTGTCGCCTTCTTCGACAAACTTCTCGACGATCACGCCGTCGAACGGCGCAAGACTCTTGGCGTCACGCAGTTTGGCGTCGATCGCGCGAATCTCCGACTGGGCACGCAGAATCGAGCTGCGCGCCTGTTCCATGCGGGTGCTGGAGGCATAGAGATCAGCGCTGCGCTCGGCGGTACGGTCGCGCCCACCGAACATGTCCTCCGCCGGCCGGGTGAACATTTGGTCGAACAGGTTAGGGATCCCCATTCCCCCTGGGGCATTCTTCGACTGCGGCGACCACAACTCGCGCGAATACTGCACGTTGGCATTGCGCATCTCGGCATCCGCAGCGGCCAGCTGTGCATAGGCGGCGCTGCGCTTGGCCAGCAGTTCGGTTTCATCCAGCGCCACCAGCGTCGTTCCGGCGTCGAAACTGTCGCCCTCGATGCCGGAAATGTACTTCACGCGCCCTGGCAACTGCGCGGCCAGCGTCACTTCTTTGAACGGCACGACACTGCCACTGACCACGATCGTCGGCGTCTCCGAAGACTCTTTTACGACAAAGATATCTTCGCTATTGCCTGTGCTGGGGGTGTCGGCGCCAAACACCGGT
>MWSA01000525.1_pt1 | contig 15411 bp, 14 predicted proteins | sample 1021941 | NCBI WGS metagenome assembly MWSA01 (sample SAMN06327220, study PRJNA374545) | mollusc metagenome | biome: marine bay; material: sediment; isolation source: gill 40 cm from animal A | host: Kuphus polythalamius | place: Philippines: Mindanao | collected 2011-09-12 | reverse complement strand
CAAGATGCAAACAATTCCAACATCCCGCGTCGGGCGCATCGCCGACACCATAGAAGAAACCAGTATCGCCATCTGCATTGGCCTGATGGTGTTGGTCACATTCGCCAACGTCGTGGCGCGCTATGCCTTTTCCGACAATATCCTGTGGGCCAACGAGATCACCGAGTTCCTGTTTGCCTGGTTGGTGCTCATGGGGATGTCGTACGGCGTGAAGAAGCACGTGCACATCGGTGTCGACGTGGTGATTCAGCACTTTTCGCCGGCGGCACGAAAAATTGCTGCGTTGCTCGCGGTGAGCGCCTGCTTGGCGTTCGCGCTGATGGTGCTGTACGGCGCCTGGCATTACTGGCTGCCGTTCGCCACCGAGCGTGCATGGATGGAAACGGACGATACGCCGATGCCCGAGATGTTGCAGTTTCTTGCCGACTGGATGAACGAAGGGGAGCGTTACGAAAAGATCCCGCGCTGGATTCCGTATCTTGCGTTGCCGTTGGGTTTGGCCTTATTGACACTCAGGTTCTTTCAACAGGCCTGGTACATCTTGACCGATAGGGTCGACATGATCATCGCCAGTCATGAAGCCGAAGAGCTGATGGAGGAGTTGGAGATGGCCAACCCGCATCCGCAGCCATCGACTGCGCGCAAGGATGGGGAGGGCTGACCATGGAAGTGCTGGTTCTGTTCATCATGGTCATCGGTTTCATGTTGATCGGCGTGCCGATCGCGATTTCGCTGGGCCTGTCGTCGATCCTGTTCCTGATGATGTTCTCGCACGGTGCATCCCTGGTGTCTGTCGCGCAGTCGTTGTTCGACGCGTTCGAAGGGCATTACACGCTGCTGGCGATACCGTTCTTCATTCTTGCCTCGGTGTTCATGTCGACGGGCGGTGTCGCACGCCGCATCATCCGCTTTGCCATCGCCGTCGTCGGCTCATTCCGCGGCGGCCTGGCCATCGCCTCGGTGTTCGCCTGTATGTTGTTCGCCGCCTTGTCCGGCTCATCGCCGGCAACCGTCGTGGCGATTGGTTCCATCGTCATCGCCGGCATGATTTCGGTCGGTTATTCGCGCGAGTTCGCTGCCGGCGTCATCTGCAATGCGGGCACGCTCGGTATCCTGATACCACCGTCGATCGTCATGGTGGTTTACGCAGCGGCGACCGATGTGTCCGTGGGGCGCATGTTCCTGGCCGGCGTCTTCCCGGGATTGTTGGCCGGCTTCATGTTGATGGTTGCCATCTACATCTGGGCGCGCGTCAAGGGACTGCCCTCCAGCCCCTGGCAGGGCTGGGGTGAGGTGTTCGCGTCGATGGCCGATGCCTCGTGGGGATTGTTGCTGGTCATTATCATTCTCGGTGGCATCTATGGCGGAATATTCACGCCGACTGAGGCCGCCGCCGTCGCTGCCGTGTACTCGTTTCTGATTGCAAATTTCATCTACCGCGACATGGGGCCGTTCAAAGACGGCATGGGGTCTGTCGCCACCTTGCCCGTTCGTGTGGTATCCGTGATCTGGCACCCGGATACCAAGCATGCGCTGTTCGAAGGCGGCAAGTTGACGATCATGTTGATGTTCATTATCGCCAACGCGTTGATCCTGAAGCATGTGCTGACCGAGGAGCGCGTGCCGCAGATGATCACCGAGGCGATGCTGTCGGCCGGTTTCGGGCCGATCATGTTTCTGATCGTGGTCAACGTGCTGTTGTTGATCGGGGGGCAGTTCATGGAGCCGTCCGGCCTGTTGATCATTGTCGCACCGCTGGTCTTTCCGATCGCCATCGCCTTGGGTATCGACCCGATCCATCTCGGTATCATCATGGTCGTGAACATGGAGATCGGCATGATCACGCCGCCGGTGGGTTTGAACCTGTTCGTGACCGCGGGGGTGGCACAGATGTCAGTCGGCAGCGTCATCCGTGCCGCCGCTCCCTGGGTCGCGATCATGTTTCTGTTCCTGTTGGTCGTGACCTACGTGCCTGTCGTGTCGACCTGGTTGCCTACCCAACTCATGGGGCCGGAGATCATCACGCGTTGACGTCTCGTGACTAGTCGAAGGCGCGTTGTGGGGCTCCCTTCGCATCGTCGAAGCGCGCATCGGTGAAATCGGCGTTGTCGAACTTCGCTTCGCGCAGGTTGGCGCGGGTGAAGTTTGCCGATGTCAGGTTGGCGCCGCTGAAGTCGGCGTTGTACAGATTGCAGGCCGATAGGTTGGCCTGGCGCAGGTCGGCATTGGTGAACCTCGCATCTTTGAGGTTGGCCCCCTGCAGGTTGGCGCGCCGCAGATTGCTGTTGCTGAAATCCAAACCGATCAGGTTGCCGCTGAGGGTGATCTGGTCGAATTTGGTCGAACTGAACGTCGCGCCTCGTAGCTTGACGCCTTGCAGCGTGGCGTTGGAAAGATCGGCCTTGTCCAGGTTCGTATCGGTCAGGTTCGATTTACGCAACCCTGCGGTGCGTAAAGAGGCCGAGACCAGGCGTGCGCCGGACAAATTGGCTTCATTGATCTGTGCGTCGTCCAGTTTGCTTTCGCTGAGATCTACGCCGCTCAGGTCGGCTTTGTCGAGCCGTGCGCCGCCAAGGTCGACGCGGGTCATCGAGGCGACCGAGCGCAGATCGAGTTGCCGCAGGTCTGCATCTCTGAGCCGGGCTTCGTGGAGATGGGTATTGTCCAGCGTCGCGTGCCGTAGACGCGCGCCTTCGAGGTTCGAGCGCGACAGGTTCGCACCCGACAGGTCGGCATGCTCAAGCATCGCCTCATGCAAGTCGCTATTACGCAGATCGGCATCGATCAGCGTGGCATGCGCGAGTTTGGCGCGCGGCCAAGCGGTGTCGGAAATATTCGCACTCGACAAGTTGGCGCGGCCGAGGCTGGCTCCTTCGAGTTTTGCCCCCCGCAGGTCTGCGGCGGAAAGGTTCGCGCGGAACAAGATGGTGCCGCGCAGGTTCGCACCGCGCAGATCGGCGCCGGATAGATCGGCTGCCATCAGACGTCGCCCCGACAGGTCTACGCCGGCGAGGTCGCAGCCGATGCAGGCGCCGCTCTGTTCAAGGCGTTTCATTGCGTCGCTCGTGGCCTGCGCGGCCGAACATATGGCGACGCTCGCCATCGCTGCGGCTATGGTCACAGCTGCAACGGCCGATTGTCTGTAAGTACGATTCATTGACTTCACCCCAACGCTGACATCGCGGTCGTCAAAACCTCGGGTCCGCAGTCCGGTTTGTGCACGTTTTCGGAAAGGTGGCGGCGCCAGGCGCGCGCGCCTTTGACGCCTTGAAACAGGCCGAGCATGTGTCGCGTGATGCGATGCACCGGGACACCTTGCGCATGTTGTTGCCGAACGTAGGGCAGCATGCGTTCGACGATCTGCTTGCGCGACAATGGTGTGCTGTCTTTGCCGTAAAACCGCGCATCGGCTTCGGCCAGTATCCAGGGATTCTGGTAGGCCTCTCGGCCGATCATCACGCCGTCAACCCGTTTGAGTTGTTCCTCGACCTGGGCCAGTGTTTTGAAGCCGCCGTTGATTACGAACGTGAGATGAGGGAAGTCCGACTTCAGCGCATGCACCACGTCGTATTTCAGCGGTGGAACCTCACGGTTTTGCTTTGGGCTGAGCCCCTGCAGCCAGGCTTTGCGTGCATGTACGATGAAGGTGTTGCAGCCGGCGCTGGAAACGGCGTCTATGAACCGGGCCAGGTAATCGTAACCATCGAGATCGTCGATGCCGATGCGGTGCTTGATGGTGACCGGTCTCGGTGTCGACTGCGCCATCGCTGCGACGCATTCAGCTACCAGCGACGGCTCGGCCATCAGGCAGGCGCCGAAGCGGCCGGATTGTACGCGGTCGGAAGGGCAGCCGACGTTCAGGTTGACCTCGTCGTACCCCCATTCGTCGGCAAGTTTGGTGCATGCTGCGAGCTCGGTCGGCTCGCTGCCCCCCAGTTGCAGCGCGAGGGGATGTTCAACGGCGGTGTAGTCGAGAAAGCGTGCCGGCTCGCGATGCAGTAGCGCCCCAGTGGTGATCATCTCGGTATAAAGCAGGACATGACGCGAAATCTGCCGCAGGAAGAAGCGGCAGTGACGATCCGTCCAATCTAGCATGGGGGCAATGGAGAGCGTTCGGTCGAGCATCGTGAGGTTGTTTGCGATATGGGATCAATGGTATCGCCTCAGGGCGCCGTCTCCAAACGGGTTGCTGACGAGCTGTTGTGAGCACCCACCACTGTCGCCGAACCCGCTGTCACCGCCGAAGCCGCCACCACCGATATCATCGCCGCGACCACGCACACCGGCCACCAGCGCCAGCCAGAAACCGAAGGCGATCAGGTCAAAGAAGAAAACAAACGGTGCGATCAGGCTGTGTAGTACGCTGTCAGAGCCCAGGTCCATGACGTGCCAGCTACCGAAGCCGATCAACAGGATGACGATCAATGTCCTCACGGCAATGCATTCTCCACGCGGGCTGGTTGTCGGAGAGTATGCAATGCCGACCGCGTTGGGGCTACCGTAGGCATCGACGGTAAGGCCATACCGCCCCGCGGTACTGACGCCGGCTTGCATCATCGGTCACGCCGGCGCCAGCGTCGGGGTCAGCGGTGGACGGTTTGGCCCATATGCGGATCGACCGGCGGAATCACACTCATGTTGGGTGTGGCCGGCAGTCGCGGCATGGCGATCTGCGGGAACTCGCCGCTCAGACCGTTCAGAAAAGCCACGATGTCGTCGACATCGTCTTGTCCGAGTGCTTGGTTCAGCTGGGTTTTCGCCATGACCCGCACGGCCTCGTCCAGCGTCGGCACCGCGCCGTTGTGGAGGTAAGGTGCGGTCAACGCCACGTTACGCAAGGTCGGTACGCGCCATAGGTTGGCGTCGTTCGGGTCGTTGGTCACGGTTTGCCGGCCCTTGTCGTCGGTCAGCTTGTACTTGGTGTCGTACTCGCTGCCTGCAAACGTTGGAAACTTCATGAAGAAGCCGGTACCGACCGGCATGTCCGGGCCGCTGAAATTGGCACCGGCGTGACAAGAGGTGCAGCCGAGTTCGGCGAACCTGCTCATGCCGCGAACCTGTTGCTCATTGAGCGCCGTTTTGTCGCCTTTGACATAGCGGTCGTACGGCGAGTCGGGGGTGATCAGGGTGCGCTCAAACGCCGCAACCGCTTTGGCCGCGTTGTCCGCGGTTACCGGGTTGTCTTGGTTCGGAAAGGCCGCTTCGAACAGCGGCTTGTATCCCGGGATCTTGTGCAGGCGTGCCATTGCCTCGTCGAGATTCGCCATGCCCATCTCGATCGGGTTCTGTACAGGCCCTTTGGCCTGGTCTTCGAGGGTGGCCGCTCGGCCGTCCCAGAACTGGGTCGACAGGAATGCTGCGTTCCACACGGTCGGTGCGCTACGCTCGCCGCGTGCATCGTGCATGCCTATCGAGTTGGGGCGGTTGTCATCGCCCGCCGCCATGACGTTGTGACAGGAGTTACACGACAAGGTGCCGTGCTCGGAAAAACGCGGGTCGAAATACAGCGTCTTGCCGAGTTGAATCTTCGCCTCGGTCTGCGGGTTGTCTGCCGGTGCCGGAGCTTGCTCGGGTAGGGGCTGCCAGTCGTAGGCGTGCGCCGATAGCGACACGCACAGCGCGCCGCCGGTTAACAGTGTTGTCCAAATACGCATCATGCTTCTCCATTTGATTGAGTCAATTCAACACAGTCGCGGCACGTTCCGACTTCTGTAGGGATACGATGGGTACTCGCCATGAGTACTGCGTGCTCCGTTTGCGGTCGGTCTTGTTGGGTTCTGGCCGGGATGACGCCCGTGCGAATCAACATGGATGAGTCAGGTGACCCATGCCAATGCGTTTCCGCAATGGGCGTCGTCTCTGCTGCGGCTAGAGTTAGCCATTCGCTTGCTGACGAATGGCTGACGAACAGGGGGATGGAGGGGCTTGGTATTTCGAGCTAGGTGGTTTGGTGCACGAAGTGTGAACCGGGCGGCAGTTTCAGTCGTTGCGGTTGAAACGCTACGTCAGCGCTTGAGGTTGAGCAGGCGCTTGTTGCCCGGTTTGCCGCCGGTGGATTCGAACAGCCAGTTCGACAAGGCCTCTTTCTTGTCTTCTTCGTGCTGTTGCTGGGCCTGCGCCTCGGCGCCGGCACACACGTCCTGCGCAATCGCCTGTGCGCGCATCGCACTTTCGCCGCCGTTCCGCAGCAGCCCCTCGCGATGAAAGCGCTGGATCAGGGTGTCGGCGAGCTGCTCGCATTGCAGGTCGATGTCGGCGCTATTTGCAGCCGGACTTGACGCGAGCAGTACGCCCGCGATGAGAAAATACTTGGTCATTCCGGGTCTCGTTTAAATCTCGTAATGCCCCATCGTACGAAACTCGCGATGGGCGAGCCAATCTAAGCGAGCGGTTGAGCGCCGTGGCCATCAAGCAAGTCGGTAGGGCGAGGCTTGTCACATTGCCACGGTTGATTTCTTAAACGTAATAACATAACGTTTGTGGCGGCACGATGCGCATGCGGTACGCTCGCGCTGTGCCCATGGCGGTTAAACCGAATGCCTCGGTAATGGGAGTTGATCTATGACGGTGAAAGGTTTTGCTGCGTTCAGCGCAGCGATATGCATATGGTTGCCCGCGGCGGTTCTTGCGCAGCAGGACTTTCGGCAGCACGGTGCGCACGAACATGGCACCGCGCAGTTGAATGTTGCGGTTGACGGTAAGCAGTTGTTGATTGAGTTGCTGTCACCCGCCGCCAACCTGGTCGGCTTCGAGCACGAACCGACGAGCGATGAAGACATTGGCCGGGCCACGACGGTCGCGCAGGTGTTGCACGATGCGAACCAGATGTTCGCCACGCCGTTGGCAGCCGAATGTACGGTCGACATGGTCAAGGTCGAAATGCCGTGGGACTTGCCGGGCAGCTTTAAGCCGGATGCAGTGCCGGCGCAAAAGCATGAAGACCACGAACACGATCACGGTGATCACAGCGATATCGAGGCGGAGTACAGCTACACCTGCAGCAAACCGGAAAGTCTGACCGAGCTCGATATGGTACTGTTTCAGACGTTTCCTGCGACCGAGCGCGTGCATGTGCAATACGCTACAGCGACCAACCAGGGGTCGGTTGAGCTGACGACATACAATCGCCAGTTGCGGTTTTGAGCGACAGGGTTTCACTCCAATCGAGGCATTGATCGCGGCGTGACGTCGGCGCAGCAGCAGCGACAAAACACCGGCACGATCGGCGACGCCGTCGTGTGTCTGCGCGACATCGCGTTCAGTTGGCAGCGCGGAACCCCCCCCGTGCTGGTGCTCGAACACTTGGTGATAGAGCGTGGCGAGCAGGTATTCGTCGAAGGCGCGAGCGGCAGCGGCAAAAGTACGCTGCTCAGCCTGCTCGCCGGCGTGGCGTTGCCCGAGTCGGGGCGCGTCGAAGTGCTTGGGCAGTCGTTGCCCGAACTGGGTGCGGCCGAGCGCGATGCGTTTCGCGCGGAGCACATCGGTTATATCTTTCAGATGTTCAACCTGATTCCCTACCTGTCGGTGATCGACAATGTCACCTTGCCGTGTCGTTTCTCGTCAAAGCGCCGCAGCAGGGCGTTGCGTCACGCACCAAGCCTTGATCATGAGGCGCGGCGCCTGCTGACCCATCTGGATATGGGTCATGATGAATTGATTGCCCGTCCAGTCACTGCGTTGAGCGTCGGACAGCAACAGCGCGTCGCCGCCGCCAGAGCGTTGATGGGCTCGCCGGCGTTGTTGATCGCCGACGAACCGACGTCGTCGCTGGATGCCAATCGTCGCGAGTCGTTCGTCAAACTGTTGTTCGACGAGTGTCGTGCTGCCGGTTCGACGTTGGTATTCGTCAGCCATGATGCGTCACTCGAACCGCTGTTCGGTCGTACCATCCGCCTCGCCGACGTGAATCGGGCACCACACCGGGGCGCGGCGTGACACCGGTACTCGGTCTCGCCTGGAAGAGTCTGCGCAATCGGCGTTTTTCGGTCGGCCTCACGGTCGTTTCGATCGCGCTCAGTGTCGCGATGCTGATCGGCGTGGAGCGCGTTCGCAATGAAACCCGCGCCAGTTTTGCCAACACGATTTCGGGTACCGACCTGATCGTGGGCGCGCGCAGCGGCCCGGTTCAGTTGCTGTTGTTCTCGGTGTTTCGCATCGGCAATCCGACCAACAATATCTCGTGGCAGAGTTACCAAGAGATCGCGTTGCACTCCAAGGTCGCCTGGAGCGTGCCGCTATCCCTGGGTGACTCGCACCGCGGCTATCGCGTGCTCGGTACCAATAGCGACTACTTCAGGCATTACCGTTTCGCTCGCGAACAATCGCTGGGTTTCAAGGCCGGCCATGAGTTCGCCGACCTGTATGACGCCGTCATAGGCGCAGAGGTCGCCGACAAGCTCGGCTACCAGCTCGATACGCCGTTGGTCATCGCCCACGGCGGCGCCGATGTCGGTTTTGCGCGGCATGAAGACAAGCCGTTCCGCGTGGTCGGTATCCTCGAGCGTACCGGTACCCCGGTCGATCGTACGGTACATGTCAGTCTCGAAGCTATCGAGGCGATCCATGTGGACTGGCAGAGCGGTGCGCCGGTTCCGGGGTTGTCGATAAGTGCCGACCAGGCCCGCAAGATGGAGCTGAAGCCGAAGGTGATCACGGCGGCCTTGTTCGGCCTCAAGTCCAAGATCGCGACCTTCCAGGTGCAGCGATATGTCAACGAATACAAGGGTGAGCCCTTGTCTGCCGTACTGCCGGGCGCTGCGCTGGCGGAGCTTTGGGGCTTGATCGCGATCGCCGAGAATGCCTTATTGGTGGTATCGGCGTTTGTCGTTGTGGTGGGCTTGTTCGGAATGCTGGTGGCATTGTTGACCAGCCTCAACGAACGGCGTCGTGAGATGGCCATTCTGCGGTCGGTCGGTGCACGGCCGGTCCATATCTTCGCGTTGATCATGGGTGAGGCGGGCGTGCTGACGTTGCTGGGTATCGGCCTCGGGCTCGCGTTGCTATATCTGTTGTTACTCGTCGGCAGGCCGTTTATCGAGGTTTATCTCGGCCTGTACATCGAGATCGGCGCGCCCACCGCTTACGAGCTCACCCTGCTGGGTGCCGTTCTGTTGGCCGGCTTTCTGGTCGGCAGCATTCCCAGTTACCGCGCCTACCGCATGTCGTTGAGCGACGGTCTGTCGCTGCGCGTTTAAGGGTGGCCGGCCGAAGGCGAGACGCGTTTCACCGGCGTGTTGCCCAAAGTTTGGATGCACGTAGCGCTGTGCTGACGATCTCTTCGAATCCGCTGTCAGTCCTGACGATGAAGAACGCCTTGAGTTGCAGGGTGTCGGCCAATGCCGGTGCACGCTGTTCGCCGAGCGCCATCAAGGCGGTTGCCCAGGCATCCGCATCCGTACAGTTTTCGGCGAACACCGTGACCGATGCCAGCCGGTGCCGTGACGTCTCGCCGGTCTTTGGGTCGATGGTGTGGGAGTACCGTTTACCGCCGTTGGCGAAGAAGTTGCGGTAGTCGCCTGAGGTCGCCATCGCGGCGTCGCTGAGGGCGATCACGCGCTCAACGGCGCGTTGCTCCAGCAAGGGTTTTTCAACCGCGATGCGCCACGGAGAACCGTCCGACTTGTGTCCGCGGGCAACGACTTCGCCGCCGATCTCGACGAGATAGTCGGTCATTCCGGCTTTGTTCAACAGTTCGGCGATCTGATCGACCGCCCAGCCTTTGGCGATCGACGACAGGTCCACCTGCAGCCCGGCGACATCCTTTTTCAGTGCGGGGGGCGCGGCGCGGGTGTGCAGTTTTTGAAACCCGACTGTCGCCAGCACGTCGGCGATCTCGGCATGCGCAGGTGGTGTGTCGCGCCGGCCGGCATTTCCGAAGCCCCAAAGATTCACCAGCGGCCCGACGGTGACGTCGTAGGCGCCGCCGCTCAATTGGCTGATCGCGTTCGCCCGTTCGACCAGATCCACCAGTTCCTGGGGTACCGCATGCCAGTCGGTCGTTGATGCGAGATTGAATCGCATCAGGTCGGTATCCGGCTGGTAGGTCGACATCTGCGCATTGATGTCGTGCAGACGTTGATTGATCTGCCGCTGTAGATCGTCGCGCAATGCCGCTTTCGGCGGAGGCGAAATCTTGATGCTGAACGTGGTGCCCATGGTGGGCCCGGTGAGTTCGGCGACCTCCGGCGCATCGTCGGTGCAGCCGCCAACAGTCAGTGCGATGCCGAGGAAAAACAGCAGCGCCGTCAGTGACAGGCGGTTATGCCTCTCGCAGGATCGAGCGGAACCCGATGCTGCGGCAGTCGGGTGAGTGCGGCGGGTCATGTGAGCTCACTCAATCTTGATGTAGGCGAAGCCTTCATTCTGCAGTTCGGCCAACCTGACGACCCCGGAAGGAACCGTCTCAACACCCTCGTACAGCTTGTCTTCACCCAAGCCGATCTGCGAGCGTGTGATATCGCACAGCTCGAGCTTTACGCCCTGCACCTTGTGCAGGGCCTGTAGCCGTCCGGCATTACTCTCGCGCCGCTCTGCCATTGCTGTATCCTCTTCGAAGGGTGTACCTGTCAGCTTGTCGTCGGTAACGAAACGTATGCCATGGGCGACGAACACGATGCGCACATCGTACTCGAGCAGATCGTTTTGGTAGTGAGTGACCATGTTGTTGACACTGGTCAGCAAGGCGCTGAACCGGCGAGGGTCGGCAAAATCCGCATGGTAGACGACCTTGATGACATCGCTGGCGATGGCCGGTCGGCTAAACAGGCTGCCCGCCACCAGCAAGAGGGCCAAGAGTGCGAGCGCAAGGCGGCGGGTTGAGCTGTTTGAAAGACGTTCGTTCAACATGAGAATCTCCCGGCAATGTTGTTGTCAACGCGAGGCTTCATTACATTCTTCGCGTCGGTATCGGTTCATCTGGACGCGCAACTGGACATAACTGCCTGCGAGCCAGAGCAGTACGAGCACATCGATCACGGCGATCGGTGCCGTCAATTTCGGCAACGCCACAATCGTGATGAGGCTAGCCGCCAGTATCACCGTGGCTATCTTGACGAAGCTCAACGTGGCGTTGCGGGTAAACGTGCGGCATTGGTCAGCGTTGTCTACACCCATCTCCCGCAATTGCTGTCGGAATGTATCGTACTGTTGCTGATTGCGCCTGGAGACGCGCCCGAAAGGGTCGTTGATCTTCATCGTAGGGTTGTCGGCGGTGTGAGCTTCTGAGGACCTGAGACGATGCCGTGATACCGATAGTTGCACTGTTTCGGCCTGTTCGTGCGCAAACATCGCGACTTATCCCTCCAGGCAAGGAACTAAAAGTACTAAATCAAAATTGGATCGAGCAAGCGTCCAGCAATAAAAGCGGTGAAATTGGGATGTTCGTGCCTCGCCCGATGCCTTTAACGGCGGATTTGGTGAAGTGCGTTCCGGAGAACCTCGGATTTAGGCCAATAATCCTTCGAGCGACGGATTGTCGTCGCGTCCGGCGGCAAATCTCCTGGGTCGGCACAGCATGTATTTGATCGCGAATCTGTCGCGCTTTGGATATGATTTATACAGAAAAAACAAAGCGATGGACGCGATATTCCGGGTTTCCTCCAGCCTGCCTTACGGGAGCTGGTGTACCGGGGAAGATGTCGTACGGCGATGCTGTCGTCCTTCGCAGATGAACGTAAAAAAGTGCCGACAAAACAACGAACGTGAGTAATCAGATCCACGTGCTGTTTGTCAGCGCGTCGGTTGCCGATCTCACTGTGATGTCGGCGCTGATTGCCGCTGAACCCAGCCCACACAAAATCAACATCATCGCTGCGCCGAGCGCCGAGGCATTCTTCGATGCCCTGCACTCCGAACAGGCTTTCAACATTGTCGTGGTTGACGAACGCCAACGCTGGGCCGATTGGAAAACGCTGGTCGGTGCCTGTGCCCGCAACCGCCCGGAAGCGCTGATCGTGTTGCTGTCGTCGGCCGCCCATATCGAACACGGCGAGGCCAGTGTGCCGCATGGCGTGGCTGCGGTTTACCCGAAGAGCAGTGCGGGGATCATTGCCTTATCCCGCCTATCGTCTAATATCGCCACGCAGAACATAAACAGCGAATGGCGCCACCATTCGTCGATCGTACCGGCGCACGACGGGGGATCTGAAGAGGAGCGACGGTCTTTGGTCTACGCGGTTTCGCACGACCTGCAAGACCCGTTGCAGCTTGCAAAACGCTATGCCGACATCCTCAGTACCGATTTCGAAGGCCAGCTCGACACATCCGGTATCGATGTACTTGAACACCTGCAGTTCAATCTGGCGCGGACGCAAGAGATGCTCGATGAGTTGCTGGACTACTCGCGCATCGAGAAAGCGGCGCCGGACAAAACGCCGGTGGATCTCAACGAATTGCTCGACGAGGTCCTCGATCTGTACCGTCTGACGCTCGAGGAGATAGGCGCCAAGGTCAATGTAGGTCACGATTTGCCGACGTTGCATGTCGACAGGCGTCACTTTCATCGCGTATTTCAGAACCTGATCGGCAACGCCATCAAGTTTCGCAGTGATCAACCGCTACGCATCACCGTGCGCGCAAAACGTGTCGGTGATGCCTGGCGGATCGGGGTCAAAGACAACGGCATCGGTATCGACGAGAAAGATGCCAAGCGCGTGTTCGGCATGTTCGAACGTACCGCCGAGGCGGTGGATTATCCAGGGACCGGCATGGGGTTGGCGATCTGCAAACGCATCGTTCGCAACCACGGGGGCAGAATCTGGGTGCGCTCGACGCCGGGTAGCGGCAGCGCCTTCATTTTTTCGTTGCCGGTCGAAAACCGCGTTGATTCGACACAGGCGTACGACAGCACGGCAGGTGTTCGATAGTTGACAACCAACGGCGAAGTCATCGATGTATTGCTAGTCGAAGACAACCCGCAAGAAGCGGACATCGTCCGCTTGTATCTCGCCAAGCGGCATGCCCACGTCTACCGGCTCACCCATGTCCGCAGCATCGATCAGGCATTGACGATGATCGCCGGCGAGCGACCGCCTGGTGTGATCCTCCTTGATCTCCACCTCCCGGGCACGCGCGGGCTCGACGGCTTCGAACGACTAGCCGCCGAGGTCAGCGGCGTGCCGATCATCATCCTGACGAACTGCGATGAAGAACGCATCGCTGCGCAGGCGGTGCGTGGTGGCGCACAGGACTACCTGGTAAAGCGCGAAGTCAACGCCGCGCTCCTGCACCGCGCCATCATCTACGCGATCGAGCGGCAACGCGCCGAGCGCGATCTCATCAAGGTCAAGGAGCGCTACGCCCTGGCCGTCGAGGGGGCCAACGACTGTATCTGGGATTGGGACGCGGTCAGCGGTCAGGCCTATTTTTCGCCGCGCTGGAACGAGCTGGTCGGTCTCGAGGAGGATGCGCCGGTCGGCGAACTCGATGACTGGTTCAAGCGCGTCCATCCCAAGGATATTGCTGAACTCAAGGGAATGATGACCCCGCCGGTCAGCGGCGATCGCAACCACTTTGAACACGAGCATCGCCTGCGGCACGAGAGTGGTGACTACATCTGGGTCTACGCGCGCGGCGTGGTATTGACCGACGGCGGCGATTCAGCGGTCCGTATGGCGGGCTCGATCAGCAGTATCACCAAACGCAAGCAGAACGAGCGGCAGCTGATGCACCGCGCGCTGCACGATGCCCTGACGGGGCTGCCCAACCGCGTGTTGTTCATCGATCGCCTGATGCAGGCCTTGCGCCGCTACAAGCGCAACCCCGCGTTGCAGTTTGCGGTGCTGTATTTCGACCTCGACGGCTTCAAGATCGTCAATGACAGCCTCGGCCATTCGGCGGGCGATAGCCTCCTGGTATCGATAGCCCGTCGTCTGAAGAGTGTTATCAGGCCGGGCGACACGGTGGCACGTATGGGCGGAGACGAGTTTGCCGTTCTGGTGGCCGATATCGAAGACGAGCAGGACATTGCACAGGTATCCGAGCGGATTCACCATCTGTTCGAGCGCGAGTTTTCGGTCGCCGGTCGCGGCATGTACTCGAGCGCGAGCATCGGTATCGCGGTGGTGACCGAGCAATACAATTCCCCGGAAGAGCTGCTGCGTGACGCCGATCTCGCGATGTACCGGGCGAAACGCTCGGATACCGAGGGCACGGTGATCTTCGACCAGACCATGCACCAGGCGGCTGTGTCCCGCCTCAATCTCGAGACTGATCTGCGGCGTGCATTGGCACAGGGTGAATTCGCGGTCTTCTACCAACCGATCGTTACCCTTGCCGAGCGTCGAATCGTGGCGTTCGAAGCCTTATTGCGTTGGCAGCATCCAACCAAGGGGGTGCTCTCACCGTCGAGCTTCCTGGCCGTGGTCGAAGACAGCGGCATGTTGTCGGCGCTGAGCTGGTGGGTGCTGGAGGAAGCGTGCCGCCAGGCGCACACCTGGCGCAATCTGTTCCCCGACGGCGAGGCGCTGGGGGTCTGTGTGAATGTGTCGGCCAATATGTTCCGTGAGGTACAGGCGGTACAAAGGGTCAAAGACATCGTGCAGCAATCGGGTATCGAGCCGGGAGACCTCTCGCTGGAAATCACCGAGCGTGATTGCATGGATCACGGCGATGCGATCAAGGTGGCGCTGCGGTCGCTGCGCGAGCACGGCATCAAACTGCATATGGACGATTTCGGCACCGGCTATTCGTCGTTGTCGTACCTACAGCGTTGTACCTATGATTCGTTGAAAATCGATCGATCATTCGTACAGACGATACACAGCGAGACGCATAGTGTATCGGTAGTCAAGACCATCGTCGGGCTCGGGCGCATGCTGAATATGAATGTCGTAGCCGAAGGCGTCGAATCGCAGGATCAACTCGACACCTTGTTGTCTCTCGATTGCCCGGAGGCGCAGGGTTACTGGTTTTCCGAGCCGGTGCCGTCAACCCAGATCGGACGCCTCATCCGCGAGGCCTGGTGTCTGCCGCAGCTGTGAACCTCGCTTGGTGCCCTGCACATCACGGGCACGCGATGGTGGTATCCTTAAACAATGTCGGGACACGCCCGCGGCGAATGTGCCAGAATCCATAAATCACATCTGTCCGATGTCTTCACATCGGATGGCAGCGTGTCATGTCGGTAAGGCGTAGCCCGGTTGCCAAGCAGTTGACGGAGCCGAGGATCTGTTAGTTGGTTGAGCGGGCGGATTTGAACCTCACACCACGTAACAATGAGCCACCGGCCTGCCGGTTTCGGTGTTACAGAGTGTGGGATACGATTGATCGATGGCCGACGACCAGAAAGAGCCGAGAACAAGCAACGACGACGTTATTCTGCAGCAGCAGTACCTGAGGGCGCTGAGTTCCTTCGAAGGTATCGTTCTCAGCCAGATCGACGTCAAGAACAAACTCGGCGACCGGCTCAACTAC
>MWSA01003207.1_pt1 | contig 15781 bp, 11 predicted proteins | sample 1021941 | NCBI WGS metagenome assembly MWSA01 (sample SAMN06327220, study PRJNA374545) | mollusc metagenome | biome: marine bay; material: sediment; isolation source: gill 40 cm from animal A | host: Kuphus polythalamius | place: Philippines: Mindanao | collected 2011-09-12 | reverse complement strand
GGGCAGTCTCGAACCCGGCAAATTCGCCGATCTGCTGGTGCTGGACCGGGATTATCTGACCGTTCCGGAGGTCGAGATCCGTCGCATCAAGCCATTGTTGACCATGGTCGGTGGAGAGATTGTGTATGGCGAACTGCCATAGCTTGGTTACTGTTTGACCTCGTTCGACAACGCTCGCGCGGTCTTTCAGCGATAACCATGCTGCTACTGCATCTGCTGTTGGACGCTGGCTATCGCGCAGTTGAAATCAACCGCAGAAGGCGCAGAATGGAAAAGGAAGGGCTAGCGTTCGGTTAGCCTGAGTTGCCTCGCGCAGACGAGGTGCGCAAACATGCCTGCAACCGCCGGAATTGCCAACAAAACCACGTGGACGCGTCTGTTGGTCGCTGTTCTGGCCGGTGCCGTGGTGTGGGGAGCGGCGGCGTGGGTTTTCCCCGGGACACAGGCCATTCTGACCGGTCTGATTGCGTTTCTCGTCATCCTGTGGACGAACGAAGGCCTGCCACTCGGGGCCGTATCACTGCTGCCGCTGATCCTGTTCCCCGCGTTCGGTATCGCCGACATGCAGGCGGTTGCGGCCAACTATGCAAATCCGATCATTTTTCTGTTTCTTGGTGGCTTCATGCTCGCCATTGCGGTGGAAGCGACCGGGTTACACCAGCAGATCGCGTTCCGCCTGCTGGCCATTTTTCCCAACACGGCGCGCGGCATGATCTTCGCGCTTGCCCTGGTAGCGGGGCTGCTCAGTGCGTTTCTTTCCAATACCACCACCGCACTGCTGCTGATGCCCTTGGCCATGTTTCTCACCGACGAACCGCGACTCAACGTGCGACTTGCCCTGGCCATTGCATACGGTGCCAGCGTCGGTGGCGTCGCTACGCCGATCGGCACGCCGCCTAACCTGATTCTGCTCGGGTTCATGGAACAACACGCCATCGAACCGTTGGCGTTCGTGCAATGGATTGGCTTGGTGCTGCCGCTGGCAATCGCGATGTTTATCGCCGTTGGCATGCTGCTGTCGTTCGGTGTCAGCGAAACGCGCTTGTCACGCCCCGCATCAGCAGAAAAACTCAACCCGGGTCAACGCCGCGTCGCCTACACGCTGGGGGGGCTATTGCTGCTGTTGTTGGTCAATTCACCGATCCAGCCGTATTACGCGGGTCTGGGCCTGGACGAACGCGCGATCCTACTGGCTTTCGGCCTCAGCATGTTGCTGCCTGGAGTAGGGGTGTTGAACTGGGCCGACTGTCGCAAGATTCCGTATGAGATCATCTTTCTATTCGGCGCCGGCTTTTCCATCGCACATGCGTTCGGCGCAACAGGCCTGTCCCAGGCAATCGGCGATCTGCTGCTCGCACTGACCACACTCGACCTGTGGTTGCTGATTGTGATCGTTGCCCTGCTTGTAACCTTCACCACGGAGATCACATCCAACACCGCACTGATCTCGATGATTCTGCCGGTGGTGCACTCGGTAAGCAGTAGCGGCGCCTTGAACTCGACGCTGTTCATGCTCGTCGCAACCATCTGCTCCAGCTACGCCTTCATGCTGCCGATAGCGACCCCGCCGAATGCGATTGCCATCGCATCCGGCACCGTGCGGCCTTTGACCATGATGCGCTTCGGGCTGCTGCTGAACCTGACCGGGATTGCGTTGATCAGCCTGTTCGCGCTGGGTTATTGGCAGTTTGTGTTGTGAAAACGAGGAGCAGGGGAGTCAATCGCGAACAGTTAGAGCGACTTAACTAGCAGGTCCGTAGAAAGAGCCTGATTCCGGGCACTGATTGTCGTTGGCGGTGAATTTGGCCAGACAATTTTCGTATATGCGCTAGACTTACCACGTGTTTACCATTTTGGAAGGGATCTCCGATGGAACACTCGCAAGCTACGATGCGGCTGGTCGGTTCCAGCCTTCTTTCCCTTTGTATTTGTCTATCTGTCGGTGACGCCGCTGCACAAGCGTGCACGCCCGAACTCAAAGCCGATCCTGTATTACCCGCAGACACTGAAGCCTTGGCAGTGGGCTTACGTTGGTGTGGGTTGATCGGCGCACCGGCAGTCGACGACCCGAGCCTCGTTGGTGAAGACACGTTTAAAGACATGATGTGGCGCCGGCACGAGCGGGCTTCGGAATGTATCTGGATACCTCAATGCCGTATCACGCTGCGATCGGCAGCAGGAATCGTGAAGGACGATTATCAAACCATACCTGACATCGACGACCCACTGGTTAGTGATGACGTGGCTGGTGAAGTCGTCATCAGGGTCCCAGACGGTGACGACGATGGCACTGATCCAGACCCGGACTACAGCGAGCTACGGGAACTTTGGCAAGATTGCGACCTGGCTTGGGGCGAGCAGGAAAAGGGGTTGCTAGCTCTGTCGATCGGCAACTTCATCGGGCGCGGCGATGACGGTCTGAAATTCGGCGTCGGCGTAGCGGGCGTTGCGTTGAACTACGACGATATTAGTGGCGACAAGACACTCGAAAGCCCAGCATTTGCGGTAAACGACCCTACAGTCGTAAGCGATCCGGATACGGAAAAAGTGCTAGCGCACGAGGTGGGACATAAGCTCGGGATCTGCCATCCGGACCAGACATGTTCCACCGCAGCCGAGGCTGCCAACACATTGATGGACGGCCCTGGCCCAATCGTGTTGACAGAAGGCCAGTGTGAGGCTGCTCGAACGACCTTGGATGGCAATACCCAACTCGACCCACCAGCCGGTTCCGGCGAGGTATTGGGTCTCATTGATGGGCGGGGTGATCCGGATGAAGCAGATATTCCCGACCTCATGGATATCCGCAAGTTGGTGGCAGTCGACGATACCGAGAAAGGAGAAGGCATGACGCTGGCGCTTCGGATGCAAGGACCGCTCGGGGCCAACCAGGTGAGGTTCGTTGTTGGGCTCGATGTCGACAACGACGAGAGTACTGGCGCACCTCTCAGCCCGCTCGTGCCCGGATCAGAATTACAGGGCGTTGATGTGGCGTTTCTGGTCCAGGCCAATGAAAACGGAACCGGCAATGTCCAGGTCCGTGAAGCAGTGGCAGGCAACCTGCAAATCATTAATGTTCCAGGAATCACGGCGCAGGCGTTTACCGCAGAAGTCGTCGAAACCGGACCGGACGCGCTACCACCGAAGCCACTGGCGAGTGACATGATCTTCAGCGCGACGCGTGCTGCGCTGGAAACATTGGGAATGGACACTGGCGCCGGTCGGCTCTTTCCCAATGGATTGGCAATTCAGGCAGCCTCGCTGGTAACGCTAGGCGACGGCGAGACTTTCGTGGATGTTGGGCCGGATGCCAAAGCCGTGCTGGGTTTTCCGGATCCGGATTTCCCATCGATCGAAGTCTCCGGCCCAGTGTGCGCGGGCGATCCAATCGACATCAGTGTTGAAGGTCTGGCCGACGGACGTGAGGTCATGGTCTACCTCGGAGAGGAAAAGATCGAGCCCGGTGTTGTAACCGACACGGAAGGGAATGTCGCGTTTTCGGTAACGGTACCAGAGGACGCGATTGCCGGTCCGACACTGCTGACGGTGGGAGTAAAAGACCCAACAAACGCAGTAACAGCAGACACGATCATCGATCTTTGCCCCGATGACGATGGCGACAATGGTGGTGGGCGTAGACCTGTCTACGCAGCCAAGGTGGTTTGTGGGACCGAAGAAACCTCAAGTTCTAGCGATTTGGCGCGTGGGCGATACACAACGACCGTCAATGTCTACAACCCGGGGCGGCGCCCCGTGCAGCTGCGTAAGCAATTGGCATTGGCGGTACCGCCTGGAGGCGAGCGTCCGGGGCGAGTCTTCACGCTCGCCGAACGCGAGGTACTGCCGCCAGGACGCGCGATGGCCGTACAGTGTCGTGAATTGCTGACAGTATCTAAGACTCAGCCGGGGAACTACCTGGATGGCTTTGTTGCAATCCGGGCCAACGGTCCATTGAAGGTCACAGCGGTCTATTCGGCGCTTAGCGTAGATGGGCAGAGTGGCCCGGTACTCGACGTGGAAGACGTTGCACCGTCGACGCGGTGACGTTTCAAGAAGATCATCATGCGTGGATCAATCCGCGGGGCACGATGTGCCCCGTGGTTACCCGATATATGATTTAACATAATATGTATTATGCGCAGTATCGTACGGATCCCCACGATACCAGCCACCCGCATCCCGACGTTCGACAGCGTAAGTACCAATTGCTCTATTGTGCATCTATCAATCTGACCACCGAGAATCTCCGTCAATTGTGTAACGCTGGCGCCGAGCTGCTCTGCAGCATCCATGGGTTTCAGTTCACTTTGTTGCACCCATTGCAGGACCGCTCGCATCAGCGTTGCTCGAATTTTCAGAGAATCACCAAGCCGTAGCAAGTCGCGGAACTTGCAACAGCATATGTCTCGATTACGGCGAGTAGTCCACTGAAATGCGCACGTAGTTCGCCAGAACGGTATCGTGCATTTTGCGGCGGATCGCTTTTTTGCCAATTACGATTTCGTCCTATTCTAGCTCGCCTTCTCCTTTCCCGAGTTCGGATAGGCATGGCACCTCGAGAACGGGGATGTCACGGAAGAGTTGCTGCAACTGATAGGGAAGAAGGTAGCGCTATGTACTTGGCGTTTACGTCGCGGCAACAAGCGCAACAGATTGCTTTCGCAGAATCAACTATTCAGCGAATCAGTTGAAATATTACTCGCCCCTTGTTTCCAATTGCTCGCAATTTGGCATTTAGGACATTGCTTGTACCTATCTTTCCTATCGTGTTGTTTTTGCGGAAAATACGCTTCGTTATCGTTCAGTGATTTAGTTGGTCGTCCACTTGTGCAAACGGTTCCTACTCCCTCATCGGTCATCAGGATTCTTTGCGTCACTTGAAGGGTACGACCTTCCATGCACTTCGCAATCGAGCGCATCGGACCATGTCACGTTGTTCTGGCAGGATACCGCGCACATCACCAGTGAACGTCGCAAAAAGGCCGAACGCTGGCCGAGGGTCTCGCCCTACACGTGCTACTTTTGAAGATAACTGGAGCTGAACCGTTCGCGATCCGTGCTGAGTGGCTCTACTCAGCGACAAAAATATCGAATCCTCCGCACGCGGTCGTTTGACGTTGGTAGACGGGCCACTACACTGCACCTAGGCTCTTCTCATGCCAATCGCTTTTGCCAACACGAAACAAGGAGTGCTTCATGAGGAACTCGGTAGCCGCGTCACTGGTTTTTCTCCAACTAACGCTCGTGACGGTCGCGCCCGCGACTGAGATTTGCCCGACACCAACATTCCCCGCTTGCAACAAAGCAAGAACCGATGTCGTTCTGGAAGTCGCGCATTCAGATTTCCGCGCTGGATTTGCCGAGGGCACGTACCTGGTCAACGGCGACTATGGTGAAGGAACTACCACAATCGTCCAAGATCAGCGGCTGTTCAGCGTTACACACGCCGCGCGTTCGTCGGAATATGTCGAGACAACGGGCGCCGCCTATACGCTCGATAGCAGCATGGGGGCATTTGCTGACTCGAAAGTCGATTTGAGGACCGGCACCCTGCGAGGCCAGCTCTACGGCTATGACACGGCCCTCTTCCCTTCATCCCTCTTCGAGATCAGTCAAGGCCGTGTCGATCTTGCCCTACGAGAAACCATCATCTATCACCTACCTGCCGGGTTCGCCGGTGGCAACGCGATTGGCAGAATGACGTTGCACGGCGAGATCCTTGACGCTCGCCCAAGCAGACTGTTCGGACCGACCGAAGTGTATGCCCAAGTCTTAATGGGTATGGGAGCCGGGTCGCTGGATTTCGGCCGTTGGAACAATGTGCAAGTGATTAATGACGTGCTCGAAGTGGAATTCGCTTTACCAGCTCGAGGGGCGGTTGGCGCTTCCCTGCCGGTCAACCTCGAAGGGTTTCTCAGGTTATCGTCTGGCGACGGTGATGGCGGCTACGGTATCGATTTCTTCAACACCGCGACGATGTCAATCGACGTGCCCGATGGCGTCACGTGGGAAAGCGAAAGCGGGCTCTTTCTGACGTCGGTGACGGAACCTCCACCCCCATCTGCGGTACCGGCACCCTCTGTAGCACTTCTTTTGGGGGTGGGCGCGGGTTTTTTCGTCAGAGTGCGCAGGCGCCGACCGGCGCGCAGTTGATCACTGCATGGTGCCTTGTGTCAAAGTCTGCGCGCTCGTTCGAGCGCCGGAACGGTACCCAACGTACTATGCAGCCGATCGATCGCTGACGAGCGGGATCACTGTAATACTCGCGGTGGCTCAAGTGCAGGCCACCAGTCGTAACCTCCAAGGGGCCTCCAAGTTTCTATGTTTGTTCAGGTTTTTCTCGAAGTTCTTACAATTGCTGCAGCCGCATGTCCCGATCTTTGCTACCACATATCTTTGATTTCCCTTAAATCAATGACATAGCGATGCTTTGTGTGTCGAACATTGCTAGGGCTCACACTTGCCCCAGCGTTCCCCTGTATACCAATTGGCCAGTTCTCGTCTCTTGCCATGGCCTAGATCAACAGTCACGTCGGCTTATTTGAGCCTGTCACGGGCGGCGCCGGCGCATTTTGAATGTTGAACCGCGCTGGATTCGGCCAGGTACGGATATTGCCATTACTCCAGTACCGCACCGCGCAAGCATCACCGCAGAAAAAAATGAAACGTGCCAGCATCAAAAAACACACAAAGTCGACAGTCGTCGTTGCCGCCACGTTGTTGGTCGTGGCCGTGTGGACCATTGCCAATATGTCACTGCATGCGCAGATGCCGCCGCGCCCGACGGATCGCGGTACAACGCAACCACCAGGCGGCAGCGATCCGTTGTTTGCAGCTTGGAAGCAATTACCGTCGCGCCAAGCCAACGACACCGAACTCACGTTTCTCGATGACAACGACATCGCCTGGGCCGCCCGTTGGCGCCTGCTCGAGAGTGCCCGGGAACGTCTCGATATCAGCTACTTCATCCTTAGCGAAGACATCTTCGGCACGGCGTTTCTCGGCCATCTCTACCACAAGGCGCAGCAAGGCGTCGAAATTCGCGCGTTGCTCGATGCCTGGGGTACCAAGATGTCGCGCGATCTTCGTGGCAACGACTATCTCGACACGCTGGTGAACACCGAGAAGGTTGACGTAAAGATGTTTCGTCCGATGCTGTCGCGCCTGCTTGATGCATTTCTCACCCTGGACCCGATAGCCATCGTCGCCAGTGAGCACGACAAGCTATTGTTGGCGGACGGCAAACGCGGACTGACCGGCGGACGTAATATCGCGACAGAGTATTTCGCCGATCCCAAACTCGCGCCCGAGGCATTTCGCGACGCCGACGTGCTATTGACCGGCGAACAGGTCGAAAAAGCCATGGTGGCTGCATTCGACGTGCAGTTTAACAGCAGTGTGGCAGAGACCGTCACACGCGACGTTGTCGATATCCACGATTCCCGCCAGGATCTGGAACTGACTTACCAGGCAATGGATGCATGGTTGCACGGTCGCGAAATACCGGATGCCGTGGCCAAGGGCATGGAAGAACGAGAACTCCCCTATCTCGCCGAGTTAAGAAAGCATCCGAACTTGCAGGGCATCTTGAAACGCTCGCTGCCGCCGTCGTTGACCGCCCCGGTGCGCCTACTGGACAGTCGAACACGCTTGCTCGAAGGCGACGACGAAATCAGCAACTCCATGATCATGCTGGCACGCAGCGCGCAGGAGTCGATCTTCATCCAGACGCCCTATCTCGTGCTGCCGAAAGAAGCGGCCGCTGCCTTGAGCGAGGCGGCACAGCGCGGCGTTCGCATTACAATACTCGTCAACGGGCCGACATCCAGCAAGAGTGCCACCAGCCAGGCCGTGTTTCTCGAACAGTGGCCGCTGCTGCTGGCCAAGGCCCCGGGCTTGCGCCTGTTCGTGGCTGCCGAACGGCACAGTCAGCATGCCAAGGTAATTACGATCGACGGACGGTTGACTCTGGTCGGCACCTACAACCTGGATCCACTGAGCATGGCCATCAATAGCGAATTGATGGTTGCGGTCTGGTCTGAGGCGTTTGTGGACCGCGTACTGCGAAAGCCGCGGCACATGATCGACCAAGGCCAACCGAAAGTGGTGCGCTACCGGATAAAGCGCGATGAGCAAGGCAAGCCGGTCTACGATGAGGAAGGTGCCCCGGTAGTTGCCTACGGGCCTTTGCAACACAGTGATCCCAGCGAGTGGCCGGAAGTTGAGCGCTGGGGATACGTCGCGCGTTCGTTGATCGCCCTACCCTGGATCGATCCGATGTTCTGATCAGTGATTGTTGCCGACGTACCGTCAACAACGCTTGTTGAGTTCACGTCTCGCCATCAAACGTCTGCATCGGTGCAAATGCAACACCGCAATGGCTCGCCTCGGCCCATTCGGACCCTCATGTCGCTCGCATCGACGCTGTTGCTGCGATCGGCGCCGGTTTTACAGCCACCATAGGCGACTGGCGCACTCATTGCTTTGACTCAGGTAGATATGCAGCCCGTGGGTTGTGCCCTACCGACGAAGGGTCGAAGACCATGAACGACAATCTATTAAAAGCCATAGCCAGCACCGGCTACTTTGCGCGCGGCTTGGTGTACCTGGCGATCGCCGCCTTTGCAATCGGCGGCATGACGGGAGCGGGCAACAGCGACGGTGCACGTGGTGCGCTGGCCCAACTTGCGACAAAGCCGTTCGGTCAATCGTTGTTGTGGATCATTGCGATGGGTTTGGTTGCGTTCATGATCTGGCGTTTGATGCAGTCAATCGGCGATGCCGACCGCCATGGTCGGGATATCAAAGGCATCGCGGTGCGCGCTATGTTGCTGGTCAGTGCCGTTTCGCACGGCCTGCTCGCATTAACGGCGATCTATCTGGTCACCTCGCTCGGGAACGCAGACGCCGGCGGACCATCCGGTGCTCAACAGAGCTCGTCATGGCTGTTGCGGCAACCGTTCGGCCGGTGGCTGCTCGGGGCAATCGGCATCGGCATTGCGCTGTGGGGCGTGGCGCATGCACTCAAAGGCATCAAGGGGCGCTATCGCAAACGCCTCGAATCAGGCATGCCCGATCATCTATGGGTCCGTGCCATCTGTACATTGGGCCTGGTTGCGCGCGGTCTGGTTTTCGTAATGATCGGCGGCTTCCTGGTACGCGCAGCGCTCTATGTCGACAGCAGCGAAGCGAAGGGGCTGGGCGGTGTCCTACGCACTTTGGAGAGTTCATCTTATGGCCCTTGGTTGCTAAGCGGTATGGCGTTGGGCCTGGGTGCCTTCGGTCTCTATTGTTTGGTGGAATCTCGCTGGCGACACATCTCCAAACCTACAGCACCCGAGTTCGGTTAACCATCAATCCGCGCGGCTTTGTTATGAATTCACACAGCTCTGAAACAACCGCCGATGAATCAGCGGTGGCTAGCAACAACGATCGACAGGTGACGAGGTTTCGTGACGCCTGGCAGCGCCCAGGAGACTGGGCACGCCAACTGGCTGACTCGCCGCTTGGCCTCTGGTCGATAGGCATCGCGTCATTCTTCGAGACCATCATCGTCCCGATCCCGATCGAGGTTATTTTGATCCCTTATATGCTGGCACGTCGCGACCTGTTATGGCGTATTGCGCTCGTGACCACCCTGGGTTGTCTGATCGGTGCCGTGGTCGGCTATGGGCTGGGTTATTTTCTTTACGATACGCTCGGCCAACAGCTGGTCGCAGCCATGGGGTGGGAGCAGGATTTTCAACGCTTCCAGACGTGGTTCGACAACGATGGATTCTGGGCAGTGCTCGCTATCGGCGTGGTGCCGATTCCTTTCCAGGTCGCAATGCTCGCTGCCGGTGTTGCGGGCTACCCGATACTCTTGTTTTTATTGGCAGCTACGATTGCACGCGGCATTCGTTATTTTGGGCTTGCCCTATTGGTTGCATTGGTCGGCGATCAGGCTGTTTCACTTTGGAAACGTCACAAAACGCCCGTTGGAATTGGCCTGTTGCTGATCGTTTCAGGCGTGGTTGCAATCAATGCCGTTGCACTCTGACGACGCGGACGGATGATCTTCAGTGTTCGGTAGAAAGCGAAGCCCCTTCGAACTGGTGTTGTTCCGTGGATTCGGCGACGGCGAACATATCTGTGTCGCCGGGCGGGTTATCCGGCGTTCCTGGCTTGCAGACGAAACGCGAAAGCGCGGCCTGTTGCGACGCTTGCGCCAGGGCATCAAGTTATTGATCAGTCGCCATGCCCCGCGGATGGAGATCGAACTTCGCTGCGGCGACAATCTGTGGCACACGCAGTCGGACAGTCACGGGTATTTCTTCAGTTGTCACAAGGCCGTGCCGCTCTCAGGCGATGACCTATGGTCACCCTATTCTGCACGTCTGACCGACAATTCGTGTGGCATAGAAACCTTGGCCAGCAGTGAAATACTCCGTGCACCGGACAGCGCCAGGCTGCTGGTGATCAGCGACATCGACGATACCGTGGTTTACACCGGCGTCGCCAACAAACTCATGATGCTGTGGAGACTGTTTTTCGCGTCGGTCGACGAACGCGCGCCGTTCCCGGGAATGGGGGGATTCTTAAAGGGTCTGCACAGCGGGCGTTCCGGTCGGGAAAGCAATCCAATGATCTATGTGTCGCGCAGTCCCTGGAGCATTTATCCTTTACTGAAGGAGCTGTTCCAGTGTCACGACATCCCGGTCGGCCCTGTCTTACTGCTACGGGACTGGGGGATCTCATGGCGCCATCCTTTTCCGCGCCGCGCCGAAGACCATAAGGCGAACATGATCGATTTCGTGTTGAAAGGCTACCTGACACTGCCGGTCGTCTTGATTGGTGACAGTGGTCAGCATGACCCCGAAGTGTACGCGGCAGTCGTGGAACGCCATCCCGGGCGGATCAAAACCGTTTACATCCGCGAACTGCAACGCGGACCGGAAAGGCAAAAGCAACTGCTCGATCTGAACAAGCGGATGGGCGAAGCCGGTGTTCGGTTCGTTGCCGCAACTTCGACGGACGAGATGGCTGCCGACGCGCGGGCGACCGGCTGGTTGAATCCCAGTGAACAGCAACACGTAGCCGAGGATGCCGAAAAACAGAAACTTTAAGCACTCGCTGCCGGCAAGACCGTTAGCTGATCTCTGCCCTCACCTGCGCATACGCCAGCATCGAGAACAATACCGTGCCACCGATGATGTTACCTGCCAGCATGGGGACCATGGCCGAGCCGATGGCGTGAACCGGATCGATTTGCCCGCTGAGCAACAACAGAAACACCTCGGTCGAACCGACAATCACGTGCGGAAATCCGCCGATCGCGATCAGGTAGGTCATCAGCAAAATCACCCAGAGCTCAAAGCCTTTCGAACTGGGTAACATCCAAACCAAGGCGGCCACGAAGAAACCGGCCGGGATCGCTTGTACCAGCATATCGCGGGCATCGCGACCGTGAATCAAATGTGTAGACACTTCGTAAAATACGGCCAGTTGAGCGTCTGAGGTGAACCTGACCCATTCGGTGAAAGCAGCGGCCAGAAAGGTGCCGAATAGGTTGGCGGCCAATACGACGGCCCAAAGCCGAGCGGTTCTGCGCAGCGTCTTGTTGGAATAGTCGGCGAATAACGGCAACACCGGGGTGATGGTGTTTTCGGTAAACAACTGGAGGCGGCCGAGGATAACGATCACGAACCCGATGGAATAACCCGCCGTCGCAATCAGCTCCTGCCAGTGACCGGGAGCCAATGCGTGCCTAAGCATGCCTTCGGCCCACAGCGAGGTACTGATGGCAATGCCGGCGGCGACACCCGACCACCACAGCGAAGCAACTGGCCGGGACAGTTCCTCGCGCCCCTCCTGCCTGATGACCTCGTAGACCGTCTTCGCCTGCAGCATCGAACTTTCTTCGATCTGCTCTGCTTCACGTTGCTTGTTATGTGCGTCGTCATTCATTCAACGGCCTACCAGTGCGCCCATCGGGTTGTCGATTAGTCGAAACCTGACGAGATCACCCGTTGCTTCGCCGGCAGACCGGCAATCGTTGCCCTGCGCAACGATTGAAGGCCGGCCTGTCTGCGTTACCTGCTTGTATCCTTGAGCCAGTGAGGCATGTGGCATCCTTTACTCGATGCCTACACGCGTGGCCTCTTGCCCATAACAAAGAACACCAGGGCGACGATCAACCCGACCACAAACAGGATCCACGCGATCTGCGATGCCGTACCGGCAATACCTGAAAAACCCAGCACACCCGCAATGAGTGCAACAACCAAGAAAATAAGTGCCCAACTCAACATTTGTCTCTCCTCCAACACGACCCAAAGGGTGTTAATCGATGTAGCGCCGATTCGATAACCAGCGGTTCTTCGCTTGATCCCAACCGATCGACTCGCTCACTGCCACGCCGTTGCTATGAACAACGTTCATGGCGCGTGGCATTTGGTTCCTTGCATGGCACGTGCCACCCGTTTCAGGCCCCAATCGCGTGACCGTCAACGCTAAAATCCGGTCGAATTGCGCCGCATATGAGCCACACTTGGCGGATATCCACGGCATTCGCGATTGCGCCCGCAGAACCGACTCGCACATGGCGCTGCGGCCGCTGGGATTTGATTGAGGCGGTCAGCCGCCTGTTCCGCAGCTGCAAAACATCGGGGGGCGGCCTCTCCTCTCCCGCCTGGCCTGTTGTTGCTGCTGACTTGCATGGATTTGCCGTGCCTGCGACTTGGATTAAGCTACGCTGCCGCTGCTGCCGAAGGAGTGCTCGACCCGGCGGACTGAAGTGATGTTTTTGATACCTGAACGAGGACGATCGATCGTTGACCGCTGACCATCCGCCAACCCGCTTGCCCGGTATTGATATCCAGTTTGAACTGGATGCTCATGGCAGATTCAAGCGCGTCGATGAGGACGCGCATGCCTTGTTTGGCGTGCCTACTGGCGAGCTGATCGGCGAACATTATTCGATGGTCCTGGCGAAGCAGCAGGTCGACGACGCGGTCCGCGAGCTACCGGCTGCCGCAGCAGGGAGACTGGCGCGCGTCGCCTGCCGGCTACGGCATCGGGATGGGCGCGAGTTCGATGCGGAAGCGATCGCCTGCGGTATGGACGACGCTTCGGTTTGTGTCATCGTCAGGGCCGTTGGCGAGCTGCCGCCGGCACAGATGGACAGCGCACGTCTTGCCGCAATCGTTGAATCGTCAAACGACGCGATCATCAGCAAGACAACCGCCGGCATCGTAACCAGCTGGAATTCTGCCGCACAACGCATCTTCGGCTATACCGCGGACGAGATGATCGGCCAGTCGGTGCTGACGATCGTTCCTCCGGAGCGCATCGACGAAGAGCGCGACTTTCTTGCGCGGATTGCCGGTGGCGAGCAGATACAGAACCGCGAAACTTTCCGCCTGAACAAAGCGGGCAAAGCCGTTGCCGTGTCGGTGACGGTGTCGCCGATCTTCGGCGAATCCAACGAGATCATCGGCGTGTCGTCCATCGCGCGCGAGATCAGCGAACGCCAGGCACGAAAGGCGGAATTGCGCGAGTCGCTCGAACGCTTCCGCACACTCGCCGACAACATCAGTCAACTGGCCTGGATGGCCGACGCCCAGGGGTGGATCTTCTGGTACAACCAGCGTTGGTACGATTACACGGGAACGACGCTGGACGAGATGCAGGGCTGGGGTTGGAAGAAAGTGCACCACCCCGATCATGTAGAGCGCGTCGTTGCGCGCATACAGCATTCCTGGAATACCGGCGAACCCTGGGAAGACACCTTTCCATTACGTGGGGCCGACGGGCGCTATCGCTGGTTTCTGTCCCGTGCCCTCCCGATCCATGACAGCGAGGGGCGGATCACACGCTGGTTCGGCACCAACACCGATGTCACCGAACAGCGCGAGCGCGAAGAACAAATACAGTTGTTGCTGCGCGAGATCAATCATCGCTCGAAGAACATGCTCGCGCTGGTACAGGCTATCGCGCGGCAGACAACGTCAACTCATCCTGATGACTTCATCGAGCACTTCCTCGAGCGTATTCAGGCACTCAGCGCCAGCCAGGATCTGCTGGTCAACAGCGGTTGGCGCGGCGCCTACATCATCGACCTTGTCACCTCGCAGCTTGCCCATTTCAAAGACCTGATCGGCAGTCGCATCCGGATCGATGGCCCACGACTGGAACTCAACGCCGCGGCCGCACAGGCCTTGGGGATGGTGGTGCACGAACTGGCGACCAACGCCGGCAAATACGGCGCCCTTTCCAACGACGAGGGGCGTGTGGTCATCACCTGGCAACGTCAGGATGGAGACGGCGACGGCGACCAGTTCTCGATGCAGTGGACTGAACTCGATGGGCCGCCGGTCACCGCACCCACGCGCCGCGGTTTCGGCTCGGTCGTGGTGGAGCAAATGGCCAGCGTATCGCTCGGTGCGACCGCTGAGCTCGAATACAAAGAACAGGGCCTGGTATGGCGACTGCTGGCACCGACCGAACGCGCCATTCATGGCGAACCTAAGGGAACTGCCCTGTCCTCGCAGGCATCGACTGGCCATACGACCGATCGAAAACGCATTCTGATTGTCGATGACGATTCGATGCTGGCGTTGGATCTCGCCGAGCGCCTGCGAACGGCCGGTTTCGAACCGCTGGGGCCGGCGCATACCGTTGAACAGGCGTTGTCGCTGCTCGCAAAGCACGGCTGCGATTGCGCAGTACTCGACATCAACCTGGGCGACGAGACATCGGAAGCGATCGCACACAAATTGCAGTCGCTCGACGCACCATTCATCACCCTATCGGGTTACTCGCACACACAAAAACCGGCAATCTTCGACAATGTCGCGCATCTCAGCAAACCGGTGAACACCCGCGACCTCATCCAGGCCGTGCGCGGCGCAATGAGCGGCAACGATCAAGCCAGCGAATGACTCATTCTCTAGAGAGTTGGCCGGTTCTTGCGCAGATGCCGCCGGCACCGCGTTGTTGACCTACGAAAATTGTCTAGAAAGCTTTGGCTATTTGTTCCCGTTGAAACCCGGCGGATGGCAATTCCCTACTCCCATTCCATCTCCTGAAACACCTGCTGGGCATTGCGGCCTTTGAGGGTTGCGTAGTCCACAAGATGCTCGAAACGGCTCTGGTCGAGCGTGCCGATCTGGGTGATATCGCCGCCGCCGTCCATAAACTCTCCAACCAATTCGCGGAGAAACACGAGGTAGTCGAGAGAATCGGCGCGCGCACCTTCCAGGTCAGTGGGCGGGCCGTGTCCGGGAATGATGCCGGCAGGCTCTAGCGCTGCCATTGTCTCGAACGCCTCGATCCAATGTTTGGCATTCGAATATGGCAAGACGCCCAGCATGCGCCCCACGTACACCACGTCACCGCTGAACACGACACGCTCGTCAGGCAGCCACACCAGGCTATCGCCCGGCGTGTGTGCGGGTCCTACCTTGCTTAGTGCGAAAGTCTTCTTCCCGAGCGTGATACTCATGCTTTCGTCGAACGTCTCGTCGGCGTAGACGGGTTCCGTGCCGCTCATCCCTTCCGTGCCGACCAGATTGCCCAGTATCAGCAATTGGTCTTGTTGGCGTGCACGTTGATCTGCGACCGCTGCGGTGCTCGCGATGATCCGCGCGCCTTTCTCCTTGAAATAGCCATTGCCCAACCACCGGTGATCCTGTCCGCCGCTGTTGACGACTATCTTTACCGGCTTGTCGGTGACCTGTCGGATCATGGCGTCAATCGCCTGCGCACCCTTGTAGCTGCCACCCGAGTCGACCAGCACAAC
>MWSA01004792.1_pt1 | contig 15810 bp, 14 predicted proteins | sample 1021941 | NCBI WGS metagenome assembly MWSA01 (sample SAMN06327220, study PRJNA374545) | mollusc metagenome | biome: marine bay; material: sediment; isolation source: gill 40 cm from animal A | host: Kuphus polythalamius | place: Philippines: Mindanao | collected 2011-09-12 | reverse complement strand
CGCCAGTCCGAGCTTGTCGGCGCGATCGATGATGATGGTGTTGGCGGTCGGCACGTCGATGCCGCTTTCGACGATGGTCGTACACACCAGGATGTTGAAGCGCTGGTGATAAAAGTCGCGCATGATGCGTTCGAGCTCGCGCTCGCGCATCTGGCCGTGCGCGAACTCCACGCGTGCGCCGGGCACCAGGTCGGCCACTTTGAGCGCGGTCTTTTCGATCGTCGAGACCTCGTTGTGCAGCAGGTAGACCTGGCCGCCGCGATTGATCTCGCGCTGGCAGGCCTCGCGCACCAGGGCGTCGTTCCACTGGCTGATGAAGGTCTTGATCGGATGGCGCGCGGCCGGTGGGGTGGCGATGATCGACAGGTCGCGCAGGCCCGACATCGCCATGTTCAAGGTACGCGGAATCGGCGTGGCGGTCAGGGTCAGGATGTCGACCTCGGCACGCAGCGCTTTCAGTCGTTCTTTGTGGCGGACACCAAAGCGGTGTTCCTCGTCGATGATCGCCAGTCCGAGGTCTTTGAACTTGACGCCTTCACCGAGCAGCTTGTGGGTGCCGACAACGATGTCGATGCGGCCCTCGGCAAGCCCCTTGAGTACCTGGTTGGTTTCCTTGGCCGAGCGAAAACGCGACAGGCTCTCCACCTTGACCGGCCAGTCGGCGAAGCGGTCGGAAAAGTTCTGATAGTGCTGCTGCGCGAGCAGGGTGGTGGGCACCAGCACCGCGACCTGCTTGCCGGCATTGGCGGCAATGAAGGCAGCGCGCATCGCGACCTCGGTCTTGCCGAAACCGACGTCGCCGCATACCACGCGGTCCATCGGTTTCGATGACGTCATATCGGCGACGATCGCGCGGATTGCTTCTTCCTGGTCCGGGGTCTCTTCGAACTCGAAGTCGGCCGCGAACTTGCGGTAATCGTCTTCCGGTGCGGCGAGGGCGGTGCCCTGACGCGCTTCGCGCCGCGCGTAGATATCGAGCAGCTCGGCGGCGACGTCGCGTACCTTTTCGGCGGCCCGTTTGCGCGCCTTCTCCCACTGATCGCTACCCAGGCGGTGCAGGGGGGCGCTCTCCGGCGATGCGCCGGTGTAGCGGCTGATCAGGTTGAGCGACGCGACCGGCACATACAGCTTGTCGCCGCGCGCGTATTCGAGCGTCAGGAATTCATCGGTATTGCCGCCCGCCTTGATCGTCTGCAGTCCGAGAAACCGGCCGACACCATGTTCTTCGTGGACCACCGCTGCGCCGATCGTCAGTTCCGCGAGGTTGCGGACGATCTGGTCAGCGTCCTGGCCTTTGCGCCGACGTCGCTGCTTGACGCGTTCACCGAGCAGCAGCGCTTCGGGGATGACCAGGGCGCCGACATCGGTCAGCCACAGGCCGGATTCGATCCCGGCGACCGTGATGCACGGCGATGTATCGTCGCCGACGAAGGCATGCCAGCTTTCCTGGTAGGTCGGCTTGATGCCGTAGCCGCGCAGCGTCTCGAGCAGTGCCTCGCGTCGACCGGCCGTCTCCGCGACGAACAGCACCCGGGCATCCGCGGCGGTCAGTACTTGTTGCAGGGCGTTGGCCGGGTTGGCCGCCTTGGCCTGAATGCCGACCGGCGGCACAGGCTTGGTCGGCAGGTCGTGGCAAGGCCCTGCGAGGTTGTCGCAATCGGCGCTGCCCGCCTGGTAAATGATGCGTGCGCGGTGATCGATCCGCTCCTGCAGCGCGTCGGGCGGCACAAACAGCGTGTCGGGCGTCAACAAGGGGCGTTCAATGTCGTAGCGGCGTTGTTCGTAACGCTCGCCGACACCGGTGAAGAAGTGTTCGGCGTCGTCCGCCAGGCGATGCTCCAAGACGACCGTGGTCGATGCCGGCAGGTAGTCGAACAGCGTCGCGGTTGTTTCGAAGAACAACGGCAGGTAGTACTCGATGCCACCCGGAAACTGGCCTTCGCTGACGCCGCGATAGATCAGGCTGCGTTGCGGGTCGCCCTCGATGCGTTCGCGATACGCCGCGCGAAAGCGGGTGATCGCCGCCTCGTCGACCGGAAACTCGCGCGCCGGCAACAATGAAATGCGCTCGATCTTTTCGCTGGTGCGTTGGGTTTCCGGGTCGAAGATCCGGATCGAGTCGATCTCGCGGTCGAAAAGGTCGATGCGGTAAGGCTGGTCGCTACCCATCGGGAACAGGTCGAGCAGCGATCCGCGCACGGCAAATTCACCGTGCGACATGACCTGCGAGACACATTGGTAACCCGCCTGTTCGAGGCGCAGACGAAAGGCATCGAGATCGAGGTCATCGCCGACGTCCAGCAGCAGGCTGTTGGCATCCAGGTATTCGGCGGGCAGCAGGCGCTGCATCAACGTGGCGACCGGCACCACCACGACCCCGCGCTTGAGGCTGCGCATGCGATGCAGCGTCAGCAGCCGCTGCGAGATCAATTCCGGCAGCGGCGAGAACACGTCATAGGGCAGTGTCTCCCAATCGGGGAATCCCAGCACATCGATGGTGTCATCGTCGAGGAAGAAGCGGACCTCTTCCATGAGCCGGGTGGCGGCCTGCACGTCCCGGGTAATCACCAGAAGCGGCGCGTCGGCCCTGCCGACCGCCTGGGCGATCGCATAGCCAACGGCGGCGCCGGTGCAGCGGCCCCAGTGAGTCAACGGCGATTTACTTGTAGGGAGGGGAGGTACTGCTACGCTCACTGAATCGGATCGGTCGGAATGATCTGCGCATTTTCGCATAAGCCCGACGCGCTCGCCCCATTGAAATGCCGACGATTCCTCACCCCGCGCTTGACTTCTGGTCGAGGACATACATACTGGTCGGTATGTTCAGTCCCTCGGCACCACGATGATTCCTTCAGCGAAACCGGGCGAAGACAAGAACCCGCTCGAAACGCGGCGTTCGCTGCTCGAAGCAGCCGCGCGCGAGATACACATGCACGGCTTTCAGGCCGCGAGTCTGTCGCGCATCCTGTCTGAAACCGGCGTGACCAAGGGCGCACTCTACTATCATTTTCCCAGCAAACTCGATCTGGGTTACGCCGTCGTCGACGAATATTTCGGGCCTATCTTGCACCGCGCGTGGATCGAACCCCTACAGCACCCCGATATCGACCCCGTGCAGGCCTTGATCGAGGTGATCCGCAAGACCGGCAACCGGATGACGATCGCTGAGTTGTCGCTGGGCTGCCCGGTCAACAATCTTGCACAGGAGATGTCGCCGGTCGATGCAGGATTTCGTGAACGCCTCGAACACCTGTTGGACGAATGGCGGGCCGCTATCGCAGCGGCGCTCGAGCGCGGCCGTGATACGGGCAGCGTAGCACCCTCGGTCGACGTGGATTCAGCGGCGGCGTTCATCGTTGCCTCGCTCGAAGGTTGCGTCGGCATGGCGAAGAATGCGCAGAGTCGAAAACTGTTGATAGCCTGCGGCAAAGGCCTGATCGATTACCTGCAATCGCTGCGCAGCCGCGGCTGAATAGAGGAAGGAAGCCAGTACTCATGAACGAAACCTTTTTCGCCGGCTTGCTGCGTTATCGCTGGTGGGTTGTGATCGCGACACTTATCGTGGTCGCCGTGATCGGTTCCGGCATCCGCCTGATATCCTTCAGCAACGACTACCGGATGTTCTTCAGTCCGGAGAATCCACAACTCCAGGCGTTCGAGTCACTGCAGGATACCTACACCAAGAACGACAACGTGTTGTTCGTGATCGCGCCGAAGAACGGCAAGGTGTTTACGCGCGAGACACTGGCCACGCTCGAATGGCTGACCAAGCAGGCTTGGCAGATACCGTATTCCATCCGCGTCGACTCCATCACCAATTTTCAGCACACCAGTGCGGAAGGCGATGACCTGTTGGTGCGCGACCTGGTTTCGGACGCACCGCAACTCAACGACGCCGACCTTGAGCAGGCGCGGGATGTCGCGGTCAACGAGCCGTTGCTCGTCAACCGCCTGATATCGCCGGATGCGCGCGTGACCGGCGTCAATGTGACCATCCAGTTGCAGGAAAAGAAGCTCACCGAAGTGCCCGAGGTGGCCGCCTTCGCCCGCGATCTGGCCGCCAAGGCCGAAGCGCGCGATCCGAACATCGATGTGCACCTGACCGGCATGGTGATCATGAACAACGCCTTTCCCGAGGCCTCGCAGAAGGATATGAAGACCCTCTATCCGCTGATGTTCGCGTTCATCCTGGTGCTGTTGGCATTGATGCTGAAGTCGACCTCGGCGACCGTGGCGACGATGCTGGTGATCGTCACGACGATCGTCTGCACGATGGGGCTGACCGGCTGGATGGGCATTCAGATGAGCCCGCCGACGACCAGCGTACCGGTCATCGTCATGACTTTGGCGGTGGCCGATTGCGTACACATCCTGGTGATCTTCCTACATGGCATGCGCCGCGGTCTCGACAAGCAGGGGGCCATGATCGAAAGCCTGCGGATCAACCTTACGCCGGTGTTCCTGACGTCGCTGACCACGGCCATCGGTTTCTTGAGCCTGAACTTCAGTGACGCCCCGCCGTTTCGCGATTTGGGCAACATGTCGGCTATGGGGGTCATGGCAGCATTCTTCTTGTCGATCTGGTTCCTGCCGGCGCTGATGATGATACTGCCACTGCGCGTCAAGCCGGTGCCGGAAGAGCACGACGGCGGCATGGAACGGTTTGCCGAGTTCGTCATTCGCAACCGCAACCGCCTGTTCTGGGTGATGGCGGTTGTGATCGTCGGACTGGTGTCGCAATTGCCGCGCAACCAGCTCAACGACATCTTCGTCGAATATTTCGATGACGAAGTGCCGTTTCGCGCAGACACCGAGTTCGCGACCGAGAATCTCACCGGCATCTACCTGATCGAATATTCGTTGCCTGCCGGCGCAGACAAAAAGATATCTGATCCGGAGTACCTACAGCAGGTCGAGGCCTTCGCCAATTGGTACCGTCAGCAGCCTGACGTGTTGCATGTGAATGTCGTCACCGACATCATGAAGCGCCTCAACAAGAATATGCATGGCGACGATCCGAGCTGGTATCGCCTGCCGGACGACAACGAGCTTGCCGCGCAATACCTGCTCTTATACGAGTTCTCGCTACCGTTCGGGCTCGACCTGAACAACCAGATCAATGTGTCCAAGACGGCCACGCGAATGACCGTCACCATCGACACGATCTCCACCGAGGCGCTGCTGTCGATGGAGGAGAGGGCCAAGCAATGGTTGCAAAGCAACACCCCGGACCATATGCATGTGGATGGGGCCAGCTCGGCGATCATGTTTGCCCACATCGGGCATCGCAATGTGCGTTCCATGCTCAAGGGTACGACGATCGCCCTGTTGCTGATCTCGGCGATCCTGTTGGTGGCGCTGCGTTCGTTGCGTATCGGTCTGCTCAGTGTGATCCCGAACCTCGTGCCGATCGGTATGGCCTTGGGACTATGGGGCATGCTGGTCGGGCAGGTGGGGCTTGCGTTGTCGGTGGTCGCCGGCGTGACCATCGGTATCGTGGTCGACGACACGGTGCATTTCCTCAGCAAGTACGTGCGTGCCCAACGTGAGCGCGGTTTATCGCCGGAGGATGCGGTGCGCTACGCGTTTTCGACGGTGGGCACGGCCTTGTGGGTAACCTCGCTGGTTTTGGTGGTCGGCTTCGGTATCCTGGCGCTCTCGGCATTTGAACTCAACGCAGGGATGGGGCTGTTGACCGCGATCACCATTGGATTGGCGCTGCTGGCCGATTTTTTGTTCCTGCCGCCGTTATTGATGAAATTTGGAGGTATCACGCATGAAGGTGCGCCCGCTGTTGCTCGCACTTAGCCTGACCTTGGCGCTGCCGGCGCTGGCCGATGAGGCCGCCGACAGGGGCCTGGAAATCGCACAGGAAGCCGACCGAAGGGATACCGGCTATCACGATTTCAAGGCCGAGTTGACGATGTTGTTGCGCAACAAGCAGGGTGAGGAGAGCTTGCGGCACATGCGCACCAACTCGCTCGAGGTCGACGGTGATGGCGACAAGACGATGATCATCTTCGATCAGCCGCGCGACGTACAGGGCACCGCGCTGTTGACGTTCTCGCACAAAGTCGAGCCCGACGATCAGTGGCTGTACCTGCCGGCGCTTAAGCGCGTCAAGCGCATTTCGTCGCGCAACAAGTCCGGACCGTTCATGGGCAGCGAGTTCGCCTACGAGGACCTGGCGTCACAAGAGGTGGAGAAGTACACCTACCGTTTCATCAAGGACGACGAACTCGACGGGGAGCCGATGTTCCTGATCGAGCGCGACCCGGTCGACGAGAACTCCGGTTACACACGCCAGTTGGTATGGATCGACAAAGCCGAGTATCGGCCGATAAAAATCGAATTCTACGACCGCAAGAACAGCCTGTTGAAGACCTTGGTGTTCAAGGGCTATCAGCAGTACCTCGAGCAATATTGGCGAGCCCGCGAGATGTTCATGGAGAACCATCAGACCGGCAAGAGTACCTTGCTGACATGGAAGCAGTACGATTTTCGCGTCGGCCTGGAAGATTCCGATTTCACGACCAACAGCCTGAAGCGCGCCAAGTAGCCATGTGGTGGATGAGGGGGCTGGTGGCGGTACTCGCCTGCGCCATGGTGCCGGCCCACGCGGACGTGAGGGGCGAGCTCGCACTCGAAGGAAGGCTGTTTACCCAGTCGCCGCTCGATGATCGCCAGCAGGAAGGCAATCTGTCGCTCAGCGGCGAGGTCGAGTACTACACCACCTGGGACGACGGGCGGCAGAGTTTCACTTTCAAGCCATTCGGCCGACTCGACCAGCACGATGACGAACGCACACACGTCGATCTGCGTGAAGCGGTGTGGATCTTCCATGACGACGGTTTCGAGTTTCGAGCGGGCGTCAACAAGGTTTTCTGGGGCGTGACCGAGGTCTATCACCTGGTCGATATCATCAACCAGACGGATGTCCTCGAAAACCCGGACGGCGAACAGAAGCTCGGTCAGCCGATGCTCAAGGTCTCGCTGGAGCGCGAATGGGGCACGCTGGATGTATTTCTCATGCCGCTGTTTCGTGAGCGCCGCTATCCGTCGGCAGACGGTCGGCCACGCACGCAGCCGCGCATCGAACACGACCTGACCGAGTACGAAAACGATCGCGAGGAGTACTACCCCGACGTCGCCGTGCGTTGGTCACGCTACCTCGGCGACTGGGATCTGGGCATCGCCTATTTTCACGGTACCGGGCGTGAACCCACCTTGGTTCCCGGTATCGATGACGGTGAGCCGGTGCTGATTCCACGCTATGAGATCATCCATCAGGCCAGCATCGATCTGCAGGGTGCGGTCGGCGACTGGTTATGGAAGTTCGAGGCACTGCATCGCAAGGGGCAGGGACCATCCTTCTCTGCCTTCACCGGCGGTTTCGAATATACCTTCTACGGCCTGTGGGAAGGTGCCAGCGACCTAGGCGTATTGACCGAGGTGATGTGGGACGAACGCGGCGACGAGGCGACCACACCGTTCAACCGGGATCTGTTTCTCGGTCTGCGCTGGGTCGCCAACGACGTGGACGGCACCGAGGTGTTGACCGGTGTTGTCAGCGACTGGAACAACGGATCGCGATTCTTCAACCTCGAAGCGGGCCGCCGTTTCGGCAACGATTGGAAACTCGGCGTGCAGGCCCGCCTGTGGAGCCACGTCGATGCAGAAGATCCGACCTACAGCCTGCGCCAGGATGATTACGTCGAACTCAAGCTCACCCGCTATTTCTGATCGGTCGCTGTCGGCGGCTCAGCGAATTTCGTCTGTGGTATAGCGCTTTTCGTGCATCTGCGGAATGACCAGCCCGTGGCCGCGCTGCTGCCAATAGGCAACCTCGACCATCGCAGACGGCACGATGTCGACGAAGTCGTAGAAGGTTTCGGCATCGTAGTCGTAGTCGTTTGCGGCGATCCCGCAGACGCGGAACTTCACCCCCAGACTTGCGTAATAGCGCATGCGTTCTACGCTATCCCGGTACTTTTCGTAATTATGTTTGGCCAGCGTCACGATCTCCGTTCCGTGAATGACCACGACAATGTCGAGGAACTCGGGCGCGAGGTCGTAAGGCTCTTCGAGCAGCGGATTCATATAAGACCGAATCCAATGCAAGCCGTTGCTGATATGCCGTGGATCGGCGAAGAAGAAATCGAAGACGACCTTGGGGTCGCCATACTCAGGATAGACCGATTGTGCGCTATCGCCGGACATCGGTGACAACAGTAACAAGCCGGCAAACGCATACGACCTGATCATGGTGCGGTCTCTTTTGATTTTGCGCCTGTCATCAAGTGTAGTCGCCTCGTTGACAGGTGTACGGTTATCGACAGAATAGGGGCCAGAACAGCCGGAGTGCCTGATTGAGTCATCACCACGACAATACGCCGAGTTGCCAGCAGATCATCGACAGCTTTGCCGATCCCTACCTGTTGGTCGGAATCGATTACCGGATCGTGGCAGCCAACCGCGCGTTCATCGATACTTACGATTCGCAGTCGCAAGGCGTCATCGGCCGTGATTGCCGTACAGTCTCGTGTCGTCTCGAGACGTCGAGCGATGCTGACGCCAGCCCTTGTGTGGTCGAGCGCGTGCTGCGCAGCGGTGAACGTATGCGGGTGATCGAGCAACACCGGCCGGGTGACGGTGAGGTATTGCGGGTCCAGGTAACGACCAGTCCGATTTTTGATGGCGATGGCGAGCTGCAGTACGTCGCGCAGATGTTCACCGCGCTGGGTGAGGCGAACGATACCGAACTGCTGGTGGGTAAGTCGCGCGCCATTGCCGAATTACGCGCGCAGTTGGAGCGGGTTGCCGCGACGCCGACCACGGTTCTGTTGCTCGGAGAGAGCGGTAGCGGCAAAGACTGTACGGCGCAGTACCTTCATCAGGCATCGAATCGCTCGTGCGGACCGTTCCTGACTGTCGACTGTGCCACGCTGAGTCCCGAAAAGACGGAAGCGGAACTGTTCGGCAACCAGCACGACGGTTCATTGGGGTTCTTCGGTCAGGCAGATGGTGGCACTTTGTTCATCGATGAGATCGGCGAGCTGCCGATTACTCTGCAGAACCGATTGCTGGGTGTATTGGAGCGTGGTGAGATCAAGCCGGTCGGCAGCGACAGCTACCGCTCGGTCGATGTGCGCGTGGTGGTCGCAAGCAACCGCGATCCGGGTGATCTGGTCGGCGAAGGCAAGCTGCGCAAAGACCTGTACTACCGCCTGACGGCATTTCCTGTGCGTATTCCTGCCTTGCGGCACCATATCGAGGACGTGCCGCTGCTTGCCGAGTTCTTCCTGCGTCAACTCGATTCCGGCATGCAGCAGCTTCCGCTGTCCGCCGAGGTCGTTGCGCACCTGATGGGTTACGACTATCCGGGGAATGTGCGCGAGCTGCGCAACGTGATAGAGCGCGCGATCATTTATGCCGCCGGCGAGCCGCTCGGCACGCAACACCTGGTGTTCGATCGCGACCTGTTCGGCACGAGCGATGTCGAATCGCCGCAAGAGACGACGCCGTCCGATGATCGCCTGCTGATGCGACGCGGTTACCGCCCGGGTAAGGCCGAGATGGTCGCCGTGTTGCGCGAGTGCCGCGGTCACCGCGCCAAGGCGGCACAACGCCTGGGCATGAGTGAACGTACGCTATATCGCTACCTGAAAACCCTGCGTGAAGACTGATCAGAACATCTGCTGAATGCAAAAAAACGGCGACCGCATTGGCCGCCTGAATATCGCACGAGGATGATGCTTTTCCGCGGGCTCACATCGCGCGAAGCGATGTGAATCCGACCGGAATCAGGGTTTGACGGTGCTCAGGCCGAGGATTTCCCAGTCCTGCATGCCGCCGCGATACCACTTCAGCTTGTCGGCCGGGTAACCGAAACGCAGCAGTGTTTTGATGTTTTGCGGCGATTGGCCGCACCACATACCGTTGCAGAACATCACCAGGGTCTTGGCGTCGCTGAAGTCCCACAGACCTTCGAGTTCTTTCGCACCGAACTTCTGGGTAAGGATCTCGGCGATCGAGATCGGGTCGGCGCCTTTCGAGGGATTCAGTTTGGTCCAGGGCAGATTGACGGCGCCTGGGATGGTGCCTTTGGCCACCCAGTCGGAGGTACGCGAGTCGATCAACAGGATGCTGTCGTCGCCTTCCGACATCTTTTTTACGTACTCGATGACTTCCAGCTCACCAATCGTTTCAACGCCGGGCGCGAGCTGCGAAGGTTGAATGCAGAAAGGAGGGCAGGCGCGTGACGTCTTGGCAAAAGCCGGACTCACCGTGGCCTTCTGGTCCTGGTTGCGCATGATGGTGACTTTCTCACCGTTGACGGTACCTTCGAATTTCTGCATCGACCGCGTGATGCCGACGGCCAGGTCATCGGCCATGACATTCGCGCTGATGATGACGCCCAGCAGCGTGGTGGACACGGAAAGCAGTTTGCTCAATTTCATTTCGCGGTTATCTCCCATGGGAATCGGCTTTCGGATTGTTGTTCTAGGCTAGCGGTTGTCGATGCCGCTGTCGGCGTTTATTCGCAATCGGGTTCTTCTTCGCCCACGCCGCCGGTTTTTCCGTCTGTACTCTTATCGTCTGTTTTGTCGTCGGCCCAGACAGCATGATCAACGCGGCAGGCATTCGCGCCGACTGCCATCGCGTTCGATTGCCAGGCCATCGTGATGCCTACCACCAGCATCAGCAGTAACGTGAAACGCATGAAACCTTGTTCCTCCTTTGGTATTACCCTTTGTCGCAGTGCGGGCTCTTTGCGGCCGGTCGCTGCGCGGCGTGCACGCTACTTTTTGTTGGATAAGTAGCTCTGCATCGCCTGTGACGCCTGTACTATAGCCTATCGACGGCAAACTTCCTATGGCTTAATTTTACGCTAATTTACTGAATTTACTGATAAAAATGGCGACATATGACAGATTTTGACAGGCAAATGCGGCAGTCATGGCAGAAGTGGCAGAAACAGGCGATGCGGCGCGTTCTCGCAGGACCGTTGTTCGCCGTGCTGGCATTGGGGCTGTTCGGGCCGAGCGATGTGCGTGCAGACGATGCCTTGATGGCCGAGCCAGACCGGGCGCGCGAGCAACGCATGGACGACGAGATCCGCGAATCGATTCTCGATGGTCAGCCGCTCGATCTGGAAACCAAATACGGGCGTTCGTTTCTGGCGATCTACACCGAGGCCAGCGAGACGCCGGCACGCGGCACGGTGATCGTTCTGCACGGACGCGGTTTCCATCCGGACTGGCAGACCGTGGTGCATCCGCTGCGTGTGGGACTGACCGGACATGGATGGAACACCCTGTCGATACAATTACCGGTGTTGGACAAAGAGGCGAAGTACTTCGACTACCTGCCGGTGTTTAGCGACGCCATGCCACGCATCGAGGCGGCGATCGCCGCGGCACGCGAGAGATCAGCGGGCCGGGTGGTATTGCTGGCTCACAGTTGCGGCTCACACATGGCGCAGCACTGGATGCTGACTCGCGGCAAGGCCGCAACCGAACAGTTCGATGCGTTCATCGGTATCGGAATGGGCGCAACGGACTATGGGCAACCCATGCAGGAGCCGTTTGCGCTGGATCGCCTGTCGGTACCGATTCTGGATGTCTATGGCGATCACGACTACCCGGCGGTGCAACGTCTTGCGAAAGACCGACTCGCCGCGCTCAAAGCTGGCGGCAACCGCAAGAGCAAACAGGTCGTCGTACCAGGCGACCATTATTACATCGACCACCAGAACGATCTGGTCGAAGCGGTAGCCGCGTGGTTGAACGAGCTCTGAGGTAGCGTTGGATCAGCCGCGCTCCAGGCGGGTCCAGACCTGGCCGTCTTCGACCTTGACCGGATAGGTGCAGATCGGCTCGTCTGCCGGTTCGTCCAGCGCCTCACCGGTGTTCAGATCGAAGTAGCTGCCGTGCAATGAACACTTGATCTTCGAGCCTTTGATGCAGCCCAGGGCCAGTGAGTAGTCCTCGTGGCTGCACATCTCGTCGATCACATGCAAGCGGCCTTCGGCATTGACCAACAACAGTCGCCGGCCGTCGAGTTCGAAGGGCTTCATCTGGCCGACGTCCAGTTCATCTGCGCCGGCGACCGGCTGCCAATCGTTGCTCATACCTTATTGGATCCGCGCCGCTGCCTTGCCGCTGTCGAGTGCCGCGCGCACCTGTTCGCCGGCAGTGGCCAATGAATCGGCTTTGCCGAGATGATGCAGCACGATCGCTCCGCTGTAGACGAGTGAGTCGTAGGTCGGACCTTTCTCTCCCTGCAGGGCGGCCACGCCATACTCGGCCGCCTTCTTCGCCGCGGCATCGACGTCGGTCAATGCGATGGCGCCTTCGCCTTTTTCGGTCTGCGGTACGTCGGTCGGAATCGGTACCGCCCGGTTCTCCTGTTCGATGTTCAGCATCGACGGTTCGATGTCGTAGCCGACCTCTTCACCACCCTCGGTGTAGGCGAAGTACTTGCCGGACTGACGCAGCGAAGGGATTACGCCGCCTTCAACGCCGCGCACGATGATCGCCGAGTCGAACCCGGCGTGGCGTGCGAGATCGGCATATACGGGCGGGTAGGGTTTGTGCACATAGCCGGTGACGAAGTGTGTCTTCTGGCGGCCGACGATCGGGCTGCCCAGTACCTCGACGGTGGTGATGACCGAGCGTTTGATCATGCGTTGGCGCAATTCGATCAGGTCGTGCAGACCGGGCGCATAGTTGGCCTGGTCGACATAGGCCCAACCGATTGCCGGATCGCCGAGGCGTGCTGCGGCGGCATTCGAATCGAGATCGACGTCGATGCCGGCGGCAGCCAGCACGTGGCGGTGGGTGACGCCGTACTTGGGGCCGACCGCGTTGAGGCCATGGCTGAACGCGGGGATGCCGCACTCGGCCAGCAGCGGCGCGAGAAACGGCGACGCCGGAATCGTGCGATTGTAGCCGTCGTACGGGTCGGCGATATCGACCACCTCGTTGACCGGCGCGGTCGCCACCTTGCGCGTATCGAGGATGGCCTGCAGTACACCGCGGTTTTCATCGCGCGTCTCGCGCTTCATGCGCAAGGCGATCAGGAAGATGCCGGCGCGCACCGGGTCGATCTCGCCGTTGAGCACGCCTTGCATGCCGAGGCGGGCCTCTTCCTGGCTGATGTCTTTCGACAGATCGGGCCCGGTGGCGATGCGTTGGATGATGGAAAACATCATCTGTTGAAGCTCGGTAGTACCGGCAGACTCGGCGGCATTCATTAGCAACTCCTGATGCAGTGACCTGCGGAGTATAAATAACCGGCGAAATGGATCAACGGTTGGCGCGTTGGTGAAATTGCGGCACGGCGCCGGTCCGCCGACGCAAATCGGTCGAAGAACTACAGTTTTTTGGCCATGCGCGCCGGTACTACGTACTGGTTCGGCGAATCTTCAGTCGATGAAGCGCTTGGTCAGATCCGCGTAGGCATCGATCCGGCGATCGCGTAAAAACGGCCAGATTCGGCGTACCGATTCGCTGCGCGCCATTTCGACGTCGACCACCAGGGTTTGCGCTGCTTCGCCGGCCTGGGCCAGCCATTCGCCCTGCGGTCCGGCGACGAAGGAACTCCCCCAGAACTGGATGCCGGGATCGTCTTTTTGCGGCGATGCCTCGAAGCCGACCCGATTGCAGCTCAGTACCGGGATGCCGTTGGCCACCGCATGCGAGCGCTGGATGGTGAGCCAGGCATCGCGCTGGCGGATGCGTTCATCACCGTCGTCACGCATATCCCAGCCGATGGCAGTCGGATACAGCAGCAGCTCGGCACCGGCCAGTGCCATCAGGCGGGCGGCCTCCGGGTACCACTGGTCCCAGCAGACCAGCACGCCGAGCCGCCCGACCGAGGTGTCGATGGGTGCAAAGCCGAGGTCGCCGGGGGTGAAATAGAACTTCTCGTAGAAGCCGGGATCGTCCGGGATGTGCATCTTGCGGTAACGCCCGACCAAGCTGCCGTCGTTCTCGAGTACCACGGCTGTATTGTGGTACAGGCCGGCCGCGCGTCGCTCGAACAGCGAGGCGACGATCACGATCTTGTGCTGCCTGGCGATCTCGCCGAGGTGCTGGGTGCTCGGGCCGGGAATCGGCTCGGCATCATCGAAGCAGGCGGTGTCTTCAGTCTGGCAGAAGTAGGCACCGTTGTGCAGTTCTTGTAGCAGCACCAGTTGCGCGCCTTGCACGGCCGCTTCGGCGACCTGCGCTGCGATCAGGTCGAGATTGCTGGTGGCGTCACCCTGGTTCGCATGTTGAAGCAGGGCGACGCGAAGCGTGGATCGGCTCATGCGGCAACGAACTCCGATTGGCTGTGCAACGTGATCTGTTTCGGAAACTGCATCGTCAGGCAATGCAGGCTGCCATTCTGTTCGATGATCGCGCGGCAGTCGATGGGCACGATCGCGTGCTGCGGACAGGCTTCGCGCATGACCTCGATCGCTTCTTGGTCGGCGTCGACGCCGTAGATGGGCAGCAGCACGGCGCCGTTAATGAACAGAAAGTTGGCATAGGTCGCCGGTAAGCGACGGCCGCCTCCGTCTACATGCACGCCGGGAAAAGGCAACGGCACAAGACGGTAGGGTTTACCATCACGCGTGCGGAACGCCGCGAGCTGTTCCGCCATCTCGGCCAGCTCCGCATGGTCGGTATCGTCCTGCGGTGCGGTCGCATAGACGATGGTTTCTTCATCCGTGAACCGGGCCAGGGTGTCGACGTGGCCGTCGGTGTCGTCGCCGCTGATATCGCCGTGGTCGAGCCACAGAAAACGTTCGAACCCCAGCCAGTCGCTCAGGCGTTTCTCGATCTCTGCCTGGGTCAGGCCGGGATTGCGTGTTTCGGTAATCACCGAAGAACGCGTGGCCAGCAAGGTGCCTGCACCGTCGGTCTCGATGGCGCCGCCTTCGAGGATGAAAGCACGCTCGTGGTGGACGCAGTTCTGGAACACGCCGAGCCGATAGAGGAGCGCGGTGATCGCTGAATCCTGTGTCGCCTCGAATTTGCCGCCCCAGCCGTTGAACACGAAGTCGTTGAGCTGCGCGCCGCCGGGCGCGAGGGTGACCAGCGCGCCGTGATCGCGCGCCCAGGTATCGTCGCTCGCGGCGATGGCGAAACGTAGATTGGCCCTATCGGCGTCGGCCGCCCTCAGCAGTCCCGTGACCCTGTGCGCATGGTCTTGGTCACGGCAGACACACAGCAGGTTTTCGCGTTGCGCGATGGCGGCACCGATCTGAGCAAATACCGGTTCGACCCGCTCGAGCACATCGGCCCAGTCGGTCGCCGCGTGTGGCCAGGTGAGCATGACGCCGGATTGCGGTTCCCACTCCGCGGGCAGACGAACCCGCGCGGGCGAATCCCGGTTGGTCGGCATCTCAGCGATGCACGACGGTGTCGATGACGTGCTCGTGCTCGAAGTACACGGTGTAGGACGGGTAGACCCAGCGGGTGATCGGCGGTTCGCCAACGGCGTCTTTGACGCTGCTCGGTTCACCGAACTGGCTGCGTACCGTCGCCATGCTGGTGCCGCTACGCGGGCGTTGCACGCCGCTCTTGCTGTTCGCAGGCGCTGATTTAATCGAATCCATCAGTAGCGTATCGGCATGGGCCGTCATCGTGGCAGCGGACATCGCCAGTACAATCACCGCCGCCAAACCAGATCGTTTCATCGTGGAACTCCAACTTAACAAGTCACTCAAAAGCAGGCGCCAACCCATTGAATTCACCCCGTTTGGATTGCCTGCCGCCTGCTGTGAGTTTAACCATGAATTGCATCAGCACAAACCAT
>MWSA01001745.1_pt1 | contig 15988 bp, 9 predicted proteins | sample 1021941 | NCBI WGS metagenome assembly MWSA01 (sample SAMN06327220, study PRJNA374545) | mollusc metagenome | biome: marine bay; material: sediment; isolation source: gill 40 cm from animal A | host: Kuphus polythalamius | place: Philippines: Mindanao | collected 2011-09-12 | reverse complement strand
ACGTCCGCCCCCGAGCCCCAACCACAACAAGCAACGCAGACGCCGCGCCGCATGAGCATCAACCTCAAACAGATTATTGCCGGTGTGTTGTTCGCCGGCTTGGCTTTCTACCTGTCGACGGTGGTTCCGACGATCGAAATCGCGTGGGTTACCGCCATCCTGCTGCTGACCATCTACCTGTTCGCTTTCGAGGTGGTCGGCGTCGACGTCGCCGCCGCATCGATCATGGTCTTGCTCGGGCTGACTACCCTGCTGGCGCCCTACATGGGACTGCAGACCGGGCTGGTCGACAACACACACCTGTTCGACGGCTTCGCGTCGAACGCGGTGATATCGATCATCGCGGTCATGATCATCGGCGCCGGTCTGGACAAGACCGGCATCATGACCAAGGTCGCCGCGTTCATCCTGCGCGTCGGCGGCACCACCGAGAGCCGCATCATCCCGATCATCTCGAGCACCGTCGGTGTGATCTCGTCCTTCATGCAGAACGTCGGCGCCGCTGCGCTGTTCCTGCCCGTGGTTTCGCGTATCTCGGCGCGCTCCGGCCTGCCGATGTCGCGGCTGCTGATGCCGATGGGCTTCTGCGCCATCCTCGGCGGTACCGTGACCATGGTCGGCTCGAGCCCGCTGATTCTGCTCAACGACCTCATCCTGACCTCCAACAAGGCGCTGCCCGCCGAACAGCAGATGGAGACCTGGAGCCTGTTTTCGGTCACACCGATCGGTCTGGCATTGGTTGCCACCGGCATCATCTACTTCGTGCTTGCCGGGCGTTTCGTGTTGCCGTCCAGCCGCGACACGAAGAGCAAAGACGATGCGATGACCTATTTCCGCAACACCTACGGACTCGACTATGAACTGTTCGAGGTCGAGGTACCGGAAGACAGCGAACTGGTCGGCAAGACGCTCGACGACATCGAGCACGAAGACAAGGTGCGCGTCATCGCCTCAACCAGCGGCGGCCAGATGAAGGTCGGGCCCGGCACGATCGCACGCGACACCGGGATCGCCGCCGGCGCGGTTCTCGGCATCATCGCATCGCCCAAGCACCTGCTCGATTTCGTCGACAAATACGGACTCGACCTGCACAGCAGCATCGTTGCCCTCGGCGAAATCTTCGCGGCGACCAAGTCCGGTGTGGCCGAAGTAGTTATTCCGCCCAGTTCCAACCTGGTCGGCAAGAGTGCCCGCGATGTCTGGATGCGCAAAACCTACGGCATCGCAATGGTCGCGCTGCACCGTGACGGCGAAACACTGCGTGAAGGCGACGACATCCGCAGCATGCCGTTGCAGGGCGGTGATACGCTGGTGGTACACACCCAGTGGGATGCCCTCGCCCGCCTGCAGAAAGACCGTAACTTCGTCGTCGTCACGACCGAATTCCCGCACGAGGAACTGCGCCCGACCAAGCTGCTGCATGCCGGCGTGTTCTTCGCCATCGCCCTCGGGCTGGTGCTGTTCACCGACCTGCGGCTGTCGGTCGCCTTGCTGACCGGCGCGATGGGTATGATCCTGTCTGGCGTACTCAAGATCGACGAGGCCTACACTGCAGTCAGTTGGAAGACGGTCTTCCTGCTGGCATCGCTGATACCGCTCGGTCTGGCCGTCGAGACATCGGGTACCGCCAAATGGATTGCCGAACAGACGCTGAACGTCGTCGGCGGCATGCCGACCTGGGTCATCCAGGCGTCGGTGGCCATCCTCGCCACGTTCTTCACGCTGGTGATGTCGAACGTCGGTGCGACCGTGCTGCTGGTACCGCTGGCGGTCAACATCGCGATCGGCGCCGGTGCCAACCCCGCCGTGTTCGCCCTGACGGTGGCGATTGCGACATCCAACTCGTTCCTGATCCCGACGCACCAGGTGAACGCGTTGATCATGGGCCCGGCCGGCTATCGCGTACCGGACTTCATGCGCGCCGGCGGGGTCATGACGATTCTGTTCCTGGTCGTTATGATGCTGATGATGAACCTGATCTTCTGATCGGGTCGCAGCCGGCATCTCCGTTGTCCGCGGGGATGCCGGTCTTTCGTAGTGCCGCTCGCCAGTGTAGGAGCCTCCATGTTCGTTGTATCTGTCTGCTCTCGCGCATTCGCGCGTTCGGGGTTCTCGCTGCTGCGCAGCGTCATGCCGGTGGCGCTACTGCTCGTGTTCAGTGGCACCGCGCTCGCGGTCACCACCAACGAACATCGACCACTCGACCTCACCCAGCATTGGGTCGGCTATTTCAGTATTGGCGTGTTCATTCTTGCCTATCTGCTGGTGATGGCCGAGGAGTTCACGCATCTGCGAAAGTCGAAACCGGTCATCATCGCTGCTGGTGTGATCTGGGCGGTGGTCGCCTGGGTTTACCAAGCTCACGGCTACACCCACGAGGCCGAAGCGGCGATTCGCGAGAATCTCGAGGAATACGCCGAACTGATGCTGTTCCTGCTGGTAGCGATGACCTACATCAACTCGATGCAGGAACTGCGGGTATTCGATGCGCTGCGGTCTTGGCTGGTGAGCCGCGGCTTTGGCTTTCGCGCCTTGTTCTGGATAACCGGGATTCTGTCGTTCCTGATTTCACCCATCGCAGACAACCTGACCACCGCCCTGCTGATGTGCGCCGTCGTCATGGCGGTCGGCGGTGACAATCCGAAGTTCGTCGGATTGGCCTGCGTGAATATCGTGGTCGCGGCCAACGCCGGCGGTGCCTTCAGTCCGTTCGGCGATATCACGACGCTGATGGTCTGGCAGAAAGGCATGGTGGAGTTCTGGAGTTTCTTCGCGCTGTTCATTCCGGCAGTCGTGAACTTTGCCGTGCCCGCGGTATTGATGCATTTTGCGGTGCCCAACGAAAAGCCGCACCCGGTCCGCGAACAGATCACACTGCAGCGTGGAGCACGGCGCATTATCCTGTTGTTTCTGCTGACGATCGCCACCGCCGTTGCGTTTCACATCGTGCTTCACCTGCCGCCGGTTATCGGCATGCTGACCGGTATGGGTTACCTCGGCCTGTTCGGTTTCTATCTCAAGAAGACCCATGCACGTACGGTCAACAACGGCTCGGAAATCGGTGACCTGGTCGCATTCGATATCTTCCGACCCGTGGCACGGGCCGAATGGGACACCCTGTTCTTCTTCTACGGCGTGGTCGCCTGCGTCGGCGGACTGGGTTTCATGGGCTATCTCGCCCTGACCTCCGAGGTGATGTACAACCAATGGGGCGCCACGAATGCGAACATCACGGTCGGCCTGCTGTCAGCCGTTGTCGACAACATCCCGGTCATGTTCGCCGTGTTGTCGATGGAACCCAGTATGCCGCTGGGCCAGTGGCTGTTGGTAACCCTGACCGCCGGCGTGGGAGGATCGCTGCTTTCGATCGGTTCGGCCGCGGGCGTAGCGTTGATGGGCCAGGCGCGCGGCCACTACACCTTCTTCGGTCATCTCAAATGGACACCGGCGATCGCCGCCGGTTATGCGGCCAGCATAGCCGTGCACTTCTGGGTCAACGCCGCAAGCTTCAACTGACGTCGGCGTGACGGCAACCGACACTGACCGGCGCCGGTCGCCGCGTTCAACCGAAACCAGCGCTTAAGCGCTAACCTGTTCGCCGCCCTAGCGGTGCCCAGCCGGGCCCTTGGCAGACTGTTGTGAGCCCGCACGGCAGCGATCGGCGATGCCTGGACTGCCAAGAGCCCACACCCGTCGGCCGTAAACATTCCACGGCAGCCGCGCCATGGCATTCAGGATCGTCGACCTTGCCGCCGGCACCCGGCAACCTCGCAACGCGAGGCGGAACACCTTTCCCGGTCAGGACTGCGGGTTGTAAAAATCGTCACCGATTTTTACATAACCCACATATCGACCATCTAAATGGCTGAATAATTTAATAATTACGTGCGGGCACGGTTTCTGCTTCGGGTTTGACCGCCAAGGACCCAGCAACCGGTCGTCAGGTAATGCCCTTACCTAACGACCGGTGCGCGGCGCATGCCACCCCGCGGTGATCTGCACAGTCTTCAGTCGACCTCGCCGTTGCTGCTGAACGAGTTTCCGGGGCGATACAACCCGAAGGGATGCCGACAATAGATACAAAACGAGCGTTGCCGAACGACTATGTCGTCGGTCAACGGAGGTGCCGTGAGAACGTTGCGAAACCGTCGATACCGTCGACGGCTCCCCGCCCTGATGCGCCGGGTTCTGTACCCGGATGCCTTGACCCTGCACGACCTGCGTCAGCGCGCGGGCGATGCCACGGTGGATGTCGCCTTTCCATCACGCACGGTCGACACCCCGCAGGCACCCGAACTCGACGTCTGGCCGGCAGCGAAATCCGCCGCGCACGTTCGCTATCAAACACCCGAATATTTCTCGCTGCGCTTGCGCGGCGCCAAATACGACCCGCTATTCAACCTGGCTACCACACGATCGGGCGCCGCCCTGATCGATTCCAGCAGCACCTTCTTGCCGTTGACGCTGCAGGCCTGGCAGCGGCGGTTCGGTACCCCAACCCGCCGGGTAGCGGGGCTGTGCACGATCTTTCGTTCGGTCGACGGCAACTTCTACCACACGCTGATCGAAGACCTGTCACGGGTGTTCCTGTTGCGTCAGCCGGTCTATCGAGAGATGGGAACGATCAAGATGTTGTTCCCTTCTGAACCGACCGCGCTCGAACGATACCTCCTCGACCGCTACCTGCCGGACAATATCGAGATCGACGTCGTCGGGCGTGATCAGCTCATCGAGCCGGACGAACTCATTTTGCCGTCGTTTCTGACACGACAAAGCGTGACCTATCTGCCGCAGGCGTTCGTCGACGACCTGCGGCCCCACCTGGTGCCGCAGCGCGCACGTAAAAAACGCCATCGCATCTATATCACCCGCCGCCCTGGGCCTTCAGGTAGCGTCCGCCTGATCGAAAACGATGAGCAGCTCTGGCAGGCCTTGCGCACCAGGGGTTTCGAGCGTCACGCCCTCGAGGATCTATCGTTCGACGAGCAGATTGCATTGTTCTACGACGCCGAGATCGTCGTCGCGGCGCACGGTGCCGGGCTCGCCAATCTGCTGTTCGCCGAGGCCGTCGATGTCATCGAACTGCACGCCAGCGCCTTGGTCGTACCCTACTTCTACTACATGAGTGCATCGCTCGGACACCGCTATCGCTGGTGGAAAGGCGACAGGCAGCACTTCAACGCCAGTTTCACGGTCGATGTACCTGCCGTGATGAACATGGTCGACGCGGCGTTGGATTCAGAGTCTGAACAGGTGGACGATAGCACCGAGATCGGTGATGCCGTCATCGCGTAACGGCGGCGCGACAGCACATCCTTATGCCGCCGGCTTCGCTATCCGAAGCTCTTGATCAACCACTGCGACGTGGTCGCATCCTGAGGTAGTAGTTGATCAGGCCGTTGGTCGACGCATCGTGATTATCGACCGGCGTGCCTCGATTGAGTTCGTCCAGGATATGGTTGGCCAGCTGCTTGCCGAGTTCGACACCCCATTGGTCGAACGAATTCAGATTCCAGATGATGCCCTGGACGAAGATCTTGTGCTCGTACAACGCGATCAAGCTGCCCAGCGTCTGCGGATTGAGCGTATAGAACAAGAAGATATTGGTTGGCCGGTTGCCCGGAAAGACCTTGTAGGGCAGCAGCTTGTCGATCGCCTCCGCCGACATACCGGACTTCTCCAGTTCGGCCCTCACCTCATCTTCACCCTTGCCGCGCATCAAGGCCTCGGCCTGGGCGAAGATGTTCGACATCAATGCCCTGTGGTGGCGCGCGATGCAGCGGAAGTTGGAGACCGGTGCCAACATGTCGGCCGGGACCAGTTTGGTCCCCTGGTGCAGCAACTGATAGAAAGCATGCTGGCTGGCGATGCCGATCTCTCCGAACAGGATCGGTCCCGTTTCGTAATTGACCGAAACGCCGGCCCGATCGACACACTTGCCGTTGCTCTCCATGTCGGCCTGCTGCAGGTAGGCGGGGAAACGGTGCATGTTCTGGTCGTAAGGCAGTACTGCGATCGATTCGGCGCCGAAGAAGTTGTTGTACCAGATACCGAGCAACGCCATGATCACCGGGATGTTCTGGGCCAGCGGCGCCGAGCGGAAATGCTCGTCGGCCGCGTAGGCGCCGGCCAGCAAGGCATCGAAATTTTCCGAGCCGATCGATATCACGATCGGTAACCCGATGGCGGACCACATCGAATACCGTCCGCCTACCCAATCCCACATCTTGAAGATGTTCTCGGGCGCGATGCCGAAAGCGGTCGCGGCCGGTACATTGGCGGTAACCGCGACCATGTGGCGCGTAAGGTCGGCCTCATTATCGATCTTGCGCAGCAGCCATGCCTTGGCCGTCTCGGCATTGACCATCGTGTCCTGCGTCGTGAAGCTCTTCGACGCGATGATGAACAGGGTGGTCTCGGGGTTCAGGACCTCCAAGGTGTTATTGATATGGTTCTCGTCGATATTCGAGACATAGTGGATCTTGAGATCGTGAATGGCATAGGGGCGCAATGCCTCGGTCGCCATCAGCGGACCGAGATGCGAACCGCCGATACCGATGCTGACCACGTCGGTAATCGGCTGATTGCTGGCCCCGCGCCATTGCCGCGTTCTGACCGCCTCGGCCAGGTCTTTGACACGCCGCAACTCACTGCGCACTTCGGGCATCACGTCGGTGCCGGCGGTACACATCGGTCGATCACTGAGGTTACGCAAAGCGGTATGCAGCACCGACCGCCCTTCGGTGTGGTTGATCGTCTCGCCGGCGAACATCCGGTCGCGCCATTGCTCCACATCGCAGACCTTTGCCAGGTCCAACAGCAACTGCATGGTCTCGTCGGTGATCCGGTTCTTCGAAAAGTCGAACAGGATATCGTTGAGCTGCAGTGAGTATTTTTCGAATCGATCCGGTTCCGCGGCGAACTGGTCACGCATGTGCAGATCTTTCACCGCGTCGAAATGTGCCTCCAGGGCTTTCCACTGCGGCAGATCGGTCGGTCGGGTCATAAAGGGTCCTTGACTGAGGTAGGCCGATAAGTAAGGCAATACACCGGTGTTAGCAATAAGCTTGCCGACACCTGGGTTGGAATCCCGGTGCTATGTGCACCCAATCAACGCAAAGTTTCGCAACAAATTAACATCGGATGTGCCAAAGTTGTGCACGGCTTTATGATTCTGCCCTGTATTATCCCTCGTCCGTTTATGAAACGTCATCTTCGCGCCAAATCCATTTACCGATCGAGCCGCTGCCGGCGCCTTCTTACATCCACTGAATGCTTAACCTAAGTAAACCCGCCGGTCGGCTCGCCCCCAATAACCGGCTTGCAGGGGCGACCGCAGCGCACGCGCACGTTCCGCCCCGCTCGTCGCGATCACCGGCTTGGTGCGCAGTCGCGATAGCGCGCACGCTTTTTGCAGGTCTCGCCCTCAAAGCAGCCGGCCGCCTGCGTTCCTTTGCACCTCCCGGAGGGTGCACGGGTGGGCGACGCTGGGCCGGCACTGCGTTAGAGGTAGTTACCGTTGACTGAAGCCTGCACCCTGATCATCTTCGGCGCGACCGGCAATCTGGCCCAGTTGAAGCTGTTTCCGGCGTTGTACCACCTCGAATCCGCCGGCCTGCTGGCTCCGCCGATACGCATCGTCTGCTCGGGGCGCCGGGAATACGGCCAGGAGGCCTGGCGCGAGCATGTGCTCGAGATCCTCGAACAACACGCGCACGACCCGATCGTGCCGGAGGTCTGCCAGACCTTCTGTCAGCGCATGGACTATTTTCGCGGCGACCTGGCCGAGGCGACGACCTTCGAACGCCTGTCGGCATTGCTCAAGGCACCCGAGTTTCCGGATAACCATGTATTTTATGTCTCGCTGCCACCGGCGACCTATGGCGGCACTGTGGAGATGCTCGACCGCCACGACATGCTCGCCGAAAACGGCGCTTGGCGGCGCGTGGTTGTCGAAAAGCCCTTCGGCTACAGCCTGGAGAGCGCGCAGAATCTGCAGCGCAAGATCAGCCGGCACCTGCGCGAAGACCAGACCTACCGCATCGACCACTACATGGGCAAAGCCATGGTGCAGAACGTGCTGGTGTCGCGCTTCGCCAACCTGATGCTCGAACCCCTGTGGTCGCGCGATTACATCGACCATGTGCAGATCACGCGCACCGAAACCCTGGGCGTCGGCGACCGGGCCGGATTCTACGAGGGCACCGGCGCCTTGCGCGATATGCTGCAGAGCCACCTGATGCAGCTCATGTCACTGGTGGCCATGGAACCGCCGGTATCGATGGACGCCGACGACCTGCGTGACGAAAAGGTCAAGGTGCTCAAGTCGGTCCGTCCCATCCATCCTTCGGCGGTGCATTCGCACGCCTATCGGGCGCAATATTCCAGCGGCCATATCGACGGGCAAAACGTGCCCGCCTATCTAGACGAACCCGATGTCGATGCGCACAGCGTGACCGAGACCTATGCCGCGCTGCGCCTGTATATCGACAACTGGCGATGGCGCGACGTGCCGTTCTACCTGCGCACCGGCAAACGTATGCCCGAAGCGCGCACCATGGTGGCGATCTGTTTCAAACAGCCGCCGAAGCATTTCTTCCGCAGTGCACACATCGACCGGCCGCCGCCGAACTGGCTGATCATGAGCATCACGCCGGAAGAGTCACTGCGTCTCGAGATCTCGGTCAAAGAACCGGGGCTCGAGATGAAGACCCGGCAGATCAGCCTCGACGCGCCGTTTCGCTGCGAGCACCACGCGCAGACCGACGCCTACGAGGGTCTGCTGCTCGACGTGATCGAGGGCGACCGTTCGTTGTTCCTGCGCTACGACGAGGTCGAATGGGCATGGCGCATCGTCGACCCGGTGCTCGGCGTGTGGGCCAGCGAACGTGACTTCGTACCGAAATACTCGGCAGGCCAGTGGGAGCCGGACGAAGTCAGCCGGATCTTCGACAAAGCACATCATCATTGGCGACATTTATTGGATCCTGAGTAATGGCAGAATGGCAGACTGAAGTGGATGCAGCGGCGGTGGCGGATGCGGCCTGCCGCTTGATCGGCATGGCGGCACGCAACGCAATCGCCGATCACGGCAAGTTCCGGCTGGTGCTGGCCGGCGGCAGCACCCCGATGGCAACCTACGAACGACTCGCGGCAAGCGGCCAGGACTGGAAACGCTGGTCGCTTTATTACGGCGACGAACGCTGCCTGCCGCCGGGACACCCCGAACGCAACAGCCAGATGGTCAGAACGACCGGCCTCACATTGCGCGCCGCCAAGCACTACCCGATCGCAACCGAGCTCGGCGCGAAAGAGGCCGCAGCCGATTACCGCACCCGCGTGAAACGTGCATCGCCGTTCGACATGGTGATTCTCGGCATGGGCGAAGATGGCCATACCGCCAGCTTGTTTCCCGGGCACGACTGGCCGGACAAGCCGGTATTCGCCGTCAAAGACTCACCGAAGCCGCCTGCCGAACGCGTCACGCTCGGCGTGTCCGCCTTGCAGAACTGTCACTCGATGCTGGTATTGGTGACCGGCGAGAGTAAGATCGACGCCGTCCGCCAGTGGCGTACCGGCGCCGACCTTCCGGTCGCCCGCGTCAGCAGCGTCGGCCACGCGATGGTGCTGGTGGAAAAAAAGTGTCTGGAGTTTGCCGGTAATCAAGCGCCGCAGGATGAAGAGGCGGTAGAGTCACCGAAATGATATCGCTCGCGGCCGACATCGGCGGCACTTACAGCCGGCTCGCCTGGTCTGAGATCGGCCCGCAAACCGATGTCGTCGAGCAGATTTTCGACAACAGTGGTTTCGATACGCTGGAAGGCGTGATCGACGAGGGACTGAAACGCTACGGCGGGGACCATGCGATCGACAACATGGTGTTGGCCGTGCCCGGCCCGGTACATCGAGATCCGGTAGAACTCACCAATATCAACTGGTCGATCAGTCGCGACAGCCTGAAGGCGCGCTACGCCACCGAGCGGCTGACCATCGTCAACGACTTTCAGGCCGCCGCCATGGGCGCGATCAATGCGTCGCCCGCCGATATGGCGCCCCTGAACAGCGGCAGCCCCTCGCGCGGCCCGCTCGTGGTCACCGGAGCCGGCACCGGCCTGGGTATGGCGTGGTTCGCCGACAGCGAGGCACCCGGGTTGCCCCGCGCTACCGAGGGTGGACATATCGATTTCGCACCCAATACAACAAAAGAGGTCGAATTCTACCGCTGGTTGGCGGCACAATTCGGCCATGTGTCTTACGAGCGCATATTGAGTGGCAGCGGACTGCAGAACACCTATCGGTTCGTCAGCGGCAACGACGGTGCCGCCGAGTCACCGGCGCAGATCGTTGCACTGGCGAAACAAGACGACTCGGCCGCCACGCAATCAATAACGACGTTCGTCAGAATATTTGCGGCTTACGCGGGCAATCTTGCCCTCGCGTTCAATCCGACAGGGGGCATCTACCTGTGCGGGGGACTGACGGCGCATCTGGCCGAATGGTTCGCACCGGCTGTGTTCGTCGACGCGCTGACGGCCAAAGGACGCATGGCAGATGTCGTACGCCGCATACCGATCTACCTGGTGACCCGGCCGGATACGGGTTTGACCGGGGCCAGACGTATTGCACAAGAAATCTACAGGGCAGACACATGACAAGCAGTGAAGAGCAGCATCACCTTTACAAATACTATGTCGAACCGCAGGCAGTCAGTGATCTGACCCGTCGCACGCTGGTGCTGGTGCTGGCCGGCGGTGAAGGTTCCCGCCTGAAGAATCTCACCAAGTGGCGCGCCAAGCCGGCCGTACCGTTCGGCGGCAAATACCGCATCATCGACTTCGCCTTGTCCAATTGCATCAACTCCGGCCTGCGGCGCATCGGGGTGCTCACGCAATACAAATCGCATTCGTTGATCCGCCACCTGCAACGCGCCTGGGGCTTCATGCGCCCTGAGATCGGTGAGTTCGTCGAGATCATCCCGGCACAACAACGTTTGCGACCCGAGTGGTACCAGGGTACCGCCGATGCGATCTACCAGAACCTCGACATCGTCTACCGCCACGAACCGGATTACGTATTGATTCTCGGCGGCGACCACATTTACACGATGAACTACGCCAAGATGCTGGCCGCGCACGTGCAGTCGAATGCCGAGCTGACGATCGGCTGTATCGAGGTGCCGTTGGAAGATGCCAAGGCATTCGGCGTGATGTCGGTCGACGAGGAATACCGCATCACCCGTTTCTCCGAAAAACCCACCGAACCGGAGCCGATTCCCGGCAAGCCCGATCTCGCCCTGGCCTCGATGGGTATCTACATCTTCTCGATGGAATACCTCACCAAGGCGCTGATCCGCGACGCGGAAGACGAAACATCGCAGCATGACTTCGGCAAAAACATCGTGCCCGAAGCCATCAAACACGCAAAATCGGTTGCTTATCCGTATCTTAACAACAAGGGCGAACCCGCCTATTGGCGCGATGTCGGCTCCCTCTACTCGTACTGGAAGGCCAACATCGAGCTGTGCGATATCGAGCCCGAACTCAACCTGTATGAACGCGACTGGCCGATCTGGACCTATCAGACACAGAGTCCCCCCGCCAAGTTTGCCTTCGATGATGAAGGCCGCCGCGGGCAGGCGATCGATTCGCTGGTCGCCGGTGGCTGCATTGTTTCGGGCGCCAAGATCAAGCGCTCAGTGATCTTCTTCAACACCCAGGTGGAGACCGGCTCGTTCGTCAAAGAAAGTATCATTCTGCCCAAGGTACGTATCGGCAAGAACTGCCTGCTGCAACGCTGCATCGTCGACAAGGGCACGGTGATTCCCGACGGCACGCAGATCGGCGTCGATCACGATGAGGATCGCAAGCGCTTCCTGGTCACCGATGACGGGATCGTATTGGTCACCCCCGGCATGATGAATCAGCGCCTGCACTACGAGCGCGATTGAACATGCCAGCAGACCAGACCATGCCGCTCAATCTCGTATTGTGCTGGCACATGCATCAGCCGTGGTATCGGGAAAGCCAGGAAGGTAACTACCATCTGCCGTGGGTGTACCTGCATGCCCTCAAAGACTACTCGGATATGGCTGCGCATCTCGAGGCCCATCCGCAGATGCGCTGTGTGGTCAACTTCACGCCGGTGCTGCTGGAACAGCTGGACGACTACGGTGTTCAGTTCCGCCGGCACCTGGCCGATGGACGCCGTTTCAGCGAGCCCTTGCTCAACCTGCTGGCCGGCGTCGAACCGATACCGGAAGACATCGAGCAGCGCGCAGACATCGTACGTGCCTGCAAGCGCGCCAATGCGCCGATGATGATCGACGTCTACCCGATGTTTCGAGAATTGCTCGGCATGGTCGAGACCAGCGACGGCAAGGATATCGACGAACGCCTGCTGGCCTATATGAGCGACCAGTATTTTCTCGACCTGCTGAGTTGGTATCACATCGCCTGGCTCGGCCACTCGCTGAAGCAGTTACCACACGTCAAAGCCCTGCTGAAACGCACCGAGGTGTTTGACCGGGAGGCGCGGCACGACCTGTTGACGGTCATGTCGGATACCTTCGACAACCTGCTGGAGCGCTACCGCAAACTGGCGAAAAAGGGTCAGATCGAACTGTCGATGACGCCCTACGGCCATCCGATCGTACCGCTGCTGATCGATATGCAGGCCATGCATTGCGCGATGCCCGAGGCACAGGGCCCCGGCATGCAGCAGTACCCGGACGGTCTTGAACGCGCCCGCTGGCACATGCGTGAAGGCGTGCGCATCTTCGAACACTACCTCGGTTGCCGCCCCACCGGCGTGTGGCTATCCGAAGGCGGCGTGAGCGACCCTGCGCTGCAGCTGCTGGGCGAGTTCGGCATCAAGTGGAGCGCTTCCGGCGAAGGGGTGTGGGGCAACAGCCGCTTCTTGTCGGGATTGGAGTCGCAGGGTGAAAAAGCACGCCGCAGCCTGTTCTGTGCTCACCAGGTCGGCGAACTCGACACCCTGATGTTCTTCCGCGACGACGGCCTGTCGGACATGATCGGCTTCGACTACCAGAGTTGGGACGCAAATGACGCCGCAGCTGATTTCCACCAGCATCTGCAGAACATCGCTCACTATCTCGATGCCGAATGTGGGCAGTCGGTCGTCAGCGTGATCCTCGACGGCGAGAATGCCTGGGAGTACTACCCGGACAATGCCTATCACTTCCTCGGCGCATTGTACGAACGCCTGGCCGACAGTGAGCTGGTCAACACGGTGACATTCAGCGAGGCCATCGAGCTTTGCGCACCACACAAGCTGCCGTCGCTGTGCCCGGGAAGCTGGGTATACGGTTCTTTCTCGACCTGGGTCGGCGATGCCGACAAGAACCACGCCTGGGATCTGCTGATCCGCGCAAAGCAGACCTATGACAAGGTCATGCGCACAGGCCGTTTCGATGCCGCCGGCGTCGAAAGGTTGGAACGTCAGCTGGCGATCTGCGAGGGCTCCGACTGGTTCTGGTGGTTCGGCGATTACAACCCGTCCGACAGCGTCAACGATTTCGATCGGCTATACCGCCAACAGCTTCGTCACCTGTACGAAATGCTCGGCGAACCCATACCACCGGAACTCGACCGGCCGATTTCGGCTGGAGGCGGCGATGCAGAGAACAGCGGTACCATGCGGCGCGGCCATGGGTGAAGCTTTGAACCGCAAGGCGGGTGCGCTGCTGCACGTCACGTCGTTGCCGTCCGGCAAACTGGACGATGATGCCCTGCGATGGGTCGACTTCATGGCCGAATCCGGACTCAGCGTGTGGCAGATCCTCCCGCTGGTAATCCCGGACGCAACGCACTCTCCGTATCAGAGCCGCAGCGCGTTCGCGATGAATCCGGCGCTGTTGCCGAACGCCCTGCCGGCTATCAACGAATCCGACTTCGAGACGTTCTGTGCGCGTGAGGACTACTGGCTCGACGACTTCGCGCTGTTCCAGGTACTGAAACAGCGTCACGACCAGCACGCCTGGGTCACCTGGCCCGACCCCTACCGGCACCGCGACGAACAGGCGCTGCGTAAACTCGCGCAGGAAGCCGGCGACCAGATCAGACAGATCAAGGTGCAGCAATTCCAGTTGGATCGCGCCTGGCACCGGATTCGCGAGCATGCCAACGCGAGCGACATCGAGCTGTTCGGGGATATCCCGATCTTTATTGCCCATGACAGCGCCGACACCTGGGCCCGACCGGAGGACTTCCTGCTCGATGCAGACGGCCAGCCCACCTACGTCACCGGCGTACCACCCGACTATTTCGCCGAGTTCGGGCAGCGCTGGGGCAATCCGCACTATCGTTGGGATCGCATGCAGGCGGATGGCTTCGCCTGGTGGATATCGCGCATGCAGCGCCAGTTCGACCTGTTCGATATCGTCCGAATCGATCACTTCCGCGGCCTGGTCGCCGTGTGGATGATCGCGGCGGACTGCGAAACGGCGGTCGATGGCTATTGGCAGGAAACGCCGGGCGACGCCCTGCTCGCCACACTGCAGCATCGTTTTCCAAAGCTTTCCATCGTCGCCGAAGACTTGGGTGTCATCACCGATGAGGTCCGCGACCTGCGGCACAAATACGGCCTACCCGGCATGTCGGTGTTACAGTTTGCGTTCGACCAGTTCGAAGACAACCCCCACAAACCGGCCAACATCACGCCAGACAACATCGTCTACACCGGAACGCACGACAACGACACCACGGTAGGCTGGTTTTACAAACTGCAACCCCATGAGCAGGCTTTCGTGTTTCAGATACTGCACAAGGATCCCACCGACGACATCGCTCGGCTATTGATCGAGACGGCGATGCACAGCAACGCCTCGATAGCGATCGTGCCGCTGCAGGACTATCTCGGCCTGGGCAGTGGCGCGCGCATGAATACGCCCGGCTCGACCGAAAACAACTGGCGTTGGCAGTGTTCGTGGGACGCGTTGAACCCGGCCTTGTCTACCTACATCAGATCATTGGTCGATGACGGAAGGCGGATACATGCCGGTTAAACTGCCCTATCCACTGGCGATGCTGCAGCGTGGCGAATCGCACGACCCGTTCAGCATCCTGGGCTGTCAGCCCGATGATGAATGCACCGTGGTGCGCGCCTTCTTGCCGAATGCCGAAACCGTCGAGCTCGACAATGTCGGGACGATGCAGCGCATTCCCAACAGCGACATCTTCGAGATCGCGCTGACACCCGAACAGGCCGCGGCACTCCCCAAACACCACAGCCTTACCTGGGTCGAGAAGGGCGACGGCGAGCGTCATTCGGGTATCTCTCCCTACAGTTTCGAGCCGCTGATTTCCGACTTGGACCTGCACCTGTTCAACGAAGGGCGCCACCACCATATCTACCGCATCCTCGGTGCCCACTACCTCGAGGTCGACGGCATCGGCGGCTGCCGTTTCGCGGTGTGGGCCCCGGCCGTTAAACGGGCCAGCGTGGTCGGCGATTTCAACGGCTGGAACGGCCTGCGCCACCCGATGCGTAACCGCGGCGGTTCGGGCGTCTGGGAACTGTTCATCCCTGGCCTGACCCCGGGAGATCTGTATAAATTCGAGTTCATCAGCAAGCACGGCGACTGCCTGCTCAAGGCCGACCCCTATGGCCAGCAGATGACCATGCGGCCCGATACGGCATCCAAGGTCGCGGCACCGACCCGCTACGACTGGCAAGATGGCGAATGGCTTTCCGACCGCGAGCAATGGGCCTGGATGGAAAGGCCTATGTCGATCTACGAGGTGCATCCGGGATCATGGCGACGGCATGCAGACGACCGCTTCCTGAGTTACCGCGAGCTCGCCGATGAGCTAATCCCCTATGTCAACGACCTGGGCTATACGCATATCGAATTGATGCCGGTCATGGAGCACCCGCTCGATCAATCCTGGGGTTACCAGGTATCCGGCTACTTCGCGCCGACCGCACGCTTCGGCGACCCGGACGACTTCCGCTACTTCGTCGACCAGTG
>MWSA01003658.1_pt1 | contig 16064 bp, 13 predicted proteins | sample 1021941 | NCBI WGS metagenome assembly MWSA01 (sample SAMN06327220, study PRJNA374545) | mollusc metagenome | biome: marine bay; material: sediment; isolation source: gill 40 cm from animal A | host: Kuphus polythalamius | place: Philippines: Mindanao | collected 2011-09-12 | reverse complement strand
GTTCTTCCAGCAGCCCGGCCAACAAGGGGTTGACGGTCGTAGATCCGATCACGGTTTTGCTCTCTTTGTTACTTCGGGTACCGGGGATGGCATGCGCCAACCACCTTTGTCGGCTATGAAGCCGGCATTGATATCGACGTCTCCGTTGAGATTCAGAGGTCTTTCAACGTCCAACCAACACTCCCGATGCTGTTGCCCCAAGATCCGCTCCAACTTGCATTTCAGCTATATGACGGGATTAACACAGTGAAGCCGCTGCATCTCTTGTTTGCGCCAACCTGGAACACAACAAAACATTTTGCACGGGTCCGGTGCGCACCACTCTCTCAACGCGGGCCGGATCGGCGGCATGCTGTTTCCGAAAGTCGACACCCATGGGCCACACGACATACCTCATGGGCCAAGTTGTCGGCAGCCATGGCTCCCAAGTCGCTCAGACAGCGACTCTGACGACCCTGTCCAACCATGCCTTCGCAAGCCCATGACGTTTTACAGCAAACGCCGTGCCTTACTCTACAAGTGACCGTCCGCACAATCCGGCTTTCCGGCACCTGCGGCGTTTCATAGGCCCGGGCATATTGAGCCGAAATCTGCTCTTCTCCGCCGGCGGCATCAAACACGCCGAAGCTTGTCGTACAGCCAGGAGAAACGGCGCCCCCTGGTCAGCTGAGTTACGTGCTCGGATTCGAGCACCCGCGACGAAAATCGCCGCTCTGCACATGAGTTGCGCATTTTGTGCGGAGTTAGAGATTTTCGGTCAGAAACCGTGAACTAAGCTTAGTCTCCAGAGCCGATCGCAAAACCTAGATGTCGTGAAGGTGATCATAAGCACGGCTTTGGAATTGATCCGCCGGTGTCTACGCCCACGGCGATGGCGATCATTCAAGGCATTGAGTCAGCCATACCCACACCTCGTCCACCGATGGCGGCCCTCGGACAGCAAATGCGGAACCCCGTCAGGAAGAACCTGTTCATGAAACATTATGCAAACAGAGGCCAAACGACTTTCGATCCGAATTTGCCGGCCGGTTATCGATGCCGGCCCTCCCACGTATTCTGCTTGATCGCAACCTTGCTGGTGGCAAGCCTTGCCTTCGATGCGCACGCACAGCGTGGTCGCGCGTACGTCGACAATGGAACCGTTCGTTCCGATCAAGGGACCCTGCTAAGGGGGCCATTTATCAAGTTATGGAATCGGACCATCTATCCAATCAACAGCGACGATGCCGAGCTCTACTCTGCAGACTACTGGCGGGCTTACAAGGATACCGGCTACAACAGCGTGAGGATCGCGGTTGCCTGGGGAACACGCAGCTATCCCGACTTTTCGCCTGAAACCACGCTGCAGGCACTCGATGAGCTGGTAGCAGTACTTACGTCACTGGGCATGTATGTGACGATCTGTGGGAGTGCACACGACTATGCGTACTACTACAAAGATGATTTGCAAGAGGCATGGAACAATATTGCCCCCCGCTACGCCGGCAACCCCAATGTGCTTTACGAGATTCAGAACGAGCCTATGGGAGATCCAAACGGTTTCCATTCAAATCCCCCCAGCCCTAAGGGCAACGCCTATGACTTGGTCGAAATCTACCATTCGGTGCGTGACATGGCGCCCAATACCGTTATTGGCATGTGGGGATTTTCGGCACTCGGCGATGATACGAACAGCGCCTTGTGGGCGATCAAGAAGCATGATCGGAACCAAACCATCTCCTACGACAAGACGGCTGTTGCCTTCCACTACTATCCGCCAACCGAATCCGCATACGTCAACAAGCTGCAAGGCGCCTACCCGGTTTGGATGACCGAAGGCAGTGACGAAGGCCCGGGGGGATATCTGAATCGCGATTTCGCTTGGTATGCCGACTGCGAAGCCAAAGGCATCAGTTGGTATTTCATGGACTTCCAAGACATGCGGCAGAAAGGACAACAGATTAAAACGTACTTGAGCAACCATGGCTATGACTGGATCCCTGATGCAGCAAGCGGCACTTCCCGGGGTGTATTCTTCGAGTCCGAGGCACTGCCCTCATCTCAATCTGCTCAGCTGGCTACCGACTTGCTCTCTCACGACCAAGCCAGTGGCGGCCAAGCCGTGATTCTTCCCAGCTCACGCAGTGGCCAGTGGATAGAGTTCAATTTGCCGAATATCGCAGCGGGTACTTACCGGGTTAGAGCACACGTTCTGCGACATCCAAGCTTCGGCACCTTTCAGATGAGTATCGGTGGCACCGAGGTTGGTAGTCAGGTGAATACCTTCGGTGACACGAGTCCTCTCACGGCAAGCCAGCTCGGCACCGGCAGTAGCCGTGTCGAAGGCCCGTCGAGCAACTTCGGCGACGAGGCTATTTTCACTTTTGTGGACGTTGCAACCGTCTCCTTTTCATCATCGGGCGAAAAGAAGTTCCGCTTTACCGTTGCAGGCCGAGACCCCGCGAGCAACGGCTACAACCTGGCGATAGATGCCATCGAGCTCATTCGTTGAGCACACCACACCAGCTTCGCTCGCCCTTGCCCAGTCGCCCCGGTAGTCGATTGCCGATAACGTTGACAAGCAATGTCGCTAGGCGTTGACGTCGCCTCCGAGACTTCTTGGCCACAGCCGCAATTCCCCCGGGCACTGCGCGTGCACCCCATCCGCTGGTGTCATAGGCAAGGCGACTATTAACGGAGCTTCTCGGCAACGCACAAACCCCTCTCGCACAGACTATAGTTGCCGAGTATCCCAACGAGCATGGTGATTGCGATGAATGACCCGGCAGTCCTCGCCAAAGATACTCAGCAAGCGCTGTGTGGCCATCACGCAATGCGCGAAACCCTAGTATTCGTATCTACGTTGATCTTGCTGGCCGGTGTCACCAGCAACGCACCAGCCGACACCGCGGCGCAAGTAGAACTCACCGGCGCGGTCCACTCGACCGGCATTTCCGGTTACCCAGGGTCGAAGTTCACGCTCGGCGACGCAGATAGTGACAGCCGCGGTCTGGTGGGCGTGCTGTCGCGCGAGCGGTCCGACAAGCCGTGTTTCGTCAGCGCCGGCTGGGAGGACGTGAACCGATCCTCGACCAATGGCTCAGCGACCAAAGACCTGTGCGGCAAGAAAGGGCCGAGTTCCGGCACGATGGGCGGCACCTATGCAAACACCGGGGGCAACGCCAATCGCGTGTTCGTCACCGGCGCACAGGTATGCATGAACAAAGGCAACGACCGGGTCAAAGGCATCCATCTGCGCGGCCAGCGCATCAATGACGCCGGGGAGTTGGTGAACTTCGGCCCTGACGCTCAGGACTCGCGCACCAACTGCCACCAAGATCACTGGAAGCGATGGGTGGAATGCCCCACCGGCCAGATCGCCACCGCGGCAATCATTCACTACTCGGCCGGTGACACGCCGCGCAGCTGGACCGGTATCAGTCTGCAATGTCGCGCCATCAAAAACACAGGCGCAAGCACCACGCTCACCACGGAAGCGAGCACGCTCGACAGCGTGACGGATACCGGGCCGAAGGCGCTGACCGAACTACCCGGTTGCAACGATACCGAGGCGCTCGATATCCGCGCCGTCGCCTGGAACATCGCCGACGACTGGGACGCGTATTCGAGCAAGGTAGAGCGCCAGAGCGGAACGAACCTGGGCGCTTGCATCGAACGGCGTTTCGCCGGCGACGGCAAGGTGGAATGCGCCCACGAGTACAAATGCAAACAGAACGGCACCAAATGCAAGCTGGGCTTCGGTGGCGGACTGGGATCGAAGATCAAGCTCTACCAGACATTCTTCGACAACATTGCGGGGAAACCGCAGCCGGACCGACGTGCCTGCTACGCGGCGTTGATGACCCATGAGTTCTCGCATACCTGCGAACATTATGCCGAGGGTGGTCCTGAAGCCCGCGCGGAAGCCGCCTTCGACTACTGGAAGGACCGCTTCGCGGTATCGAGCAATTGGACGATCGACGGTGGCTGCGGGATGAATGATTGACGGCGGCGTTGTCGCCTGGGTGCTACGAGGGATACGGGAAGATGGAGCACCCGACGCATCACTGATCCATCGATCAGCGATCGTACACGGGCTCAGCGATAGAACAGATCGCGGAACATACCCTCGGCCCAGGCAAGGCTCGCCTGGCCGCCCTGCAGATCCCAGTCCTCGATCATGTGCGTGCGATCGAAATCGAAAACATTCGTCTGTTCGTTGAACTTGTAGTAGGTGATGATGCTCATCGCCTGCAGCGGATCGATTTCGACCGACGAGAAACACATCGTCTGCGGACTGCGCCATGCGATGTCCTTGCCCAGCGCATGCCCGGCAATCACTTCGGCGACATACCTGCCTTCAGAGTGCGCCGTGTGGCCACCTTTCGAAAACGGCTGCCCACGCGAGTCGCCGGTCACATAGACGCGCTCGTCGCCGACAACGTGATAACGAAACGGGTCGGTGTTGGCTGCGCTTTGCGGGCTCTTCGGGTTGGCGATGCCGGCCTCATCGATCAGTCGCGAGGCACGTATCGGCGGGTAGATGATGGCATCGTCGAACGGATACTCGTCGAACTCCGTGGTCACCGCCTTGGCATCCAGATCGACGCCCGATATCTCAGAACTGGGCAGATACTCGATGTAGTCTTTGTATACGCCGTCAAAGGCCCGATGAAAGCCATCTTTTTTGATCTTTATGCCGGTGTTCATATCGAGCAACAGAATCTTCGCGTGCACGCGGCGCTTTTTGAAGACCGCAGCCATCATGCAGGCGCGTTCATACGGCGCGGCGGTACAGCGGTAATCACCGTTGGGTACGTTCAGCACGAAAGTACCGCCCTTGAAGGTCTGAATCTTGTGCTTGATGGTCAACAGCTCGGAAGCGCTGACGAAGCCACCTGGATAGTGCTGAAACAACAGCTCTTGCTGCTCCGCGTCTTCTACGCCGATGCGCGCATAGTCGTAGTCGATGCCCGGTGCCAGCACCAAGTACTCATAAACAATGTGCCCGACGTCGGTGTAGACCTTGCGCGACTCGCGATCGAAGCCAAGCACCGTTGCCTGCAGGAAATGGTAATCGTGATTGTCGGCCGCATCGAAAAAGCTGTGGCTCAGAAAGTCCAGGTTTATCTGATCCGCCAGCCAGGAATTGCTCAACGGAAACGACACGAACGAGGGATGCTTGTCGATCAGCAACACATCGAATGCCGGGTTGTGGCGTTTTAGGTACTTGGCAAGCGTGAGTCCGGACCAGCCACCGCCAACGATGACGACACGAGCGCCCTTGGGTTGCGGCAGGGATGCCGCACGCAACAGCCTGGCAAATGCCGGTGGTGTATTGCGGATACTGGATGTCGCCTGCTCCGCGGCCACGGCCGGCGCCGCGTGCCCCGCTCCGGCCAGCGTCAATCCAGTGAACTGCAGAAAACGCCGTCGGCTGAAATGTTTTTCGCTGCTCATGTCGTTGTTTCACTCGAAATCGGGATTGCGCCATTCCGCGTTCGGCGCGAGGTCCCCTTCGGGAACGGGCAGGTACGAGATGTAGTTGAGCACCATCTCGAGCTCGTCGTCTGAGATTCCCTTCAGCATTTCGGCCATCGCCGGGTCGACCTGGCGCAGCCCGTCGCGCACCTGGAGCGCCTGGCGTTTCATATAGCTGTAATGCTGCCCCTGCAGACGCGGATAGTTGGCGGCGTTGTTACCTTCGCCTGCAGCCCCATGGCAGCCGATACAGTTGGCCTCGTACAGCTGCATGCCCTGTGTGTACTGCGGACTGTCTATGCCCCAAGGCCCCTGGGCGTAGTGCGGATTCATCGGCAGGGTTGCGATATAAGCGACGACATCGACCAGATTCTGGTAGCCGCCGATCGTGCGCTCCTGCACGAACGGCCACATTGTCGGGTTGTCGCGACGACCACTGCGAATATCCAGCAGTTGTTTCATCAGCACATTGACGTGTTGACCTGCGAGTTGCGGATAGTTGCCTTCTTTGTCGCCCCAGGCTTCCGGCAGGTGGCAACGCGCGCAGATCTCAAACAGGTAGCGACCGTTATTTGGATCGGGTTGGAACTCCAACACCACCTCGACCGTTTCCGTGGCGTACGAGACACCCGCGGCCATCAAGAGCAACAGGCTGCAAAAGCATTCGAGGTATTTTGGCATCTTGGGAGTCATCTCGATTGGGCACCTTGTCGTCGGAACCGCACCAGACACAACCGCGGCAACATGTCGCACACCGTTACATCCAAGTCGTTACAAGGATACTGCCAAGTTGTCGTGCAGACACCCCCCAGCGGCGCCCAGCCCGACAATCGACGGATCGTCGAACGCGCGTCCCGGAGCGTTGGACACGTACGCAAGGCCTCCGACAGGCCAACAAACCTTGGACCGGCGCTCATTCACACCCTGTGGCACTGCGCGGCGCACGTAGCAGTCTGCTCGATCACGGCAGGGAATAACTTCGCGCGCAGGGTGTTCACTCCTTGAGAGTCCACAACCCACGGCTTTTGCTCAACGTCATTTCAATCTAGGAGAAACCTGATGAACCAGTGTGCCTTGGAACCCTCGGCACCGGCCGGACCCGTTTCGCGTCGGTTACTATTCAGCCTCATGGCCAGTCTATTGTTGCCCCTGCAAGCCCTTGCGATCCCCGTAACGGATCCGGCCGGCGATTTCCTCGCCACCTACGCCGGCCCACACAACGGTGACATGGACGTGCTGAATGCAGACGTAACCTACAACCAGACAGCCGACACCTTCCAGTTCTCTGCTACGCTCGATGGTCCCATCGGAACGACGGATGGTGCACTCTACGTCTACGGATTGGATCGCGGCCAAGGTACCGAGCGCTTCCTTGATGGTGACCCGCCCATTGGCGCCGGCGTCTTCTTCGACATGGTGGTCGTCATACGACCGGATACCACCGCCGTCATCAACGACTTCATCAACAGCCAGGTCACCCAGTTGTCTGCAGGAACGGTTCAGATTCTGAACAACAGTTTCATCAGCGTGGCGCTCGATGCCGACCTGTTCCCGTCCACCGGTTTCGATACCAGTGACTACACCTGGAACCTGTGGCCGCGCCAAGGTCTCGGCAACAACGTTCAGATCTCCGACTTCGCGCCGGACGCCTCGAACGTAGGCGTTTCTCAGGTTCCCGTGCCTTCGACCTTGGCCTTGTTCGGCATTGCCGGCCTGGGATTGCTGCGTCGCAGCCGCAAAGCGGCGGTGGATTCAGACCCGTTGCGTCGGTTAGGGCTGCCGCAAGCCGCCTGAGCCGACCGCCGGCCGGATAGAAACGGCCGACCTTCGACCTGGGGCAGGGACGCCCGCGCGCATGCATCCGAAGAAAGTGCTCGAACAGAGGTGCCGGGTACCTGCACGCACCACCAGGCAATCGCGAACACCGTCGTCGCGGGGCCCACAGCGCCCCGCTGACGACCCACACAACCGCTTCGCCCCTGAAGCACGGGATCGCCCCCCGCCGGCTCAGGTGGATGATCGAAACCCCTTGCCGACAATCGCGCCGGCCCGACCACAATCCTTGTGGAACAACGCCTCCCCCGAAGGCGTCACGCAAAAGCGTTCCGCGAAGGCCCAAGCTCACCCATAGACTTTCCCCACCGATCTGCAACAGGCCAACCCGTAGCCTTTCACGGCCCAATCGCGACCAGCCCATAGATTGCGACCTATGGCTGGGCTTTGCTTTGTCGAATGGTTAGGCGCCGCCAGTGTTCTTACCATACCGCGGTGTTTTGCTAATGCCCGCGCTGGAAGCGTACCGCAGCCGACTGTATCGCCGCGAAAGTCTTGTCATGAAACGCCTACACCACGTTTTGCCATTTCTGCGCTGGTTTCCGATGACGGGAGCGGGCATCCGGGCAGATCTGCTCGCCGGTGTTACCGTGGCACTGATTCTCGTGCCTCAGAGCATGGCGTATGCGCAACTCGCGGGCCTACCGGTTGTGTACGGCCTGTATGCCTCGTTCGTGCCGGTCATCGTCGCCTCACTGTGGGGTTCATGCAGCCAACTGCACACCGGCCCCGTGGCGATGCTCTCTCTGATGTCTGCGGCTGCGCTGATCCCGTTCGCCAACCCGGGCAGCATCGATTTTATCCAGCTATCGATCATGCTGGCGCTGATAGTCGGGATACTGCGCCTGGGGCTAGGCCTGTTCAAACTCGGCGCGGTCGTCAATCTGCTTTCCAGCCCGGTGATCGTCGGCTTCACCAATGCAGCGGCGCTGATCATCGGGCTGTCACAACTGAGCAAGATCATCGGCGTGCCCTTCCCTCGCTCGGACTTTTACCTGGCCGACCTTTGGGGAGTGATTGGACAGGTCGGTGCGACGCATTGGCCTACATTGGCATTCGCGGTCGGTGCCTACGCGTTGATCGTCGGTAGCAAGCGGTTTGCGCCGCGTCTACCGGGCGTGCTGACCGCAGTGCTGGTGACAACGATCGTCTCGGCATTGATAGGCTTCGAGAAGAAGGCCGAGATATCGCTGACGCAGGTGCAGTCACCCTCGGAGATCGAATCGATCGAGACTTATGCCGAGGCGGTGGCACGCATCGACATGCTCACGCAGCAGATATCCAGGATCAACCGTGAGATCGCCGGCCTGAAGAATGCCGGCGATCTGGACAGCATCACCCGAGTCGCGGATGCCGGCGCGGCCATCCGGCCCCTCGAGTACGAACGCGCCGTACTCAAGGCACAGAACAACGAACACCAGATCAAGCTGCACCGCTTGCGTCTCGAACGCGTGGAAACCGTAGAGGGTGTGAGATTCTATCCCTACGGTGAACTGCCGGACGGGCTCGATGGCGACGGTCATGTCTGGCGCTTCACCGGCATTTCCGGTAACACCGTCACCCTGTCCTCCGGTGGCGCAGTCGTTGGCGAGATACCGACCGGCCTGCCGACATTCGCGGTACCCGAGCTGCAGTGGAACGCTATCTTCGGCCTGCTGCCGGCGGCCATTGTGATGGCGTTGATCGGCTTTATGGAGGCCACTTCCATCTCCAAGGCTATCGCCACGACAACCGGTGAACGCATCGATGCCAGCAAGGAACTGGTCGGCCAGGGCCTGGCCAACATCGCCGGTAGCTTCTTCGGCTCTTACGCCGTGAGTGGATCTTTCTCGCGCTCGGCGGTGGCGGCAAAAACCGGGGCAAAAACGGGATTGTTCGCCATCGTCAGCGCACTCGCAGTGGTACTGGCGCTGCTGTTCTTCACGCCCTATCTGTACTCACTGCCACAATCCGTACTGGCCGTGATCGTCATGATGGCGGTGTTCAGCCTGATCCGCGTAAAACCACTTGTACATGCGTGGAAGGTCAATCGCACCGATTCGGTCATCGGCTTTATCACCTTCTTCGCCACGCTGGCGATGGCACCGGCGATCGCCGACGGCATCCTGCTGGGCATTGCCCTCACCTTGGTGGTGTTCCTGATCAAGAGCATGAAACCGCGCGCCGAGATCGTCGCGCGCAAACCGGATGGCACGCTGGGCGGTATCAAGGCGCACGGCCTGACGCCGATCAGCCAGTTCGTGGTGCCGGTGCGATTCGATGGTTCACTGACCTTCTCCAACGTGGCCTACTTCGAAGATGCCGTGCTCGACGTCATCGCAAACTTTCCGCAGTGCAAGGCGATCGTCATCATCGGCAGCAGCATCAACGAAATCGACGCCTCCGGTGAAGAGAAGATTCGCGAGGTCGGCAAGCAACTGCGCGCAGCCGGTATCGAACTGCATTTCAGTGGCTTGAAACATCAGGTGCTATCGACTTTGGAGCGTACCGGGCTGGTGGAAGAGTGTGGCCGGGACCACTTCTTTCCGAACAAAGAGCTTGCGCTACACAAGCTGCTGGAACGACACGACCAACAACCGGCAGCGGCCTGACGGCCGACGCAAGAGAGCCATCGTCGCTATCACTGCCCACTCAAACGTTCTGCTCGCCACTCCCGGAACTCAATGAACGGAATGAACGGAATGAACGGCACGAAAGTATCGAGATCAGACATCGCCTCGGCGGTGAACTCGTACTCAAACACATCTTCGAGAAACCGTGCCGAGGGGGCGCCATCTTCGGAACGCCTCGACTCAACCTGCGCGTTCAACAAGGCCCAATAAGCGTTCTCATAGCGTAACTCGATAACAAGGGCGCGCTCCGCAACCGATATCGCCTTGTCACATTCTTCCGCGCTCAACAAGGTGACCACCTTCACCGTCCGCAGGCCCGCATCTTCCACGTCCATCGACGTGGAGTAATCGTACCGGTCGACAATTTCCGCGCTCCCGTCGGCACCCAATGAGAGCGCAGACTCCAGGTAAGCATAACCACTATCCAGCAACCCAAGGCGAATCAAAGCGGCTGCCGAGCAGCCATCGACCTTTACCCTCGGGAGATTCACATCACCTCCAGAAGGAATCTTGGATATCCACTCAGTACCCATTAAGCGTTTTTAGCGTCTGCCGCGCCCCCGCACAACGTGTCTTTTCCAGGCGGAGTTCAGGAGCTGATCCTCAAACGCTTTATCTATTACGCCGTCTGCGTCGATAGCATCGTTGAACGGCTGGGGGTCTCCACGGTTGAATGCATCAACGACTCGGTCTATCGCCCGGGTGAAATTGGTCGCTGACTGCGGAGAACCGATAGAGACAAGACCGATACGATTTCCCACTCTCATTCAGGAACGACTCGGCAAATGCGCACTGGAGCTCCAAGTTCACCCCGATTGAGTTTCGTGGAGAACCGGGAGCGGAAGCATGTGAAAAGAAGATTACCGAAAAAATTGGCGGCGGTTCTCGTGCCCCGGAAACAGTTGATCCCGAAGAAACTCCCCATTTGAGGCACTACCGTTTTCCACCGATACTCAGCAAGCGAGGCAGAAACCCGCCCCATCGTTATGGGCTGCAACCCTCGGAACGTTCATCGCAGAGATGATCGGGTCTGCACCCCTGCCTGGTAACGCTTGACGCGCCTCACGAGCCGGAGCGAAGCGCAATGTCGCTATTTACAACATGCACGACGCCTTGAAGAGAGCTATCGAGGCACTTTCCCTATTACGTTGCGATCCGCTTCATGCGATTCTCTGCAGATCAACGGACCGGTTAGTCGATTTATGGATACAACCTTTACCATCGCAGGCGATGCACCGCCCCTTTCCCGCTCGCCGTGGCGCTTTGCGCTGCATTTCTACCTGAAGGCGCGGATCGCATTGATTGCGATCTTCGTGTTCGAGGCGGGACAAGCCGCTTGCACGATCCTGCTGCCCTACGCGGTGAAAGAGATCATCGACGCCGTTACGTTGGCAAATAACACCGGCGCTCCCGTATTCGCGACCGCACAGAGCGCCCTGATACTGTTTGGCCTGTTGAACCTCGGCATCGTGTTGTTCAGCCGTGCGAGCGGCGCCGTGCTGGTGATGACGGGGCCGCGCTTGCGTGCCGATATCCGCAAGTCGCTATTCAGCTACCTGCAGCATCATTCGCATCGCTATTTCATCTCGCATTTTGCCGGCTCGTTGGCCAACCGCATCGCCGAGGTGTCGATGAGCAGCATGCATGCGCTGTGGGCGATTACCTTCGATTTTTACCCTCTGATCATCAAGTCGGCCGTGGCGTTGATTATTCTGTTCACGACCAGCTCCGAACTCGCGTTGGTTCTGACGATATGGCTGACCGTCTACATATATGCGTCGTACATCCTCGCAAAGCGTTGTCGCGTGTATGCCAAGGATTTCGCCGAGGCGCGATCATTGGTTACCGGCAAGATCGTCGATTCGGTTTCGAACGTAATGAACGCCAAGATGTTCGCGCGACGCCGCTTCGAAGAGGATTACCTGACCGATTACCTGAATCATGAGGTCGACCACGCACTGCGTACCTTCTGGTACATGGAAAAGCTGCGTTGGTTCCAGTTCAGCGCGGCCATGGTGTTGATGATTGCGATGGTCGGCTATGCGCTGAAGATCTGGTCTGACGGCGGCATGGACGTTGGCGACTTCTCGATGGTGGCCGGCCTTGCCATCATGCTGATCGAGGCGGCACGCGGACTCAGTCGAAGCTTTCTCGAATTTTTCGAGTATATCGGCAACATCAGCGACGGAGTGGCCACTTTCATCCAGCCACACGAGATCGTCGACCAACCGGGCGCCAATGCATTGCAGGTAACGCGCGGCGAGATCGCCTTTCGCGATGTGTCGTTCGCTTACAAGGAAGGCCTGCAGGTATTCGATCACTTGACCGTGACGATCGAACCCGGCCAGCAGGTCGGCCTTGTTGGGTTCTCCGGTTCGGGCAAATCGACCTTCGTCAACTTGATATTGCGACTGTTTGAACCACAGTCGGGTGTGATCGCGATCGACAATCAGGACATCCTCACCGTCACCCAGGACAGTCTGCGCGAAAACGTGTCGATGATTCCACAAGACCCGATGTTGTTTCATCGCTCACTGATGGAGAATATTCGCTACGGTCGACTCGAGGCCAGTGATGACGAAGTGATTGAAGCGGCGAAAAAGGCACATGCGCACGACTTCATTCTGCAGACCGAACAGGGTTACGCATCGCTGGTCGGTGAGCGCGGGGTGAAACTGTCCGGCGGACAGCGCCAACGGATCGCCATCGCGCGTGCCATTCTCAAGAATGCGCCGATTCTGATCCTGGACGAGGCAACCTCAGCGCTGGATTCGGTCACCGAGAAGCAGATCCAACAGGGTTTGGATTTTCTGATGCAAGGAAAAACCGTGGTGGTGGTCGCCCACCGTCTATCCACGATCTCGCACATGGACCGCATTTTAGTTTTCGACGACGGCAGTATTGTCGAAGACGGCAGCCATACCGAACTACTGCAAAACACGGGGCATTATGCGCGCCTGTGGAATATGCAGGCTGGAGGCTTTCTACCGGAAACCATCGAGGCGTAAAACGATTCCTGTCAGTCGCCGACAAGCCGGCCCAATGCATCGTAGATCAGTTCATGCATGAACGAATTCTCGCCGCAGTGGACGAGTTCGTCGTTTACTCGGAAAGTAAGGTAGGGTTGAACTTGCTCGCCGCCAGATTCGATATCGGCGATGCCATCGATCATGCACGTAATACTGAACGCCAACGATGCAGTGAGTTCTTTGACTATGTTTTTTTCCAGTCCCGCTTCGACCAGTTTGACCTGGATGGTTTTGACCAACTCATCGACCAAGACCGTTTGCTGCTTATCGAACGCATCGGGATTCAGTTGCAGGTCCATCATCTGCCCCAGAGTGTGAAAAAAGATATGGATACACGCACTTCATGACGGCAGGACGCAACTCGGGAAAACCGCCTTATCCCGCAAGCTTTCAGTGAACGCTGAACAACGCGTTGGACCCGGGTGTTACAGCCGAAACCCCTACGGCTTTTTGGGCGTCGTGTACTCGACTTCTTTCTGCCAGGGCTCCCAGATGGTCTCGTAACCGACAAATCCTTTGTCGTTGGGTTCTTTCTGCTTGGTGATCACAAAACGTGTGTGGCCGTCCGGAACTTTTGGCTTTTCTTGCTTCTGTTCGCTCATCGTTTTCCTCTCGCTAATATTCAGATCGGTACGGTGACGCCGCCGATCTCTGGCCCCTTGTCCACCTTGCCGCCAGCCTCGATTTCCTCACCGGTCGCATCACGAACCGTCAGGATTTCGAGTTTGAAAATCACCTCCCGACCACAGAGGGGATTGTTTCCGTCGATGGTCAAGGTGTTTTCATCCACCCGCGTAACCAGAAAGCTCTTGGTTTGACCTCGATCGTTTTCCATCAGGATGGCGGTGCCGACCTGACGGTATTCGGCCGGCACGTTTTCTATATAGTCGGTAATCACCAGGGATTCATCGCGCGGCCCGTAGAGCTTATTGCAATCGATCGGCACTTCGATGATGTCGCCGACCGATTTGCCTTCCAACTCCGCCATGACCCGGGGAGCAAGAACCTCATTGGTACCGTGCACATAACCCAGCGGGAACTCCACCGCAGTGAGAACCCCCCCGGTCTGCTCATCGATCACCTCGTAGGTAAGCTCGACGAACTTGTTGTTCTGTACAGTCTGTTTCATGGTCACTCAGAAAATCGACGCACCAAATATTTTGACCTGTCCTTTTTCATATCCCAGCACCAGCCTGCCAAGCCACTCACCGGCCTTCTTGCTGCTACGCACCCGGTACATCACGGTAACATGTTCGCCACGACGTATGATGCCGAGAAAATCTTTGTCTCCCGACAGGTTTCTCGCCAGATCGCTCTGCGAAAACTGCCTTCCCACTTCGATCTCGTTAAGCCCCTGCATCAGGGAGTAAGCAAAATTCTTGATGAACTTGCCGTATTGCCCCGAATTCGAGTATTCGACCAGCTCATCCCACCAGGGATCGGCTATCGCCAGAATCTCCTGGTCGGTGTTATCGATGATATTCAACGTTCACAATTCTCTGCGCGCTCACTGGCTCTTTTCCGAAAAGCCGCCTACGCCTCTTCCTTGGCATCCACCAAGTGGTAGCACGGCGCCTTCTCCATCGTGTACTCACCCGTTTGCGGATCACGCCGGGAAACCGTCAACACATGCCAGTTCTCATCGTCCACTTTCATATGGTCACCACGATAATAATAACCCGGCCAGCGGGTTTCCTTGCGGAACAACGTGTGATGGAAAACCGCCTCTGCAGTCAGATGCCGGTGCTTCAACTCCCAGGCACGCAACAACTCGTGGATGTTCTCAGCCGCGACCTTTTCCAGATCCTCTTCCAATATCTTCATCTTCTTGAGACCGATGTTCAGCAACTTTTCGTTGGTCATATAACTGACGGTCACCCCGCCAGCATACTCGTCCATCAGTTTCTGCAGACGATCCAGGCCCTGACGCGGGTTGATGTAGTTGGGGTTGACCGACCCTGCCGTGATCTCGTTGCGGTAAATCCGGTAGTGCTCCATCGGTTTGTAGACCTCCGCTTTGCGGCGGTTGATCTGCTCGTCGGAAACCCGGATTCCGGCGGCCTTGCCTTCATCGATGTACTTGCAGGCAGCCTTGGCCGCGAGTCTTCCTTCGGTGAATGACCCTGAAGAGAACGCATGTGGCGTACCGCCGACCGCATCACCGGCACCGAACAGGCCCTCGACCGTGGTCATGCGGTTGTAGCCCCAGAAATATTCCGGAGGCGAGATATCTTCCGGCCCGGAGCACCAAGCGCCACAACCGGTGGCGTGAGAGCCCATAACATAGGGCTCCGAGGTCGTCAGTTCCGGGTTCTCGTACTTCGGGTTGACGTCGGTAGCGGCCCACAGCACGGCCTGACCGACGGTCATGCCGAGGAAATTGTGCCAGCCGATCTCCTCCAGGTGAGGATCCTGGAAGGAGTGCATCGTGACCATATGGATCGGCCCGCGACCGGCGTTGACCTCGCTGATGAAGGCGTGGTTACGCAAGCAGGTGGGTATGGGACGATGCGTGCGGTGCGATGCCTCGACATCGAGATAGCGCTTTCCGACCATCTCTTCCAGCGCGGGGAACCACTTGGATTCGTACTCTTCGCCCATGCCGTTTTGAGTGTAGGTCTTGAGATGCAGAAAGTAAGCACCGACCGGCCCGTAACCATCCTTGAAGCGGGCCAACACGATACGGTTTTCCATCTGTGTCATCTTGGCGCCGGCGCCGATCAACAGGCCATAGGCGGAACCTGAAGACCAAGGCGCATACCAGACACGCCCGGCTCCCTCGCCGACCGAACGCGGCTTGTAGATGTTTGAGGCGCCACCAGCCCCGACGATTACGGTCTTGGACTTGAAAACGTGGTAGTTGCCGGTGCGCACATTAAATCCGACGGCACCGGCAACGCGGTTCGGCTTGCTTTCGTCCATCAGAAGATGCGTAACGCAAATTCGATTAAAGACCTTGTCGGCCGACTTCTTAGCGGCTTCTGCCACGATCGGCTTATACGACTCACCGTGGATCATGATCTGCCAGCGACCTTCACGCTGATAGGCACCCGTCTTCGGGTTACGCATCAGCGGCAGCCCCCATTCCTCGAACTGGTGCACCGCAGAGTCGACGTGGCGCGCCATGTCG
>MWSA01000025.1_pt1 | contig 16420 bp, 15 predicted proteins | sample 1021941 | NCBI WGS metagenome assembly MWSA01 (sample SAMN06327220, study PRJNA374545) | mollusc metagenome | biome: marine bay; material: sediment; isolation source: gill 40 cm from animal A | host: Kuphus polythalamius | place: Philippines: Mindanao | collected 2011-09-12 | reverse complement strand
GCTGATCACCGGCATCATCGGTACGGGTCACCATTTTTACTGGATCGGCGCGCCGGAATACTGGCAGTGGTGGGGGTCGATTTTCTCTGCCCTCGAACCGATTCCGTTCTTCATGATGACGGTGTTCGCGTTCAATATGGTGAATCGCCGCAAGCGCAACCACCCGAACAAGGTTGCGGTACTGTGGGCATTGGGCACTGCGGTGATGGCGTTTCTCGGCGCGGGCGTATGGGGCTTCCTGCATACCCTGGCACCGGTGAACTACTACACCCACGGCACGCAGATCACGGCGGCGCACGGCCACATGGCGTTCTACGGTGCTTACGTAATGATCGTGCTTGCCATGATCTCGTATGCGATGCCGATGATGCGTGGCCGCAAAGCGGCCAACAGTAATCGTTCGCAGGTAGTGGAGATGTGGTCGTTCTGGTTGATGACCGTGTCGATCGTGTTTATCACGCTGTTCCTGACCGGTGCCGGCATCCTGCAGGTGTACCTGCAACGCTACAGCGCCGACCCGCTGCCGTTCATGGTGGTGCAGGACAAGATCGCGTTGTTTTATTGGATGCGTGAAGTCGCCGGCGTGGTCTTTCTTATCGGGCTGGTCGTATACATCGCGAGCTTCTTCGTAGGCCGCAACCAACCGGAGGCAACAGCAGCTGCCCTATCTACTGAGGCAGCATCGTCGTGACCTTGGGCAGGGCGGCGGAGCTGTCCTGACACGGATAGCCGGCGGCAACCACCGGGACGTGATTGCCGCCGGCAGCCTGACACAGAAGTCGATTTTCGCAATAGACGTCGTCCGGCCGGAAACGCAGGAATGTCACCGCAGGCACTGACAAACGAGCAGGCACCGGGCCGCGAGCGCCAGGGCTATCCTCCCGGCGATCTGGCGATCTGGATTTTCATCCTCGCCGAATTACTGGTTTTCGCCGTATTTTTTGCGTCGTACGCCTTTACCCGGATGAACCACGTTGCATTGTTCAACGAGTTTCAGGCCACCCTCGATCGTGATTCGGCGCTGATCAACACGGTTGCTCTGCTCACGTCGAGTTACTTCGTGTTGAGGGGGGTGATCGCGATACGCGGCGGCGCCAGCGCTTCGTGCGCGCGATGGATGTGGGCTGCGGTCGGTATGGGCGGCGTATTCCTTGTGGTCAAGACCATTGAATACGCACACCACGTCGCCGCGGGCGTTTCGCTGAGCACGAACACGTTTTATATGTTTTATCTGTCACTGACGTTCTTTCACTACATGCACGTGATACTCGGCATGGTGATTCTGGCGGCGGTGGCACTGAAGGCGGGACGCGGAGGCTACGGTGCGGGCGAGTACACCGGCGTCGAGACCGGCGCGAGTTATTGGCATATGGTCGATCTCGTCTGGCTGATCCTGTTTCCACTGGTTTATGTGATGCGATGATGCAGGCGATCAAGGAACGACAGGCGATACGTCGAGCGACCATGGTCTTCGGACTGTTGGTCGCGCTCACCCTCGTGACCTGGGCCGTTGGACGTGCAGGTTTGTCGGGTTTGCCGGTATCGCTCGGTGTGCTCGCAGCGGCGTTGTTCAAAGGGCATCTGATCGGCGACTGGTTTATGGGCCTGCGCAGGCGCACCGGGATTTGGCGCTGGATTATCGTGATTTGGTTGCTGGTGCCCGGCGCATTGATAACGACGGCATTCTTGTTGAGTGCGGGAGGTTGAGTGGATGGACATGGCATCCAAGAAAGACGAGGAGGTAGCCGAAACGCTGCCGTTCTACCGGCCGCACGGCAATGAGGTCGCCCTGTTCGAACACGCCTGGCGCAACCAGCTACCGGTGTTGATCAAGGGGCCGACCGGTTGTGGCAAGACCCGGTTCGTGCAATACATGGCTGCCCGTCTCGGCCGGCCACTGTACACGGTGGCGTGCCACGACGATCTGACGGCGGCGGATCTGGTCGGTCGCCACCTGATCGGTGACGCGGGCACCTACTGGAGTGACGGCCCGCTGACCCGGGCAGTGCGAGAAGGGGCGATCTGCTATCTCGATGAGGTGGTCGAAGCCCGTAAGGACACGACCGTCGTCCTGCATCCGCTGACCGACGATCGACGCATCCTGCCGCTCGAACGTACCGGCGAAACCCTGGCTGCGCCACCGGGGTTTATGTTGGTGGTGTCCTACAACCCGGGATATCAGAACCTGCTGAAGGGTATGAAGCCATCGACGCGCCAGCGATTTCTGGCGATGAGTTTCGACTTTCCCCCAGCACAGCTCGAACTCGACGTCCTGCAGGGCGAGTCCGGCATCGACGGCGACATCGGCGAGAAACTGGTTACCTTGGCGGGAGCGCTACGCGCATTGAAAGGCTATGACCTCGAAGAGGCCGCCTCGACCCGTTTGCTCGTCTATGCCGCAACCCTGATCAACGACGGCTTCGCGATACGCGATGCCTGCCGTGCCGCATTGGTCGAACCGCTGACCGATGATGACGAGACGCTCGCTGCATTGATGGAGATCGTCGATGCCACCCTCGGATGACCCAACCGAGGAAGGCACGGTGGCTGTGGCGGCGGAGGGTTTGTATCTCGCCAATCTGTTGTTGATCCCGGGTATCGCATTCGTCGCGCTGTTACTGCTGTGGCAAAGGCATCGTCAGGCGGGCAGTGCGCTCGCCAAGGCACACTTGGCGCAGACGATGTCGGCCAGTATATGGGCCGGCGTGCTGCTGATAGGCGCCAATGCCTTGATACTGCTGCTGGGCGGTTATCACGGTCCGTATGTGTGGGTGATCGTCATCACCTATTTCACCGTGTGCCATGCAGTGCTGGTCATGTTCGGTGCCTTCGGGTTGTCGAAGGCGATGGCGGGACAGTGCTGGCGTTTCCCGCTGGTCGGCCGGCCGTTGCCTGCCGGTTGCAGATCCTGATATGGAAGAACAGGTCGGCGAACTCTGGCACCGTCTGGTCACACGGCTGGCACACCCGGGTTATCCGCAGGCGGCAGTGAAGCTGCCCGATATCGAACGCACGGTCGGCATCATGTTTCGTGCCTTGGGCGGTGATGGCGGCTTACAGGTCAGCAACGCGGAACAGCTCGACAACCGGGCAAAACGCACTTGGCTGCAGAAATTGGCCGGCACCCAAAAAAGGGTGTCGCTGGCGTGGCGCGACGATGCGTTTCTGCGCCTGCCGGCGGAGCTAGATTGCCTACCGACGCGCGAGCTGAACCGTGAGCTCTACCTATGGCTTGCTGCGCTTGCAGTCAACCGAGGAAGCGCCGATAGCGACTGGCTGTGCGCGAACCAACAGCGCACGCGCGACACCCTCGAGGCTTTCCCCGGCCTGACGAGTCGTTACCGGCGCCTGGTAGAAGCACATCTCGACCAGCGGCCCTCGCCGCGCCGTCTGCCCGGGTGCGATGTCGAGGCCGAGCAGGCGGTACGCCAGGCGCTGTGCGAGCCCGGCAGCATTGATCGACTACCGTCGTACAAACGTCCGCCGGCAGCGGTGCCGCTGTGGTTGCATCCACAGCCGCCGACGGCCGCCTCGCCGGTCACGGCAGACGGCATAGAGCCCACGCAACAGCGCAGTGAGCACCACGCCAGGGTCTTGGAACACCTGCGGCGCCGAGCCGAGCGAGTAGAGACCCCGGATAGTGATCGTGGCTTGATCACTGTTCGGATGGAGAACATTTTCACCTGGGGCGAGTTCGTCAACGTCGATCGTGGTTCGGAAGACGAAGACGATCTCGATCGGGCCGAATCGATCGCCAAAGACCTCGATCGCCTGGCGGTAAGTCGTGACGCAAAGGCGCCTGCCGCCACGTTGAAGTTCGATCTCGATCTGCCCTCCGAAGCCGATGACGATACGATACTGGGCGCGGGCATTCGGCTGCCGGAATGGGATTGGAAACGCCAATGCCTCGTGCCCGAGCACTGTCGTATTGTGCCGATGCAGGCGGCCGGTGCGCAGCCTTGTCCCTTGCCGGATCGCTTGCGCCGTACTGCGCATCGTCTGCGCAATCAGTTCCAGGCGCTGGCGCCGGCGCGGATCTGGCAGCGCGCGCAGGCCGACGGGCAGGAGGTCGATCTCGATGCCTATCTGCGTTTCGCAGCGGAGCGCAGGGCAGGCCGAGCGGTCGCGGCCGACAAACTTTACCGCGACATGCGCAGCGGTGCGCGCGATCTTGCTTGTCTGCTGATGGCGGACCTGTCGCTGTCGACCGACACCTGGGTCGACGATAGCCATCGTGTCATCGATGTCGTGCGCGACAGTCTGTTCCTATTCGGCGAGGCACTCGAGGCGACGGGCGACCGTTTCGCGATCTACGGTTTCTCGTCGCGCAAGCGCGACCCGGTTCGGGTTCACACGCTGAAGAGCTTCGATGAGCGCTACGACAGCGAGATACGAGGACGCATCGAGGCGATCAAACCCGGCTACTACACGCGCATGGGTGCAGCGCTCAGGTACGCCACCGAACTGTTGACCGAACAACCCACAGGGCGTCGTCTGCTGTTGCTGCTGACCGACGGCAAACCCAACGACCTCGATCAGTACGAAGGGCGGTACGGTATCGAGGATACGCGCCATGCCGTACGACAGGCGCGTCAACTCGGGTTGCAACCATTCTGCGTGACGGTCGACGACAAGGGCAGCGATTATCTGCCTCATCTCTTCGGCAGCGATGGTTACGTCGTCATTCGCAAGCCGTCTGAACTGCCGAAGCGTCTGCCTTTGTTGTACGCGCAGCTGACGCGCTGACGAGCGAGCCGATGACGCGACCGGTGGCAACCGGGGGATATCGGCGATTCGAACCGTACCGCCGACTCAGCGAGTCGCGGCTTGATAAGAGTCAAGGTTGCGCAACGACGTCGACGAGATCCTTGCGCACATGAAAAGTCTCAACCCGTCATTACGTCGATCACGGACCGGCATGCCTTGGACGCCGTTTGCTCTCGGTTTTCGCCCCTTCTTTCTACTCGGGACGATCGGCGCCATTGCATTGATGATGATCTGGTTGGCGGCATGGAGCGGCCTGTTGACGCTGCCGCCTCCTTACTCGCCCATAACATGGCATGCACACGAGATGTTGTTCGGTTATGTTGCGGCTATCGTTGCCGGGTTTCTGTTGACCGCGGTACGCAATTGGACAGGGGTGGATACGTGGACGGGCGGGCGCTTGCAGTTCCTGGCCGGTCTGTGGCTGATGGGACGGCTGTTGCCCTGGATGCCGGGAGTGCCCGGCTTGGTCTCTGCGATGGTTGATGCGGCGTTCTTGTTTGCGGTGGCTTTCAGCCTGGTGAAGCCGTTGTGGCAAGGTCAGAATAAGACCAATCGGATTTTCGTGTTTCTGCTGGCGGCGATGGCGACGGCCAATCTGCTTTCTCACTTGCAGGCTCAGGGAACGGTTGCGGTCGGCGATATGCAGCGCGTCATGCTCGACCTTGTGCTGTTGTTGATCGTGGTTGTCGCCGGACGGGTCGTGCCGTTCTTCACGCAAGGTGCGGTACCCGGATTCAAGGCGACATCGCGCCGATGGGTTGAGGTCGGTTCAATAGCGCTGATCGTGTTAATCGTCGTATGTGACGCCGTGAGTGGATTGCCGGCATGGCTGACCGGCGGTGCCTGGTTCTCGTTCGGTGTTTTGCAGTTCGTACGATTGGGCGGCTGGGCAGATCGAAGGATTGCTGCGATACCGGTGTTGTGGGTGCTGCATGCCGGCTATCTGTGGATTGCATTGGGCGCGCTACTCTCTGCGGGCGCGCGATTCGGTTGGTTTCTTGAGTCGGCAGCGCTTCATGCCCTGACTGTTGGCGGCGTTGGGGTATTCACGCTTGGTATGATGGCGCGCGTCGCTCGCGGCCATACCGGGCGTTCGATCGATGTCACGCGCTTGACGGCCGCGACGTTTGTTGTGCTCAACATCGCGACCTTGGTGCGTGTTTTCGGCCCGGCCTGGGCGCCCCAGGAACATATGGTGTGGATTCACGCTTCCGGGGGACTGTGGATGCTGGCGTTCGCCGTATTCGCCGTCGAGTACGTTTCGATTCTGTTGCTACCGCGGGTCGACGGTCGTCCCGGCTGACCGGTACCGACATAAATGCTGACATGTTGACGGTCATCAATTGTCGGCAGCGCGGACTTGACCGAAATCAAGTTTAACGCCCAGTCCACGTTCTAACCTTCCTTCTACTATAAATTCAGCCCTGCCGACCTTCGGCCAGAACCTGATGAACACGATCGATTCAACCCGGCGAGCCTTTCTGCGAGGTGGTGTGCCGACGACCGGCGCTGGCGCGCGTATGCCGTATGCAGTGGCGGGTTTCGTGGAAAATTGCCGCCGTTGCGATGACTGCGTCAAGCGGTGTGAAGAAGGCATTCTGGTTCATGGTGACGGCGGTTATCCGAGCGTCGATTTTGCGCGTGGTGGTTGTACATTTTGCGGCGATTGCGCGCGGGCTTGTCCCCACCAGGCGCTCGACGCCGACGTAACGCCGGTGTGGTCGCTGACTGCCGTGGTTGCCGAGGGTTGCCTGACCCGCAACGGAGTTACCTGCCGGTCCTGCGGCGAGGCGTGTGAGGCGAGGGCCGTGCGATTTGCTCTGCGGGTGGGTGGTCCGGCGATGCCGACCATCGATGTCGCCCAATGCACCGGCTGCGGTTATTGCGTGGCCGTGTGTCCAACACAATCCATTCAGATGAGGGAAGCGGCGTGAGTGAGTACCACGTGTGTGGTGTGTTGTTGATGTCGCGGCCGGAACATGTGGCCGTGATTACGCAGGCCCTGGATGAGATGCCGGGCGTCGAACTGCATGCCAACGACGGCGGGCGCATGGTCGTGACGGTGGAAGGGGCCCGTTACAGCGATTGTGCCGACACCATGACTGCATTGGCCACGCTGGACGGCGTGGCCTCTTCCTCTCTCGTATATCACCAGATCGATACCGAAGACACTTCGGAGGAGTCCGAACAATGAAACAGACACGCCGCGACTTCATCAAGACCAATGCGATCGCTGCTACCGCGGCCGCGGCCGGCATCACCATCCCGGGTGTTTCAGCAGTTGCGGCCCCGGCGGACAGTACGATTCGCTGGGACAAAGCGGCGTGTCGGTTCTGCGGCACCGGCTGCTCGGTACTGGTCGGTACCAAGGAAGGCCGCGTGGTGGCGACACAGGGTGACCCGGATGCACCGGTCAACCGCGGCCTGAACTGTATCAAGGGTTACTTCCTGTCGAAGATCATGTACGGCAAAGACCGCTTGACCCAGCCGTTATTGCGCAAACGCAACGGCGTGTACGACAAAGAAGGCGATTTTGAACCCGTCTCGTGGGACGAGGCGTTCAACATCATGGCCGATAAATGGAAAGCGGCGATCAAGAATGACCTGGCCGCAAACCAAGGCAAACCCCCCGAAGAACTGGTCTCGAGCGTCGGGATGTTCGGCTCCGGTCAATGGACGGTTTGGGAGGGCTACGCCGCATCCAAGCTGTACAAGGCCGGCTTTCGCTCGAACAACATCGATCCCAATGCCCGCCACTGCATGGCATCGGCGGTCGCTGCGTTCATCCGCGCGTTCGGCGCCGACGAGCCGATGGGCTGCTACGACGATCTCGAGCACGCCGATGTGTTCGTGCTATGGGGATCGAACATGGCCGAGATGCACCCGATCCTGTGGTCGCGCCTGACCGATACGCGCTTGACCAAGCCGGGATGTGAGGTGCACGTGTTGTCGACGTTCGAACATCGCAGCTTCGAGCTTGCCGACAACGGCATGATCTTCGCGCCGCAGACCGACTTGGCGATCCTCAACTACATCGCCAACTACATCGTGCAGAACGATGCGGTTAACTGGGATTTCGTCAACCAACACGTCAATTTCACCAAGACGCCGACCGACATCGGCTACGGCCTGCGCCCGACCGATCCGCGCGAACAGGCGGCGAAGAATGCCGGCAAGGGCGCACTTGCCAAGATCGATTTCGAGGAATACAAGAAGACCCTCGAGCCCTATACGCTCGAATACGTATCCGAGCTGTCCGGTGTGCCGGCCGATCAACTCGAAGCGCTGGCCAAGGTCTACGCCGATCCGAACAAAAAGGTCGTTTCGTACTGGACCATGGGCTTCAATCAGCATGTCCGCGGCGTTTGGGTGAACAATCTCTGCTACAACGCGCACCTGTTGACCGGCAAGATATCCGAACCCGGCAATGGTCCTTTCTCGCTGACCGGCCAACCCTCAGCGTGTGGTACCGCACGTGAGGTGGGCACCTTCTCGCATCGTCTGCCTGCAGACCTGGTGGTCAAGAAAAAACCGCACCGCGACTTTGCCGAGAAAGTCTGGAAGCTGCCGGAGGGCACCTTGCCGGGTAAAATCGGCTATCACGCGGTGTTGCAGAGCCGGATGCTCAAGGACGGCAAGCTGAACTGCTACTGGGTTCAGTGCAACAACAACATGCAAGCCGGTCCGAACATCAACGACGAGACGTACCCGGGCTGGCGCAATCCGAAAAACTTCGTGGTCGTCTCCGACCCGTACCCGACCGTCTCTGCGACGGCGGCCGACCTGATCCTGCCGACCGCGATGTGGGCCGAGAAGGAAGGCGCCTATGGTAATGCCGAGCGTCGCACGCAGTTCTGGCGTCAGCAGGTAAAAGCCCCGGGCGAGTCACGTTCGGATGTTTGGCAGGTGGTCGAGTTCTCGAAGTACTTCAAAACTGAAGACGTGTGGCCCGAGGATCTGTTGGCGAAGATGCCCGAGTACCGCGGCAAGACGTTGTTCGACATCCTGTATGCCAATGGCCAGGTCGACAAGTATCCGAAGGAGACGGTCACCGACGATCGTGGCAACGCCTACGACAACGATGAGATGGACTATTTCGGCTTCTATCTGCAGAAAGGGTTGTTCGAAGAATATCGGATCTTCGGCACCGAAGGGCCGAAGAAGGGCCACGACCTTGCCGAGTTTACGGCCTATCACAAGGCGCGCGGGCTGCGCTGGCCGGTGGTCAACGGCAAAGAGACCCTGTGGCGCTATCGCGAAGGCTACGACCCGTTTGTCGAAAAGGGCAAAGGCATCCAGTTCTACGGCAATGCGGATGGTCGCGCCAACATCATCACTGCCCCTTACGAACCGCCGGCCGAGGCGCCGGATGCAGAATACGATCTTTGGATGACGACGGGCCGTGTCCTCGAACACTGGCACTCGGGTTCGATGACCCGTCGCGTACCGGAGCTGTATCGCGCCGTGCCGGATGCCGTGGTTTACATGCATCCGAAGGATGCTGAAAAGCGCGGCTTGAAGCGCGGTATGTCGGCCAAGATCAGCAGTCGTCGCGGCGATATCGTGTGCCGTGTCGAAACGCGTGGACGCAACAAGCCACCGGAAGGCCTGGTGTTCATTCCCTGGTTTGATGCGAGCCGGCTGGTCAACAAGCTCACGCTCGATGCTACCGATCCCCTGTCGAAAGAGACCGACTTCAAAAAGAATGCGGTCAAGGTCGAGGTCGCATAGCAACGCAGGGCGTATCCAGGCAGTCAACGAGATAGGCAATGGGCAAGGGTAAAGACCAGCACGCCAAGGTGGACCCGGCGCGGCGTCGGTTTCTGACCGATACGCTGCGCACTGCGGTGGGTGTCGGCTTGGTGGCGATGACGCTCGGCGTCTATCAGCGCCAGGCGCGAGCCTTGCCGGCTACGGCAATCCGTCCGCCCGGTGCCGGCGACGAGCAGGCATTTCAGGCTGCCTGCGTGCGCTGTGGCTTGTGCGTTCGCGACTGCCCGTACGACACCCTGAAGCTGGCTGAACTCGGCGATGAAGTCGCCTTGGGTACACCTTACTTCGAGGCGCGCGACATACCGTGCGAGATGTGCGATGACATACCGTGCGTGAAGGCTTGTCCGACCGGCGCGCTCGATCCGGCCCTGACCGAGATCAACGCAGCGCGTATGGGACTTGCCGTCGTGGTCGACCAAGAGGCCTGCATTGCATTTCAGGGATTGCGCTGCGAGGTGTGTTTCAACGTCTGCCCCGTGCGCGGCAAGGCGATCACATTGAACTACCAGCACAATGACCGCAGCGGTAAGCACGCCCTGTTCATTCCGGTGGTGCATTCGAAAGATTGCACCGGCTGCGGCAAGTGTGAGAAGTCGTGCATTCTCGAAGAGGCGGCGATCAAGGTGTTTCCCCTGGCGCTGGCCAAAGGCATGCTCGGCAAGCATTACCGGTTGGGGTGGGAGCAGAAGGCCGACGCCGGCAAGGCGCTGGTGACACCGGACGCCCCGCACCAATACAACCTGCCCGAAGGCATGCGTTACGAACACGGCGGCGAAGGGTTGGTGCCGGATCAACAGCCGGCTCAGCAGAACGTGCCACCGTTCTCGGACAATCCGCTCGATACCCTCAATCGCAAGGGAGGGTTGTGATGAAACCCGGCGAGCGGCCCGGACAGGAGGCGATTGCCAGCAAGGGATGGATCGGCGCGCATCGGTATCTGATTCTGCGGCGATTGAGCCAGCTCGGCATCCTGGCGCTGTTTCTGAGCGGCCCCTGGTTCGGCTACTGGATCGTGAAAGGCAATCTGGCATCCAGTGTGACCCTGGATATGCTGCCGTTGACCGATCCGTTGGTGGCGCTGCAGATGGTGCTGGCCCGGCACTTGCCTGAGACGGCTGCACTGACCGGGGTGTTCATCGTGCTGGTGTTTTATCTGTTGGTCGGTGGGCGCGTTTATTGTAGCTGGGTGTGTCCGATCAACATCGTGACCGATACCGCCGAATGGCTTCGCATGCGTTTCAACATCAAGAGCGGTGCGCAGTTCTCGGAAAAGACACGGTACTGGTTGCTGGGTGCGATTCTGGTGGTTTCCGCGATCAGCGGCAGCATCGCCTGGGAGTTGATCAATCCCGTGTCGATGGTCTACCGCGGACTGGTCTTCGGTATGGGCTTGGCCTGGGGTGTGGTCGCGGCGGTGTTCCTGCTCGACCTGTTTGTCGGTCGGCGTGCCTGGTGCGGCCACTTGTGCCCGGTCGGGGCCTTTTACGGTTTGCTCGGTGAGGGTGCGGTGTTGCGTGTTGCCGCCGTCAATCGTGAGCAGTGTGACGACTGCATGGATTGCTTTGCGGTGTGCCCGGAACACCAGGTGATCAAGCCGGCATTGAAGGGGGCGGACAAGGGTCTTGGCCCGGTCATCGCTTCGGGGCATTGCACCAACTGCGGGCGTTGCATCGATGTATGTACCCGCGACGTGTTTACCTTTACTACGCGTTTTTCACATCCGACAACGGTTCCGGCAGCCGCGAATGCCGACCGCGATGTGTCGCGGCGCACGCAACCTGAGATAAGGAAAGCCGAGAGACAATCGGCCGGATGAAGAAAGATGACTATCGATCAATACAGCAAGTTAGGTGGCTCGCTATGAAGAACCCGCTATCACTATTTTCCCTGTTGGTTGTTGCCTTGTTGTTTTTCGCTTCGAGTGCAGGCGCCGAGGTGAAGTCGCTGCGCGGCGATGCGACCGTTGATTCCAATGCGGACACCCAAGCGGCTGAACTCAAGACCTACTACAAGGATCATCAGCCCTTGCAACGCGACTATCTGCAGCAACCGCCGCTGATTCCGCACCAGATCGAGGGATACATCATCAACGTCAAGCACAACAAGTGCCTGAGTTGCCATAGTTGGAAGAATTACCGCGAGCACAATGCGACCAAGATCAGCCAGACGCATTTCGAAAGTCGCGACGGCGCGGTGTTGTCGAATGTATCGGCTCGACGTTACTTCTGTACCCAGTGCCATGTTCCGCAGGTCGATGCCAAGCCGCTGGTAGAGAATACCTTCCAGCCGGTCGACACAATGAGAATGAACTGAGCCGTACCGCGGGGAGTTAGGAATGACCTATAAACAAAAGGCCGGTGGTTTTGCGTTCGGCGCACTGCTCATTGCCTTCATCGTCGGTATCCTGTTTTGGGGCGGGTTCAACTGGGCGATGGAGATGACCAACAATGAGGAGTTCTGTATCTCGTGTCACGAGATGCGCGACAACGTGTATGAGGAGTACGTCAAGACCATTCACTACAACAACCGGACCGGCGTTCGGGCCACCTGCCCCGACTGTCATGTGCCGAAAGAGTGGATATACAAGGTAAAGCGTAAGATCCAGGCGACCAACGAGCTGTATCACAAGGCGCTTGGTTCGATCGATACACGCGAGAAGTTCGAAGCGAAGCGACTTGAGTTGGCTCGCCACGTGTGGGACGCAATGAAGGAGACCGACTCACGTGAGTGTCGCAACTGTCATGAGTTCAATTCGATGGACTATGTGAAGCAGGGGCGCCGCGGACGCAAGGAGCACCAGGAAGGATTCGCCGCGGGCAAGACCTGCATCGACTGCCACAAAGGCATCGCACATGAACTGCCCGACATGTATGAAGAAGACAGCAGCGCCGTATTGAACCGGCACTGACCACCTCGACCGGTCACCCGCCATCTCTTGGTGGGTGGCCTGTCTCCCCAGGGTTCGGCCTCAACGATTGCGTCTCGAGCGTTTGCGTACTTGGTAGGATGCCACGTCGCGCATGATCTCAGAGAAAGGCGCGGCCTCGAGTTGACCGAACCGCGCCTGCGCGCGCGCCAGGGTATCGTTGATGTCTTTGATTTCGCGCTCACTCGGTTCCTGTTCGCTCTCGCCGGCCAGCACGCGCAGCAGGCCGCGCATCCCGCCGACCTGCAGGCGAATTGCCTTGCCATGCGGCAGCAAGCGGCGTTCTTCTTCGGTGCGTAACGCGAAGCGTGCCTGTTCGCGCAACAGTTCCAACCATTTCAGGCAGCGCGCCTGGCCGGCTGCGTTGTTGCAGTGAACGCCTTCGCGCTCGGCGATGCAGAAACGTTGGGCTTCACCGCAGTTGCACTGGTTGGTGAGCACGCCTTTCTCGAACGCGCAATAGATCTCGTTGACTTCACGGTAGGTTTCGCGGAAGGCATCCTGATCCATGGGTAATGGGAAGGCCGGGCGGTCGAGCGGCCTAGCGGCGGCTGTCTTCTTTGAAACGGTGGATCAAGCGGCGATCGCGTTTGTTCGGCTTGCTTGCGGTTTGCAGCGGCGTGGCCTGACGGGCGGTGCGCAGTTGCTCGAGCGTCTGTTCGCGTCTTCGCTGACTCTCATCGGTTTCGGTATAGAATCCGCGGGCTTCTGCGGCGGGGCGACGTTGTTTGGGCAGCACGCAGACTTCGATGTCCCAGGTCAGCCCTTCTTTGTTGATCTCGAGCCGACTACCGACACGGATATCCTTGCCGGGTTTGGTGCGCTGGCCGTTCAGATGCACCTTGCCGCCTTCGATCGCCTCGCCGGCGAGGCCGCGGGTTTTGTAGAAGCGTGCGGCCCACAGCCACTTGTCGAGCCGCATACGATCGGTGCTATCGGACATCACTTGCCTCAACACAGCAGGCAGCCGGCATCGTCCGAATAACGATGTCGGTGCTTCGAGTCGATCCTAGCCGGCAGGAGTACAGCATAAGCCGGGATTGCTTGGATCAGGTCGGCGCGTCTTCCGACGAATCGCGGGTATGCGGGGTGTCACCCGGCATGCCGGCCGCCACCAGGCCGAGCATGGGGTCGAGCTGACCCATGGCGTCGAGTTCCGCCATGTCGTCGTAACCGCCGACGTGGTGATCGCCAATGAAGATCTGCGGTACTGTTCTTCTTTTGCTGCGCTGCAGCATTTCGCTCATCAGGCCGTGGTCCAGATCGATGCGCTTTTCTTCCCAGTTCATCCCTTTGCGTTGCAGCAGCATTTTTGCGCGCACGCAGTAGGGGCACATCGCGGTGGTATACATGACGATTTCCGGCATGCTGTTCTCCTATGAATGGCTGTTGTCATCGTAGCAACCAGTGATCGCCGGCGAAACCGGGGATTTACCCATCGGCTGGTCGCGGTTTGGGGACTTCGCGCCGCCTCACCGGCTCGCTATGATCCTATCCATAGAGCTGCCAAACCCGGGATTCGCCATGAAAGAAGCCTCACCGCGCACGATTCGTCTCAAGGACTACCTACCACCCGACTACCTGATCGAAACCGTCGATCTGGATTTCGACTTGCGTGAACAAGGAACGCGCGTCGTCTCACGCCTGGCGATCAAGCGCAATCCGCAGAGCAAAGGCGGTGCACTCACGCTCAATGGCGAAGGTCTGCAGCCGGTGTGGATACGATTGAACGGTAGCGAAATGTCGGCCGATCACTACCGGGTCGATGAAGAATCACTGACCCTGTTTGACCCGCCCGAGGCGTTCGTACTCGAGAGCGAGGTGATCGTCGCGCCGGAGAACAACACGGCGTTGGAGGGTCTGTACCGCTCGGGCGGCATGTTCTGTACCCAGTGCGAACCCGAAGGGTTTCGCAAGATTACCTGGTTCCTCGATCGGCCGGACGTGATGGCCTGTTTCACCGTGCGCCTCGAGGCGGACAAGGCGCAGTACCCGGTGTTGTTGTCCAACGGTAATCCACGCGAGTCGGGGGATCTGGCCGAAGGCCGTCACTACGCGGTGTGGGACGACCCGATTCCCAAGCCCAGCTATTTGTTTGCGCTGGTCGCCGGCGATCTGCGTTACATCGAAGACAGCCACAGCACGCCTTCGGGCCGCATGGTACAACTGCGTCTGTACGTTGAACCGGAGAATATCGACAAGTGCGACCACGCGATGCGCTCGTTGATCAACGCGATGCGATGGGACGAAGAGAAGTACGGCCGTGAATACGACCTGGACGTGTACAACGTTGTTGCGGTGAACGACTTCAACATGGGTGCGATGGAGAACAAGGGGTTGAACGTATTCAACTCCAAGTATGTCCTCGCGCGGCCCGATACCGCGACCGATACCGATTTTCTCGGCATCGAAGGCGTCATCGGGCACGAGTACTTCCACAATTGGACGGGCAATCGCATCACCTGCCGTGATTGGTTTCAGTTGTCATTGAAGGAAGGCTTCACGGTTTTCCGCGACCAGGAGTTTTCCGCCGATATGGGTGCGCGCGGCGTGAAGCGGATCGAAGACGTGCGTATGTTGCGCGCACATCAGTTCGCCGAGGACGCCAGCCCGATGGCGCATCCAATCCGCCCTGACAGTTATATCGAGATCAACAATTTCTACACCCTGACGGTCTACGAAAAAGGCGCCGAGGTCGTGCGCATGCAGGCGAACCTGCTCGGCACCGAGCTGTTTCGCAAGGCAACCGATCTATACTTCGAGCGGCACGACGGCCAGGCGGTCACGACTGAAGACTTCGTGCGCTGCATGGCCGATGCCTCGGGCAAGGATCTGGGCCAGATGCAGCATTGGTACGACTACGCAGGCACGCCGCAAGTGAAGGTGCAGTCCGAGTACGACCCTGGTGCACAGACCTTCGCGCTGACCTTCGAACAATCGGTACCCGATACGCCGGGGCAGAGCAACAAGCCGCCTTTCCTGATCCCGATCGTGACCGGCCTGGTCGGTGCCGATGGCGACGATCTTTCGGTGTCGCTCGAAGCGGGCGGCGAGGCCGCCACCGAGCACACGTTGCAGCTCACGCAGGCGAAACAGCGGTTCGTTTTCCACGGGGTCTCGCAGAAGCCTGTACCTTCGCTGTTGCGTGGCTTCAGTGCACCGGTCAATCTCGATTACGGCTATGCCGACGACGAGCTGATGTTCCTGATGGCGCACGACGGTGACGGCTTCAACCGCTGGGATGCAGCGCAGACGCTGGTGCGGCGCGTGTTGCTCGGCATGGTCCAGCAGTACCAGGACGGTGTCGAGATGCTGGTCCCCGACGGCCTGCTCGAGGCGTTCCGCCGCAGCCTGCTCGAAGAGCAGGCTCAGCCGGCGCTCGTTGCCGAGGTGTTGGCACTGCCGTCGATCGGCTATCTGGGCGACTTCATGAAGACCGTGGACATCGACGGTCTGCACCTGGCGCGTGAGACCTTGCGTGCCACGATCGGACGCGAGTTGGATCGTGAGTTGAACGATACCTATACGGCACTACAGGAGGCGGGTGAATACCGGCCCACGCCGCAAGCCATCGGTCGACGCAGCCTGAAGAATCGCGTACTTGGCTATCTGGCATCGGCCAGCCTGGCGGGCGAGGAGTTGTGTCACCAGCAGTACCTCGCGCAACACAACATGACTGATGTGATGGCGACGTTGGCGTTGATGGCCGACGGCGACTACGCGGCGCGCGAAGCGGTGCTGGCGGATTTCGAGTCGCGCTGGCGGCGCGATGCCTTGGTGATGGACAAATGGTTCGGCGTGCAGGCGATGTCCAATCGCAGTGACACCCTCGATCGGATCAAGGCGCTGATGCAACACCATGCGTTCTCGATGCATAACCCGAACAAGGTGCGGGCGCTGATTGGCGCCTTTGCCAACGCCAACCCGGTACGCTTTCACGCCGCGGATGGTTCG
>MWSA01003740.1_pt1 | contig 16595 bp, 14 predicted proteins | sample 1021941 | NCBI WGS metagenome assembly MWSA01 (sample SAMN06327220, study PRJNA374545) | mollusc metagenome | biome: marine bay; material: sediment; isolation source: gill 40 cm from animal A | host: Kuphus polythalamius | place: Philippines: Mindanao | collected 2011-09-12 | reverse complement strand
CGTGCATCGTTATCCCCAAAGATTGAAAAACCTCAGCCTGCAATCGCAATTGCAGGCGGTAGACCGGTTCCCTGCTCCAAACCTTACCGGCCGGACGGCGGATCGCACCAATGTGGAGCAGTTCGGCGCAAGGCGCGAGCTTGGAATCAAGGCCTGTCCGGTCGAGGCAAGTACCTTGCCATTGGCATGGAAATAGATAAGACGCGATTTATGGCGCGACCTGCCTCGGGGTGGACCGGTTGCCTTAGCCGACAGGCCGGGGATCGAATTGGGTTCGCGCTTGCAGGTGAGAACCGGCACGTCTCAGCCAGCGTTGAAAGATGCAGATCCGCTAGTTCGCGCCCACGATGTCCCTCGCTGGTGCCCGGCTTGTGGCCAGCGCCTGAGAGAATAGACATAGCGACATGCGTGTCGTAAGCGCCGCACGGCGCGAGCCCGCCGGGCGACAAGGCCCTCGATGAGCGATTCCGAACCGCGTGCGGCGCGTTTTTGGGATATTAATTCATGCCCCGACATGCCGCCGGGGCGCCGCTACGGCAACAGGCGTCCTCAGAGGTCGCCGAGCTTGCCCATTTCCTTGGCGACCAGGTAGTAGAAGGTCACGCGCTGCTTCTGGCGATCGCCTTTCATGGTTTCGCAGACCTTGGCAACCACACCGTCAGCCGCACTCGCATCGGTCTCGCCGAGCTTCTTCATACACCATTTTTCGCATACTCGATCGAGTTCGGACTTGTCGGAACACGATACCAGCGAGGCGTCCTTGCTGCGTAAAGCGATACCCAGGTGTTTGACGATCTTCTGCACGACGTCGGCGTCGGCACCTGCGTCATAACGTTGGACGTCGGACAGGTAGTCACTCATGGTTCTTCCCCCATTACTCTTCTTTGGTAGACAGCGCTCGCGACGAGCGAAAAATCTTTTTGCTTTCTGCGAACGATTCGCCACCGGTGTCGCTATCTGCCAAGTCGCAGCAAAGCGCACAACGGCTGCGGCGTAGCATACCTCAAGTCGGCGGCGGAAACGTCGCTGGCGGCCGGCAACGCACTGCTGAACCTTCCAGTGCGACCAACATCAAAGAACAACCCCTACAATTAAAGTCGCCAGGGAAGACAGGCGATACGACAGACAACCGGAGAAAATCCGCAGATGGTGGGCGTCGTGCAAGACGTGGCAAAAAAAATCAGGTGCGCTTGGATTGGACTCTGTCTGGCCGTGTTGTCCAGTCCGCAGGCGCTGGGCCAGACGGTAGACGTGGCGCCGCTCGAATCGACCACCCGCGCCCCTGCCCAGATACAGGTAGCACCGGCCCGCGTTCGCAGCAAACTGCGCCTGTATGCGGACCGCACACGCATCACGATGGGCGAAGCCGTCATGTTCACTGCCCAGCTCGGCGACGTCGGCGACCGCTCGGTGCTGTATTACTTCAGCGTCAACCACAAGCAGGAACCCGGCGCCCCGCACCCACGACGTTATCAACGCACGTTTGACCAGCCCGGCAGCTACACGGTCAGCGTACAGGCCAACCTCGGCCCCGATGAGCCGGTGCTGACCAGCAACCCCATAGTCATCGAAGTGGCATCGACCGAAGCCCCGCAGATCGAGATTTCGCCGCGGATGGTATCGGTGTACCCGGGCGCCGGGGCCCTATTCACGGCGGTCCCCGGCAGCGGCTCGGCATCGATCAGGCGTTATGAATGGAGCGGTGTCGGCGACCAGCGTTCGACGGCTCCCACCTACGAGCCGCGCACCGACGAACTCGAACCCGGCCTCTATGACGTCAACCTGCTGGTCCTGGACGCACGCGGCAACCAGGTCAAGGCCAGCGCCAGCCTGGAGATCCTGGCGCGGCGCACGGCCCCGACAGTGCGTATCGAGCCGGCGACCCGAGCGGTGCGTCAGGGCGAACCGGCCCGCTTCATCGGGCAGGCCGAGGAGCGCGAACTCCGCTGGCAATGGGAGGGGCCGCAAGGGACCCGCAGCAACCGCGCGAGCTTCTATATCGATACCCGCAATCTGCCGCCCGGCGAACACGCAGTCGAGGTCACCGTGACCAATGCCAACGGCCTGAGCAGCAGCGCGCAGGCAAGTCTGGAAGTGTTGCCGCCGAGCGAGGACTTTATCGCGACGATCAACCCGCAGCGGCAGACCGTGCCGTGGGGTGAACCTGCGGTGTTCCGCGATGAATCGCACATACCTCCGGAACACACGGTTTCGTTCAGCTGGCAATCGCCAACCGGCCGCGTCTCGAGCGAACCGCAGCTCGCCATCGATACTACCGCCCTCGCCCCCGGCGACCATCTGATCGAACTGAGCACGCGGCTGGACGACGGTCGTCGCGATACGGTCACTGCGCACCTTACCGTTGCGCCTCCACGGCTCGCGCTGAGCGCTGATCAACTGCGCGCTTCGCCGCAGCAGGTCGTACAGTTCACGGCGGAACTGCCGTCACTGGCGGCCGACCATGAATACACTCTATATCTCGGCGACAACGCGATGGCTGCCCTCAACGGGACACAGTCTGTGGTGCAACACAGCTATCTCGACGAGGGCCTTTACCGTGCGCACCTGGCCACCGTCATTGACGGCCGGACGTTCGAGAGCAACCCGGTGGAAATACGTGTGGCAAACGACGTCGTGCCGCCGGTTGCCGATGTCGAAGACGACGACGGCCAGCAATCCTGGTTGCCGTTCTGGTGGGTACCGCTGGCATTGTTGGGCGGCACCGTATTGTTGTATCGCCTGTTGCGCCCGGCACCCGCGCCGGCGGAGATCCATGTCAGTGCCGTACCGCAGGGTGCGCCGCCGATAGTGACATTGAATCAAACGCCACCGCCGAGACCCAACATTCGGATCACCGTCGTCAACGACTCGGGTGAGCAAAGCCCACCGCTCGACACGACCAACGAGGACGAGCATGCCTGAATTCCAAAACACTGATGTTGCAGACCTGATGTTCGGCGCACTCCGCCTGCCGCCGCCATTGATGGTCGAACGTGTGCAGCACGTCGGCACCACCCAGGAAACCAGGGACCATCTCGAAGAGACGGTCGGCGGGGTGGAATGGGCTGCGGTTTGGAAAAAGGTCGAAGAGAAACTGCCTGAACTGTTCAACATCAAGCTGACCGACGTACTGGCGGGAGCCTTGAACAAATGTCGCGAGCTGCACCGCTACACCGATCTGGAAAAGTACCCTGCCGACAAATCGGTGCAAGTGCCGTTGGGTGAGTACAAATTCTCATCCACGCACAAGCCACGCCTGGAGATCACCGTCGACGGTATCGATGCCGGCGTGATCGAACTGGTGCTGCGGCTGGATTTCCGATTGCAGGCAGCCGTCGCCGAACTGCACGGCGGCGCCATTCGGGCGCTCGATACCGGTGGCGGCAGTGTCAAGGGCAGTGTTTCCGTCGGCAAGATCCAGGTGTGGGAATCGGACCCGGTCCAGGGTGAGCTTCCCGGCCGCATCGAGTTTGCCAAGGGTATCGCGCTGGGCAGGCTGCCGGGCGGCGAGCATGATCACGATGTGCTCGAGCAGACCGCGAGCATGCCGGCTGCGGCAGTCGCCGATGACCGGCACATCAAAGGTGACGCGGCGATCGTTCGCCGGCGCAGCTGGCTGCCGGCACTCGCCCTGCTCGGCGGCTTTGCGCTGCTCGGGCTGATCCTGTTGACGGAACCGACAAAACGGGTTGTCGAACCCGCCCTGGTGCAGGGTGAGACCTACGCGCTGACGATCATCAGCGAACCGGCCGATGCGAACGTCAACATCATCGGACTCGACCGCGCCTACACCCCGGGCATGCAGTTGCCTCCCGGTCGCTACGACATCGAGGTATCGAGCCCCGGGTTCCAACCGCAGCAGCAAGTGGTCCATCTCGGTGAGGTCGACCTGAAGTTTCCGGTGCAATTGGTCAGAAGCATCCAGATCGATGAACAAGTAGTCGAACCGGTGCCACTGCCCGAAGTGGAACAACAGGAAACGGTGCAACGCCCGATGACTCCGCGGTCGAGCAGCGACGCCCGCACTCCGATGCACAGTCCATCCGAAGCGGAGGAACACGCGCCCGGCACCTATGCGGTCAATCTGCGCAGCTCTCCTGCGGGCGCGCAGATCTGGATACGCGGCGTGGGCGACTACGAACCGGGGATGCGCCTGCCGCCAGGCGAGTACACCATCCGACTCCGGCTCAACGGCTACCAGACGACCTGGGAGTCGTTCACCGTGCGCAACCGCGATGTCAACGAACGCTTCGAGCTCCCGAAGAGCTTTTTCTGAATTACGTTGAGCGAGCAGTCTCCGTCGACGGAGGAGTTCTGCCCGTCAGTCGACGGCGGCAGGCGGTCTGCCGAACAAGCGCGCATATTCCTGCGGTTCGAGAATCGCGCGGATATCGACAAAGCTTCCGCTCGGATAGTCAAGCAGCAACGACAAAACCGACAACACGCGTTCGGCGGCCTGTGCCGCATTCGGCATGCGTTCGGTGCCGCGTGCATCGCGCAACCGCTGCAAGGCCGGAAACTGCTCGGCATCGGCCGTATCACACAGGTAATCCATCATCGCCGTGTCGATGATGCCGGGCGCAAGCGCACAGAGATGTGTCCGGGGAAACTCGTGGGCATAAAGCTTCATGAGCATGTTCAACGCCGCTTTCGACAGCGCATAACCGCTCCATCCGCGATTGCCCAGCACTGCGGCTCCGGAGGAGACCGCGACGATCTGCCCTATCGGTACGGCAGCGGCATGCAAGACATCGAGCACCACCTTGTTGGCCCATACGTTCACCTGCATGATGCGGCTCAACGCGTCGACCGACGTGGCGGTCATGTCACGGATCTCGCCCAGCATGCCGGCATTCAGCACCACCAGGTCAAGGCGCTCGACGTTCGACAACAACTCGCCGAGCGCCGGTGCAACCTCGTCGAACGCCGTCAGATCGAGCCGGCAAGCAATCATGTCGGGCGGATGACAGCCACGCCGACTGCAGCCGTACACCTCATAGCCGTCCTCGATCAGGCGGTTGGCCAATGCATAGCCGAGACCGGAGCTGGTACCTGTGATGAAGGCGGTATTGGGCATTAAGACACACTCACTCTGATTCACGACTCGATCGTCGACACCCGGCAATGCACACCGTAACGCAGCTACACCGAGTTGTTCCAGGGGCAGTCGCATCCGGCGGGGAACAAGCTGCGATTCTTGCAGTCGAAGGCCGGACACACCTTTGATTAACAATCGGCACGGCCTGCATGGAGTCGTGCCAGGGTTCACAGCCTGCATTGTCCTGAATGTTACGTTTCGATCCGGCGTTCACATCGCCAAGGAGCCAATCATGAAAGCACCCCTGTCGTTGATCCTCGTTGCCACTCTCGGTGGAGCAACCGCTGCACACGCCCAAGAGCCCGAAAACTTCATCAAGTACCGCGAGGCCATGATGAAAGCGATGGCGGGTCACTCAGGTGCGATCAGCCAGATCGTGCGCGGCAAGGTTTCGCCCGAAGGACACCTGCAGATGCATGCCAAGTCGCTCGCTGAACTGAGCACCGATATCGCCAGCCTGTTCCCCGAAGGCTCGGATTTCGGTGAGACCGAAGCGAAAGAAGAGATTTGGAAGGAATGGGAAAAGTTTCAGAAAGCGGCGGATAACGCCAAGCAGGCAACGGCCACGCTGGCTGCAACCATCGACTCGGGCGACGATACCAAGATCGCTGCCGCCTTCAAGGACGTCGGACAAGCGTGCAAGGGCTGTCACGAAGACTTCCGCAAGGAAGAACAACACTAAATGCGCAACCTGCCGGCGGCCATTGTCATCAGCGGCCTGATCGGTTTGGCCCACGCTGCAGCCGACGGCGAATACCTGTTCAACGCCGCCGGCTGTCTCGCCTGTCACTCGACCGAAGAAGGACCGGAACTCGCCGGCGGGCGCGCGTTCGAGACACCCTACGGTACCTTCTATTCGCCGAACATCTCACCGGACAAACAGACCGGCATAGGCGTCTGGTCGAAACAGCAGTTCATCGATGCACTGAAACACGGCACCTCGCCACAGGGCGATCCGTACTTTCCGGTGTTCCCCTACCCGTCTTATCAGTTGATGACCGACGAAGACGCCGGCGCCATCTACGACTATCTCATGCAGCGCACACCACAGCAGCAAGCCAACCGCGAGCACGATACGGCGTGGTGGCTGGGTCGCTGGATGATGACGCCCTGGCAATGGTGGTTCGCAGAAGAGCCGCCCACCGCACCCGGCGACGCACAACTTGCGCGTGGGCGCTACCTGGTCGATGCACTCGGTCATTGCGGCGAGTGCCACACGCCACGCGATTGGGCCGGTGTGGCCGATCGTGAATACTATCTGGCCGGCAATCCAGATGGACCTGACGGTGAAAAAGTGCCAAACATCACACCGGACCGCAGTAACGGCATCGGCAAATGGGATACCGACGATCTCAAGTGGTTTCTACAATCCGGCGAGTTGCCTGATGGTGACTACACCGGCGGCGCAATGTCTGAAGTGATCGACAACACGACCGCCAAGCTGACGCCGGAGGACCGCGCCGCGGTGGCGAAATACCTCAGATCACTGCCGGCGATCGAGACACCCTAGCCTGCATATTGCACCAGCTGGTCAACCGGTCTTGAATCCACCTATCAGGCTGTTGATCTCGCGCGCCAGCTCATCGAGTTGACTGCTGGCCGCTGAGATGGTCCCAGCGCTCGATGCAGTATCCCGCGCAAGGTCGGCGATCTGCACGACATTGCGGTCCATATCGCCTGAAACCTGGCTTTGCTCTTGCGCCGCTGCGGCGATGCGATGCGTCATGTTCTGAATGCCGTCGACGCCCTCTTGAATCGATACCAGAACCGTCTGCGCATTCTCTACTTCGCTGACGCTCTCGGTTGCCATATCGCGACTACCGGCCATGACCTTCACGGACTCACCGGCGCGCGTCTGCAACTTCGATATCATCGCCTGGATCTCTTCCGTAGACTGCTGCGTGCGGCTGGCGAGTGTGCGCACTTCATCGGCCACAACCGCAAAACCCCGGCCCTGTTCACCGGCGCGCGCCGCTTCGATCGCTGCGTTCAATGCCAGCAGGTTGGTTTGCTCCGAGATCCCGCGGATCACTTCGAGCACCGAACCGATGCTGTTGCTCTCTTCACCCAGTTCGTTGATGACGCCCTGGGCGCGGCCGATTTCCGACTCCAGGGAGCGAATCACGCCGACCGCACGCTGCACCGACTGGTTGCCGGCAGAGGTCTGCTCCCCGGCCGACTGTGTGAACCCTGCCGTTTCCCCCGCGGTATTGGCGATCTCGTCTGCACTGGCGCGCAGCTCGGTCATCGCCGCCGCGACGGCCTCGGTCTCGGTAAGCTGGTTGTTGGCCTTGTGCTCACCGTCCTTGGCGAATCCGGTCAGATGCCCGGCCGATTCACTCAACTGCGACGCGACGGAACGCATCGACACAACCGCCGTTTGGATCTTTTCGACAAACCGGTTGATACCGCGCGCCACATCACCCATCTCGTCGCGACGCGACTCGTCGAGACGCCGCGTCAGGTCGCCGTCACCGGCGCCGAGCTCGTTGGCGAGTTCAGCAGCATGCGCGATCGGCTGCAGCACCGCTACACGCAGAAAGACACCGGCGACAAGCGCCAGCACGGCGATCACGATCGAGGTGATCAACACCCAGCTGCTCTCCTGATTGGCATGCAACACGGCATCCTCGAGACTCTCGGCAGACAGATTGCGGGCGATTTCCAGCACACTCTCTACATCCGTTTGCATTGCTTCGGCCGCATTGCCGAAGGACGCCATAAGTTTGTTGCCACCTTGCGGCCCTTCCGCCACGTAGGCCTCAGCCATTCGCTTGCCGGCGGCGTAATAGTCACCGAACTTATCGTGCATACCGGCGAACAGATCGGCCTTGGCGGGATACAGCGCGGCCAGCTCGTCGATCAGACGCTGCGCATCCTGTGCATGTGTGGCGGCTTGGTCGAAACCGTCGTTGAGTCCGTCGAGTCCACGAGTTGCGCTGACGCCCGTGAGCCGCTGCTGAACCTGCACGACGGCCAACTTCAGCTGATACGACTTGCTGACGATTGCAGAACTCGTGTCGCGCATGAAGCTGATGTTGCCGCTCACCTCGTCCGCTTTGCTCATCAAGACGACGGCCTGCACCACGGCGACGGCGACGAACAGCCCGATGACGACCGTGAGCTTCCCCTTGATTGTTGAAAGCTTCCTCAACATGTGATTGATCCCGCTACGAATTTTGACGAAAAAACACGCGTGCAGAACCACTCGTGTGCCTTGCCAACGGTAGCGACCTAGGGTTTTCGTTCTTTAATTCTTAAGACACAGACGGCAACGACAGCACACTGGGGAGTCAGCCGAAACGTCCGCCATGCAGGAGGCAAAAAGCCCCGCCGAAGCGGGGCTCGTTTTCGCCGTGAACCGGACTGAAGTCAGTTGTTCTGGATGACGATGTTCGGGAACTTGGCGGCGTAGCTTTTCGCCTGACGCGACAGCTTGGCAGCCGCCTTACGCGCGATTTCGCGGTAGATCATCGACGGACGCGATTCAGGCTCGGCAACCACGGTCGGCTTGCCGGCGTCGGTCTCCTCGCGGATGCGGGTCTCCAGCGGCAATGCGCCGAGGAAGGTCACACCATACTGCTCGGCCATCCGCTGACCGCCGCCTTCACCGAAGATATGCTCTTCGTGACCGCACTTCGAGCAGATGTGGATCGACATGTTTTCGACGATGCCCAGTACCGGCACCTCGACCTTCTCGAACATCTTGAAACCCTTGCGGGCGTCGAGCAGCGCGATGTCCTGCGGGGTGGTGACCACGATCGCGCCGGATACGGGCACCTTCTGCGCAAGGGTGAGCTGGGTGTCACCGGTGCCCGGCGGCAGGTCGATCACCAGGTAGTCCAGCTCGTCCCAGTTGGTGTCGTTGAGCAGTTGCTCCAGCGCCTGGGTGACCATCGGGCCTCGCCAGATCATCGGCGTTTCCTCGTCGATCAGGAAACCGATCGACATCGCCTGCAGGTGGTAGCTCATCATCGGCTCGAGCGTGTTGCCGTCTTTCGATTCCGGCTTGCCGGTGATGCCCAGCATGCGCGGCTGCGACGGACCATAGATATCGGCATCGAGAATGCCGACCCGCGCGCCTTCGGCTGAAAGCGCCAACGCCAGGTTGACCGCGGTGGTCGATTTGCCGACGCCGCCCTTGCCGGAGGCAACGGCGATGATGTTTTTGACGTTATCGATCGGCTTGAGCGATTTCTGTACCGAGTGGGCGACCACCTTGGAGGAGATGCTCACGTCACACGCTGCCACGCCGCCGGCCTTTTCGACCGCCGACTTCACCGCCGCAGCGATCTCGTCCTGCACGCCTTTCGCCGGGAAGCCCAGCACGACCTCGACCTTGACCTTGTCACCGTCGACCTGAATGTCTTTGATCGACTTCGCGGTAACCAGATCGGTTTCCAGGTGGGGTTCGACGTAGCTCTTTATCGCCTCTTCGACGCTTTCTCGGGTCACTTCAGCCATTTACCTAAACTCCTGATGCCGGACGCCGCCGCTCGCGACGTCGCCCCGGCGAAATACTGTAGGGACAACCGCGGGATTTTACACCAGCCGCGAACTTCCCCCAACCGAGCCCCGTCGGGCCGCCCGCACAGGTCGAACATGGTCTACTGCCGGGATCGCTACCTTGCAGGCATTCGTCCGACGGATAAACCGGGAGACTCTAAGGAAACCGGCGCGCGCCACAGCAAGTCGCAGAGTTGTGGGATACTTATAGGCTTTCCCCGATTCAGCCGCAGTGAACGCCGCATGAGCATCGAAAACCGCCGTATCCTGATCACCAGCGCCCTGCCCTACGCCAACGGGTCGATCCACCTCGGTCACCTCGTGGAGTACATCCAGACCGATATCTGGAGCCGGTTTCAGAAAATGCGCGGCCACGAGTGCTACTACGTGTGCGCGGATGACGCCCACGGTACGCCGATCATGCTGCGTGCGCGGGCCGAAGGCATCGAGCCCGAAGTTTTGATCGAGCGCATGTGGCAGGAGCATACCGAGGACTTCGAGAGCTTCTCGATCGGCTTCGACAACTATCACTCGACGCATTCGGAAGAAAACCGGGTATGCGCGACGACCATCTACGAGCGCAACCGCGATGCCGGCCATATTGCGCGGCGCACCATCTCACAGGCCTACGACCCGGAGGCCAAGATGTTCCTGCCGGATCGCTTCATCAAGGGCACCTGTCCGAAGTGCGGCGCCGAGGATCAGTACGGCGACAACTGCGAGGTGTGCGGGGCGACCTACTCGCCGACCGAGTTGAAAAACCCGGTATCCGCCGTATCGGGCGCCACGCCGATCGAGAAGGACTCGGAACATCTGTTCTTCAAGCTGGGAGACTTCGAGAAGGTATTGAAGGATTGGCACAAGGCAGGCCACGTGCAGGCCGAGGTCGCCAACAAACTCAATGAGTGGTTTGAGGCCGGGCTGAACGATTGGGACATCTCGCGTGACGCGCCCTACTTCGGTTTCGAGATCCCGGATGCCGAAGGCAAATATTTCTACGTGTGGCTGGACGCACCGATCGGCTACATGGCGAGCTTCCGCAATTTCTGCGACAAGAGCGGTGTTGACTTCGACACCTTCTGGAACGCCGATTCGACCGCCGAGCTGTATCACTTCATCGGCAAGGACATCATCTACTTCCACGCGCTGTTCTGGCCGGCGATGCTGCATGGCGCCGGCTACCGTAAACCCAGCGGCGTGTATGCACACGGCTTCCTGACGGTCGACGGCGCGAAGATGTCGAAGTCGCGCGGCACCTTCATCAAGGCGCGCACCTACCTTAAACATCTCAACCCCGAGTACCTGCGTTATTACTTCGCGGCCAAGCTGAGTTCGCGGGTCGACGACCTCGACCTGAACCTCGAAGACTTCGCGGCACGCGTCAATGCCGACCTGGTCGGCAAGGTCGTCAATATCGCCAGCCGTTGTGCCGGGTTCATCAAGAAACGCTTCGACGGCAAGCTCAACGGTACGCTTGATCAGCCCGAGTTGTACAACACCTTCACCAAGGCGGGTGACGAGATCGCCGACCTGTACGAAAAGCGCGAGTTCGGCCGCGCAATCCGCGAGATCATGGCACTCGCCGATCTGGCCAACCAGTACATCGATGAGAAAGCGCCGTGGGTCATCGCCAAGGAGGATGGACGCGATGCCGAACTGCACGCCGTCTGTTCGCTGGGTATCAACCTGTTCCGCGTGCTGGTTGGTTACCTGAAGCCGGTGCTGCCACAGTTGGCCGAGCAGGCCGAGGCCTTTTTGAGTATCGAACCCATGACCTGGAATTCGCAGGCCGAGCCGCTGCTCAACCACGCCATCAGCAAATTCAAACCACTGATGACGCGCGTCGACAAAGACAAGATCGCGGCCATGATCGAAGACTCGAAAGAAGACCTCGCGGCCGAGGCCAAGACCACGGCGGCCAAACCATCGGCCGATAGCCCGCTGACCAAAGACCCAATCGCCGAGACCATTGAATTTGCGGACTTCGCCAAGGTCGACCTGCGCATCGTGCGCATCGCCAAGGCCGAACACGTCGAGGGCGCCGACAAACTGCTGCGCCTGACGCTCGACCTCGGTGGAGAAACACGTAATGTGTTTGCCGGCATCAAGTCAGCCTACGAGCCGGAAGACCTCGAGGGCAAGCTGACCGTGATGGTCGCCAACCTGGCGCCGCGCAAGATGAAGTTCGGCGTCTCCGAGGGCATGGTGCTGGCGGCGGGCCCCGGCGGCAAAGACCTCTTTGTGCTGCACCCGGATGACGGCGCGCTGCCGGGCATGAAGGTCAAATAGACGGCACAAAAAAACGTCCGCCCGGAGGCGGACGTCAATCTGCAGGTCACAGGCTGGTGTCGGCAAGCCAGTGCCCGTCACCCACATCCCAGAATCGGTTTTAATACTCGCGGGAGTCTGTCGTTCGCCTCCGGCAATGACGACGGCAAGCCTGCACAGTCAGCCTTAAGGTCATCTTAACCTCGGATCCCGGTAATGGGACGTGACGGAAAAGGCAGGCGGCTGAGGCAAACCTGCATGCAGCGCCGCCCGCAGAACGCTGAACTCAACGAATGCGGAGCGCCGCTTGCGCGTCGATCGGCGCTGCCTGCTCGTCCAGCGTGGCGGATCGGGCGGCCGCACGCATCCAGCGGCTAAACTGCGCCGGCAAGGGGGTCACCTCGCCTTCGGTCGACCAGTCATTGGCCTTGGCCGTGGCAACGATGGCGTCGAGGCGTTCCTGGTCCAGCGGGTGGCTGCTGAAGAAGGCCGGGGCTTCACCGTCGCCGGTACGACGGCGTTCCGCCTGGATCGTGGCAAACAGGTCGTTGGCACCGGCCAAGTGACCATAGACCCGGTAGACTGCAGCCAGCGCCGCAGCATCGGCGGCACGTTCCATATCGCGATTGAAGCTCAACTGGGTATGCAGCCCGGCACTGCCCAGAATGGACAGGTCGGCATTGCCGAACAGCAGGCTCAACATCGTCTGCACCGCAGCCGCCTGCCCAACGCCGGCGATCGGATCGCGGTGTTGCACATGCGCGATCTCGTGCGCCAACAGCATCGCCAGGGCATTCTCGTTCGGCAGCTTCTCGACCAGACCGCGAAACAGCAGGACGTTGCCCCCCAGGGTGGCGAAGGCGTTGACGGGATCGCTGCCGCTCAGATGCAGTTTGATGGTCATACCTTCCGGCAGATCCATCTGTGTCTGGAGGCGCTGCGCCAGATCATCGAGATAACGTTGCAGGGCGGGGGGCGCATCGCTGCTCAACAAACTGTCAGGCGCCATCGACAACTCCTGTTCGAACGGCACCAGACGTGCCAGGCGTCCGCCGAACTCGGCGAGTATCCAACTCAGAAAAACGACCAATACGAGCGCCCCACCGAGGAGAATCAACAGCTCTTTCAGCGGATGGCGATGCGAAACGTTGATGCCCTCCGGAATCTGCGGGTTGCTGTACTTCATCAAGCGCGCGGTTCAATCAATGCCGTACCGTAAGCCAACACCTCAACACTGCCGATCGCGTTACCTGCACCTTTCGATATCGATGCCGTTTCGTACTTCACGTTGAACACCATCGACGCACCTAAGGCATCGGCATGCGCCTTCATACGCAGCAGCGATTCGCGCCGCGCGCGGTCGAGCAACGTTTCGTAAGACGTCACGCGCCCGCCGAACAGATTGCGCAATGCAGCGATAAAGCGCTTGAAATAGTCGACCGAGATGACCGTGTTGCCGGTCACCAATGCCTGGCGGTAATCGATGTCGTCCGGCGGGTAGCGTGATGCGATCGCAGGCAGAGCGTTGTAGCGAGCCTCGCGCTCGATGATCGAGCGGTAATGGCGCTTCTCGGCGCTCTGCCCGAAGAAGTAGCCCAGGGTCAGCAGGATCAAAAAGACAATGAGTTCGATCATGGCATCACTCCAGGATCACGGCCGTGCCGTAGACGTAGATCTCGGAGGCACCCTGGGCGACACTGGACGTCGAAAACCGTACGTTCAGAATCGCATTGGCGCCGACTGCTTCGGCCTGCTGCTGTAGACGTTGCATCGCCTCTTCACGCGATTCCTGCAACAGCTCGGTGTAGGCCTTGAGCTCGCCGCCGAACAGGTTCTTCAGACTGGCCATGATGTCGCGGCCGACGTGCTTCGCCCGCACCGAACTGCCCTGCACCAACCCCAGGTGCTCGACGACCTTGCGCCCCGGTACCAGTTCCATGTTGCTGATCAGCATCCTTCAAACCCTCTCGCTCTCGGTGGATGGTCAGTGCCGATCTTAGCAGCCTCAGACGGGTGCCCGGAGAGACCTCCTAAGGCGCCGGGGCATCGCCGAACTGCAACAACTGCACGCTGAACAGGTCGTTGTCATCGCGCCACACGGCCTGTTGCCGAAAACCGGCCTCGCCGGCCAGCTCGGCAAACTCCTCGACCGTATACTTATACGAATTCTCGGTATGGATTCCCTCGCCCGGCGCGAAACCGAACGAACGACCGGCGACATGCACATCCTGTTCGATCCGGCTAACCAGGTGCATCTCGATGCGCCCTTCGTCCGGGTTGTAGAAGGCATAGTGATCGAACGCGGCCGGGTCGATATCCGCGCCCAACTCGTCGCGTATCCGGTGCAACAGATTGCGATTGAACGCCGCAGTCACACCCGCGGCATCGTTGTACGCCGCGTTCAACACCCCCACCGGCTTTTTCAGATCGACGCCGATCAGCAGGTGCCCCCCCGGACCGACCAACCGGCCGACGTCGGCCATCAGATGAATCGCATCGGCCGGATCGAAATTGCCGATGCTGGAACCGGGAAAGAACGCGACCTTGTGTGCCGACGGGTCGCAGTGTGGAATCTGGAGACCGCTGCTGAAATCGACACACGCCGCATGCACCTCCAACCAAGGGTAGTCGCGCGCCAGCGTCTCGGTCGACGCCAGCAAAAACTCCTTGGAGATGTCGACGCCCACGTAGCCGCTCGGTCGCAGTTGTTCGAGCAGCAGGCGCACCTTTTTGCTCGCCCCGCTGCCCAGCTCGATCAGCAGACATTCGTCACCGATCAAATCCACCAGCTCCGGCAAGGCGCGCTGCAGGATCTTCATCTCGGTGCGCGTCTGGTAGTACTCGGGCAGCTCGCAGATCCGGTCGAACAAGGCCGAGCCACGCTCGTCGTAAAAAAACTTTGCCGGTATCGCGCGCGGGTGCTCGCTTAGGCCGTCGATCACCTCGCGACGCAGGTCTGCGGTACCCGGATGGGCATCGAAAAAGTTCACGGCATGGGCTTTCATCGGTCCTCCGCCAGGCGTATCCCCGAAAACTGCCACCGGTCTTTCGGGTAGAAGAAGTTGCGGTAGGTAGACCGTACATGGTCCGCCGGTGTTGCACAGGAACCGCCACGCAAAATCAGTTGTCCGGACATGAACTTGCCGTTGTACTCGCCGATCGGTCCATCAGGCGCGCGGAACCCGGGGTACGCGGTGTACGGACTCGCCGTCCATTCCCAGACATCGCCGAACAGCTGCTGCATGCCACCAGCAGCCTGCGCCGCAACCGGCTGCAGATAGCCGGCGTCGCGCAGATTCGCCGCTTGCAACAGATCAGCATCCGCCGCCAATGCCGACTCGGCCGCATATTCCCATTCCGCCTCGGTCGGCAGGCGCTTACCCGCCCAGGCGGCGTAGGCGTCGGCCTCGAAGTGACTGACATGGCACACCGGTGCGTCCAGATCGACCGGGCGCATGCCGGCAAGCGTCATATGCCACCATGCGCCATCTCGCTGCTCCCAGTAGAGCGGCGCCTGCCAGCCGGCGTTCTGCACGCTCGACCAGCCCTCAGACAGCCACCAACGGGGCTCGCGATAGCCGCCGCCTTCGATGAATTCGATGTAGTCGCGGTTGCTTACCGGACGGCTGGCCAGCGCAAAGGCCTCCAGCCACACGCGGTGTCGCGGCCCCTCGTTGTCGTACGCGAAGCCGCCGCCGGCGTGGCCGATCTCGTGTACTCCGCCGGCGTATTCGTGAAACGTGAGGGACTGCACATGTGCCACGCGCGGCGGCTCGGGCAGGTCACGACGATAGGCCGGTCGCAGTGGATTGTGGGCAAACACATGCTTGACGTCGGTCAGCATCAATTCCTGGTGTTGCTGCTCGTGGTTCAGGCCGAGGATGACCAACGGCTCGAGCATCGACCAGGCGTCGTCGGACACCGTCTCCATCAATCGCAACGTCTGTTCATCGACCGCGCGGCGGTAGTCATACACCTCGGCCACGGTCGGTCGCGACAGCAGTCCGCGCTCAGGGCGCCGATAGGGTTTGCCGTGGGTCACGTAATAGGAGTTGAACAGATAATCGAACGCCGGATGAAACGGCTTGTAGCCGTCGAGGTTCGGTACCAGCAGAAAGGTTTCGAAGAACCAACTCGTATGGGCGATGTGCCATTTGACGGGACTGACATCGGGCATCGTCTGGATGCCGTAGTCTTCGATCTGCAGACTGCGGCACAAGGCTTCGGTTGCGGAGCGCACCCGCTCGAAGTGACTGCGCAAGGTTTCACGCGACGACGCACGCCGCGCGGCGCTGTGTGCTCCTGGCATGTGATTTCTCCTCAATGGTTGTCTTGTACAGGACCTTCGCGCAGCCGTTTTTGCTGCAATCCCTGAGCAACCTGCGTTCACCCTGCACCAGCCGTTAGGCAGGGTCAAGGTCAAAAAAAACCCTGGTAGAACCGGGCTATAGCGCGCATTTCCGCCGACACAAGGGCGCGAGATTGGTAAACTGCGGACAGCGAGTCTAGGCACGGTGTGTTGCAGGAACTTTGCGGTTGGATTGCGCTCGCGCAAGGCATCGCCACACCCGATGGGGTAAACAATCGCCCCGGCACACGCCGCCTGCGATAGGCCGGTAAGTCTATTTCCATCGCATTCAATAACGCTGAGGCCAGATGACCGAATATGCGCTGATACTGGTGAGCACCGTCCTGGTGAACAACTTCGTGTTGGTCAAGTTCC
>MWSA01004331.1_pt1 | contig 16683 bp, 12 predicted proteins | sample 1021941 | NCBI WGS metagenome assembly MWSA01 (sample SAMN06327220, study PRJNA374545) | mollusc metagenome | biome: marine bay; material: sediment; isolation source: gill 40 cm from animal A | host: Kuphus polythalamius | place: Philippines: Mindanao | collected 2011-09-12 | reverse complement strand
ACACGCCTCCCCGGTGGCTCTACTGGCCCACGACTTGCTTTAACAGTGGGAACAATCGATGTGCCGTAACACCTCGATTACGACGCAATAAAAGCGCCAGATCGCCACCACCGGACCCAGGGAGACGCCCATGCAGACCGCCTCAGTGGTCGAAACGATCGACGCAAGCCAAAGGCGGGCGTTGTCCTGGCTGTTCGTTCTCGTGTTCACGACCGCGGTCGGGGACAGTCTGGCCGCCGAGCCCGACATTCGGATCGCAGTGCTCAAATTCGGCACAGCCAATTGGGAACTCGATACGCTGCGACACAATGGTTTCGACGTCGAACAGGGCTTTCACCTGCGAGTGCTGCCGCTGGCCGGCAAGCAGGCAACCATGGTGGCGTTGCAGGGCAAAGAGGTCGACATGGCGCTGACCGACTGGCTCTGGGTATCCCGGCAACGTGCATCCGGCAAGGATTTCACCTTTCTGCCCTACTCGACCGCGGCCGGCTCGCTGGTCGTACCGGCGGATTCCGACATCGATTCGCTGTCGAAACTGCAGGGCAGGCGCCTCGGTATCGCCGGTGGCCCGCTCGACAAGAACTGGTTGTTGTTGCGTGCCTTGGCGATGCACCAGGGCCTGGATGACCCGGCCGATACCGTCATCCCGGTGTTCGGCGCGCCGCCGCTGCTGAACAACCAACTCGAACAGGGACGTATCGATGCGGTGATCAATTTCTGGCCGTATGTCGCACGCCTGCGCGCCAAGGGCATGCGCGTGCTTCTCGATGCCGCAGAGGCCGCGCAACAACTGGGCATCAATGGCAAGCCGCCGTTGATCGGCTACGTCTTCGACGCCGGGTGGGCCGATGACAACAGGCAATTGGTGGCGTCGTTCGAGGCGGCCATAGCACGCGCACGCAACCTTTTGCAGACCTCCGACGAGGCCTGGGAGCGCCTCAGACCGCTGATGGGCGCCGCCAACGATGCCGAGTTCGCTGCACTCCGCGACGGCTATCGTGAAGGCATTCCACAGCCGATGACACCGGCCCAGGTACGGTCCGCGGCGCGTCTCTGGCGGACCCTGGCCGACGTCGGCGGTCGCGACCTGACGGGACAGGCCGCGAACCTCAGCCCGGGCACCTTCTGGGCCGTGGCGGACGACTGACGGCCGATGACGACATCGACTTCCGCCGTCCTGCTGCGTCTGGGTTCAGCCGTCACCTTGCTTGCGGCCTGGCAGGCCGCTGCGATGATCGCGGCCGACCCGCTACTGCCCTCGCCGATCGACGTGGTCGCCGTCATGTGGCGCGAAACGACATCGGGCGACATGTTGATGCACCTCGGCGCCACGCTGACCCGGGTGACACTAGCATTCCTGATCGCAATGCTGGTCGGTAGCGTTATCGGCATCGTCATGGGGCGTTTCCGCACCGCCGATCTGCTGCTCGATCCCTGGCTGGTGCTGTTTCTCAACATCCCTGCGCTGGTCGTTATCGTACTCGGCTACATCTGGTTCGGTCTGGTCGAGACGACGGCGATACTGGCGATCGCGGCCAACAAGATTCCCAACGTGGTGGTCACGCTGCGCGAAGGTGCCCGCGTACTGGAGCGCGACTATCTCGAAATGGCGCGCAGCTTTCAGATGGGTCGCTGGAAAACCCTGTGGCGCATCGTTCTGCCGCAGCTACTGCCCTATTTCACGGTTGCCGCGCGCAACGGTCTGGCCCTGATATGGAAGATCGTGCTGGTGGTGGAACTGCTGGGGCGCAGCAACGGCGTCGGATTTCAGCTACACCTGTATTTTCAACTGTTCGATGTGACGGCAATCATGGCCTACAGTATGGCGTTCATCCTGATCATGCTGGTGATCGAGTACGGGATGCTTCAACCGCTCGAAAAATCCACCAAGCAATGGCGGTCGGGGTGACCCGGCGACAACGATGCTGACAATCGACATTCGGCATAAATCGTTCGCCCGCGACGCCGACAAGCCGGTCATAACAGGCCTGCGGTTTGCGATGGCGCGCGAGGAGTTCGTCGCGGTCGTCGGTCCGTCGGGCTGCGGCAAGAGTACGCTGTTGCACCTCATCGCCGGCCTCGACACTGCCTTTGACGGCCGCATCGAATGGACGGACACGCGCGAACGGCGCCTGGGCTACATGTTTCAGAACCCACGCCTGCTGCCCTGGTCGACGGTTCGTGACAACGTGTTGTTGGTCACCGACGGTTCCAAAGAAGCGGCGAGGCGGGTAGACGATCTGCTGCACGCCATGGGTTTGACCGGCTACGCAGACTATCACCCGGGCCAGATATCCATCGGCATGCAACGACGCGTCGCGCTGGCACGCGCCTTTGTCGTCCGGCCCCAGCTGTTGTTGATGGACGAACCCTTCGTCTCGCTCGACAACCCGACGGCCGACTTGCTGCGCGAACTCCTGCTGAACATCTGGACGCGGCATCGCAGCAGCGTGTTGTTCGTCACCCACGATCTGCGTGAAGCCGTGCAACTGGCCGATCGCATTCTGTTCCTATCACCGTCGCCGGCGCGCCTGGTCGGCGAGGTCGTTGTCGATCTGCCGCGCGAACAGCGCTCGGTCGAAGCAGCCGTCGACACGCGTTACGCGGTGATAAGAAAACAGTTCGACAAGCTGTATCTCAAATCGAAACAGGCCGCCGCGTCGCCATCCTCGCAAATCGCGGATCACGGCGGCGTCCTGCCGTTTCGCAAGCGGCGCTGACGACGCCACATGACACCCTCCGGAGGTGATTCATGCCAGGTAATCTCAAAGTACTTACATTGCGCGCCGCCCGGCTGGCGCTGCTTGGTTCACTGACCCTCATGCTACCGCCGATGGCAGCGGCCGCATCCGGCATCGCAATCATCGACTTCGAGTCGTACAACCTCACGCCGGTCGCACAAAGCCCGGCAGAACGACAGTACGTAGCGACGCTGAACGGCATGCTGGAACAACAGGTGCTGGCGACGTCCGATGTCGACATCATCCGGATCGAAGAAGCCGACGCGGAACACGCAAACGCCGGCTTCGGCTACCTGTTCGAGCACCCCAGGGAAGCGGCCAAGCTAGGCGAGAAGTATGGCGCGGATTGGATCGTCGTCGGCCGAATCCACAAACCCAGCTTCCTTTTTTCGTACCTGTTGGCACGTCTGGTCAACGTGCAGACGGCCGAGGTCGCCGAAGACCTGGTTGTCGAGATCAAGGGACAACAGGATGTCGTCACGCAGAAGGGCATCGAGCGCCTGGCGCAAAAGCTTTCAGTGCGTCTCAACGCGGACGTCGCCGGCTCGCATTCGCTGCCATAGGGCCGTCATCGGGCCTGCAAGCCGACGCTGCCGCTGCGCTGGCCGATGGTAGGCGCAAGCCGCCGATACCGACGTGACCGGCCTGTTTGGGTTTCGCTTTGCGACGAGGCTCAACGCCCCTCATCGCCGTTTGCAGCGTCGAGTACGATGACTCTGCGCACGATGGCGGGAGGTATCTGTCTGGCCACGAGATTGGTCGTCAGGATCACGATCCCGCCATAGTCCGCCGCACGTCCAAGCAGGTACGACACGTCCTGATTTGCGTAACGGTCGTGACTGTCCTCGACCTCGGTCCGCTTGCCGAACAGGCTATCGGCACCGTCGAACAACAGGATCGCGCCGGGCTCAGCGGCACGATCAAAGAACGCATCGAGGTTCTTTTCGGTTTCGCCGATGTAACTGTGCAACGGCGCCAGCAGAAGGTTACTCAACTCGCAGGCAACAATGGCGCCATCCCTGTCCGCACCGGTACACAGTATCACGGTGCAGGTCTGGCGGCTGCCGCTACGCATGCGTCGCGCGACACACGGGCAAGCCTGCCGCAGGCGACGTATGAGCTTGCGCACAACCGATGCCCGGGCACGCGACCGCTGTGACAACCGCAGTTGACTGCCCGGTTTCACCAGACCTCTCAGTCGAAGACGTCTTGATCGCTTTTGCATAATCCTCCCGAACCGCTCACCGACACCCCACAGTCCCTGCCAACCCTCAATCGGCTTTTGTCGAACTCCGCGTGGCGACCGTGGCACACGTCACCGCTTTGCCCGCCGCCGGTGTCAACCGGTACGCGGTGGGCAAAATTCGGATCGGGGAGGCTTGCGGTCGAAACTCAGTCGCTCGATTCGCTGAGTCTAGCCGGTTCGGCCGGTGTTGCGAGCTTGGAGCGCAACATAAAGCGTTCGAAGTCTGCTGCAGGCATCGGACACGCAATATAGTGACCTTGTGCAAAGTCACATCGCATCTGTTTGAGCAAAACTTTCTGCTCCTCAGTTTCGACACCCTCGGCGATTACCTTTATCCCCAGCTTGTGGGCCATAACGATCATGGCCTCGATCAACGGCTCATCGGTACGACAGACGCCAAGACTCTGGGTAAAGGACTTGTCGATCTTCAAAAAGTCGATATCGAGCTTTTTGAGGTAGGCCAACGACGAATAGCCGGTTCCAAAGTCATCGATCGCTATCTGTACCCCGGCTTCACGGCAGCGCAGCAGCCTGTCGGCCACTTCAGCCTCTTGCTCGACAAGGATACCTTCGGTGATTTCGATCACTACCGATTTGCCCGCTATGCCGTTCGCTTCGAGCTTCGAAAGCCAGTCGCTCTGCGGCTGGGCCCGCGACCTGAGTTGCAGCGGCGACACGTTGATGCTCAGCTGAAAGTCCGGGCACACCTCTTTGGCCCAGCGCGCCATCTGTTCCAAGGCGTGGTGAAACACCCAGTTGCCGATCTCGACAATCACACCGGTCTCCTCGGCGATCGGAACAAATCCGGCAGGACTGATCTCGCCTTTTTCGGGGTGATTCCAACGCAGCAATGTCTCAGCCTTGCAAGCTCGCCCGGTGGCAAGGTCGATGACCGGTTGGTAGTACAGCTCGAACTCGTTGGCACTGATCGCCTTGCGCAGATCGGATGACATCTGCAGGCGCAAGGCAGACGCCACCTCGAGCGCAGGCGTGAAATAGTGGAACTGGTTCTTGCCTTGCTTCTTGGCCTCGTACATCGATTGGTCGGCGAACTTGATCAAGTCGCCGGCATTGTCTGCATCACTGGGATAGCTGGCGATACCGATGCTGGTGGTTATGAAGACCTCCTGACCGCCCAACTCATAGCTCTCACCCACTACCTGTATAACCTTGCCTGCGACATGATCGACATCTGCACTGGAAAGCTTGCCGGCCAGCATGACGACGAACTCATCGCCTCCCAGCCGCGCCACGACATCGCACTGCCGCACGGTGCTTGTCAGCCTCTTGACCACCTTGGTCAACAACAGGTCGCCGCTCTGGTGGCCAAGGGCATCATTGACTTCCTTGAATCCGTCGAGGTCGAGAAACAACACCCAGATCATCCTGTCCGCCCGGCCGCAGTAGCTGATCTCGCGATTGAGCAGTTCGTGGAACAAGGTGCGGTTCGGCAGTTCGGTCAGTGCGTCGTAGTTGGCCTGGTGCCAAACGATCTCTTCCTTTTCCTTGGTCTGCGAGATGTCGGACATCGTCCCGACCATACGTTTCGGTCTGCCATCCGCATCAAAGGCCACCACGCGGCCACGGCCGAGCACCCAGACCCAGCCGCCGTCGTGTGTCTGCAGCCTGTGCTCCGCGCTCCATGCGCCTGAGCGCCCTGCGAGGTGCGCCCGCAGGCTCGCCAATGTGGCTTCGCGGTCGTCCGGATGGATGCGCGACTCCCAGGTGTCGTATACCGGAGCGACCTCTTGCTCCCCGAGAATCCGGCACCAGGCCGGACTGTAGGTGACCGTACCCTCGTCGACGTCCCAGTCCCAAAGCCCGTCATGTGCTGCATCGAGGGCCAGCCTATGGGTTTCCTCACTGGTCTGAAGACTCTTCTTGACGTCTTCCAGTTGCGCGACTTCCGCTCTGAGGTTTTCCCGCATACCGTTAAAGGCTGCGACGAACACATCGAGCTCATCCCTCACCTTTTGCCTACTACGATTCAGGCTTAGCGGCTCATCGAGGCTGTCGGTCCTGAAATGACGCAGATAGGCGGCAATGTCGGCGAGGTGCCTGGATACGGTGAATTGAACAATCAGCAGGATTCCGAACGAGACGAAGAAGATCCGAAGCCCCTCGGTGGCCAGCATGACCAACAGGCGACGCATCGTGCGATCGTTTATCGATTCGAGGTCGGTGCTGACCCGCAGCGAACCAAGTGGAATGCGGCGTCCACGTTCGAAGGTGAGTGCGATATCGTAACTCCGCAGATCATTCGCCGGCCGTTCGGCGCCGATTCGGTAAAAGCCGCCGTACGCGGTCTTGACCTCGACTGCGTGAACGTCGGGTAGCGACTGGATACTTTGTAGCTGGGTTTCTATCAACTGCGGGTCGACCTGCCATACGCTCAGCGCGAGCGCCGGAACATGGCTGACCTTGATACCGGCTATGCGGTCATCGAGGCGTTCGAGGTCTCTCCGGTAGTCTGCATACAACTCTATTCCGGTTGCGATCAGCGTAAACAGTGCGCTCACCAGCAAGATCCTGCGCAGCAAACGAACGTTGAGGCTGCTGAAGGCGAATCTTCGCGACACCAACCATTCCCAACCGCGTCCTGTACCGCGGTTTGCCGGCGGCCGCTCTGAACTTTTCACGTCGCCGCTCACCGACTGCCTCTTGCAATGCATCCTGCTTCCTGCAAGCAACCATCTCTTCCGGAATCGTTCACCGCCAACCATCGCTCGGCCGCATCCCGATGATCGAGCGCCCACACGTCGACCTGCGCAGTCGTTTGTGAGATATCGGCATCGGACAGGCTGATGCGTTGCACCTGTACGCAGGTACGCGGATCGATGGTGGCAAAGCCGCGTGACGCCACCGTCTTCAAGCAACCGTCTTGCGGGGAGTAGCGCCGTCCGGACAGGAGATCGCCCGCGATGCAGCACGCAACGACCTGGCTGGCCCTATCGAGCGCCGCCACCTTGACCGCGCGAGATGCCGCGCACACGGAATCGACTGCAAGCAACGCAGCGATTGTCACTGCCCACAGGACGCGCCATCTGGCCGTACTGTCCGTCATGCAGCGGTCTCCTGGTCAACGCGAAATGGCAACTGCCGACGGATATACCGCCTATCCCATGCTGTCGGCGTGGAGCGGAATTTTTTGAGCGAGCATTCCCGGCTGAATCGCAAGCGGTACGCCGTGGACGGGATGCCGGCAGCCGACGGAGAAGACAGGCAGCACAGCTATTATGTCGTGCCGGGGAAAGCGCCCACCCCTTGTCATGTACCGCATTGGAAGCGTCAGATATCACGTCGCTGGCGCGGTTCCCTTACGGCGTGCCGTTCGACGATCGACATCATCCCTCGATTCCGCTGTATCGAGGTGCGCACCCACCACCCGGATTCGATCGACGTTCCCGCCGTCATAGGGCGTCGCTTGCCGTTCACGAAGTAGGCCTACCGGTTCGAATCGCCCCCCGGCTTTCAATACGCCGGAAGCGATCGATCAGGCTCGATGCAGGCAAGCGCGATGCGCGCGTACGCGTATCACCGGGCACCAAGGGTTGCGAGCAAAACCCCTTCGGCAAACGCAATCTCGGTTTCGTCGAATGCAGAAAAGAACACGACGACCTGAAGCTCAGATTCAAACTGCACGGGCATGACAACGGCCGCCCGGTTTGCGTCTATGCATCGGCATGGTGCTGAACACACGGCACCATCTATCGTCACCGGCGCCGACCGCAGATGCCGACGGCATGGGGCAATGGCACGCTGCAGCCGGGGAAGTGCCGGCTTGGTGTCGCCTTGAACGTCCGGCTGCCACGGCCGACACCCGTGGCAGCCGTGGCAATGCGGCATACGACATGCGCTGCGACACCCTCCGCTATTGATCGTCCAGCGGCACAGTCAGTTCCATGTGTCTGCGGCTTCCCATGGTTTCGATATGCAACGAACCACTCAGTTGCTGCACCGACAGTTCAATAAGCTTGGATCCGAAGCCGGTTTTGCCCACCGCGGAACCGTTCTTGGCGGGCACGAACTCCGTCCAACGCAGACGAAACGCGTCTTCTTCATTGAGCCGCCAGTCGACCTCGAGTTGGCCGCTACCGTTGCGCAGTGCACCGTGTTTGCTCGCATTGGTCGCCCACTCGTGAAATATCAGCGCGAGGGAAGTTATCTGTTGGTACCCAATCAGGACATCGTCGCCACCCAATGTGATGGCGTGGTGACCCAGGTAGGGGCCGAGCGAGGTTTCGACCAGGCTTTTGAGAGATACCGGGCCGTTGTCTTGGGTTACCTGGGTAAGCGAGTGGGCACGTGCCAACGCGCCGATCCGCTCCCTGACATCGCTGACCAGTTCGTCAATGCTGCCGGCATGTTGAGATGCGATGACCACCAAACCGTTTATGATTGCAAAAAGATTCTTGACGCGATGATTGAGCTCACTCAGCATGGTTTCGCGTGCCTGCTCGAGCAGTTGTTCAGCCGTGACATCGTAGTTCACGCCAACCAACCGCTTCGGCACTTCGCCTTCGACCAGGCTCCCCATACCGCGTAGGTAACGCAACTCACCTGACAGGCCTTTGATGCGGAACATGGCTTGATAGTCGGCCTCGCCAGAAATGGCACGCCGCAGGCTTGATTCGACCACGGGCCGGTCTTCGGGATGGATCTTTGCAATGATGGCGTCCACGCCGATCGATTCGGTCGGGCCGACGCCGAGGAGCAGGCGTTCGTTCGCATCCAGCTTGGTCTCACCGGATTCCACCAGGTATTCCCACACGCCGATCCCCGCAACCGACAACGCGAGTTGCAGGCGCCGGCTCTGTGTATCAAGCTCGGATTGGATTGCCAGACCGGCAGTCACATCGTTCAAGGTCATCGTTGCCCCCTCTATGCAGCCATCGCCGGTACGGTACGGTGCGATCCGCATCACCCAGGTTTTGCCGCCGTCACTGGTGGAGACATTGCGGATCACAACATCGCCGCCGGCCACGACATGCTTGATGTCTTTGAGATAGCCAACATCACTGAGAACACTGGATACGCGCGCGATGCTGCGGCCTTTATCACCAGGACCTATCGCAAAGACAGATAGCGCCGAATCGGTAAAGTTTCTGATCCTCATATCGCGGTCGAGCAGGACGACCGCCAACTGGGTAGCTTCGAAAAAATTGCGCAGATCGGCGTTGGCAACGGTTAGCTGGTCCAGTTTGTCCTTCAATTCGTCATTGACGGTACTGAGCTCCTCATTGGTGGACTGAAGCTCTTCGTTCATCAGCATCATTTCTTCATTGGAACTCTTGAGCTCTTCGTTTGCCGTTTCCAGTTCCTCGACGGTTCCGCGCAGGCGGTAGCGCGTCAGCCGTAATTCGTCTTCCAATAGCTCGACTTGACTACCGCCCGGTTGGAAATCGATGAAGTCATCATCGGACAGAGCCTTGAACGGTGCAGCTGTTTTGAAAACCAGCAACGTGGTGTCGTCTGCCAACGGATCGACCACGACGTCGACCCGCTGAGTGCCAAACTCTGCGCGCACGTCGATATCGCGCGCGATCATCCTTTGACGTGACTCGGCAACTTTCTTGATCAAGGGCGACAGCACTTCTCTCAGGCCGGGTCTGGCCAACATCGGTGCAGACTGCGAGGCGAAGCGCCCGGCTCGAAATTCGAAGAATTTTCCCAACTGCCCGTTGGAGCGGAGTATTTCTCCATCAGGACCGATGACCATCGACGCCGGTGCATAGCGCTCGAGTAGGCGGCGCGTAGCCACGCTTTCTTCCCATTCCTCCTGCGGCACCGAACTTGCCGCTACCGGAGAACGCGACACCCCACCACGGCTGTTGCTGCTGAAGGGCAAGTAGATCAGGTACTTGGTACTGCCGTCGCGCCGCGTGAATATACGCGACTTTCGATCCAGGGGTTCGAACAGGTCCTCGAACCGACCCACGCTTTCGGACGACCCGAGAAACAGGTAGCCGCCGCTAGCCAGGGCATAGTGAAACAGCGGTAGCACCAACTGCTGCAATTTGGCTTCGAAGTAAATGAGCAGGTTGCGGCATGAAATCAGGTTGATTCGCGAGAAAGGTGCATCCTTGATCAGACTGTGTTCCGAAAAACGGATCATGTCGCGAATCCGCGGAACGACCCGAAAACCGGTGCTGTCACCGAGGGTATAGAGCGATCTCATCTGCTCCGGGATATCCGCAAAGCTTGCGGTCGGGTAGCGGCCCTCGCGCGCCACGGCCAGCATGGCGCTGTCGATATCAGTGGCGAAAATATGTACCTTGGCATCGGTCGACAGACTATCGAGCGCGTTGGCAACCAACATGGCAATGGAATAAGCCTCTTCACCACTCGAACAGCCTGGCACCCAGATACGAATCTCGGTGCCGTTGTCCGCTTCCTCCACCAACGGCCGGATCACGGTCTGATCGAGCATGTCGAAGTACGCGGGGTCGCGGAAGAAACGGGTGACGTTGATCAGCAGATCGCGAAACAACAGGTCGACTTCATTGGCGTCTGACCTGACGCGTTCGACATAGGCGCCGACATCACCAATATCCAGAATCTGCATTCGGCGCTCGATCCGGCGTGATACGGTGGTCTTCTTGTAGCCGGCAAAATCATGCCCGGTCGTAGCCGACAGGCTCTTGCACAGTTCGCCGATACACTGCACGACCGACGGGGCATGACCCGTTCCGTGGCAATCGTCGCGGCGCTCGAAGTAGCGCTTGAGGACGGGAATGATATCCGGCGCTTCGCAGATGAAATCGACCAGGCCGGTCGCAACGGCGGAGGAAGGCATGCCGTCGTAGCCGGCAGTCTCCGGCGCCTGTACCAAGCCGACACCACCATGTTCTTTGACGCTACGCAGACCGATCGTGCCGTCCGCCCCGGTGCCCGACAGGATGACGCAGGCAGCGTCGGCACCTTGATGTTCAGCGAGGCTGACGAAGAAGTCGTCTATCGGCCGGCGCAAACCGCGTGGCTGAACAAAATCGCGGAGCACCAGGCGATCGTTTTCGATGCCCATATTCTTGCCCGGTGGAATCACGTACACACGGCCCGGTTCGACCCGCTCGCCGCTGTCGACCTGCTTGACTGGCACACACGTTTTGCGTCCGAGCAGTTCCGCCATCAGGCTTTGGTGGTTCGGGTCCAGGTGCTGCACGATGACATAGGCCATCGGATCGGTATCGGACGCCTGGCGCAGCATCTCTCCAAGCGCTTCGAGACCACCCGCCGAGGCACCAATGCCAACGACCGGGAAACGATCGACGTGGCTCATGGCTAATGTTGACTTCCGCGAAAACTGAGTTGGCCGAAATCGTCCGCTCTGCAGAGACCGCGTTCGATATCATGTGTTAATTTTCGGCCGTCTTAGACAAGGCGCTTGGTCGATTCAAAAGCGGACGCCAAGGGACAAGACCGCCAAACCCATGAACCATGGGCACCGCAAATTGATGGGACGTTCAACCTGCTATTGGGGTCTTGGCGGATAAAAACCGTGACTTCCCCATCTGGTCAGTGGGATTACTGAAGCCGATGCCCGCCTGAAAAACGGTTGGCGATCGTTGCCGGACCGCGTGAGGCCTGTTCAGACCATCGCATCCTGTACTTGCCCGAGCACCAGCGATACGTTCAGCCCGCCGAAGGCAAACGAGTTCGACATCGCATAGCGCATCGGTTTCTCGCGCGCCTCATTGGTCACGTAGTCGAGATCACAATCGGGGTCAGCCCCCAGATAATTGATCGTCGGCGGCATGCGCTGCTTACGCAGCGCAAGCAGCGTTGCGACGGCCTCCAGCGCGCTGGCGGCGCCGAGCGTATGACCGTGCATCGATTTGGTCGACGACACACCGAGCCTGTCGGCATACTCACCGAACACCCTGCGGATCGCCTTCGTCTCGATCGGGTCGTTCTGCCCGGTACCACTGCCGTGCGCATTTATGTAGTCGATCTCGCGAATATCGATACCCGCCGACTGCACGGCGTTCGACATCGCGCGCGCCGGGCCGTCCACCGTCGGTTGTACGATATGGTGCGCGTCTGAACTCATGCCGAAGCCTACGATCTCGGCATGAATGTCGGCGCCACGGGCCCGCGCGTGATCGAGCGTCTCGAGTATCAACGCCGCTGCACCTTCCCCCAAAATGGTACCGCCGCGATTGGTCGAGAACGGCCGGCAGCAGTCCTTGGCCAGCACCCGCATACTCTCCCAGGCCTTCACGCAGCCGTACACCACCGGCGCTTCGGCGCCACCAGCGACCACCACGTCGGCCATACCGCTGCGCAACATCATCGTGCCTTGCACGATCGCATGCCCCGATGACGAACACGCACTGGTGATTCCCAAGGTCGGTCCGGTAACCCCCAGGTCCATGCTGATCAGGCTCGCCGCTGAGCTCGGTATGAGCTTCGGTACGGTAAAGGGATGCAGGCGTTTGGCCTCATCAATGAACAGTCGACGATAGCCATCTTCCTGTGTTTGCTGCCCACCGACACCCGTACCGAACAACACCACGCTACGTTCAGCGAGTTCGCCATCGATTACGATGCCGGCATGAGCAATCGCTTCGCGCGCTGCGACCACGGCGAACTGGGAGAAGCGATCGTAGAACGACAAGTCTTTTTCATTGATATGTTCAGCAGGAACGAAGCCCCGCACCTCGGCCGCCCTGCGGCATTGCACCGAGTCCGGGTCGAAGCCGCTTATCTCATCGACACCATCGAATCCTGCGAATAGGTTGTGCGCAAACTCCTCACGATTGTTGCCCAATGCGGAAATCGCGCCGAAACCGGTAACAACGATACGCTGACTCACTGCAGTCAGGCCTGCAGCTTCTCAATCAGCTTGACGATGTCGGCAATGGTCCCGAGGTTGAAGCGGTTTTGGATATCGTCGGTATCCTCAATCGTGATATCGAAGTGTTCCTCCAGGTCGAAGATCAACTCTGCGACACCGACGGATTCGATACCGGTATCCGTCAGGTTGGTGTCGGCAGAGATCTGCGCGGCATCGGTTTCCGAATGCTTTGCAACCAGTTCGATCACTTTTTGTTCTGTAGACTCACTCACGAATACTTCCTCACGCGATTTCTTCTGCTGTAATCATTCGGTTTGCCTGGCTATCCCACAACACCAATTTCAGGCATCGCCCCACCTCTTTGGGGTTCAGCGTGGTGACATGCGGCGCCTGCAAGGCGGGGATTCCCTGCATGGCTTCCGGGAGACGGTAGAACGGCACCCGGTGATTGATGTGGTGTATATGGTGATAGCCGATATTGCCGGTAAACCAATGCATGATCTTCGGCATTTCGATGAAAGACGTCGAACGCAATGCCGCGTAGGTATACGTCCAATCGTTGCGCTCTTTCAGTTCCATGCCGGGAAAGTTGTGCTGCGCGTAGAACAGGTATGCACCAAGCGCCGCGCCGATCATCGAAGGTAGCAGCCAGACGTAGAAGTACACCGCCAAGGCATCTGCCAGAAGGAAGCCGGCGAAGATCAATACCGCGATCGCGACCGCCAACACCCCCTCCCAGTTCTTGCGCGGCTTGCGCACAAAGCCCTGTATGCACATGCCGTACAGAAACACCGTGAAATACCCGAATACGATCGTCAACGGATGTCGTTGCGCTCGATAAAGCCAGCGGTTCAACGGCGTCGACCGCCGCCACTCCTCGACCGTCATGATCCGAAACGAGCCGATGTTGGAAAACTCGATGACCGAGGTGTGCGCGTGATGGAAGTTGTGTGTCTCCTTCCAGATGCCGGGCGGACTCAGCGTCAACATGCCATAAGCCCAGAACAGGACGTTCGCTATTGTCGAATCACGCAGGATCGCGTGATGGTAGAAATCGTGAAACAGGATAAACGCTCGCACCATCAACAGACCGATGAGGATCGACAACAACGGTCTGATGACGGCGTTATCGATGACGACCGCCAACCCCATGCTCAGCACCAACAATGCTATCGTGGTCGCTACGAGACGCCAGCTTTTACCTCGATCTTCTTTCGCGTAGACGCGCGTTTCCTTCAGCACGTTTTGATCTGACATTTCCATCTCACCGGCATGCAGAGCATTGCCGCCTCATTAAGGATCAAACCGACAAAGTTGACAACACCGTTTCGGACAGGGTCCAAGGACGCTACTGTATGGCATTGAACAATGCCTGCACCTTCGCATGCAGGGTCTCGAGTTTCTTCTTTTGAATACCCAACGGCGACAGGCTGGTCAGGTCGGACGAATCCCACTGGTCGATCTTTCTCCCGAACTTGACCTGAATTCGTCCCGGCCGGGGAACGCGATATCGGGCGGGCCACATGGCGTAGGCTCCATGAATCGCCGCCGGCACGATCGGACAAGCCGTTTTGTCCTGTACGAAAACGACCCCCGCTTTGAAGGCCTTCAGCTCTCCGTCCCTGCTGCGCGTACCTTCGGGGTAGATCACCACCAATTCACCCCGATTGACCATCTCTACCGTTTTCGCCAATGCGGTTCGACCGCCGCGTTGGCGATCAATCGGGAAGGCGCCGAGAGACGTGATGATCCGGCTCACCACCGGATTCTTGAAGTGCTCGACCTTGGCGACAAACTTCGCCTGCCTACGTACGTGCCTGGCAATCAGGCTGTAGAGCACGAAATGATCCAGATAGCTGGTGTGATTGGCGACGATCAGGGCGCCGCCGGACTTCGGAATCTCCTCCAAGCCCTCACAACGCGAAACGATCAGATAGGCCAGCGGATAAAATACGAATACCGACCAGTGTAGCCTGGGGTGCTTCCAGCGATGCAGCTCGGCACCGTTCACTGTTGCCCAGGCAGTCAAAGTCCGACCGGGGTTCACAATGTGGGCCCGGCCTGCCTGCTCGAGCATTGGGATGTCCCACGAGGAATTGCCGAAGACCTCGATATGCGCGGGACGCTCACCCAACTCTCGGCAGAACTGCGTCAGAGCGCGTGATTTTTCCTCGCCATCCACCAATCGGGCGATCTCGCCGGTCAACACACCGTCGACCTCTTCGAGCGAGGTTGCCTGGCAATGGTGAATACCCAGTCGAGCAGCGACAGCCGATACGACCACTTGCCAGGACGCGGAGATGACCATCAGCTGATAGCCGCGTTGCCGATAGTCAGCGATGCTCAGATGCGCGTCGGCAAACACGTTCAGAAGGACGAACGGCACCACCCGGTCATTGACGATCCGTTCGAGCCTGCGCCGCTTCAGTCCGCGAAACTGTCGAAAGATGCGCCGGTTGAATTCGCCGGCATCCCGCTTGTACCAGTAGAAGTACACCGGCAACGACAACACAAAGCCGAACAGCCACAGAAAACGCTTCAAACCCGCGTAATACGCGTACTTGATGACGATGATCTGGTGAATGATGTTGCTTGACGTCAGCGTACCGTCGAAGTCGAAGCACGCCAGCTTCGATGGTCTGGCTTCGGGACGTGGGTACGGTGAGTTCATTGTCTGGTCGTCAATTCACTCCGATCGGGACCTCTCGACCGGATATTGCACAAGGTCCATCCAATCTCACAAATTGATATGACCGCGATACGATCAAACACCAAAGGATCAGACAAGGGTTTGGCTTGCTTCGCTGCCACTCGATCCAGGCCTGCCGGCCCGAGCACGGCGTGACCGTCAACCCGATTTGCCGGGCGAACGGGCCTAACGGCTCTTTACACATCGATATCCTAAGAATCGAGCCCGACGCCTGCAAGTGGCTGATACCAGCAGTCTGCCGAAAATCCAGTGGCCCGCGGGTCGTCACGCCGAACGGCATTGTCGAACAAAGCAAAAGGCCCCACGCGGGGGCCTTTTGCTTTATTGGCGGAGAGGGAGGGATTACTCGGGCTATGCCCCGCCCTACGGGCCGTCGCCACTACGCGGCGACGTTCTCCGCTGCCTCCGGCAGCTCCGTCGAACCACCAGTTTGATACCGAGGGTTCGAATCGATCACTCGGCGTCGAACAAAGCAAAAGGCCCCACGCGGGGGCCTTTTGCTTTATTGGCGGAGAGGGAGGGATTACTCGGGCTATGCCCTCGCCCTACGGGCCGTCGCCACTGCGCGGCGACGTTCTCCGCTGCCTCCGGCAGCTCCGTCGAACCACCAGTTTGATACCGAGAGTTCGAATCGATCACTCGGCGTCGAACAAAGCAAAAGGCCCCACGCGGGGGCCTTTTGCTTTATTGGCGGAGAGGGAGGGATTCGAACCCTCGATAGGCTATTAACCTATACACACTTTCCAGGCGTGCTCTTTCGACCGCTCAGACACCTCTCCGGGAGCTGTTCAGGCGGGGTGCAGAAAGGCGCCGCGCCGTGTAAACAAGGCGCGCAAGAGTAAACCAGACCGGCGTCGGGCGCAACGTCGGCGCCCTCGCCGCGTCGGTTCAGAGATGATGGCTGACGTGTGCCCGGGGAACGTGTTCCATCAGGTTGCGGAACACTTCGCCGTGCAGATGAATCAGGTGCTCATGATCGCCCGATTCAAAATACACGTCCGCTTGATGGATCAGCGCCGGATCGATCAGCACGTCGACACCGTAGGGTTCGCCCAGCGCCGGAATCGCACCGCGCTCACAATCCGAGAAGGTCGCCTCGATTTCGTCCTCGGGCAGCATTTCGAGATTGCGCGCCATCATCTGGTTCAGGCGATCCAGTTCCAGTCGGTGGGTTGCCGGTATCACGGCG
>MWSA01000283.1_pt1 | contig 17020 bp, 15 predicted proteins | sample 1021941 | NCBI WGS metagenome assembly MWSA01 (sample SAMN06327220, study PRJNA374545) | mollusc metagenome | biome: marine bay; material: sediment; isolation source: gill 40 cm from animal A | host: Kuphus polythalamius | place: Philippines: Mindanao | collected 2011-09-12 | reverse complement strand
AGCGTCCTTGAAGCACCGATCTGCCGGGTTGCCAGCCAGCGCGGCGAAAACCTCGAAACCCAGCGTTTCTTCGGCATCATCAGCCGCCTGGGCGACGGCATCTTCTGGTACCTGATCATGTTGTTGCTGCCGGCACCGTACGGCAACGAAGGACTGCAGGTATCGCTACAGATGTTGCTGGTCGGCATCAGTTCGCTGCTGATCTACAAGACGCTCAAGGCGCTGACCGTACGCGAGCGCCCGTGCGAGGCCTTCCCCGACATCCGCCGACATGCCCCCATGCTCGACCTATACAGCTTTCCGTCGGGCCACACGATGCACGCGGTGGGATTCACCGCCGTCGTCCTCGGCCATTTCCCCGAGATCGGCATCTTCATCGCACCGATGGCTTTATTGATCGCCTCGTCGCGCCTCGTGTTGGGACTGCACTATCCGAGCGACGTGATCGTCGGCGCGGTGATCGGCGGCGGCATGGCCTGGTTGAGCTTTCTGCCACTGGTCTGAGCGACGGCGCCACATTTCGCCGGCATGAGACAATGCGCTCATGCCGCAACACCCAATCGATACCTTGATCGTCGGCCAGGGGCTGGCCGGTAGCGCGCTCGCGTGGAAACTGCGCGCCGCCGGTGAGCACGTGTGCGTGATCGACGATGGCCACAAGACCTCGTCGTCGCGCGTGGCCGCGGGCCTGATCAATCCTTTGGCCGGCATGCGCTTCAACCGCCGCCCGGAACTGCGCGACTGGCTCAGCGCTGCCGACCGCTGGTATGCCCAACTCGCGCAGTACTTCGACCGGCAGTTCTTCCATCCGCTACCAATGATGCGTTTGTTCCGCTCGGAGCAGCAGAAACGCTTCTACGACAAACGCGCTCAAGACGAAGAATCCGCAGACCTGATCGGCGCGGCGTTCGATGCGGCGCAGCCGCCGGAGCCGGTCAACGCACCGTTCGGTGGGTTCATGCAGCATCACACCGGTTATGTCGACCTGCCGTTGCTTTTGTCGATGATCAGAGGATGGCTACAGCAGGATCGTGCGCTTTCGGAAACCGCGTTTGCTGCTTCCAGCCTTCGGATGTCGCCGCGAGATGTCGTTATCGGCGAGCTGTGCGCGCGCCGCGTGGTGTTCTGCGAAGGCGCACAACTGCGCGACAACCCCTGGTTCGACTATCTGCCGCTGCAACCGGAAAAGGGCGAGATACTGAACCTGCAACTGGCCGACTGGCGCCCCGCGCACATCGTCAACGGTGCGCACTGGTTGGTGCCGTTGGCCAACGGCACCGTCCGCTTCGGCGCCACGCACGATCACAAGCACCTCGATACGCAAGCAACGGCCGAGGGTCGCGCCACCTTGCTGCAAGGCTTTGCAGCCATGTGCAAGAACAGCCCGCAAAACGAGGTCGTCGACCACCAGGCAGGCCTGCGCCCGGGCACATCCGATCGCTACCCGTTCCTTGGCCGACACCCAAAATATCCACGGCTATGGGTATTCAACGGCTTCGGCGCGCGCGGCGCGTTGAGCATCCCCTGGTACGCCGATGCCTTGGTCAACCATCTGATCGAAGGTGCGCCGCTACCTGCGGAAGCCGATATCGCCCGCCTCAAATGAACCGCCCACCGCTCACAAGGATTGCACAACAAGCGGTAAGCCGAGCCTGCCGCGCGGGCGGGCGGGCAATCGATGCGACGGTAGGCAATGGTCACGACACCCTGTTGCTCGCACGCTGCGTGGCACCCGACGGCCACGTCGCCGGATTCGATATTCAACCATCGGCGCTCGATCACACCCGGCAACGCCTGCACACCGCCGGCTTGGAGGAACACGTCGAACTGATCAATGCAGGACACGAGCGTATGCGTGATCTGCTGGGCGACGGCTGGTTCGGCAACACCGACGTCGTGATGTTCAATCTCGGCTATCTGCCCGGCGGCGACAAGTCGATCATCACGCAACCGCACACAACCTTGAGCGCGCTCGAGCAGTCGCTCGACCTGCTACGCCCTGGTGGACTGCTATCGCTGATGCTGTACCGCGGACACCTCGGCGCCGAGCCCGAGATCGCCGCCGTCACACAATGGATCGGGAGTTTGAGCACCGACTACCGGACCGAGGTGTTGCAATCGCCCGGTCCCTGGTTGTACCTGGTGCGGCGTGCTGAGCCGTCAACAACAGGCTCAGTCAACGCGATTTAGCTGATAGGTGACCTGGCTGCTGCTGTCGTCGCTGCCTTGGGAGAAGATCCAGCCATCCTGCAGCGGCAGGTCGACGCTGTTCTCCGGCGGCAGACTGACCACCTCGCGGACCCGCGCGATGCGATGCATCCCGCTGCGACGGGTCTCGACATCCTGACGTTTGCCCAGAATCTGCTTGCCGAGTTCGGCGCGTGCCAGCCAGTTGTCGGCGACCTGGTTGTCCGTCTCACATTCGTAGGTCAGCGCGAGATAGTTGCCGGGCGCACGGTAACCGGGCTGCAGCCGTACACGATCACCGTCGAGTTCGCCGGCCAATGGGAATCCGGCAAATCGCACCCGCGGCGTTTCGTGCATGGTGAGGTTGCTGTCGAGATAGGTGCCGGCAACCAGGTGACAATCGAACCAGTTCTGCGGCCCCGACAGCCCCGACACCTTGTCCAGCCATCGCGCACTACCGCTGCCGACGAGAAACTCGCCGTTCTCGATGGTGAACTGGATGATGACCTCCCAGGGCATGCGAATACCGCCGCCGAATCCGCCTTCGCCGAGGAAGAAGTCCTGGTGGCCGGTCAGTTTCAGTCGCCATTGACCGTCCACGCCGGCAGCCGACGCAGTTGCATGGGCGAGACACAGCAGACCCAGCACCGCGGGCAACCAGCGACGTCGTTTTGTTTTACCCGGTCCGGTTAGCGAAACTTGATTCAGGACACACTCCCCACTGACGGCAACATAAACCCGGCGACACAACCGCCTTCCTATTCATCGCCGGCAAGACTCGGCCGAGCCCGAAGATGCCGGATCACACGCTTTGGATGGATGGATAATATGACAGTCATGACGGCCGGGTCGGATCATCATTCCCATCGATAGGGCAGTGCGTCGCGGCCAAGGCGACTCAGACGGTCGATCGACAGGCTCCGGCGACAGACGGGCGCGAACTCGGTCAGGCGGCCACGCCCGGCAGCATCAGCCCGGCCGCGTCATCACCCATCAGAAAATCGAAAAACGCCCGCGCCACCGGCGGCAGGCGCTTGTCTTTGGTGGTCACCAGGTACCAATGGCGCTCGATCGGGAAACCTTCGACGTCGAGCACGACGAGGCGGCCGGCCTCGAGCTCGAGTTCGAGCGTGTGGATGGACACGATCCCCAAGCCCAGTCCTGCCTCGACGGCATGCTTGATCGCCGAATTCGAGGTCATCTCCATGCCGGTCTTCAGCTGAAAACCGCGTTCCTGGAAAAAACGCTCCATGGCGATGCGCGTGCCCGACTGCTGCTCGCGGGCGACGAACACCTCGTCGCGTAGCTCGGCGAGCGGGATGCTCTTGCGCCCCGCCAGCGGGTGACGCGCCGGCGCGATGATAACCAGGGGGTTTTCCATGAACGCGGTGGCGTCCAGGTCGAGGTCTTCGGGCGGTTTACCCATAATGACCAGGTCGGTCTCGTTACGGGTCAGCTGTTCGAGCAGCGCCTTGCGGTTGGTCACGTCCAGCGAGAACGTCGTCCCAGGATAGCGTTGCGAAAAGGCTGCCAGCAGGCGGGTGGCAAAATAGTTGGCCGTGGTCGCCACGCTGATCCGCAGATGCCCCGTCTGCACCCCCTTGAGCGCCTCAATCACCTCGTCGAGCTCTTCGAGCTGTCGCCCGATGGCCTGGCTGTAGTGGAAAAACTCGTCACCGGCCTCGGTGAGACGAATTTGCTTCCCGAGCTTTTCGAACAACGGTAGGCCCGCGGCCTCCTCCAGTTGGCGAATCTGCATCGACACCGCAGGTTGACTGAGATGCAGTTCCTCGGCCGCCCGCGTGTAGCTCAAATGGCGCGCTACGGCCTCGAAAACCTCCAATTGTCTCAGCGTCAGATGCATAAGACCTATATTATGTGATCTATCAGTATTATTGACTGTTAATTATAGGTTGGGCCTCTATACTCGTCCAACCCCATAACAGGACCGGCTAATAAAGCTCGGCCGGCAGGGGCCGCAGCTCCGGTCCAACCGGACATGGATCAACACCGAAACAGAGGGTTTTAGGTAATGGCCAAGAAATACGACGCGGGCGTAAAAGAGTACCGCGAAACATATTGGATGCCCGATTACGCACCGAAGGACACCGACATCCTGGCGTGCTTCAAGATCACCCCGCAGGCCGGCGTACCGCGCGAAGAAGCTGCGGCAGCCGTTGCCGCCGAGTCATCGACCGGTACCTGGACCACCGTGTGGACCGACCTGCTGACCGACCTGGACTACTACAAGGGCCGCGCCTACGCGATCGAAGACGTCCCGGGCGACGACACCTGCTTCTACGCCTTCATCGCCTACCCGATCGACCTGTTCGAAGAGGGTTCGGTGGTCAACGTGTTCACCTCGCTGGTCGGTAACGTGTTCGGCTTCAAGGCCGTGCGCGCCCTGCGCCTGGAAGACGTGCGCTTCCCGATCGCCTACGTCATGACCTGTAATGGTCCGCCCCTGGGTATCCAGGTTGAGCGCGACGTCATGAACAAGTATGGCCGTCCGCTGCTGGGCTGCACCATCAAACCGAAGCTCGGCCTGTCAGCCAAGAACTACGGCCGTGCGGTCTACGAAGGCCTGCGCGGTGGTCTGGACTTCACCAAAGACGACGAAAACGTCAACTCGCAGCCGTTCATGCGCTGGCGTCAGCGTTTCGACTTCGTCATGGAAGCCATCCACAAAGCCGAAGCCGAAACCGGCGAGCGTAAAGGTCACTACCTGAACGTTACCGCGCCGACCCCGGAAGAGATGTACAAGCGTGCCGAGTACGCCAAAGAGATCGGCGCACCGATCATCATGCACGACTACATCACCGGCGGCTTCTGCGCCAACACCGGTTTGGCACAGTGGTGCCGCGACAACGGCATGCTGTTGCACATCCACCGTGCAATGCACGCGGTACTCGACCGTAACCCGCACCACGGTATCCACTTCCGCGTACTGACCAAGATCCTGCGTCTGTCCGGTGGTGACCACCTGCACACCGGTACGGTCGTGGGCAAGCTGGAAGGCGACCGCGAGGCAACCCTCGGCTGGATCGACCTGCTGCGTGAGTCGTACATCAAAGAAGACCGTTCGCGCGGTATCTTCTTCGACCAGGACTGGGGCTCGATGCCGGGCGCATTCGCCGTGGCTTCGGGTGGTATCCACGTATGGCACATGCCGGCGCTGGTCACCATCTTCGGCGACGACGCTGTTCTGCAGTTCGGTGGCGGCACCCTGGGCCACCCCTGGGGCAACGCAGCCGGCGCAGCTGCCAACCGTGTTGCGGTTGAAGCCTGTGTTGAAGCACGTAACCGTGGCGTTGAGATCGAGAAGGAAGGTAAGGAAGTCCTTACCGCTGCTGCCAAGCACAGCCCGGAACTCAAGGCTGCCATGGAAACCTGGAAAGAGATCAGGTTCGAGTTCGACACCGTCGACAAGCTGGACGTTGCTCACAAGTAATCGCCCGGCGGGCGCGCGGCCGACCGCATGGCCGGCCGCCGCCTGAACGACTCGTCACATTCGAATTTTTTTAAAGGTATATACCAATGAGTGATATGCAGGACTACAAATCGAGCCTGACTGATACCGCTTCACGCAAGTTCGAGACCTTCTCGTACCTGCCGGAGATGAGCCAGGACCAAATCCGCCAGCAGATCGAATACATCGTATCGAAAGGCTGGAACCCGGGCATCGAGCACACCGAGCCGCAGAACGCCACGTCCAACTACTGGTACATGTGGAAGCTGCCGATGTTCGGTGAGACCGACGTCGACGCCATCCTGGCCGAGGTCGAGGCATGCCACAAAGCACATCCGGACAACCACGTCCGCCTGCTGGGCTTTGACAACTACGCCCAGTCCGCCGGTGCATCGATGGTTGTGTACCGCGGTACGCCTGCCTGATCCCAGATAGGGATCCGGTTACACGGGAAGCCCCTGCTCCGTCCCGCGGGGCGGGGGCTTTTCGTTTTTGACGACACGAGTCTTCAGCCCAGAGTGGTTGCAACACCTTTCGGTTTGCCCACCATTCCGGCCTGACCATTCTGTATTCGGGCACCTGCCCGCCGACGACCGACAACAAGGATCGAGAGCATGAGCGATATCAACCGCGATCAATACCTGATTTCCAACGAGCCTTACTACCGCCCGGTACACAACGAAGTCGAGATGTACGAAGCAGCCTATGCCGCGCGCATGCCGGTCATGCTCAAGGGCCCGACCGGCTGCGGCAAGTCGCGCTTCGTCGAATACATGGCATGGAAGCTCAAGAAACCGCTGATCACGGTGGCGTGTAACGAAGACATGACCGCCTCCGACCTAGTCGGCCGCTTCCTGCTCGACATCAACGGCACCAAGTGGCAGGACGGCCCGCTGACCGTCGCCGCGCGCATCGGCGCGATCTGCTATCTCGACGAGGTAGTCGAGGCACGCCAGGACACCACCGTCGTCATCCACCCGCTAACCGACCACCGTCGCGAACTGCCGCTGGAAAAGAAAGGCGAACTGGTCAAGGCGCACGACGATTTCCAGATCGTTATCTCTTACAACCCCGGCTACCAGTCGTTGATGAAGGACCTGAAGCAATCGACGAAGCAACGCTTCGGCGGTATGGACTTCAGCTACCCCGAAACCGACATCGAAGTCGAAATCGTCGCCCACGAGGGTGAGATCGACAAAGAGATCGCACACAAACTGGTGCAAATCGCCCAGCGCTCGCGCAACCTCAAGGGCCATGGCCTCGACGAAGGCATGTCGACCCGTCTGTTGGTCTACGCTGCACAGCTTGTCGGCAAAGGCATCGAGCCGATGGCGGCCTGCCAGATGGCGCTGGTTACACCGCTTACCGACGATCCGGATATGCGCGATACCCTCGAGGCCGCGATCAACACCTACTTCTGAGCGAGCCGAGCATAGACGCCGTGGAACGGACACTTGAAAACCTGTTGTATGCGAGCCGTTGGCTGCTTGCGCCGATCTACCTGGGTTTAAGCCTTGCGCTACTGGCGCTGGGTATCAAATTCTTCCAGGAGATCGTGCATATTCTCCCGGGCATTTTCGCTCTGGGTGAGGCCGAGTTGGTTCTCAAGGTCCTGAGCCTCGTTGATATCGCGCTCGTTGGCGGCCTGATCGTCATGGTCATGCTCAGTGGCTACGAGAACTTCGTCTCCGCCATCGACATCAAAGACGACGCAGAGAAACTGAACTGGCTGGGCAAGCTGGACGCGGGCTCGTTAAAACAGAAGGTTGCCGCATCGATTGTCGCGATTTCGTCCATTCACCTGCTGAAAAAGTTCATGGACGCCGGACAAATCGAGAACGACAAACTGATGTGGTACGTGATCATCCATATAACCTTCGTGTTGTCGGCAATGGGTATGGCTTTCGTCGACCGCATGAACCCAAAGCACTGATTCGGAATCCTGTATGTCAGTCGATTTCTCGGAATACGTAAACTGCCTGAACGAAAGCGATCACGAGCACCTCGAGGCGCTCGAATCGTCGTACCACGAAGCACAGCGCGTAATGTCGCCGCGTGGTGTGCAGAACTATCTTGAAGGCATGCGTGCCTTCTGTACGCTCGGGCGCGGCCAGGACCTGGTGCTGACCTACGTACAGGAGATGCCCGGCGTCGCCAAAGAAGTCGGCGAAGACGTGATTCCGGATATCGTCGAGGCGATGATGAAACTGTCTTCGCATACCTCCGGTAGCGTGATCACGCTGATCATCGCCAACCTGCCGATGGCCGCATCACGGCTCGGCGACGCCGAGGTGTTGCGTGGCTTCCTCAAGCTGCTGCACCAGATGACCGGCAAGGCGCCACGCGGTCTGCGCCCGATGATGGAAAACCTCGACGAACTGTTGTCGAAGCTCACGCTGGGCGGTCTGCGTCGCTGGGTGATGTGGGGCGCACAGGCGCACCAGCGCGACCTTGACGGCCAGATGGCCTACTTTGCGCTGAAGACCGACTCGTCGAAGTCGATCCTGCAGTCCGAGCGACGCGGCACCTTGTTTGTCGACAACCAGCGACGCCTGAACTTCTATCTGCGCGCCCTGTGGGCCCGGGCGTTCTTCATGCGTCCGACCGCCGGCGACTTCGAGTCACGCCAAGGCATACGGCCGTTCATTGAAGACTTCCAGATCCACGTACCCGATGCGTTCGACCCGTTCCGCGGCATCGACGGTATCGAGATCTACCGCGCCGCCTGTGCGCACTGCGCGGCACATATGGTGTATACGCGTGACCGCATCTCGGCCGAGGAACTGTCGCAGGCGCAGATGCGTTTCATCGAGATGTTCGAAGATGCACGCGTCGAATATCTCGCCTATCAGGAATTCCCGGGGCTGCGCAAACTGTGGCTGTCGTTCTTCACTTCTGCACCAGAAAAGAACGATGACTACGACAAACCGCACGAAACCATGGATTACATGATGCGCACCACGCGCGCGATCATGGACCCGGACTACCGCGACGAACTGGACGTACTCAACGAGTTCGCCGCCGACTTCCGTGCCAAGCTCGAAAAAGACCCGTACGCGCCACGCCTGGCATGGATCGCGGGCATCGAGTTCTACAACAAGATGACGCAGATTGCGAAGATACCGAGCGTGCGCATTCTGTCCGAGTGGCCGATACCGTACCGCGACGACAATCGCTATTTCTGGGCGTTCGCCGAGAACATGTTCGACACCCAGGGTGTCGACTACATGCCGGCATCCAAGGGCCCGGTGCGTCGGTACGTCAGCGTGATGGAGTTCGTCAACGACATCGATTCAGAGATGACGCACGACAACCCGGACGAAATCCTGGTGCTGTCGACCGAACTCTTTCCGTACGAAGACGACTGCGAGACGACCAAGAGCTACAACGAGACCGAAGGCGTCGAACCCACGTCCGATCCGTTCCACTACAACGAGTGGGATTATCATGTGCAGCTGTCGCGCCCTGATTGGGCGACCGTGCTGGAGCGCAAACAGGGGCGCGGCGATCCCGATGTGATGGACGAGATCCTGACCAAGCACAAGCCGATCGCATCGCGCATCCGCCACCTGATCGACGCCTTGCAGCCGCAGGGCATTGTGCGCCGACGCGGCTACGAAGAAGGCGAAGAGCTCGACTTGAACGCCGCCGTGCGCGCGATGATTGACATCCGTCGCGGCATCATGCCCGACCCACGCATCAACATCCGTATCACACGCCATGTTCGCGATCTGTCGATCGTGCTGTTGCTCGACCTGTCCGAATCAACCAACGAGAAGATCGGCGATATTGCCGAGGGCGAAGAAGGCTACGAAGAACAGCCGAGCATCCTCGACCTGACTCGCGAATCGGCCGGACTGCTCGCCTGGGCAATCGACTCCATCGGCGACAACTTCGCGGTGCACGGCTTCGCCTCCGATGGCCGACACGATGTGCAGTACTACCGCTTCAAGGACTTCGAGCAACGCTACGACGACGAAGCCAAGTCGCGCATGGCGGGTATGCAAGGCAACCTCTCGACACGCATGGGCGCTGCGCTGCGCCACGCCGGTTGGCACCTGACACAGCAGAGCGCGCAGAAACGCCTGGTGCTGCTGGTGACCGACGGGGAGCCGGCCGATATCGACGAGCGCGACCCGCAATATCTGCGACACGACGCGAAGAAGGCGGTCGAAGACCTGGCGATGCAGGGCGTGTATACCTATTGCCTGACACTCGATCCGAATGCCGATCGATACGTCGCGCGTATCTTTGGTGAGAACAACTACTCGATCGTGGATGACGTGGAGCGATTGCCGGAACGTCTGCCCAACGTGTTTGCAGCACTCACCGGGTAGCCCTCCCTGGCGCAGCTTCCGCGCACTGATTTGATCCCGGCCCCGCCCTCCATGGCGGGGCGTTCGCATCGCTGCGTTATGCCACCGGCATAACGGTCGATACTCACCCCAACGTGTTTGCAGCACTCACCGGGTAGCCATTCTTTGCGCGGCTTCTGCGCGTTTGCGGGTACCCGCGTCTGTCTTGTGACCACAGGCGAAGATCAGCCGATCGCCTCCATCAAGGGTTTCGGCACCGCCAAGGTATAACCCTGGCCGAAATCAATACCGATCTCTTTCACCACGTTCAGTATCGAATCGGATTCGATGTGCTCGGCGATGGTGCACTTGCCCATCGTTTTGGCGATGTCGTGGATGGAGCGGACGATCGACCGGCTGAATGCATCATTGCAAATGTCGCGTACCAGATTGCCGTCAATCTTCAGGTAGTCGACCGGCAAGTCTCGCAGATAGAGAAAAGAGGCATGTCCACTGCCGAAGTCGTCGAGCGCGAACTCACACCCGATCGCCTGCAGCGCGTCGACAAAGGTGCACGCTGCCTGGATATCGGATATCGCCGCGGTTTCAGTGATCTCGAAGCACACATGGTGAGGTGGCAGGCCGGTAACCGCGAACGCATCGAGCACAAAATCCAGGAAACATGCGCTATCGACGGAATGACCGGATAGATTGATCGCAAATGAGCGATTCGCCAGCAGCCCCTGCGGCAACTCCGACAATTGACGCAGCGCTTCACCGACAACCCAGCGATCGAGCTTGGCGGACAATCCATAGCGTTCTGCAACGGGCAGGAACATACCCGCGCTGTAGATGCTGCCCTTGTGGCCTTGCGCGCGCAGCAGTATCTCGAAACGACTGGTCGCCGGTTTTTTAGGTTGACCCAAGGAGTGAATCTCTTGCGCGTAGAGCAGCAGCGCGTTGTCTTTGAATGCTCGAATCAGCTGATTGAGTATCCGTCCATCCTCTTCCAGACGCGACGTGGCGACCAATTGCTCCTGATAGAACTGAACATGCCCCCCACCCAAGTGCTTGGCTTCGCGGCAGGCATCACGCGCCTTCCGAATACTCTCTTCGGGCGTATCCTGATAGCGGTTCGGGCGCACAATGCCTACGCTGGCGCTCAGTTCGTAGCGCTCGCCGTCACGGCTGAAGCGCAGGGCTTCAACGCTTTCCAGCAGCATCGTGGCCTTTTCGAGGGCTTCCTCGCGTCCGGCAAGGCGCATTATCATGCCGAACTGATCGACGCCGATGCGACTGACCGCGCAGTCTCTGCCGGCAAGACGCAACAACACGCCGGAAAGCACTCCGATAACGTGATCGCAGAGCGTGCTGCCTCCGCACTCACGGATCATTCGAAACCGATCGATGTCCAGGAAGAACAGGTAGGGCATCGGCCCGGTCAACTCGCGCGACTTCTCCAAACACCGCAGAAAGGTTTCCGGCGTCGCCAAGCCGGTCGACGCTTCCAGATCTACCGGCATGTCGGCGAACTCCCCCGTCTGTGGCATCGCGCGTTCGGCCGGCGTGTCTTCGGGCCGTCCCTTCAGTGCCGGCGCATCCGCATCGCGCCGACCCAAGGCAAGCCCTAGTATGTCGGCAATCAGACCCAGTAGGTTTTCGTGCCAAACCTGAAAAATGCGCGGATCAGGGTGACGAACGGCTATCGCACCCACCGCACGACCGCCAACGGCTATCGATTGAATCAACAGCCCGGACTGCGATATGCCTGTGCGCTCATGCGCGCCCGGCCATCGGTACGCACCGCCGGTTTGGATTACGTCCACGACCGCTGGCAGGCTGATTTCTTCGACAAAGGAGTGTGGCGAGCTCGCGACCGTCAAGGATCGCTCCGTATCCAACGGTGAATGCAGGTCGGCGGAAAGCAATACGGCACAACCATGGAACGCGGTGTGGCCAGTCACGATTTCAGAGACCAGTTGCGGAATGACGTCGACAGGCACCGTGACACAACGCGATACCAGCTGACGGATCAGACTGAGCGACTCCACCAACATCACAATGCCGGCGCCTTCCCCCACTGTGTACGTGTCGGTGTTCAGGGTCACGACGGCTGCCTCTGAAATGTCGTGGCCAGTTGCTCGATGTTCTGCAGTCGTGCCTGCCAGGTGGTAACAGCGAGTGCCAGGTTTTCGTCATCGATCGCCAACTCATCCAGCAAACTGCGATGCCGATCGATGCACGCAGTACTGTCTTCGCCATCGTTTTGCTGCTTACTCATCTGATCGGCGAAGCCGACCAAGCCGACGAGTTGCCAGTCGCTTCCCCGGTAACCGGGATTGCGGTGGTGAGCGAGCACATTGATGATCGGCGCCGGCAGCTTCCAGGCCCGGGCGAGCTCTCCGCCTGCCTGCGAATAGTCAATACCAAGAATCCGAGCCTGCAGGTACGACAGGCTGGCTTCTTGATCTTCGTTCAGCCCTGCGAATACCCGTTCCATGCCGACGGGTGCAATGTGTACCAATGCCAGCATGCCGAGTGAGTGCAACAAGCCCGCCAGGTAGGCACTCGGCAATTTCGATCGGCTGATATCATCCACGACCCTCGATAACTCGTGGACCAGGGCGGCCGAGTACATCGCATGCCGCCAAAATCGAAGCGGGAGAAACGACGGGCTGGCGTTTGTCGCAAATGGTTGGCTCAAGACCAAGGACATGCACAGATCGCGGACGAGGTGCAGCCCCATCACCCGTATCACGGCATCCGCGATACTCCGCACCTGCTGAGCGGCGGCGAAGTACGCCGAATTGGCGACACCGAGCACCCGCGCTGCCAGGGCTGGCGTCTGCTCGATCAGTTCAATCAGCTGAACCATGCTCAGGTCCGGATCGGCCAACAACAAGATGAGTTCCTGCGAGCGCCGCGGTATCGGTGGAAGCGACGCGATCTCGTTGAGACGATGGCGCATCAGCCGCTCGAAGTCGCCGTCGTTCGCTGGCTTGTCACCGTCGTCGAGAATCGCCATCTTGGATTTCCTTGAGCTGTTTGCTGATGTATCGCAAACAGCTTGTCATGTGCCGAAGACAAAGTTCTCAGCACCGTCTAATCTTTATCTAAGCTTTTTCTATTGTTATTTTTCACCTTTAAAAACAATGTTTTAGAGAAACATTTTGGCGCAGACGGACACGCAAACCCGCTACTGGATCGGCCCCTGGGAGCTGCTCCCGCAGCTCAATTCGCTGAAGTTCGGCGACGAAATCACGCGACTCGAACCGCGGTACGTCGATCTCCTGGTGTACCTTGCCAAGCACCAGGGCGAAGTCGTCGCAACCGACGACATCATCGATAAGGTTTGGAATCGCGAGTTCGTCGGCGATCATTCGGTCTATCAGGCGATCGCCCGGCTACGGCGGGCACTGGGTGACAATGCCGTCTCCCCCGCATTCATCGAGACCGTTCCCAAGCGTGGGTATCGCCTGGTCTGCGAGGTCCGCCATGTGCCGCCGGACCAGGCCGACCAACCGTCGGCCGACGACGTCCGACCGGCACCCGCAGCGGCCGGGATGGCCGCGCTGCCGGTGCGCAGTCGCAAGCTCGCGTGGATCGTCACCCCGCTGATACTTGCAGCGTTCGCCATGCTGCTGTTGTTGTCGAGCCGCCCACCGCAAGACGACCGCCTGTCAGTACTCGTCTTGCCGTTCAGCAATGTGTCGACTACCCGGGACAACGAGGTGATTGCCGCCGGATTTGCCATAGAGATGGCAAACAGGCTCGGGCAGCTTCAAGAGCTGCGCGTGTTGGGGCCGCAATCCGCAAGCCTTGTGGGCAACAAAAACCTGGCGATCGACGACATGCAGACGTTGCTCGATGCCGACATGTTGGTGACCGGCAGCCTACGCCATGCCGGCGGAAAGCTTCGCGCCGTCGCGGTTCTGACAGATTTGCGCACCCAAGAGCAGGTCTGGAGCCAGGCATTCGAACGGGATGACCGCGACGTGTTCCGCATGCAAATCACTGTCAGCGAAACCCTGGCCGACAATCTGGAACGCCTCGGATACACGCCACACGTCCGCGGCGACAATGCAGCCAGAACCTATTCGGACGGTGCTTACGAAGAATATCTTGCAGCGCGTTATTACCGCTTCCAACGGTCGCCGAAAGACCTTTGGAAGGCTGCCGAACATTTCGAAAAAGCGGTCGAAGCCGAGCCGGACTTTGCCGGTGCCCACGTCGGGCTGGCGAAGTCGTACCTGCTATTGTCTTTTTACGCCGACCTGCCGTTGTCCGAAGCGCTAAAAAAAGCAGAACCGCACATCAAGAAAGCCGAGGGAGATCAGTTCTTTGCAGCAAGACTGAGTGCAGCGGTGGGTCTCTCGCACTATCTGCAGGGCAACTACGGCGCAGCCGAAGAGCAACTGCGCAAGGCATTGGACAAAGAGCGAAACTTTGCCGAGGCCTGGATGTGGCTTGGATTAACGCTACGCCAACAGGGCCGCCTCAAGGAGGCACTACCCGCATTCAGCGAAGCCACCAGGTTGGAGCCGCTGATGCCGACGGCGGCGGTCAATCTTGCCAACGCGCTGGCGCTGAGCGGTGAGGCCACGACCGGTCTGATGCAACTTAGAAAGTTTGCCGCACTGACTCCACCCGATACGCGCATCAACAGAGCGATGTCTGATCTTTATCTCGAATCGGGACAATTGACCAGCGCCTACCGCGAATCGGAAATAGCCATGTCACTCGCCCCGGAATCGCAGCTGACACGCGCCGGCCATGTGATGATACTGGCGTATATGCAACAGATAGAAGCGGCGGAACGCCTCGCCAAGAGCATTCTCGCTGAGAGTCCTACGCCGTCGCACGCCGTCCAGCGCTATCTCGACAGGGCCGCCGTTGCGGCCCCGCGAATCCTCGGCACACTGATCGATCCGTCACGGGTTGTCGAGCTGCAGGACAAACTGGCAACGCCGGAGATCGAATGGCGGCAGGCACATGCAAGGGCCGGTCTCAACGCCTATTTCGCCGGAGACAACGACCTAACGAGATCGCATCTGCAACGGGCGCTGGGCGGGCGCACCTACCCGATCGAGCGCACCGATTACGACCTGTTCTTATGTACCGCGCTGGTCGACGCCTACCGAAGGGAGAGAAATGCCGGTGAAAGCAAACGCTGGCTGAACCAATGCACGCAGAGTTACCGGTTCGCCGTCAATCACGGCTGGAACACGGTGGGATTGCGCTACATGGCAGCCCGGTTGGAGTACTGCGGCGGTCACCGGACATCAGCCATCGCAATGTTGGCCGCAATGCAAGACAGTGGTTTCACCAACATCGGCCTGCTGAACGCCGACCCGATGTTTCGTGATCTACGCCAGCACAAGGATTTCAGGAATCTCAGCAACCGGGTACAACATCTAGTCGATTCCTCATGGATAGCGGTTGCACCCACTGATCGCAAGGCGTCAAACGACGGCTAATCCCTGAACGGCAACACCGTCTTGCCCTTCGGATCGCAGCCGTTTTCACGCTGGCGTTTCTCGGCCAATTCCAAAGCCTTGCCGAATTCACCGATCAGGCGCTGGTGCAGATCGCGTGCGTCGTTGTGGTAGTAAACCAGCTCGATCTGCGCAGGTTCGGTCAGGTCGTCACGATGCTGGTCATAACGAAATACCCACGCCAACATGATCAAGCGTCCGCCCTGACCGCCGCGCACGGCATAGGCCTGATTGTCGACAAAGATGACCTCTTCCTCATCGATCACCGATTGCATCTGCATACTGCGAATCGGTACGAACACGTGCTCGTACCGACAACGACTGAGCATCAGGCGGCAGCGATTGTACAACGCTGCCGGAATCGTCAGTCGCTCGCGTGCGATCTCATCGGGTTTGAAGAACGTCTCTGTCACAGGGTTGCTCGGGCCGGAGAGGGGCAAACCTCAGTCTTCGTCGCCCAATTCCGGATCCCAACCCAGTTCGCGCGCCCGCGCGACGGCGGCATCGTAGATTTCCTGGTGACGTTCACGCAGCTCGGGCGGCAGGTTGGAAACCAGGTGGCCGTACTTGTTCCATTCCGCGGTCACTTTGTCGTACAACGAATCGATGCCCTGCACCGTCCAGCCTTCGCAGGTCTCGGTCTCAGGGATCAGGCCGAACAGCCAGGCATCACGGATGATATTTCCGGTCGGATTCATCGCCCCTTTCGGGTCCTTGTCGATGCCCATGTATTTCTTAGCTTGCATGCCGGTTGAGCTCACTGGATATTGCAGATGCGATATTCTAGCAAACACCGCATGAATCCCTGCCCTTCATGAATCAAGACAATCCCACCATCATCGACCTGTTACGCCACGGCGAACCGGTCGGCGGCAGCCGGTTTCGCGGCAACGGCATCGACGATCCATTGTCCGACGACGGCTGGCGGCAGATGCAAGAAACGACCGACGCCGTGATCGGCTGGGACCTGATCATCAGTTCGCCCATGCAGCGCTGTCAGGCATTTGCTTCGCATCTCGCTGCCGAACGCAAGCTGCCGCTGACGATCGAACCTGCCTTCCGCGAGGTCGGCTTCGGCACGTGGGAGGGTCAGGACCGCGCGGTCCTGCGCCGCGATCGGGCCGAGGAATATGCTGCGTTCTACCGCGACCCGGTCAACAACCGGCCGGCCGGGGCCGAACCGCTGGCCGACTTCGGACGGCGGATCAGTGAAGGCTTCGAGCGCATAATCGCAGAACGCGCGGGACAACACGTGTTGATCGTCGCCCATGCCGGCGTGATCCGCGCGACCGTCGGTCATGTATTGCAGGCGCCGTCGACCCATTGGTACCAGGCGCAGGTCGACTATGCAGCATTGTCACGCTTCGCCGTCGATGGCTCCAGGGCCCGCCTGATCCATCACAACTGGCGCCCGAGCCTGTAAACTGCGCGCTCGGATTGCCTAGACGGAACCAGGAGCCAGACAGATGGCGTTCGCCCGCTTGATATTTCGCGTTTTGCTCGGAACCCTGATTCTGCTGGCGGTGATCGGCATGTTTCTGCCGGATACCGCGCAGGTCGAGCGCAGCATTGTG
>MWSA01003454.1_pt1 | contig 17649 bp, 15 predicted proteins | sample 1021941 | NCBI WGS metagenome assembly MWSA01 (sample SAMN06327220, study PRJNA374545) | mollusc metagenome | biome: marine bay; material: sediment; isolation source: gill 40 cm from animal A | host: Kuphus polythalamius | place: Philippines: Mindanao | collected 2011-09-12 | reverse complement strand
GTCAAGAAAGTTTTGAGCTGATCGCTCGAACCGGTCAAACCGACAGGAGAGCGGAATGAGCTTTGATATGGCGCAGTTCCACCAGGTGTTCTTCGAAGAAAGCTTCGAGGGCCTGGATGTAATGGAGTCGGGGCTTTTGGGTATGGACCCGGGAGCCGCGGACTCGGAAGAGATCAATGCAATCTTTCGGGCCGCACACTCGATCAAGGGCGGCAGTGGTACCTTTGGCTTCAGCGATGTCTCCAACTTCACGCATGTGATGGAGACGTTGCTCGATGAGATGCGCGACGGTCGCCGCGAAGTGACCGCGGATGCAGTCAACGTGCTGCTGCAATCCGTCGACGTGTTGCGTGAAATGCTGATCGCCGCGCGCGACGGTGGAAACGCCGATGAAGAACGGGTCAAGGAACAAAGCGCCGAGTTGGAGCGAGTGCTGGCCGACAAAGAGGGCAACGGCGCCGTGGCCGAGGGCGAAACGGCAGGCAAACCTGCCGAGGCTACCCCGCCCGAGGTCGAGGTCGAACCAATCGGCTGGAAGATTGTTTTCCGTCCGCATCAGCACTTGATGCGCACCGGCAATGACCCGCTGCGCATCATCCGCGAGCTCGGTGAGCTCGGTGAGCTGACGTCGACTTGCGACGTGTCGGAGCTGCCGCCGCTGGAAGAATTCGAACCCGAGGACAGCTATCTTTCGTGGGATCTGCGCCTGCTTGGGGCTATCGAAAAAAACCAGATCGACGACATCTTCGAATGGGTTGAAGACGACTGCGACTTCGCCGTTATCCCGATTCTTCCCGAAGGCTTTGACGTCGGCCAGATCGCAGCCTCGGTGGCCGAAGAGGTGCCGTCTGAACAAACAGCGGCACCTGTGCAGGCTGCTCCACCCCCTGTCGAGCGCCGTCAGGGCGAGCGCCGAGCTACCGGCGAGCGACGCCAGGGCAACGAACGCCGCCAGGCCAGCGGTTCGGCGGCTTCGAGCTCCATCCGCGTCGATATCCATAAGATTGACGCGCTGATCAACATGGTCGGCGAGTTGGTCATCACCCAGTCGATGTTGGGCATGCTCGGCAACGATTTCGACATGAGCCGCGTTGAGCGCCTGCGCGAGGGATTGACACAGCTCGAGCGCCATACCCGTGAGCTGCAGGAAAGTGTCATGGGTATCCGCATGGTGCCGATCAGTTTCTCGTTCAGCCGTTTCCCGCGCCTGGTACATGACCTGAGTACCAAGCTCGGTAAGAAGATCGAGCTGAAGATGAGCGGGGAGAATACCGAGGTCGACAAGACGGTCATCGAGAAGATCGGCGACCCCTTGGTGCACCTGGTACGCAACAGCCTCGACCACGGTATCGAAAAGCCCGAAGAGCGTGTGGCGGCCGGCAAACCGGAGACGGGCACGGTCTATCTGGGTGCTTCGCACCGCGGCGGCAATATCGTCATCGAAATCCGCGATGATGGTCGCGGTCTGCCGCGCGACAAGATTCTCAACAAGGCGATTGAACGCGGCCTGGTCAAAGCGGAAGACAACCTCAGTGACAAAGACGTGTATGACCTCATCTTCCAGCCCGGTTTTTCCACGGCGGAACAGGTCAGCGATGTGTCGGGTCGCGGTGTGGGTATGGATGTGGTGCGGCGAAACATCAACGAGCTCGGTGGTGCGATCGAGATCGAATCGACGCCGGGTGAGGGCAGCGCGATCATTGTGCGCCTGCCGCTGACGCTGGCGATTCTCGACGGTCAGACGATTCGCATCGGCAAAGAGATCTATATCGTCCCGCTGGTGTCGATCATCGAATCCATCCAGATCGATGAGTCGATGCTCAGTACCGTCGCCGGCAAGGGTGAAACCTTCAAGCTGCGCGACGAGTACCTGCCGATCGTACGCATGCACGAGGCCTTCGGTATAGAAGAACACGATGCGCATAAACTGACCGACGGCATTCTGGTGGTGGTCGAAGGCGAGGGGCGCAAGTGCGGCCTGTTCGTCGACGATCTGCTAGGCCAGCAACAGGTCGTCATCAAGTCGCTCGAGGCCAATTACCGCAAGGTCGACGGGATCTCCGGCGCAACCATCCTGGGCGACGGTTCGGTGGCGTTGATCATCGATATCCCCGGATTGATGCGCCTGGCGAAGAATGGCGGCGGGCGTAGTCGTCCGCAGCTCGCGCTGACCGCTTGAACGCGAAGAGGTATCGCAATGACCGATGTCGATAACACTGTCGAAGTCGAAGAGGACGAAGGTGCAGGCGTCGAGTACCTCACCTTCATGCTGGCCGGTGAGCTATACGGCGTGAATATCCTCGAGGTTCAGGAGATTCGCGGCTGGGAGCAGGTCACGCGCATCCCCAACTCGCCGCACTACGTCAAGGGCGTGATCAACCTGCGCGGAACCATCGTACCGATTATGGACCTGCGCCTGCGCTTTGACCTGGAGGCCGAGGCATACACCAAGGAGACGGTGGTCATTGTGGTGCGCACCACTGACAAACGAGGCGAGCAGCGTTCTATCGGTCTCGTCGTGGATGCCGTTTCGGACGTTCTGGTCGCGCGCGAAGAGCATATTGTGGGCACACCGGAGTTCGGAGCCAACGTGCCGACCGAGAACATCACCGGCCTGGTAACGGATGACGAGAACATGGTCATGTTGCTGGACGTTTCGAGCCTGCTAGAGGCCGATTGCGATGCGGACCAGGGTGAGGCAGCGTAGTTCCACGCTATACCGCCGGACTGAAGAGATACAGAGAGGATAAATCGTGCTTGCCAATATGCGTCTTGCAATGAAATTTGGTTTGTTGACGGCGTTACCCGTCGTCGCGCTGCTGGTAACCGCGGTTAGCGGACTTCGCACCTCGGGCGTTTCGAGCGTCGGTTTCGTCGTATCGTGCGTAGGCATCGTTTTGACGATCGCATTCGGTGTGCTCGTCAGCCGTAGCGTCAAGCGTTCGATCGTCGAAGCTACCGCGGTTACGCGCGGTGTCGCTGCCGGCAACTATCATGGGCCGGCCAACGCAGGTAACCACGATGAGACCGGCCAGTTGCTAAGTGCATTGAACGACCTTGCGCATCAACTGCAGTCGCGCGGCAGCGACTACGATTCGGCTGTTGCTGAACGCGACCGGCTGCGCGATACGCTGCACGGCATGTCGGTGGCGGTAACGGTGGTCAATGACGCCAACCAGGTGGTATTCGTGAATCCCGCGGCCACGCAGTTCCTGCAGGGAATAGAGGCAGACTGGCGGGCTGAGTCGCCCGGTTTCTCGGCACGTACCATCGAGGGAGTGAAACTTCCGGGCTTATTCCGTGATCCGGCGCTCAATGGCGTGTTTTCGACCAACCGCCAGAGCGAACGCGTTGCAGAAGGTGACGTCGGTGAAAGACACCTGCGGCTGATGGTTGCGCCGTTGCACGACGGTCGCGGAAATGTACACGGTCAGGTGGTCCAGTGGTTCGATCTGACCGACAGCGTTCGCAAGGCGCGTGCGACGGAAGAGGCGTTGGCCGAAGAGCGTCGCGCCGCCGAAGAGAACAAGCGTATCCGTATTGCGTTGGATCACGTCAACACCAACGTCATGCTGGCCGACAAAGATCGTCGCATCATCTACCTGAACCATGCCGCACAGGATCTTTTCGGCGGCGCCGAGCAGGAGTTTCGCTCGGAGTTGCCGGGCTTCAGTGCCGCCGACCTGGTCGGCACCAGCATCGACAAGTTCCACAAGAACCCGCAACACCAGATGCAGATGCTCGATCGCCTCAGCGGTACCCATACGGCCGAGATCGAGCTGGCGGGGCGCACCCTCAGGATCACCGCCAACCCGGTCGTCGACGCTGCCGGAGAGCGCCTGGGTACGGCAGTTGAGTGGGAAGACCGTACCGTTGAGGTCGAAGTGGAGAAGGAAGTCGAGAGTCTCGTCAAGGCCGCGCAGGAAGGTGACCTGGAACACCGTATCAAGCTTAATGGCAAGGACGGCTTTTTCCGTCAACTCGGTGTCGGATTCAATGCCCTGCTGGACCAGTTGTCGGGCGTGTTCGACGAGATCGCCAGCGTGATGGGCAAGATGGCCGGCGGCGACCTGTCGGTCTCGATCGAGACCGAGTACCGTGGCAAGTTCGGCCAAGTACGTAACAACATCAACGAAACCACCGAAAAGCTTGGCCAGATCATCGGCCGACTCGATAGCATCGCAGCCGAGATATCCACCGCGTCGGGCGAGATTTCTTCGGGCAACAACAATCTGTCATCGCGTACCGAACAGCAGGCGTCGAGTCTCGAAGAGACGGCCGCCAGCATGGAGGAGCTAACCTCGACGGTGCGCAACAACGCCGACAACGCGCAGCAGGCAAACCAGGTGGCAACGACCGCGCGCAGCGCAGCGGAACGCGGTGGTGAAGTCGTATCGAATGCGATCGCGGCGATGGAACAGATCAACAGCTCGTCGAACAAGATCGCCGAGATCATAGGCGTGATCGACGAGATTGCCTTCCAGACCAACCTGTTGGCATTGAACGCCTCGGTCGAAGCGGCGCGAGCTGGTGAACAGGGGCGTGGCTTCGCCGTCGTGGCTACCGAGGTTCGCAACCTGGCATCGCGTTCGGCGACCGCGGCGAAAGAGATCAAAGACCTGATCCGCGACAGTGTCGCCAAGGTCGAGGCCGGATCGGCCTTGGTCAACGAATCGGGAACGACGCTCGACGAAATCGTGGTGGGCGTCAAGAAGGTCGGCGATATCGTCGCCGAGATTGCGGCAGCGAGCGCGGAACAGTCCAACGGCATCGAGCAGGTCAATCAGGCGATCACATCGATGGACGAGATCACCCAGCAGAATGCGGCGCTGGCCGAGCAGACTTCGGCAGCCTCTGCTGCAATGACCGAAAACACAGAAGAAATGCGTGGTTTGATGGCGTTCTTCCACGGTGCCGGCAATGCCGGCTCGCCGATGCCGAGAGCGGCCGCGAAGCCGAAGGCCGCTCCGGCAGTGCCCGCGGCCACCCCGTCTGCAGCGCCGAAGGCCGAGGCGCCTGCCAAAGCGGTAGCGCCAAAACCGGCAGCCGCTGCTGCCGAGGATAAGCCGAAGCCTGTTGCTCCCAAACCCACGGCCGCAAAGGCTCCCCCCGCACCGCGTAAGCCCGCGCCGAAGGTTGCTGCGCAAAGCTTTGATGACGATGAATGGGAAGAGTTTTGACGTTTCCGGTCAAGAATGGCGAACAAAGCGGCTTCGGCCGCTTTTTTCGTGGTTTACCCGGCGAAATAGTGTCGGGTGAGCCTCAAGGACACGGCCCGAATGCCGATCTAAAGGCAATATCTTTCGCGGCCCGTAGTCTGTCCTTGATGCAGGCCGAAAACCAAAGAACCTGACAAACGGAACGATCGGGAGCGCGCATGAAACTCAATGAACCTGTTAGCAACAACGAGGTTCCCTTTCCCAAGGACTCCATTCTGGTTTCGAAGACGGACCACAAGGGCATCATTACCTATGCCAACCCCGCGTTCATCGCGATCAGCGGATTCACTGAGCAGGAACTGATCGGCCGCAACCACAACCTGGTACGTCATCCCGACATGCCGGCGGCGGCGTTTCAGGATCTCTGGGATACCGTCAAGGCCGGTCGCACCTGGACCGGCCTGGTGAAAAATCGCGCCAAGAACGGTGACTATTACTGGGTGCGCGCCAACGTAACACCGGTGCCCCTGGCAGATGGCGGTGTCGAGTACATGTCGGTCCGTACCGAACCGACCGCTGACGAGAAGCGCGCTGCGGAGGCGCTGTACGGCCAGGTCCGCGCCGGTCAGGCTACGTTGCCGTCGTCGCTCGATGCCGGCTCGTCCTGGTCGATGGAGCGCCTGTTGGCGGCAGGTGCCGGTGGCATAGCTGCGTTGGCTTTCCTGACTATGGTGTTGCTCGCCGCTGGTGTGCCGAGCGGTGTCTTGTATGCCACCTTGTTCGCCATCATCGCCGTCAGTGTCGGTTCGGCATTGATGATCAAGCAGCACGTCGTCGCACCCTTGCAGGTTGCAGCGCGCAAACTGGGGCAATTCGTTGTCGGCAATTACTTCGACTGGGCGGATGCCGGCGAACGCGGCGCGGTTGGCGATATTCAGCAGGCGATCCGCTCTACACAGATCAAGCTAGGCTTCGAGGTCACGGATGCACAACGCCGTGCCGAAGAAACGGCGCGTGTACAGACCGCGCTCAACTGCACGTCGACCAACGTGATGATGGCCGACGCCGAGCACAACGTCACCTACATGAACAATGCCGTTGCAAAGATGTTCAAGGACGCGGAGGCTGATCTGAAAGAGGCTTTGCCGCAGTTCGATGCCGACAATATTCTTGGCAAGAACATCGATATCTTCCACAAGAACCCGGCGCATCAGCGTGGTTTGTTGGCGAAACTGAACGATACCTTCACCAGCGAGATGCAAGTGGGTTCGCGTACCTTCAAGATCACCGCGAATCCGGTGGTCAGCGACGATGGGCAGCGACTGGGTACCGTCGTGGAGTGGGGCGATCTCACCGCGCTGCGTGTCGCGGAGCGCGCCGAAGCGGAACGCCGCGAGGTGGAAGAGCGTCAGGCTGCGGAAAACATGCGTATCCGCACCGCACTGGATAACGTGTCGAGCTGCGTCATGATGGCGGACGCCGATAACAACATCATCTACATGAACAAGACCGTGGAGGCTTTGTTCTCGGGTAACCAACGCGAGATTGCGCGGGCGATCCCCGGCTTCAACGCTGCCAAGCTAATCGGCAGCAATATCGATAGTTTCCACAAGGACCCGAGTCACCAACAACGTATGGTTGCAGCAATGACCGGTCCGGTGAACAGCCAGATCAAACTTGGCGACCTTACCTTTGCGTTCACCGCAAACCCGGTGAACAGCGCCGACGGCGAACGAGTGGGTACCGTGGTCGAATGGCTTGATCGCACCAACGAGCTGGCGATGGAAGAGGAACTCGAAGATATCGTCACATCGGCACGTGCCGGTGATCTATCCAAGCGAGTCGGGGTTGAAGGCAAGACCGGCTTTTTCAAACACCTGTCGGAAGGCATCAATTCGCTGATCGATGACTTGGCGAATGTTTTCCGCGATGTGTCGGCTTCACTCAGCGGTTTGTCGCAGGGCGACCTGAGCAAAACGATTGACCATGAGTACCGGGGTGAGTTCGGGCGTATCAAGGACGACCTGAATGATACCTTTGCGCGTCTAGGCTCGATCGTATCCGAGCTGCGCGAGGCCACCGAATCGGTGAACATCGCCTCCAACGAGATATCGTCCGGCAACTCCAACCTGTCGGCGCGCACCGAGCAGCAGGCATCCAGTCTCGAAGAGACGGCCGCGAGCATGGAGGAGTTGACCTCTACCGTACGCAACAATGCGGACAACGCACAGCAAGCGAATCAGGTCGCGTCCAGCGCCCGTGGTATGGCGGAGAAGGGTGGCGAGGTCGTCGGTCGTGCGGTGACCGCCATGGAGCAGATCAATGCATCATCAACCAAGATCGCAGAGATCATCGGTGTGATCGATGAGATCGCTTTCCAGACCAACCTGTTGGCGCTCAACGCCTCGGTCGAGGCGGCACGTGCCGGCGAGCAGGGACGCGGTTTCGCGGTGGTGGCGACCGAAGTGCGTAACCTCGCGTCACGCTCGGCCGATGCCGCCAAAGAAATCAAAGAGCTGATCAACGACAGCGTTTCGAAGGTGCACGCCGGTGCTGAGCTGGTCAATGAGTCCGGTGAGACACTGCAGGAAATCGTGACCGGCGTGAAGAAGGTTGGCGATATCGTCGCCGAGATCGCTGCTGCGAGCGCCGAGCAGGCCTCGGGTATCGATCAGGTCAACCAGGCCATCACCACGATGGACGAAATGACGCAACAGAACGCCGCCTTGGCAGAGCAGACATCCGCCGCATCGGTCTCGCTGAACGACAAGGCGAAACAGATCGAAAGTACGATGTCGTTCTTTAAGTAAACAGTAGATATGAACGCCGTCGGTTCAATGGCCTGCGGTGTTCCCGTTTCAAGCAGTACGAATCAGTCGAATCTCGATGGCCTTGTGGCCGGGTGAGCAAAAAAATGATGCAAGAGCAAGCAACCGTTGGCACACAGCGTCACAAAGGGCAGTACCTCAGTTTCAGCCTTGGAGCGGACGATTACGCAGCCGATATCCTGCGAGTGCAGGAAATTCGCGGTTGGGAAAAGGTGCGCACCTTGCCGGATTCGCCTGACTACGTAAAAGGTGTGTTGGACCTGCGCGGCACGATCGTACCCATCATCGATCTTCGCGTGCGCTTCGGCAACAAACAGCCCGAGTACTCGTCGACGACGGTCGTGATCGTTTTGTCTATCAAGGTGCCGGATGGTCGAAGCCATCTTGTCGGTGCGGTGGTGGACGCGGTCTCTGACGTGCTGGACATCGACAGCTCGGACCTGAAGCCGCCGCCCGAGATCGGCGGCGCCGTCAGCAAGCGCTACCTCGAGGGCATGGTATCGCTGCCGCGCGGCATGGTGATCCTGCTGAACCTGGACAAGTTGTTCGATCCGGATGAACTCAATGGCTTGTGTCAAATGGCCGGTGCCTGACGGACTGGGTAATGCAATCAATTGCTGTCGTCAATCAGAAAGGCGGCGTCGGTAAGACCACGGCGACCGTGAACCTGGGTCATGCCCTGGCCCGCGTCGGCAAACGTGTGTTGATCATCGACCTCGATCCGCAGGGGCATGTCGGCTCGTGCCTGGGGTTGTTCCGGCTCAGCGGGCACGGCATCGACGAGGTGCTGCTCGATGGTGAGGACCTGATGTCGCGGGCCCTGTCGGTGCGTGATGGTTTGTGGTTGATGCCGCCCGGTAACCGTTTGGTCGAGGTTGAGAAACTCGCGGGTGGGACAGAGCGTGCATCGTTGCTGGCGAATGCGCTGGACGACATTGAAGACGATATCGACGTGGTGCTGTTCGATTGTCCGCCGTCGGCAGGTTTGTTGATCGTCAATGCGGTTGTCGCTGCCGACGATGTGGCGATACCGGTTGCCGGTGATTATCTGTCGTTGACCGGGCTCGCCCGCTTTATGCAGACGATTCAGCGTCTGCAGCCGTTGCGTCGCACGCCGTTGCGTCAGTGGGTGTTCATGAGCCGGTTCGTCGCCAGGCGGCGTCTGGCGCGCGAAGTGTTCGACAAGGTCATGGAACATTTCTCGCCCTACCTGTTGGCCACGTCGATCAGTGAAGCAGCCGCGTTGGCTGAATGTGCCGGGGCCGGTCAAACCATATTCGAATACCGCGAGAAATGTCGATCGGCCGCTGAGTTCACCGAACTCGCCACCGACGTACTCGAAGGGAGGATTTTTACCAATGAGCAGAAAGAAACCAGTCATGTCGCATGATCCACTGGCCGAGGTCGGTGAAGGCGCCGCCCCCGTGCAGCAAGCGGCAGCGCCGAAGACGCGTCGCAAACGTGCACCGGCGCGCAAGAAGGCGGCGGCAAGGAAGGCTGCCGATCCTCAGCCGGAGGTGGTTGCAGAACAGGTTGTCGACGAACAAGTGACGATGCCGGCGAAGGCTGACGATAATGTGCTGTTGCCGGGCAGTATCACCATCATGGATGTCGGCGAACTGCGCGAGCCGCTGTTGGGTCATCTTGACGGCAGTGCTGCGTTGGCGATCGATGGTTCCGAGGTCGAATCCATTGAAGGGGCGGGCGTGCAGCTGCTGGCGGCTTTCTTCAAAACGGCCAATGAAAAAGGCATCGAACTGAGTTGGGTCGGTGCGTCTGATTCGTTGCGCACGGCAGCCAGGCTGGCCGGCCTGGATGGCTATTTCAAGCTCGACACCGATCAACAAGTCGCCTGAGGCGCAGGAACTACCATGCAAGACGGACAGCGTCTGAACGTATCGCAAGCAAGTTCGCCCGACCTGGATTGGAGTCAGGTCAACGAAACAGTGCGTATGTTGAATCTCGCGGTGGCACAAATTTCCATGGCGATGCACGAGGGAGACGACTCGGTCGAATCTCTGACGACATCGTTTCTCGGCATGGTGCAGATCGTTGACGAGATCTCGCAGGCCACGACGTCGGCCTCTCCGGGTAACGATTTCGATTCGGTGCGCGAAGACATCCTCAACCGTTGTACGTCGGTGCAGGGCAAGATCCAGCAAAGCATCGTCGCATTTCAGTTCTACGATCGTCTGTCGCAGCGCCTGGATCATGTGCGCCTGGCTTTAGGCTCCCTGTCCGACCTGGTTTCCGACAAATCACGCCTGTTCAACCCGACCGAGTGGTCGGCACTTCAGTCGGGCATCCGTAGCCGTTACACGATGCAGGAAGAACAAGACATGTTCGAGGCATTGCTCAAAGGAGCCTCGATCGACGAGGCGCTCGAGCAAGTCCGGGGGCGACTGGAAAAAGGGGATATCGACGACATCGAGTTGTTCTGAACGGCGTCCAGCCCGGGACGTCTATTTTTCAGCTCTGTGCCGATTGGCGCGTGAATGCCAATACACGCAAGGAACCTCAGACTAAGATGACAGCGGTTAGGGAATACGAGTTTACGCAGCGCGACTTCAACTTCTTGCGACGCCTATCGAATGAGCGCACCGGCATCGTCGTAAGCGACGACAAGTTCAACATGTTCTATTCGCGCCTGGCGAGACGTGTCAGGGCGCTTGGCTTGAAAGACTTCGCTGCCTATTGCGATTACCTGCAGGACCCTGCGCACGATGGCGAGATGGTCGAACTGGTCAACGCAGTAACGACCAACCTGACGTCGTTCTTTCGTGAGAATCATCACTTCGAGTTTCTCGCCAATACCGCTATCCCGGAGGCCGTTCAACGCAATCGCAACAGCCGTTCGCTTCGTATCTGGTCGGCCGGCTGTTCGACCGGCGAAGAACCGTACTCGCTGGCGATGACGCTCGCTGAGCAGGATGCGCAGTTGCGCAATTGGGATGCGCAGATATTCGCCAGCGATATCGACTCAAACGTGCTTGCACAGGCCCAGGCTGGCGTGTATGCACAGTCGCGGGTTGATGGATTGTCGAAACAACGCCTCAAGCGCTTCTTCCTTAAAGGTCGCGGCGACCAGAATGGCAAAGTGCGGGTGAAAGACGAGCTGAAGAGCAAGATCCGTTTCGGCCAGGTCAACCTGATGCAGCCGTTGAAGGTCGAGCAACAAGACCTGATCTTCTGTCGCAATGTCATTATCTATTTCGACAAAGACACCAAGAAGAAGTTGATGGACCGCTATGCCGACGTCCTGGTGGACGGCGGTTACCTGTTTATCGGTCATTCCGAATCCCTGTATCAGGTAACGGAACGCTTCAAGTTGGTTGGCAATACTGTCTACAGGAAGGTCGGATGAGCAGTTTGAAATCCGCCTCGCACATGTTGCCGCAGGCCCTGCCCGGGTTCGAGAGGATCAACCGGTATTGGGACCAGGGTCGCGACCAGCCGGCAGCCAAGATCCTGCCTGGCGAATACTATGTGACCTCGAACAACGAACTGATCGTGACCGTATTGGGATCCTGCGTGTCGGCCTGTATCCGCGATCGCGTATTCGGTGTGGGCGGTATGAATCATTTCATGTTGCCTATATCGACCGACGGCAAGGGTTGGAACGGCGCCGAGGACATCGTCAGCACCGCTACCCGCTACGGCAACTATGCGATGGAGCACATGATCAACGACATCCTCAAGCACGGTGGTCACAAAAAGCACTTGGAGGCCAAGATATTCGGTGGCGGTCGTATGATGGAGTCATTGAGCGACGTTGGGGCCCGTAATATCGAGTTCGTGCGCGAGTATCTCAGCACGGAGGGTATACCGGTGGTCAGCGAAGACGTCGGCGACAAGTATCCACGCAAGGTGATGTACATACCATCGACCGGTAAGGCCTTCATGAAGCGTTTGAAGCATCTGCACAACGACACCGTTATCCAGCGCGAAAACGCTTACCGCACCGAGATCGCTGCAGAGCCCGTTGCTGGCGAGGTTGAGTTGTTCTGAGGCTTTGTCCGGAGAGTTGTTCGCATGCCAAAGATTCGTTTGTTGATCGTTGATGACTCGGCCCTGATCAGACAGGTTCTGACGCAGATCTTCGCCGAGACGTCGGATATCGAGGTGGTCGGCGTCGCGGCCGACCCCTACATCGCGCGTGAAAAGATCAAGCAGTTGAACCCGGACGTGCTGACGCTGGATGTCGAGATGCCGAAGATGGATGGTGTCACCTTCCTCGGCAACCTGATGCGCCTGCGCCCGATGCCGGTAGTGATGGTTTCGACACTGACTGAACAAGGTGCAGACGTAACGTTGCGCGCCCTGGAGTACGGTGCCGTCGATTTCGTCGCCAAGCCCAAGGTCGACGTCGCCGAGTCGCTGAAGGACTATGCCAGCGAGATAATCGGCAAGGTCAGGATGGCGGCCAAGGCCAAGGTCAAGCCACTCGAGAAACGCGCGGTCAAGGCATCGAAGCCCGCGGTCGGTACCGAGGCCAAGCATTCGGCCGATGTCATTCTCAAGGCGGGTTCCGGCGGTGGTCACTTCCGCACCACCGACAAGATTATCGGCATCGGGTCATCGACCGGCGGTACCGAGGCCGTCAAGGATGTCCTCGCGATGCTGCCGATGGACATCCAGGCCGGTATTGTCATTTCGCAACACATTCCGGCCGCGTTCAGCGGGCCGTTCGCCAAGCGCGCCGACTCGGTAACACCGTTGACCGTCTGTGAAGCCAGCGACGGCCAGCAGATACTGCCGGGCCACGTCTACATTGCGCCCGGCGATCGGCATCTTCTGGTGCAGCGTGATGGTGCGCGATATGTCTGTCGACTGAACGACGGACCGCCGGTCAACCGGCACAAACCGTCCGTCGACGTCATGATACGCTCGCTGGCGCAAAATGCCGGCCCCAATGCGATCGGCGTGATGTTGACCGGTATGGGCGACGATGGCGCTGCCGGCATGGGCGAACTCAAGGAATGCGGGGCGCCAATTCTTGTGCAGGACGAAAAAACCAGTGTGGTTTGGGGTATGCCGGGCGAAGTGGCCAAACGTGGCTTTGCCGACGAGATACTGCCGCTGAACAAAATCGCGCCGCGCCTGATCGAACTGGTAAAAAAATAATCACACCCACGTGCGAAGCAGGTGTTTAAGAATCTGCTTCAATCTGCCGATAGCCATGTCATCGGGTGCGGAGAGTCACCCGGGTTTATCTGCGTGAAGGAATCAGCAACTGATGGCGTCAAACTTCAAGTCCTGGATATTCGCAGCTGCCGGCACCCTGGCTATCGTCGCGGCAAGCCTGCTTGCCGGCGAGGCATTGCCCGCATGGGGTAGTGCTTTGTTGGTCGCGGGCGTATGGGTGGTCGCGGCTTACCTGTCGACCAGGAGTTCGAACGACACCGACGCACGTGTCGAGCACGACTGCAGTGCCGGCGATGTCGAAGACGCGATCACCGGACTGGTCGCACACGTCGAGACCAACCTGTCGACCGTTGTCGACACCATGCGTGGCGAGCTGGGACAGATCAAGGAGCTGGTCGGCGATGCCACCGGTACCTTGCAGACGGCATTTCATGGCCTGAACGACCGTTCGAGTCACCAGCGGAACCTCGTTGCGCAGATGATGCAGATGATGCGCGAACAGGGTGGGGAGAATGACTCCGGCCCTGGTTTCGCCGAACAGACGGACGAGGTTCTGCGTTATTTCGTCGACTATGTGATCAACACCAGCGCCAACAGCATGGCGATGGTTGAACGAATCGATGAGATGGTCGATCACATGCAGCGCGCCGATAGCCTGTTGAACGACGTCAAGGTCATTGCCGATCAGACCAACCTGTTGGCGCTGAACGCAGCGATCGAAGCAGCCCGTGCCGGCGAAGCGGGACGCGGTTTTGCCGTGGTCGCCGACGAGGTGCGCAAACTGTCAAAGCGGTCAGACCGCTTCAACGACGAGATACGCACCGTGATCGGTGAATCCATCGATGCGATCGACGGTGCGCGTGATGCGATTTCCAAATTGGCGTCGCAGGACATGACGTTCGCCATCCAGGCGAAGACCCGGGTCAACCAGGCACTCGAGAACCTGACCGAAGTGAACCGCTCGGTCGAGACGACGCTGGATTCGGTGTCCATCGTCGGTGGCGAGATCGATACCCTGGTCGGTGATGCGGTGCGTTCGCTACAGTTTGAGGATATCGTCAGGCAGTTGACCGAGTATTCGGGGCGTCACCTTGATCGCATCAGTGTGCTCGTCGGGCGCATGCATAGCGGCCTTACCGAGCTGCGGCAGTCGGACGTGCAGGATGTCAATCAATATGCGGCGGCTTTACAATCGGTGAAAGACGATCTGGACAGCTTCATGTCCAGCGAGCTCGAAAAGGAGCACAATCCGGTCGAGCAGCAATCGATGGCGGAAGGCGACGTCGAGCTGTTTTGAATTTCACGTCGGGTTACGTCAGCGGGCCGGCGGTTGCAATAAGGAAAGAAAGGCGAGGGTAAAACATGCCTATCAACAACATGGTATCGAGTGATGGCAAGGTCGTGACGCTGCAAATCAGTGGGCGGTTCGATTTCGCGATGCACCAGGAGTTCATGCAGGCTTACAAGGCCTACGAGCGTGGTTCGAAGGAATTTGTCGTCGACCTGGGTAAGGCTGAATACATGGACAGTTCGGCGTTGGGCATGTTGCTTCAGCTGCGGGACTACGGCGCCAAGAGCGGCAGCGTTGAGTTGCGCAACAGCAATGACAGCATCCGCGAAATTCTGCGCATCGCCAATTTCGACAAACTCTTTAAAGTTTCTTGACGGCTTGCGGTGGCGGATGACATCTGCAAGATGTGATCTGCCAGTCGCAACGTGAGCGTACATTTGACCAGGGGTTTCGTCGGCTGCTGTAATCCGACCTGATTTTCGTCGAGAGAGTGCCCCTGTGACCAAGCTTCAGCCCGTTATTCTTTCCGGCGGCTCCGGAACCCGTTTGTGGCCCCTCTCGCGTCGCGCCTATCCGAAGCAGTTCCTCTCTCTGGTCGATGACGACACGCTGCTGCAATCGACTGCATCGCGGGTTGATGGTCTGCGCGACAACGCCGAGATTCTGCCGCCGCTGATCGTGTGCAACGAGGCGCACCGGTTTCTGGTTGCCGAACAGTTGCGCAGCAGCGGTCATGCCGCCGGCAACATCCTGCTCGAGCCGGTTGGCCGCAACACGGCCCCTGCGCTGACGCTCGCCGCGCTCGACGCCGCCGATCAAGACCCGGTGCTGATCGTGATGCCGGCCGACCATGCCGTCAAAGACCTCAAGGCGTTTTCGCGGGCGGTCGCCGCTGGCCTGCCGCACGCCTTGGCCGGCAAGGTCGTCACGTTCGGCATCGTGCCCGATTCGCCGCAGACCGGGTTCGGCTACATTCGCTCGGGAACGTCGGTCGACGCCAACACCTATACGCTCGATGCCTTCGTTGAGAAACCCGACCGCGAGACGGCGGAATCGTACGTGGCGAGCGGCCAGTACTATTGGAACAGCGGCATTTTCCTGATGCGCGCCACGCGTTGGTTGGAACTGATCGAGCAGTTTCGCCCCGATATCGCAGCGGCCGTGCGCAAGGCATACGAAGACGGCCGGAAAGATCTCGACTTCTACCGCGCCGACCAGGATGAATTCGCCGCTTCACCCGCTGACTCGATCGACTATGCGGTTATGGAACCACTGTCCAAAGAGGCGGGCGAGTGCCTGGTAGTGCCGCTCGACGCCGGCTGGTCGGACATCGGCGCCTGGGCGGCGCTGTGGGATGTGTCGGAACGTGACGGTGTCGGCAATGCCTGTCACGGCGACGTGATCGCGGTGAACTCGCACGACAACCTGCTGCATTCGCAGCACCGGATCGTCGCGGCCGTGGGTGTGCAGGATCTGATCGTCGTCGAGACATCTGATGCGGTCCTGGTGGCGCACAAAGACCATGCGCAGGACGTCAAGAAAATCACTGAACACCTCGACCAGGAAGGGCGCTGTGAGAGTGAGTTTCACCGTCGGGTTCACCGTCCCTGGGGCGCTTATGAGGGGATTGACGTTGGCGAGCGTTTCCAGGTCAAGCGGTTGAGCGTCAAACCCGGTGCCTCGCTGTCACTGCAGATGCATCACCACCGCGCCGAGCACTGGATCGTGGTCAGCGGGACGGCGCAGGTCACCTGCGACGACAAGGTGTTCCTGCTCAGCGAAAACCAGTCGACCTATATTCCGATCGGCACCCGGCACCGCCTGGAAAACCCCGGATCGATCCCGCTGGAGATCATCGAGGTGCAGTCCGGTTCGTATCTCGGCGAGGACGATATCGTGCGTTTAGAGGACGTCTACAACCGCGCGCCGAAGACTGACTGAGTTCTCGCCGGGCGGCTTTTCCGCTATCCTTGCCCGCCTTTTCGAACGGTCGGGAACAGGAGAGCGGAGATGGGTTTCAAATGCGGTATCGTCGGGCTGCCGAACGTCGGTAAGTCCACCCTGTTCAATGCCCTGACCAAGGCGACGATTGCCGCGGAAAACTATCCGTTCTGTACGATCGATCCGAACGTCGGCGTGGTGCCGTTGCCCGATCGCCGTCTCGACGTGCTGGCGGATATCGTCAAGCCGCAGAATGTGATCCCGACGACAATGCAGTTCGTCGACATCGCCGGCTTGGTGGCCGGCGCCTCGAAGGGTGAGGGCTTGGGCAACAAGTTTCTCGCCAACATCCGCGAGACCGATGCCATCGCCCAAGTCGTGCGCTGTTTCGAAAACGACGACATCGTGCACGTGGCCGGCAAGGTCGATCCTTTGTCGGATATCGAGGTCATCAATACCGAGTTGGCGCTTGCCGACCTGGAGTCGGTCGAGAAGGCGCTGCAGAAGGCGGAAAAGCTGGTCAAGACCGGCGACAAGAAGGTGCTGGCCAAGCGCGACCTGCTCGCCCGGGTGCGAGACCAACTGGATGCGGGCCAACCGGTACGCGCGATGGAGTTGAGCGATGACGACAAGCTCGAACTGCGCGACCTGCACCTGCTGACGATCAAGCGCACTCTTTATATAGCCAACGTCAATGACGACGGCTTCGAGAACAATCCCTATCTCGATGAGGTACGCCGACATGCCGAGTCCGAAGGCGCCGAGGTCGTGCCGGTATGCGCCGCGATCGAGGCGGAACTTGCCGAACTCGAGGACGACGAGAAGGCCGAGTTTCTGGCCGAGATGGGGCTCGAAGAGCCTGGCCTGGATCGGGTGGTGCGCGCCGGGTACCACCTGTTGCACCTGCAAACCTATTTCACCGCCGGGGTCAAAGAGGTGCGCGCCTGGACCGTCAAGGTCGGGGCGACCGCTCCGCAGGCAGCCGGCGTGATCCATACCGATTTCGAGCGTGGCTTCATTCGCGCCGAGGTCATCGCCTACGACGATTTCGTCGCCTGCGGCGGTGAGCATGGCGCCAAGGACGCGGGAAAACTGCGCCTGGAGGGCAAGGACTACATCGTGCAGGACGGCGACGTCATCCACTTCCGCTTCAACGTCTAGGCCGCTTTCGTTGACAATTTGCACGACGGGCCGCTATAGTTCCGCGCCTTATTTGGCAAGGTAGCTCAGCTGGTTAGAGCACCGCACTCATAATGCGGGGGTCGGCGGTTCAAGTCCGCCCCTT
>MWSA01001495.1_pt1 | contig 17674 bp, 15 predicted proteins | sample 1021941 | NCBI WGS metagenome assembly MWSA01 (sample SAMN06327220, study PRJNA374545) | mollusc metagenome | biome: marine bay; material: sediment; isolation source: gill 40 cm from animal A | host: Kuphus polythalamius | place: Philippines: Mindanao | collected 2011-09-12 | reverse complement strand
CGAGCGCACCAGGTCGATGTTGGTGATCTCTTCGGTCACGGTGTGCTCGACCTGGATGCGTGGGTTCATCTCGATGAAGAACCAGTCGCCGCTGTCCACGTCGACCAGGAATTCGGCCGTGCCGGCATTGTCGTAGTCGATCTCGCGCGCCAGGCGAACCGCCGCGTCGCACAGTGCGGCACGCGTCTCTTCGGCCAGGTCGACCGACGGAGCGACCTCGATCACCTTCTGGTGACGCCGCTGTACCGAGCAGTCGCGCTCGTGCAGGTGCACCACGTTGCCGTGGCGGTCACCGAGGATCTGTATCTCGATGTGTTTGGCACGCTGGATGAAACGTTCGAGGAACACGGCGCCGTTACCGAAGGCATTGTGTGCCTCGGTGCGCGCCTCATCGAGCAGGCTACCCAGGTCCTTGGGTTCGCGTACGACACGCATGCCGCGGCCGCCACCGCCGTGCGCGGCCTTGATGATCAGGGGGAAGCCGATCTGTTCGGCGATCGCCATCGCGGTATCGCGGTCTTCGACTGGCTCTTCGGTGCCCGGCAGGGTCGGCACCTCGGCGCGTTGTGCGAGTTCGCGCGCGGCCGTCTTGTCGCCCATCTGCGCCAGCAGATCCGCGCGTGGTCCGATAAAGGTGATCCCGTTGTCGGCGCAGGCCTGCGCGAACTGCGGGTTCTCGGACAGGAAGCCGTAACCGGGGTGGATCGCGTCGACACCCTTGGCCACGGCGATCTCGAGAATGCCGGCGATATCCAGGTAGGCGCCGACCGGTCCTTTCTCGGCATCGAGCTGATAGGCCTCGTCGGCCTTGAAGCGATGCATCGACAACCGGTCTTCCTGGGCAAACACGGCCACTGTCTTGATGCCCAGCTCATTTGCCGCGCGGAAGATGCGGATCGCGATCTCGCTGCGGTTTGCGACCAGGAGTTTTTTGAACGGTTTGATGGGCATGGGCCATTACCCTTTGGAAAGCCACCCGATGCGGGCCTGCCGAAATATAGCAAGCCTGCGGGCGAAAACAGTATTGAATGGTTTGATCTTCTGACGCCGTCGGACGCCGCAAGCAAAAGTTCGCTGCCTGCGATCCGGCAGCGTCGGTGCGCTCTGCCGGGGGCGTTGCGGTTGCCGCCCTATGGCCGAGCACGTATGGTTTCATTCCATCAGGACCTTGCATCTTCGGGGCCGGAGACTATGACGCATGCGCTTCAGCCACGCCGCATCAATGTCGCGGCCAACTGCCATCTGATGTTGGAGGCGGATGCCGACCGGCCGCAACGCTACCTGGTGCGGTTCTGCGGTTTGCATCGCGACCGTGAGGCGCAGGCGGTCACCGAGCATGCCCGGGTGCGCCTGATGATGGCGAACATGCGTGGCAAGGCCGTGTATCCCTACCCGTTACCGCCGCGCGTGACCATCGGCAGCCTGGACAGCGATGGCTGGCATTGCGGCAAATCCGAGTATGCGCTCGCCCTTGCTGCAATGCCGAAGGTGCACGAGGTGCTCGATCAACTGTGCAATGATCTGTTGTTGCGCGTTGCACTCGTCTCTGCCGCTGCGCACGCATCCGACTGAGACGACCCGACCCCGCGCAACTAGATGAATTCCGCAAACAAGGTTGCGATACCGAGAAAGCTGAAAAAACCGGCCACGTCGGTGACCGTAGTCAGCACGATCGAAGACGACTGGGCGGGGTCCTGGCGTGCTGCGGTCAGCAATAACGGTATGGCCGCGCCCGAGACGCCGGCGATGACCATCGACAGGATCATCGATGTACCGATGACGCCGGCCAGCCCGAGCGATGTGCTCCAGATCCACACGCCGAGCGACGTGGTCAGCGCCACGGCCAAGCCGTTCCAGAACGCGGTAGACGCCTCCTTGAACACGACGCGTGGCCACTGCCGGATGCGTATCTCGCGCAATGCCAGGCCGCGCATGGTGACCGCCAGTGCCTGGGCGCCGGTGTTGCCGGACTGACCGGCGACGACCGGCAGCAGCACGGCCAGCGCCGTGTACTTGGCAATCGTGCTTTCAAACAGGCCGACCACGGCAGCGGCGAGGAACGCGGTCACCAGGTTGATCTGCAACCACGGCAGACGTTTGCCAACGGCAAACGACACCTTCGACAGCGCGCGCTCGTCCTTGCTCACGCCGACCATGGTCTGCATGGCCAGGGTGGCTTCGTTTTCCGCCGCCGCCATCAGGTTGCGATAGCGCACGACGCCGATCAATCGGCCTTCCGCGTCGACCACCGGCAGGTCGGTGAGTTTGTACTGTTCGATGATGTCGACGACCTCTTCACGCGGGGCGACGGCATTGACCACGGCCCGTACGGGACGCTGAATCTCTTCCAGGTGGGTGGCCGCACTGGCGGTCGCAAGGTCCTGGATATCGACCTGGCCCTCGAGATGATTGTCCTTGTCGACGATGAACAGCCTGCGCATTGCGCGCCTGCGCAGCGCGCGGATGCGCGTCAAGGCCTCGCGCACTGTGGTTTCACCGCGCAACAGCATCACCCGTGGGTCCATCAGGGCGCCCGCACTGTCGGGTGGGTAGGACAGGATCGTGCGCAGTTCCTGGGTCTCGGTCTCGGGCAACAGGGCGAGGAACTTGTCGCGGGTGGCTTCATCGCGCATCACGAGCATGGCTGCGGAACGCGTTGGGTCGATGCTGCGCAGCACCTGGGCGACCTCGACCTTGTTCATCGCCTCCAGCGCGCGGATACCGACGTCGGGTGACAGCCGCTCCCATACCAGCGCTGTGTCGGTGATCGGCAGGCGACCCAGTACCTCTGCCACGTCGGCAGCAGACTGGCGTTCCAGCAGGCGCACGGCATCGTCTGGATGACTCTCGATCAGATCGCGTTGCAGGGCATGGATCGCATTGCTCAGCCGCTGTTTCATCTAGCCGTCCTGCGCATTGTGCTCTTCCGAACGTCCGGGCCCGATGAACAGGGCGCCGACCGCCAGCCAGAAGATATCGGCGAGCGCGGAGCGCGTGGTCATCAACTCGTTGCGTTCGACGATCTCGTTCAGCAACTGGGTTTCTTCCTGTCTGACACGCGAACGGCGCAACACGCCCTGAAATATACCGTTGCGATTGACGACCGGCAGGCTGTCGTTCTCCATCCATGCCGGATGGTTGGCGACGGTTTGCAGTGCGGCACGTGCGTTGAGCACGTGCGCTACCGGTTGCATGACATGCCGGACGATGCGGCGGTCGGACTGGTGGAGCAATTCGCACAGATCGACGATGCCGACCAGCCGACGGTGGGTATCGACCACGGCGATCGTCTGGCCGACGGGGTGTCCACCGCTGCGCAGCAGACGCAGTGCGTCGCCGACTCGCTGTCGTGGCGACAGGGTCAGTACGTCGTCGTCGACGAAGGCGCCTATCACCCATTCGGAAAAGCGCAGGCGCAGCCGGATCCTCGCCGCCTTCGGCCTGGGCAGGTATTTGAGTACGCTGTGGGCTTGTTTCTCGTCGCACATGCGCAATGTGGAAACGGCTGCCGGAAGCGGTGCGCGCGCGAGGATCTCGCCGGCCACCGCCGGCGGCATGACGGTCAGGCAGCGTGCCGCCGATGTTGGCGCCATGGCGGCGAGCACGGTCGCTGCCAATGGTCGCGGCATCGCACCGAAGGCCTCTGCGGCATCGCGCTTGTCGATGCGCGCCAAGGTGCGTGCCGCCGACTCGGGATGCAGTGCCAGGTAGCCTTTGGTGACGACATCAAGCACGTTCGACCTCCTCGTCCTCGAGGATCAGGGTGACCTTGTCCAGAAACTGCCGCGCCGGCACCCAGGCTTCGCCTTCCTCCGTCCCGACCAGCACCGCGATCTGGGTGAGTTCGAGGATCTCACCCTGCAGATTCTCGATGCGCACGTGTTGGCCCGGTTGGAATGCCTTGCGCACATAGTGCGACGCCAGCACGTTGCGCACCGCATCGGCGGCGCCGATACCGAAGGCCAGTGCGACGCTGATAAACAATGCAGCGGCGGCGAGCGTAATGATGTTGGCGAACAGCGTGACATCGAGGCCGAGTTGAGACAAGCCGAGCAGCAGCGTGAACGCCATGATCAGCCCCGCCGAAAGGTGGCCGAGGGTCAGGCCGTGCTGAAAGCCGTTCGACTCGGCGACCGCCAGGATCAGGTTGCGCACGCCGCCGGCGACGAGATAGCCGATGAAGAGAATGAACAGGCTGATCAACAAGCTGGGCAGATAACCGAGCAGGCTGAGGACCCAGGTAGCGAAGGTGTCCAGTCCGATCTGCTCCGCCGCAGCACTGACGGCATAGGCCAGAATCATCCAGAAGGTGATGGTGGCGACCAGCGTCGATACCGACCAGCGCGGTTGGCTGACTTCCTGCCCTGTCCAACGATGAACCACGGCAAGTATGGCATCGAGCCCCTTGCCGAAGCGCATGATCAGCCAGCGCGCCAGAAACGCGACAAGCCAGCCCAGCAGCAGCAAGGCGATTCCTCCCAGCAGGTTCGGCAAGAAGGTTTTGAGCGCCACGCTGAGCCCGTTGATCGCCTGGTCGAGCCACAATGCGGGTTGGTCGATCAGATTCACTCCGACCTCCTGCAGTGCCGAAGGCGGTGGTTCGGGTGGTGGCGCGGGGTTGGTCGGGGCGGCAGACGGGTTCATTGCGATGTCTCATTGGAGCCCAATCCGAATCAATATACCCGATTCCATTGACGTCGGTTTGCAAACGGTGCACCGGCTGCGACGGGGTGCAATGAATGCGGGAACAGGGTCGAACCACTGTGGCTGGGTCTGTTTTGAGGCGTCCCGGTATCGTCCGTTGCGGTGAAGGCTCGTGCCGGTGAACTGATGCCGCACGCAAGCGTGATCGGGTACCATCCGCGTTGCCAAATTGAAGCTGGAGTCTGTGGCAGTATGAGTCAGACCAATTCTTTTAGATCGCGTGCCGGTGCCTGGATTGAATCCACCGAGGTACAGCGCGTGATCATCGCACTGATCCTGTTGAACGCGCTCACGTTGGGGCTCGAAACCTCGGAGCAAGTGATGGCCGCTGTCGGCGGCCTGCTGAAGATCATCGACCGCGCGCTGCTTGCCGTGTTTGTCGCTGAGATCGTCGTCAAGCTCTACGCCAATGGGCTACGGTTTTTCCGCAATCCATGGAACGTGTTCGATTTCGCGGTCGTCGGCATTGCCCTGGTACCGTCCAGTGGACCGCTGACCGTATTGCGGGTATTGCGTGTACTGCGACTTATCTCGATGGTGCCGCGCTTCCGCTTCGTGGTCGAATCCTTGCTGCGGGCAATCCCCGGCATCATGTCGATCGCCGGGCTGTTGACGATCCTGTTCTATGTCGCCGGGGTGATGGCGACCGGCCTGTTCGGCGAGCGTTTCCCGGAATGGTTCGGTACGCTGGGCGAATCGATGTACACCTTGTTCCAGATCATGACGCTGGAAAGTTGGTCGATGGGCATCGCGCGTCCGGTGATGGAGGCATACCCCTGGGCGTGGGCGTATTTCGTGCCGTTCATACTGATCGCGACCTTTACGATGCTGAACCTGTTCATCGCGATCATCGTGAGCACGATGCAATCGATGGTCGAAGAAACCAAGCGTCAGGAGACGGCCGAAATCGGCGAGATCGTGCACGGTGAGAACGCCGAACTGCACAATGACCTGCTCGAACTGCGCAATGAGATAAAGGCGCTACGCGCCGCGCTGGCGGACCGGTGATGGCTTGGCCCAGTAATCTACCTGTTCCGCCGCAACAGCGGATTACCCGCTGAACTTCACCATCCGTGTGACCTGGATGTCCGAGATGAAGACCACCCCGGAGTGTTCATTGTAGAAGGGTGCAAACCCCTGCAGGATGGGTTTGACCAGCTCTTCGGGCACGGCGGCGATGATCATGATCAACACATCGTCTTCATTGAACATCAGGTGACCTTCATGGAAGCCATGACTGCCTTTGCCTGAGAGGTTGTTGACGATGGTGTAGCCTTTCACGCCGGCACGGTCGAGCAGGTCGGTGGCGAAACTGCAGTGCTCGCCGCCGAGGATGATCTCGAGTTTTTTCAATGGGCTGAAGTTCAGGTTTTTCATGCGCTGCGGGCCTCCTGAAAGATGGGGTCGTCGGCCGTGCTGGCCTCGACGAATTCGCGCGTGGTCCACTCACCGTCGTCGTAGTGGCAGACCAAAGACTTTTCCGGGTCGACGATCAGCAAGCGGATCCAGCCGTTGCGCACCAGTCGCTTGACCGCGACCACACTCTCGATGGCTTTGCGGGCATGCTCCTGCGGTGCCTCGATCACGGTAATCAAACGCATCGGCTGATGATAGGGATGGCCGTCGTTGAGCACGGTCTGCGCCGGCAGCCCGGTGCGTAGGTCGCTGAGGTTGCCGCTGAGCACACCGAAGCGACCGGCCACGTTGTGATACACCTTGCTGCCGCTGCCGAACTTCTCATTGTCGACGGTCGAGAAATAGTGCTCCATGTTGATCCACTGGCCGACGACCAGGGGGCCGGTCAGGATGTTCTCCAGCAGCCGGCCTTTGCGATCGACGCGGTAATCGTAAGAGTGCAGAAAGGCGCGTCCGTCGAGCATCTTCGACTGGGTCAGCGAACGGCGTCCGATCACGAAGTAGGCGTTGCGCGACAGGCCCCATTCCGGGCGTACCTGTGACCAGTCCATGGCATTGCGTTGCGCGTCGCGAAAGGCAGCCGCCGGCTTCAATGTCTTGCCTTCGCCGAGCAGACTCGGTAGGCGCTCCTGTGCACACAGGCGCGATGCAGAGAGCAGGCCGTCGCGCAATCGGTCGAGGTAGACCAAGTGCGATGCCGGCAGCAATTCGAGGTCGTGCAGGGTGATCTCATCGGTCGTGGTGTTGTGCAGTGCCGGGATGAACCAGGCATCGTCGGGGATCTCGATGCCGGTCTTGCGCAGGCGGCGGCGGATCTCTGCCTTGTTGGCCATCTGCGCCAGCACACGTGCGCTGACGATGCCGTGTGCGCCGCCGCAGGCGCCGCAATCAAGCGCTGACTCGTAGGGGTTGTTTTCGGAGGTGCTGCCGTGGCCGACGAGCAGAATAAAGCGCGAGAAGTCCTTGGTCAGACCGATCGATTGCAACGCCTGGGCGACGAAGCGTGTCTGTTCGTCGAGCGAAAAGCCGATCCGTGCGAGCCGCTCCATCTGCAGTTGAGCGAACGGCGGATTGATGCGGTAAGCAGTGCGCAGCCGGGCGACAAACTTTTCCAGCCGCTCGTCGCCGACACCCGTCAGCTCGGCAAAGGTCGGGCAGCCGGTCTGATGGCCCAATGCGGCCTCGCGCAGTTCCTTGACCATCGCATCGGTTACCAGCTCAGGCTCGACTTCCAGCTCCTGTTCGACCGCCTTGACGATCACTGCGCGCTGCACCGCACGCACGATCGAGTCAGCTTGGTCGCGGTCGAGCTTGTCGAGCACCAGGTGGGTCGATGGCTTGTGTTCGTGCAGATGTGCGCGCCAGCGGTTGTAGGTGGTCGGCAACAGGGTTTTGCCGACCATGTCGAAGCCGAACAACAAGCCGATCGCCTCGACGGTAACAAACGGTGTCAGTACCGATTCTTTGAGCTCATGCATCGCTTTTTCGAGCGCGGTGACCGCCGCGGTGTCCTGCACGCCGATCGAACTCATCTCGATAACCAGGTTCTTCGGTGTCAGCAACACCGGGCACAGGTGGGTTTCGCTGCCCTTGCCCAGTTCCATGAAGCTCACCGGTACGCCGAAAAAGCCGGCGATGCCGTAAGTGTTGTAGTCGCCGGCCGATTCGAGGTGACGACGGATGCGTTCGGAACGCGTGTCGATGCAGAACAGCGCCTCGGCGAACGGGCGTTTTTCGCGTGGTGCCGGCGGTTGCAGGCTCAGGCCGTCGAACAGTTGGTCGGTGGCCTTGGCCTCCATGGCCTTGAGCCATAGCGGGCCTTCTTCACGACTGAATGCATGCAGCAGTCGTAAAAGCTGCGCGAGTTCGTCACGCGATAGGTTTGACAGACCCTCGCGGTCGTTTGCCCGCTCGGCCAAGGTCGCAAGCTTGTCGGCTTGTCGCTGGGCTTCGCATTGCGCTTTTCGGACACGATACTCGGTAAACAGTTTCTCGATCTTGTTCCGCTTGCCGTGCTGCAGCGCCTGCTCGATGTCGCGGGCCATTGCGACCAGGGCGCCGCGACTGTTGAGTTCCAAGCGAAGATACAGCTCGAATGGGTTGGCCCCGATGGCCTCGCGCAACGCCTCCAAGGTGTAAGGTCGGTGCCCGCCGGCCTGCTGTTGCAACAGCGTCAACGCCGACAGCAGACGTACCGCCAGATAGTCGACCAGGTCGCCGGGGTAGCGTCGCTGCCAGTGATAGTTCGGTGTGTTGGCGCGCCAACGAATGAATCCGGACCAGCCGTGCAGGCGCGTCAGCTCGCGCGTGAAGTAAGCCACCCATTCGTCTTCCGGCACCTGCAGTTTGCGCAGGATCAGGGTGATCACCTGTTCGGGTTCGATCGTTGCTGCGTCAATATCGCGGTTCGTCAGCTCACCCAGCGTGCGCTGTACCGCGCCACCGGCGACGCCCAGCCAGGCCAGGAAAAAGCCTTGGTCGCGGTGCGGCATGTCCCACACCGACTGTCCTTCGTCGAAGAAATCCAGGCAGGCACGGATCACCTGTTCGTCGAGATCGCCGGCGACTGTCGTACCGAACAGGGCGTCGAACACTTCATAGACGGGCCGTTCGTGCAGCACGCGTTGTTCGAGCTCTGCGGCGACTTGTGCCTTGTCAGCACTGGGTGGGTTACAGGTTTCGCCATGCAACCGTGCGTGCACCATGTCGTGGGTGGCGATCGTCAGTACATCGGTCACCTGCTCGGTGGCCTGGGTCAGTTCCGTCATCAGCCAGGCCGTCGTATCGATCGGTAGCGAAACCTTCTGTGACTCAATGAATCGCTGCACCCGTAGGCGAAGTGACTCGGCGTCTACTTTGCCTTCGGCAAGATATCGTTGGTAGGCGGATCGGGAAAGGTAGCCGCGTGCACCGAACAGCCGGGTGCCTTTGTCCACCGCTTGTTCAAACGGCAGGTGCTCGAAGCCGTGCAGTGGGTTGTGGTGAATGAAGTTGCGCATCGGCCAGAAATAGGGCACCGGCTCTCCGGCGATGTACACCATGGAGCGAATGCGCAGGTTTTCTCCCAATGGAACGCTCATACCAGACTCCCCGAAAGCCAGACTCCGCCCATCGCGAATATCGCTATCGCCACGCTGAGCGCACCGGTGTGCAGCCAGCCGATATCGTTGCGGACATGGGTGTTGGACGTACCCACGACGAGACCCTGTAGGATGCGCATGCCGGCCCAGGCCCACAGCATCCACACCAGCAGTACGCCGACCGCAGTTACCGGTTGGGCAGGCAACAACCCGTTGACCATGCCGAGCAGGGCAAAGAAGCCGGGAAACAGCGGTGTGCCGATCGCTGCAAGCACGACGAGCACCAGTACGCCTGCCAGACGCGGCAGATCTGTCGCCAGTCCACCCGGCGCGCCCGCATACGCTGCGCCGAAGGTCTTTTCCAGGTGCCCGGTCAACCAGGCGAGCAGGACCAGCGGCACGCTGAATGCGGTGAGTTGCGGCGCCGGTGAGGCATCGGCGTTGCCGAACACGATCGGCAACCACAACAGTGCCCAGGCCGATGTCGCTATATGGCCGAGCCAGAGTGGCAGATCGCGCAGCGTCAACGCGCGAAACGCATACAACAGGGCGGTTGCCACGCTCCAATGTGCGACCCATGAAGGCGGTGTTGCATCGATGGCGAGCAAAATAGTCAGCCCGGACGCCGGCCAGCCGATCAACAGCGCGATGCGCAACCAGGTGTTGTCGATCGCGGCGAAGAGCCGGTTGAACACCATGCTGAATGGAAACAGCGGCAGAAACAGCGCGGCAAACAGGATGCTCATTGATGACATATCAAGACCACCTCAGCATCGCATTGAGACGCGTCGCCGCGCCCAGCAGCGCATCCGACAAGCGGCGGTAGATCGCGGCGACGAAGAATTCGCAGGCCACCAGGGTGTAGAAGCGGCGCCATACGGCGCTTGCCTGCAGCCCGCGGCGACCGCCATTGTTCTGCGCGTAGTAGGTGATTAGCCAACCAAACACCACCACCAGAGTCACCAGGATCACCAGCACGTCGAACCAGAAGATATCGATACCGGCGGATGCATAGATCTGCGCGCGGAAAACTTCATCCGGGTACAGGAAGACATCGAAGGCATGTGCGATCAGGGTGTAGCCGACCACCACGATGGTGAATGAAAACAGGATCAGGCCCAACAGGCGTCGCGTGTTTTCGGTGCGCATGCGATAAGCGGCAAAGATCAACTGTGCACCGGTCACCCAGCCGAAGAACAGCAGCACGATAGCCCCCTGTTTCTGGAAGAAGTCGTTGGCAACCAACCAATGTGCCAGTACCAGGATGGTGACCGGTACCAGCAACGTAACCGCTGCCATCAATAACCAGGGTCGGCGTTGCTTCGCCGGGCGCCGTTCCACGACGAAGGTGTACAGATCGTCTTTCGGTATGCCGTCGTCCTTGCGCGCCTGATGGATCACGCCGCCGGCGCCGAGAAACAGCGTGCCCTTGAACAGGCCGTGTGCAATCAGGTGATACATCGCCAGCGAAAAGGCACCGACTCCACACTCCATCACCATGAATCCCATCTGACCCATGGTCGAGTAACCGAGTGCCTTCTTGATATCGTTCTGCGCCAGCATCAGGACCGAGCCGACGATGGCGGTCACTAGGCCGACGATGAATATCCAATGCAGTACGCCATCGGTGTGCACAAACAAGGGTGCGAAGCGGTTGATCAGAAAGCCACCGGCGTTGACGATGCCGGCATGCATCAGCGCAGACACGGGTGTCGGTCCGCTCATGGTGTAAGGCAGCCAGGTGTGCATCAGGAACTGCGCCGAGCGCGCAAATGCCGAAAGCGCGATCAGCGCGGCAACGGTCTCTGCCAGTGGCAGATCGAACACCGTGCGTGCATCGGGCGCTTCGCCGAGGGCGGTGAAGATGGCCGGCAACGACCAGGTGTCGAAGGCCTGGTAAAGCAGCACTGCCGCCAACACCAGCGGCAGGTCACCGAAACGGTAGGTCAGAAAGGTCCACCCGGCGTAACGGTGCGAGGTGTGATTGCTCATCTCCTGGCCAAGCAGGAAGTACAGCAGCACGCCGATCAGGTGCCACGCGACCAACAACGTGATCAGGTCGCCGGCGCACACCATCAACAGCAGCGATGCCGTCATCAGGTCGAGTAACACGAAGAAGCGGGCATAACCCTGCTCGCCGGCCATGTAGCGCCGCGAATAGACGTGCACGATCAGGCTGATGCCGGAGATGACCACCGCCATGAGCGAACTCAGGGGGTCGAACGTCAACGTGCCCCAAAGCGGTCCGACGGCGAACGTGGTCGGCGGCGCGCCGCTCAGCGCCAACCCGAGCGCCCACAGTGCAATGAAAAAAGTAGCGACCGTGCCGGCGATGCTGACGCGTACGCCCGCCTGACGCGAGATCGAGGAGAACAGCCATCCGCCGGCTGCGGCCAGCAGCGGCATCAGGATGAGGTAGGGCATCGGCTGGCTCATCGGGTGCACCCCGGATGGCATGCACAATCCGCGATCGGGCAGCAATGCGCTGTGACGCGTGTCGACATCGCAGTGGTACCCGTCGATCGTTTCCACGCCCGTGTAGTGTGTTGCCCGTGCATCGCATTAACCGCCAAACCGTGACGGGGCAAAGTCTTGCGATCGCGCAATAACAATACAATTCGATAATTTGAATTCTTTCGATAGGCTTTCGTCGATATGTGATCTCGAACGACGACGGAAGACGATCCCGCAGAGGGCGCGATGAGCACAGCCGCAGCCGCTGCCGTATGGGCGGCATGCCTTAGATTACGCTAACTGGGGCAAAACCCTCGCAGAGCAGGGTTTTACGGCGCGCGTCGACGGCCATGGCCTGATAGTGCAACCACTGATTGATAATCATCGATGGGTTGGATCGAAAGTATCTGTTTTTAACGAAGAGGTGACGCGCTTATAACTGTCTGCCAGCAGCAAGCGGAGAGTTTCCATGCACCAACTCGAATCGACTATCTTCAGCGCCTGGCGGCAAACCACGCCTGTCAGTACGGCTGTGTAACCCGGTTTGGACGTCATCGTGCCGCTGATCCCGACTCTTGCGCGCCTGTCATCGCCCCGGTCGATGGGTCGCCTGACACCTATCGAGCATAGACAAGGGCACCCCGGGCGGGGTGCCGATATTGATTGTTCCTGCCTCGTCGGCGTGGCTAACCTGCCACACCTGATGCAGTGTCTGCTTGCAAAAGACGCTGTGCTTGTGGAACCGACAACAAGCAGGAGCTTCACACATGACATCGTCAGCGAGTGCCGCCGACCAAGACACTGCCAATCGCGATCGCGTGCTGTCGCAGATCGGCCATTGTCTTCGCAAGGGCTGCGTGATCTGTATCCAGCACACCCCACAGCTTGCACCACGTTTTACCAAGTGGGAGGTTTGGGGAACACCACGCTGCTACGGGGGAGACCCGCACCGCCTGTTCAACGATCTCAACCGCTGCTGCGAGGAACACGCGGATCATCACGTGCGGTTGCAGATCGAAGATCATTCCTTTCACAGCCGTTTCTCGTTCGTAGTGCACCAACCCTAGTTGATACGCGCAGCGAACGATATGGTACCGCCTGCGCTAAACAACACACGCCGTGCCGCAGCCGGCTGCAGGGTCGGTGAGCGGCGTGCAGGCGAACATCGGCAATATCTCGCTACGTACCTACGTGTACATCGACTCGCTGCAACCGCAGCTTGCCGAGTACATGGCAACGGTATCACAGGGCTTTCTGCCCGTCCCCGGGGATGCCTGCCTGTGGGTTGAGGTATCGCCCGGTATGGCGGTGCACCGCCTGACTGACATTGCGCTGAAGTCGACCCGCGTTCACCTCGCGCAACAGGTCGTGGAGCGCGCCTACGGCTCGATGGTGATCCACCAACGCGATCAGAGCGACGTCGTCGAGGCAGGTCGCATCGTGCTCAATCGCATGGGTGCGCGACAGGAACACAGAGACTCCTGCCGCATCGCCTGGCAGGAGATCATTCGCGGCATGACGCCGGATCACACGGTGCTGATCAACCGCCAGGATCGCCGAGGCTCTATGATTCTGCCCGGGCAGAGCATGTTCATCCTCGAAACCGAGCCGGCCGGCTACATCGTGTATGCCGCCAACCAGGCCGAAAAGGCCGCCAATATCACACTGATCGATGTCCGCGCTGTCGGCGCCTATGGCCGACTCACGCTGGCCGGCAGCGAGGGCGATGTCGACGAGGCGGCGGCAGCGGCCGTCGCTGCGATACAGAACCCGGCGGGGACCTGAGCATGCATCGGTCCACCTTGATCGGTCTGCTTTTGCAACACCGCACGCCGTTCAACATCGAGGCGGGCTATGTTGCACGTGCGTTGCGCTTCATCGAACGGCATCCGGACTGCTTCGATCGTGAGTTGACCGCGGGCCATGTCACGGGTTCGGTGTGGGTCGTCAACCCGACGCGCGACCGGGTGCTATTGCTGCATCACGGCAAACACTTTCAGTGGTTTCAACCGGGTGGGCATGCCGACAGCGATCATGACATTCTGCGGGTCGCGCTGCGTGAGACTCAGGAAGAGACCGGCTTGCCGGCGGAATATATCCACCTGGTGAGCAACTTGCTGTTCGATGTCGACGTGCACATCATTCCGCATAGCGAACGTGGGCCGCAGCATCGGCACTATGACATGCGCTTCTTGGTCGAGATCGATGACCGCCTCGATATCCCCGGCAGCCACGAATCCAACGCCGTTGCCTGGGTCGATCTGGCCGATGTGCCGCGCTACAACAACAATCTCTCCACGTTGCGCATGCTGGAGAAGACGCGCCGCCTGCCGAAACCGGAGACGCTGAAGGCTCAGCGTAAAGCGGGTTGAGCGACGCGGCTGCCTGTATGAACCGGTCTCGTTGAAAGTAGCGGAGCACCAGGGCGACGTTGGCCCAGCCCGAGAAGGATCGGCCGTATCGGAAAGCGACCAAGCCCGCTAAGGCTTGACCCCCAGCACAAGAAATATCGGGTAGGACTTGTCTGCCTTGCGCACGATATGCGCAGTCTCGAAGCGGACGCTGCGGAATCCGTGCGTTTCCAGCTTATCTTTGAGCTCATCGCGATCGAAGCCGTTGTGGTAGACGCCTTGCGTGTCTGGCGGATGAAAACTGCCGTCCTCCTTGTCGAGGTCGGCCAACGCAATGCGGCCCGATGGCTTGAGGTGCTCGGCAAAGCGCTGCATCAGTCTGTCGGTATCGGCAACATGATGCATGGCCATCGCACTCACGATCAGATCGAACGCCGTATCGAGAGGATGCTCGAGGATGTCCTGGCATCGAATCCGTACCTTGTCTTTGAGTTCGTCCTTGGCCGCGAGCTTTTCGAGCATGGCGGTCGATACATCGACGGCGGTGACCGTAGCCACTTTGGGGGCGACATGCTGAGCCACCAGGCCGGTGCCGGCACCAAAGTCCATGACGTGCATCGTCCGATCGAGACCGACGTGGGTCAGCAGCGTCGATCCTATGCCTCGTGAGATATCCCTGACCAGGTCGTTCATATCCCAGTCCTGAGCCTTTTGCTCGAAATGATCTGTCATCTTGCGCCTCCGTGATGCGGATAGTCCGTCATGCATTTGATGAGGGCAGGCCGTTGAGAAAAAGTTTGACTACCTTGTCGACGTGTATTGCCTGTTGGGCGCGGCTCATGCGGCGCTGCGACCGGACGACAAGTTGATTGCGTGGTACGAGCACCATGCTGATGAATGTCTGCGCGTACCATGAAGCATCGTTGAGCCGCGGGAAGTGCTGCAGAAGAAACTTGCTCAGCAACTGAGTCACGCGATCGGGGCCGGATTGCGTGAAGGTGTCGAGCAGGTCTTGTTGTTGACCACCCTCGCGCAGAATCAGACGGTAGATACCCAACGCAGCGGGTGTGAGGTGGAATGCCAAGAGATCGTAACCGAATCCTTTGAGTTCGGTTTCGGGCGTACCTCCCTGGAAGACGTAGCTCTGCCTTTCATCGGTCCTGATCTTGGTCAGGACGGCGGCAAACAGTGTGGACTTCGACGTGAAGTAGCGATAGACCGTCTGCTTTGTGACACCCGCGACGGAGGCGACCTCGTCCATGCTGGTTGCGGCGTAGCCGCGTTCGAGAAACAGATCGAAGGCGGCCGCAACGATCGCCACTTGTTTGTGCCGTGCTTTGTCTTGCGATTTCGACACGCCGAGCTTACCTCGTACATAAAAACATACTCATGAGTATGACAATAGCATACCTATGAGTATGATCAAGCCTCTCGGTCCGGTGCATTCACAGCCATCTGGGTTTGGTATCCACGAACGCCGAACGGATTTCGGCCACTCGCTCACGGTTTGAGCAAGCGTACAGAACACAGCGCACTGCCGGTGTCGGCCAAGCCGGCTATTGCGGCAATGGATACAACCGGTCGGCGAAAGGCTGAGTTTTTGGGTGTTTGTGTTGTGCGCGTTGTCGATCACCGCGGGTTCAGGTCTTCCTGTCGCGGTCAAACCGTATGCAAGAGAAAACCGCGAACAGTGGATCGAACAACTGCATACCGCTTTCGGCGAGAAGACCAACCGTCTGCCGGTCCGCATCGCATTGGCCTGGGAGTTTCACGTTGGCCGGAAGCGTGCGGCGCGGACGAAGGATGATGGGCCGCGTGTAGCGAGATTTGTCGTCGGACAGGACGATGCGGTCATCCCAGCACAAATGATCGACAGCTTTCTTCACGTCGGTGACGAGACGGCACATTCCGTTTTTCGAGCTGCCGATGCGGATCGTGCCGCCTTTGCCCTGCGTGCAGATCCGAATCGCAACCTCGGTGCAACATTGCGCGCCAACCGTGACTGGTCGACGCTGCAGTCGCTTGGGCGGGCGTTGCGTTGATCGCGGCATCCGGTCACGGAACGCGATCGCATCGTCGCTCTACGGTGTGGTGACACCGCGATGTATTGCTGGCCAAGACAAGCGCAATATGACGACGGCGTCGCACCCGGATGGCGACGGCGTCTGCTTTATCTTGCATCACACAGAACGCAGTCGTGCGACGACTCGCTTTTCCGCTAGCCTTGTAAACAGCGATCGGTATAATCCGCCCGCCTTCGGTCCGGCCGGATGCGGAAAACCTCGTTAAATCAATGAACTATATTGGTGCAAGGCACCATCAAGGAGCATAGGGTCATGAGCCATATTCATCTCGTCGGCGGTGAGAAGGGCGGTGTCGGCAAGTCCACCGTGGCACGTCTGCTTGCGCAGGAATTCATCGATCACAACCAACCATTCGTGGCACTGGATGGTGATCAATCGCATGGCGACCTGTTGCGTTTCTATAGCGACTACACCAAACCGCTGAACCTGCGCGACAACGCGAGTGCTGACGGCATTCTGCTGTCGGCGATGGATGCCGATCAGGCGGTGTTGGTCGATCTGCCGGCGCAGAGTGCCAGCGCGCTGCAGAACTGGGTGCAGGATAGCGGTGTGCTCGAGTTGGCTGACGAACTGGATATCCCGGTCACCATCTGGCACGTGACCGACGGGAGTCGCAATTCCGTCGATCTGCTGCAGCGCGTGATCGACGACTTCTCCGGTCATCGCGGCGTATCGTTCGTCGTCGTACGCAACCACGGGCGCGGCGGCAACTTCGACGCCTTCTTCGATCGTTCGCAAGTCAAGACCCAGGCCGAGGCGCGTGGCGCGCGCATCATCGATCTGGCGAAGCTCGATGACAATGTCATGACCAATATCGATTGGAAGAACCTGAGCTTCTGGGCCGCAGCAAATCGTGTTGAAGGCGATTGCCTGTCTGTGCTGGATCGCCAGCGTGCCAAGGCCTGGTACGGTCGTTGGCAGCAGCAGTTGCATCAGGTTGCCGACCTGATCCCACAGCCCGTGTCTGCCGATGAGGATTCCGCAGAGGTCATCCAGCTGCATGCGGCTACTTGATTGACCTGACGGCTGACCGGGCCGTAGCCCCGCCATGGCGGCGGGGCCTTTCCCGGCACCATGGCGGGAACTACCTCTGCATCTCCGTCGATCTTGTCGCACGGGGTTGGTTCGCGCGAGCGACCTTCGCTGCCGTCTTCGAACAACACTCGAGAGGCGATGGCTTGCGGCGCACGCAGCCACCCGGGTATTCGCAAACCAAGGGCAAAAAAAGTGGCCGATAGACGGCCACAAATTGGATGTCCTGGTACGGGTTCGAATTCAGGTTGCGGATTTTTCCGGGCCCGGACCGGAAGGCTTCATCGCCTTTAGTACCTCGGTCATGCTTGGCCAGGCCTTTTGCATCTGCTCGCGCATCTGCGGCTCGATATCCAGGGCGAACTCGAGGAATGCCTTGGCGACCAGTGACAGTTCCTTGCCCTTGGGGTGCACCAGGTACCACTGGCGCATGATCGGGAAGCCTTCGACGTCGAGCAGTGCCACGGGGCCGTCCGGGCCTTCCAGTGCGAGCGTGTGCAACGACAGTACCGAGAGGCCGAGGCCACCGACGATGCCGTGCTTGATCGCCTCG